>Ga0310345_10002124_pt1 | contig 20556 bp, 17 predicted proteins | sample HC15DNA20500_MG_FD_204667 | JGI IMG/M metagenome (GOLD analysis project Ga0310345, IMG submission 204667) | Marine microbial communities from station ALOHA, North Pacific Subtropical Gyre - HC15-DNA-20-500_MG | ecosystem: Environmental > Aquatic > Marine > Oceanic | place: Pacific Ocean: North...
AGATATGGTAAAAGATTTTATCTATCAAAGTTGGTTAGCAACTGGAGATGATAGTTTACTTGTGTATTTATAATGGCAACATCAAAATATGATATTCCTCATTTTGTTAATCCTGATAGAAACGACATAACAGAACAACAAGCAGTAAGCCTTAGTCAAATAAATCAAGAAAGTGCATCAGTACCTGAAACTATAATGGTTGAAGCTGCAAAGAACAATGTTGATGAATCAATGGTTCAGCAATTAAATAGTTTTTTTAGTAGATCAAATGAAAGCTCATCTAATAGATTAAAAAATGCTGTATTTGATTCTTTGGGAGTTAATCCTGAAACTGGTGGTTTTACAGAATTAGGAATTAAAGGATTATTTCTTGGAGTAAGAGAGTTGTGGGAACAGACTTTTCCAAGAGTAGGTAGAGCAATGTCTTTATCACAACAGGGTGTAGAAAATCCTTGGAAAAAAGCAAAGGTATCTCCAATGGCTATATGGAACGAAAAAAGAAAAGCTGGGGAAACTATTGATTTAGGAACTGGTTTGTTTGGCGATACTAACCCAGAGAAAACAGATATGTATAAAGAGCTAATAGATAATGGAGTATCCCCTCTTGCAGCAAGACAATATGTTCAAAAAAGACTAGGTAAAAATATTTGGACAGATATTGAAGAAGATTCAAGAAAAGTAAAAATGACAGAGGAAACTGCAAAGGCTTTGGAAGCTAGGGGTAGAGGTGGACAAGCAACATTTGGTCGTGTTATGTGGCAACCACTCCATTTTATTGCAGGTCCAGAGGATAGAGCTTATGACTTTTATACAGGAACAATAGATTTAATTGCTAATTTATTTGATCCTTCATTTTTAATTGGGAAAGGTGTAAAGACATATAAAGCTGGAACAAAGATGTTAGCTCTTAGTGATGAAGCAGCAGCAGGTGTTGGTTTACTAAATGGTTTTGTTAGAAAGTCATTTAGTAAACGAACAGCTAGAGAAGTTATAGAAGGTAAGGAAGGTTTGAAATTAGGAAAGTTTCTTTATGAAAATAGAAAAAATCCTGCTGAAATATTAGAACAATCTAACTTCAGCTTCGTTAATAAATACATTATGAGAAATCAGGAATTAAGTGATGATGTAACAAAATTTATGCTTGATTTAGAAAAGTTAGATGCTAACTCTGTTGAAGAAGGTGGAAAGCTAGTACAGGGATTATTAAAAGATAAAGTATTAGCTTCTGTTACTGGTGGTGTTGTACCTGCTTATGGACCAAAGATGAAAAAGTTTGGAAGGACAAGAACTATGTTAGATACATACTTTGGTACTAGATATGGTAAAAGATTAAGTGCAACTAATCCAGATAACTTATTAGTAAATTACACAAAGTTTCTAAAGCTACTTGATCCAACTGGAAAGAATATAGATAGAAATGCTAGGTTGGGTAAACTTATTAAAGAGTTAGATGCTTTAGAAACAAAAGATCCTTTACTTAGAGGAAGAATACTTATATCAGAAATTACAGATGATATTGGTAAAGTTAGAAAAACAATAGAGGATTCATTAGATGAAAAACAATTAGCTAAAGCTAGACCTTTACTCAAGTCTGTATTTACAAACTTAAAGACATACACAGAAGAAGTAAGTGAAGAAATAAGTAGTCTGGCAAGACAATATACATCTTTGAATAATATGCCTGAAGATGCAGCAAAGGTTTTTAGAAAACATTTCGTAGATAAGGGGTATTCAGATGAAACTATTGAACAAATGTTTAATACTTTTGCTGGCAGACCAATAATTGAAACTATGCTGACACAAGATTTTTATTTACCAGATCCATCTGATGTTGTAAGGCTTGTTAATAATTTAGACAAAAGTATGAAAGGACAATATCTAAATGTATTAGGTATTATTGGGGAAGGTCCTGCTGGTAGATTCTTAAATAGTTACACCAGTAAGATTTTCAAACCCCTAGTTCTTTTACGACCAGCTTGGACAGTAAGAGTTATAGCAGAGGAGCAGATAAGAGCAATAGCTGATGGTGTTCTTGGTGTATTAGACCACCCAATAGGAGTTATGGCAAGACTTGGATTAATGGATAGCAGACCGAGTTATGCAAAATCTGGTTGGCTAAATAGTGGTAGATTTGAAGTTGGTATCGCTGAAGCTGAATCAAGAGCATTTGATACATTAACAGGAAAAACAGCACGACAAGGTGTTGAGTGGAATTGGGCAGCAAAGATTGATAACAGTACAGGTAAGGTTTCTAAAAAATGGAAAGAAGGTCAATTTAGAATAATAACTAATTATATGGATAGTTATTTAGCTAGAGGTGTTGCAAGAATAAATAGAGCAGCTCCTAAAGATAGAGAAGTACTAATGAGAGAATTAATTGATAAGATGGTAACTACTGGAACAGTTGAAAGAGAAGCTATGCTTTCTTTAGCTGCTGATATGGGTCCAAACAGAAATATATGGAAAGCTCTTAAAACAGATAAAGATAAAAAAGTAATTAGAGCATTTTTAGATACATTAGATGAAGATATGACAAAAGCCTTAACTGGTCTAACTAAAGACCAAGGTGGTGTTATTGCTGATGACTTATGGGAGTTAATAGAAACAGGGAAATTAGTAAATGCTAAAGGCAAAGTAATTAATGTAAAAGCATTAACAAGACCTAAATTAACTAAATCCGAAAAGATAGCATATGATCAAGATAAGTTATCAAGAGAACTTCAAAAGAAAATAAGTAAAGACAGTGATGGAAACTTGGAAAAAGGAATCAAAGAATATACAGATAAATTTGGAGATACATTATCTGCTGATAGAGTTCAAGTGAGAACAAAAAATCATTTTGATACTAAGAAACCATACGAAAAAATAACTGAATGGGGTATGACTTATCTAATGACAGTACCTACTAATAAAATGTCAAGAATACCTGTGTTCAAATCTACTTATTGGGAAACCTCTGCTAAATTAATTTCAGTAAGTTCTGAAAGAGTAAAGAATAAAATAATTAAAGGTGCAGAGAAAGCAGGTATTAATAAAAGACAGATAGAGAGATGGAAGAAAATAAAATCTGCTGGAGAGAAGGGTATAGATGATGCTGCTCTCATAGAGGAATTGGCAAAAGCTAAAGGTGTAGAAAAAGTTAAAGGATTATTGTATGACATTACAGAGAGTAGAAGATTTTGGGATTTAACAAGATGGATATTCCCATTCGGTAATGCCTACCAAGAGGTTATAACTACTTGGTTAGGAATAATGAGAGCTAATCCTGGTGTTGTTGCACGAACACAAACAACTTGGGCTGGTGCAACCCAACCAACGGATCAATTTGAAGATACAGGTAAGGGATTTATTTATACAAATCCAACAAATGGACAAGCGATATTTAATTACCCAGGTTCAGGGATAATGCAAGACTATATGTTCAAAGATGCAGAAGAAGGTACAGATGTGAAAATTAATATGCCTGTTTATGCTTCAAGTATAAATATTGTAGGTTCAATAATGCCTGGTATAGGTCCTGTCATTAGATTTCCTGCTGCATTTATATTTAAGAACTTTCCAGAGGAAGGGTTTATACAGAAAGCAATATTTGGAGAGTTTCCTGCTCCTGATATAACAGATCCTTCAGAGTGGACTAAGGCATTAGGTCTTAAACCAGCTTGGCTTGATAAGTTCTTAACAGTTGCATTTAACAAGGGCGAAAATACCACAGGGATATATGGCAATACTGTTATGGATACATACAAAGCATTACTTTATTCAGGACAGATTGATGACAGTACAGAAGAAGGTATGAAAGAAGGAATGGAGTTAGCATTAAAGAAATCCAAACAAATATTTTTATTTAGAGCATTTACTCAAACAATAGGTCCTGCTGGTGCTGTTTCCCCATTATACGAATTAAAACCAGAGAATATGGATTACTTTTTCTTTGAAACACTTGCTGATGAATATAGAAGTATGAAGATAGGTGCTAATTATGATGATGCTCAAGCTACTGAAGAATTTATAAATACATTTGGATTAAACCCACTTCCTTTAACAGTTGCAAAGTCTGTTTCTATTGAAAAGTTCCCAGTTACAACAGAGAGTTTTAATTGGTACAAAGAAAATAAAGAGTTATATGACCAGTATCCATTGGTTGCTTGGTACTTAGAACCAGCACCAGCTTATGCAGAGTTTAACTGGTCAGCATATAAGAAAGCATTATTAAATAACAAAAGAGCATATAGAACACCTGAACAATGGGCTATTGCTAAGAATAAATTACTCGGTGCTGTTGCATTAAGACAGTATGAAGCAGAGATAGGGATTACAAATAATAATACTGTTGTGGCAAGAACTTTACGAAATGAAAAGAAAAAAGAATTACAGCATAGATATTGGGGTTACGGACAGCCAGAAATTGTTGGAGAACCAGCACAACCATCAATAGATATGCAGATAGAACAATTAGAGAGAATGGTACAAGATCCTTTATTAAAAGATAACTCTGTTGTTATAACAACTAAAAAATATTTAGATGCAAGGCAGCAAATTATAGATGGATTTGTTGATGCAGGTTTAACTGAAACAATTTGGAAAACTTCATCTAAATACATAGGTGTACGACTAGCATTAAGACAGATAGCAGATGAGTTGATGGTAGAGAATCCAGATTTTGGACCTCTATTTGACCAACTGTTATCAAAAGAATTAGAACCAGAGTTTGAAGATGATTTATTGTTAGAATTGAATAAGGCAAACAAATGAACGAAGAAGTAAAAAATTATATTTCAGACATATTGGAGTTATTAAATAATCCAATCGGTGGAACAAATAAGATTGTTCCTACTGAAAAACAAATAAATGAGTTAAATGAACAGACAACAGTACAAGATGCTATTGGGATAACTGCATTATGGGGTTGGACAGATTATAACGAGATCTGGCTTAAAGAAAATCAAACAGAACAAGTAGATATAAAAGAAATAGTACGACAAGCCCTTGCAGGTCAAGATACAAGTCCATTTATTGGTGGTCTTAGTTCAGGTTATCCAATTACATACGAAGGTAAGCCAACAACAATAGGTCAGTATGAAGAAAATTTTTATACAGTAGGAGATAATACTTTTGGGTTTGAAGCATTAGCACCAGATGCAATTATGGAACTTCAAGCAGAGTTAATAAATGCAGGTTTGTTAGGTCCTGCTGTTGGTAAACCATTTAGACCTGGTGTATGGCAACCATTAGTTGAAGGAAAAGTAATGTATAATTTAATGGCAGAAGCAAATATGTTAAGTCTTGGACAAGCTGAAGATGGTTGGGAAAATGTATTACAGAGTTATATAGATAATCCTGTTTCAACTGAATTTGAACCAGAGCCATACTTACCACCTGATTACAGATCAGTATCTAATAGTATTGATGGTTTATTTGAAAATGATTTAGGTAGAAAACCAAAACCTTATGAATTAAAGTTATTAGCTGAAACTTATCTAAATGAATCATTAAGTGCATATAAACAAGATGTAGAATTTAGTAAGCCAGTACAGGAAACTGTTACTCCAGAGATGTTAGCAAATTACGGAAACCACATACAAGAACCTGAAATAAGGGAAGAAACAGATATAGATCCTAGTGCAGCTTTATTAGATACATTTGATAGAATAACAAAAACAGAACAGGAAAGGTTAGGGAGAAATGCTGATATACAAACAAGTAATAATCTTATGCTTAATAGCATTATCTCTGCTCCAAGGTAATACTATGGCAGAGAATACACCAGTATACGATATGAATACAGATCCAGCGATAATAGATTTGTATTTGAAAGCTCTATTACAAAAGGAGAGTACAGGAAATTACAATGCCGTTCATAAGCCAAGTACCATAATAGATGATAATACAGGTAAACCAATACCAGTTCAGGCACTAGGTGGCTATGGAATATTAGATATTAATTGGTATGGAACAGAAAACCAGACAGCTTGGACAAAAATGGCAAAATTAGAGGGTGCAGATATAAATGATCCTAAAGCACAAGATGCTGTTGCTAAGTTTATGGTTCAGAAATATTTTGATAGGTTTGGTTCTTGGGATTTGGTTTCTATTGCTTGGTTTGCAGGAGATGGAGTAGCTCAAAGACTAAAAGATACAGGAACAATAAATTGGAATGTGGAAGATTCCAAAGGAACATCTATATCTCAATACATAAATGAAATGGATAAATTGTTATCAGATGAAATGATGAACATTGAAGTACCTTTAGAGGAGTTTAGTATTCCAAAAATTCCTGCTCACGAAGGTAGAAGTCCTGGCATAGTAGGACAGTTTGGAGTACCACCAGAAGATGAAAAGCAACACGCAGCAAATATACTTGATGCTATGACTAGAGCAAATGCTGGTGGGGAAAGACCAAGTGTAGGTAGATAATGGCTAGAAAAAAAGATTTACTTGAATTTATAAGAAAATATTACGAAGCAGAAGGAAAAGGTGCGTATGTAGATGAAGTCTTAGCAAACATAGAAGCTAATAAATATTTCACAAGCGAACAAAGAATAGTAAACGCATTTATGGCAGATGTTGAAGCAGGGAATATTAATGTATCCCCTGAAGAAATGGAAAAATTTAATAAGTTCCGAGAAGTAGCTGACTTCCCTCTTAGTTGGTCAAAGATTGCAAAAACATTAGGACTTAAGGATTTTACCAGGCGTGAAGCAACTGAATATATAAAAGGAATATCTGAAAAAGATGTAGAAGTAAGTTCTAGAATTTCTCTTGAGGACTGGGCTAGGAAAGATAAACTTATAACTTCAATAGAAGATAAAAGAACAGCTATTTATAAATCTTTAGGAATAACTGCTGATATGACAGCAGCAGAAAAACAAGAAATTATTTCTGAAAAAGCATCTTTACAAACACAAGCTGAATTAAGAGATATATCTTTAGAACTTTCAGAAGTGAGAGGGAAAGATCCTAAAAAAATATCTGAAGAAGAAATATCTGAAGAAGAAATATCTAAAGAGGATAGGAAATTCGCAGATCCTTCATTAACTCCAGAGGTTAAAGATCGTTGGGAAACTAAATACAGAGAAGAACAGAAGATTGAAGAACAAAGAAAACGAGAAGAAGAACAACGCATAGCTGATGAAATAGCTAGAGATGCTAGTAATTTAATAAACACTACCTTTAATGTAGGACAAGGAGAAGAATTACCTACGAGTTTAACTGAAGCAGTTAATTTATTAAGAAAGTATGAACAAGGAAAATCATTAGGGTTTGATGAAATAAAATTGTTGAAAGGAAAAGTATCTAACGCATTTTCTAATGGGGATTTATCAAGAGGAGAGTTTAATGCAATAAATAATTTCTTAGGAAATCTCCCAGATGTTGCAACTACTGATGATGATGATGATGATGTAACTGATGTTGTTGTAGAAACTACTGAAATATCTAACGATTGGAATACTGATGGTCCAAACATAATAAGTCTTAATGATAAAAGATATGCTTTATTTGCAAAAGATGGTTCATTTAGAAGTGCAGGTTCAGAGGAAGAATTTAATACCCTTCTTAAAGAAGGATATGAACCGATAGAAAAAACAAATTCTATCTGGTTAGATTTTGCTAAATCAGAAAATCTACTAGAAGATGTATCAGATACTGATACAGATACTGGAAGTAATGCAGCTAATTCAGAAAGTAAAATTGTTTCAGATGAACAAACAGAGTTTAATAATGTTCCAGAAGGAGCTTGGCTGTGGAATGTAGAAGGAAAACTTTACTTAGCTTATGAAGTTCCAGGTTCTGAAGGAGAAGTTTATTCAGGTAAGCCAATGTATATGGCATACGAAGTAGTAGGAAATGATGCAAAGAAAGCTGGTTTATTAACTGCTGAAGCACCAAATGCAACATTAAACGCAGAAGTTAATAAAGCCTTTTTTGATTCAGTTGCTGTACTTGCAGGGAATACAGATCAACTCTCTGACGAGATAGAACACCCATTTGCTAGTTTTTCTGAAACTTTACAGACACAGATACAGGTTGCACCTTGGTTAGCTGAAAATGAAGCTATTGCTTTGTTAGCTGAAGCTGCTGTTGAAGGTAGAACAGTAACAGATGCAGAGTGGCAGACAACTACTTGGTGGAAAGAACATAGTGAATCAGAAAGAAATTGGTTAAGAACTTATAATTCAGATCCAGCAACTGCTTCACAATTAATTAGTGATACACAGTTAGCAGTACAAAATAGCTTAGTAGCATCAGGAGTTTCTAATGCACCTGATGCTCTTGTTGATTGGGTTTCTAATAAATTTGTTTCAGGTCAATGGTCAGAAGCATATACATCTGAACAAATAGGTTTATTTGCAGATCCTTACGCACAAGGTACGAGAGATACACAATTTGAAAATTATTTATCATCAACAGCTATAACAGGAGTTGATAGAACAACACAGAGAGAACGAGAAGTAGAGGAACTATTTAATACTTGGTTAGGACCAACACTTGGTAACTTAACCGATAGTGAAAAAGCAGAGATAGCAGGAAGAATGAGAGATGATCCTGATTATAAAGATACATTAATTGGTTCACTTAAACAATCAAGACTTGCTGCGTTTGGTAATTACACAAATCCAGAACTAACTTATGAAGATATTGCAAGACCTTGGAGAAACTTAACTACTTCTGTATGGGGGCAGACAGCAGATGAAACACAGGGTTGGTGGCAGGAAATGGTTAAAAGTAATGATTTCACAACTGCACAAACTACACTAAGAGAAAAGGGATTGGAGAACAATATCGCACAAGTTACACAAGATGCAACTGGAGCATTGACACAGGCACTTGGAGAAGGTTTAGCAACACAAGGAGTTAATCAATAATGGCTACTTACTTAGAATTAGCTAAATCACTTTATCCTAATATGCCTGATAATTTGTTGGATATGTTTGCTGATGAATGGGCAGAAACAGGCGATTCAAATGTTGCAATAGCTAAAGTACGAGGAACAACTGAATATGAAACTTTATTCCCTGGTAATAAAAGAGCTGATGGAACAGTTAAGTTTGATGAAGTAACTTATGTAGGATTAAAAGAATCTTATATGGGTACATTGTCTGAATACGGCATATCAAGAGAGGTTTCAGAATCATTACTTCAAAATAGACTAACAAGTCTTATAGAAGGAGAAGTATCAGCAAGAGAGTTTCAACAAAGAGTTGGTGCTGTCTTTCAAGGTGTTCAGGAAAATATACAAGAAGTACAAGATTTTTATTCAGCCAATTATGGTATAGATTTGACACAGGAATCAATATTTCTTGGTGCAATAGATCCATCTGTAGGAGAAGATATAGTTTCAGGAAAGATAACCACAGCACAGATTGGTGGAGAAGCAGCTAAAGCAGGATTTGATATTGACTTAACCACAGCAGAGAAATTAAAGAGATCTGGATTTAATCAACAACAAGCAAGACAATTCTTCTCTGTTGCAGCAGATCAGATACCACGAATACAAGAGTTACAACAGAGAGGTGGTAAAGCTGTTGCACAGGAAGATGTATTTAACTTAGAGAAGTTTACGGAAGCTATGGTTTTCCAAAGTCCAGATGAAGCAGAGGAATTAAGATTATTAGAATCAGAGGAAGCATCTAGGTTCTCTCCAATCGGTGGACCAGCAAGACAAGGTTCAAGAGTTACAGGTTTAACCGAATACTAAATATAGTATAAACTTTACACAATACCACTATATGTAGTAGTATTAAAGAGAACGCATAGTGGTAGTCTGCGTGAATATAAATTGACTCTGCACTTCCAGCTTATTTCAAGCGTATAAGCTGAGTATTTCAAATCGCTTATGTATTGGAACAGCTAGAAGTGGCTGACAATTCTCATTTGTTCTTTATTATAATTTGTCGCCTATCGCATTATAACCCCAGGGTAATGTAGCTAGTAGAAATCTGGGAGTAGGAGAAAAATGGAAAACGAAGTAGAAGATATGGTAGAAGAAACGCAAGAAGAAGATAACAATGCTATCAAGCAGATGCGAGATCGCATCAAGGAGCTTGAAGGTGTTGAAAAGGAGTACAAAACTGTGCAGATGGATAACGCTATCCAATCAGCAGGTTTTGATCCAGCTTCTGGACAGGGCAAAGCACTAAAGGACCTTTACAAAGGCGACTTGGAAGCAGATGCGATAAAGGCATTTGCTGCTGAAAATTATGGTTGGGGCGAAGATGCTCCAGCAGTTCAGGAACAAGAAGCACAGAAGGCAAGAGTAGTAACTAGCCAAGATAGTTTAGATACTGTAATAGAAGCTAGTGTTCCAGTTGAACCAGCCGATATGAATGACCAGATCGCAATAGCTATGCAAGATGGAGATTGGCAAAAGAGTTCAGCTCTCAAAGCTGAAAAGCTAAAAACACTAATGGAAAACAAACTAAAGTAAAGTAAAGGAGAAACGATCTAAATGGCATCAGTATCAGGAATGGGAGATTCATACGATCTTCCCAATTATATTGGGGAGTTATTCAATGTAACTCCTAGTGATACACCATTTCTATCAATGATGGGTGGATTAACAGGTGGAAAATCTGTTACTTCCAAACAATTTACTTGGCAAACAGTTGATAATGCAGCAGCTGCACAAACAGCAGTTGTTGAAGGTGCAGATCCAACCTATGAGGAAAGAACTCGTAGTGAAGTAATAAATGTTACACAAATTATGCAATATGGTGTTAATGTTTCTTACACAAAACAAGCTGCAACAGGTAACCTAAGTGGTCAAGCCATTATAGGAAACCAACCAGTTCAAGATGAATTGGCTTTCCAGTTGGATATGAAAATAAAGAGAGCAGCTAGAGATATAGAGTTCTCTTGTATGCAAGGTACATATGTAGCAGATACAGATGTATCAACAGCAAGAAAAACAAGAGGATTAGGAGCAGCTTTAACCACTAACAAAATAGATGCTGGTGGGGACGCTCTAGTTCAAGCTGATATTGATAATTGCCTTAAAAGTATGGCAGATAATGGGGCTCCATTTGAGCAACCTGTTATCTTTGCTAATGCTTTTAACAAGCAAAAGCTCTCTGGAGTATATTCAAGTGCATTATCACTCGCACCAAGAGATAGAAATATTGGTGGTGTAAATATTACGACCATTGAAACTGACTTTGGAGAAATTGGAATTGTCTATGAACGACATATTCCAACATCTCAAGTTTTCATTGTAGATATGGCATTTGTTAAGCCTGTTTTCTTGGATATTCCAGGAAAAGGACACTTCTTTGTTGAGCCGTTGGCTCAATCAGGAGCAGCTTACAAGTATCAACTCTATGGAGAATTTGGACTTGAGTACGGACCAGAACAGTTCCACGGAAATATACACAGTACATCTACTTCCTAATAAGGAATTAGATATTATAGTTATTAGGGAGAGAGTTTTTCTCTCCCTAGTAATATGGAATATATATGGCAGCAGTAAGCACATTAATAGATAGAATATATAGAGATTTTTTAAATAAACCAGATGATCTATCAGCGTTTTCTAGGCTAGATGGAGCATTAACTGATACAACAGGAACAACAGTTGTATATGAAAGTGGTTTATTTTCTTCAGAGGAAGAAAATCTTTTAGGTAATGGTGCATTAATAGAGATTGACCAAGAGTTAATGTTGATTACAGCATCTAACACATCTACTAGAACATTAACTGTTGCAAGAGGATACGCAGGTACAACAGCAGCAACACATTCAGATAAAGCTAATCTTTATCTCAATCCAACATTTCCAAGAAAGTCTGTATATGATGCCGTATCAGATAATATATCAAGACTTTATCCAACTTTATATAACATAACTACAACAGATGTAACTTCAAATGCAACATACGCTGAAGTTCCAGCAACAACAGTTTCAGTTGTTAGTTCTTATATTCAAAATGCTTCAGGTAGTCAGTATACAAGTGCAGGAATAGAACTACTAACAGACTTTCCCCCTTCAAGCACCAATACAGCAGTTCAGTTTTTTAATACAACTACAAATAAAACTGTTCATTTAGTTATTAAAAGAAAGTTTGCAAGACCAGTAGATGAAACGAGTGATCTATCTACTGTTTGTTTGCTAGATGATTCATACCATCAGATAATTATGGTAGGATCAGTAGCCGATATAATGGGTGCAACAGATATAGATGCTTCAACACAGGAATTTATTACAGAGAAATTAGCAGCAGAAAACTATCCTATTGGTTCAGGAGAGAGATTGCGAAATGGTTTGTTAAGACTTAGGTCTTTACTTATTGATGAAGCAAGAGGAGAACTTCGTTCTCTATATCCTCAAGCAGTTGCATTAGGAAATATAAACTATAGTGCGTAATGGCAGTATTACCTTCCCCTGCTAATACATCTGAACCACAAGCACAAGGCTTTGAAGCTAATATTGATGATTTATTTTTAAGATTTGCTGTAGGTCCAGGAAGGCAGATGAATATAAATACTGCTCCACTTCAGGCACAGGCAGTACAAACATCAGAAACTCCAGAGGATTTTCAACAGGAGTTTGGTCAGATTTATTCAAGAGTAGATTTCTCTGGTGGATCTGGATTAGACAAAGCACATCAAAGACAAGCAGGAGAAACAGGGTTCAGTAGATTTTGGGATAGTAACGGAGTTGATGTCTTTAGTGGCAAACAAGTAGGACAGGAATACAATGTTGGTCTGCTTAAATCAACTGAAGAAGTTGTAACAAGTTCGGAAACAAATCTTTTAATGCAAGAGTTAGATGGAACAGTTTACTTTGCTGATGGAGAGGTACTTAAAAAGATAACAACACCTTTAACAGGTTCTTCAAGCACAGATGGAACTCCTAGTGCAGGTAATGACATTACAGGTTTGGCTGTTCTTGGAACAAGATTGTATATAGTTGCTAATGGTGCAATCGTATATAGAGCTAGTTCTGGAAGTTATAGTGCTTATAATTCAGACCAGACCTATGACAAGATATGGAGTATTAAAGGGAGAATAGTAGCATCAGACACATCTGGTGTTTTATATGATGTTTCAGGTGGTACTGATTCAGCTATTAAAACACTACCGACAGGTAGAACTTGGACAGATATGTGTGATGCTGGAGCAGTAGCATTAGCAACTGCAACAGATGGGTACATTTATTCTTTTGCTGATGAGAGTTCCACCCTTGCTCTGAAAGGACAGACATTTGTAGAAGGAGAAGTACCCAATGCAATAGATGCAGCACAGGGAATAATCTTTTATGGAACTTATGAATCAACTGCTAGTGGAAAGATAGGTAGGTTATATAGATCAGAGATTACAAATTCCAATAACTTATATGTATTAGTTAATGCACAGTTAATTAAACAATGGGGAGATGGAACAACTACTTTGGATCAAGCACCATATAAAATTGTTTCAACAAGAGATAGTATTTTTACAGGAATAATTGATTCAGCTTCTAAAACAAACTTCTGGAGATATTATCTACCAACAGGTGGAATAGCTAGAGATCTGGAGTTCGGAGAAAGTGGTGTTGTAAAAGGAATTGCAGTATATTCGGATAGATTATTTGCAACTGTAAGTGGTGGTGGTATATATAGAGAAACTACAAACTATGTAACTACTGGATATATCATTACTGCACTTGCTGACTTCTTTACTTCTGAAAAGAAACAATGGGTAGGTGCAAAACTTAATACCAATGATGTTAGTTCAGGTACAGTTAAGCTATCCACATCAACGATTGCAACAGATATAAACGATAGTTCAGCTACTACTTGGACAGAACAAATAACAATAAACTCTGGTACAGGTGGAGAAGAAGAAGTTATGACTTTAGTAAATGGCAGATGGATTGCAGGAAAGATTGATATAACAACTGATGACCAAGCACAATCTCCAGAACTTTTATCATTTGCTCTTAGAGGTTTTCAATTAGTTAATGACTTAATTGTTGATATACCAGTAAATATATCTGATCAAATAGAAAGACCATTTAGAAAAAGATTAAAGATAAATGGACAAGGAGAACTTGTGTACCAGGCACTTAGGAGCAAAGAAGGAAAGAATGTCCAATTAGAGATATTTAGACCTGATACATTATTAAGAGGTATAATAGAGAATGTTAGCAGTCCTATTGAAGAATTATCTCCAAGAGGTTCTGTAACAACTTATTGTCTAGTAAGATTTAGAGGTAGTAAGGTAATACAAATATCTACTTCTGGCGAAGGGTTAGGAATAGCACTCCTTGGAGTAGGTAGATTAGGATAGAATGGCAGCACAAGAAACGAAACTTTTTAATGCGTTTGAAACAACGCTAACAGCAACTGCTGGTGCATCAGATTTAACATTTACAGTTAATTCTGTAACTGCACCTACCTCAATTACTTTGGCTGTTCCATTTTATTTAGTTATAAACCCAGATAGTTCAACAAGTAGAGAAGTTATAGAAGTTACCTCAATCAATACTGGAACTAAAACATTAACTTGTAGTGGTATCGGCAAGAGATACTTAGCAGGTTCTGCTGCTGCTTCAGGTTTATCACACGCATCTGGCTCAACTGTACGAATGTCGCCAGTACAACAACACATAGAGGACTTAAACGATAGAGTAGATACAGTAATTAATGAAGCTGGTACAGCAGTTAATACTTCCTTATTCTTAGATGAAGATGATATGTCCACAGATTCTGCTACTAAAGGTGTAACCCAGCAATCAGTTAAGGCTTATGTAGATACTAAAGTTACTGCTGAAGATTTAGATATTGAAACTGATTCTGGGGATATAGATATTGATTTAGATAGTGAAGCACTAACAATAGCTGGTGGAGAAGGAATTGATACATCAGCAACAGGAACAACAGTAACAATAGCAGGAGAAGATGCAAGTACTTCTAATAAAGGTGTTGCTAGTTTTGCAACAGCAAACTTTGCAGTTTCCTCTGGTGCAGTAACCATTAAGTCTGGTGGAGTGGACTTAACAGATGAAGTAACAGGAACATTACCTGTTGGTAATGGTGGTACAGGTGCTACTACGCTTACAGATGGTGGTGTATTATTAGGTTCTGGAACAAGTGCAGTAACAGCAACAGCAGTATTAACTAATGGACAACTTCTTATTGGAGATGGTACAGGAGATCCAACAGTAGCAACTCTTACTGGTGGTACAAATGTAACAGTAACAAATGGTGCAGGTTCTATATCAATAGCATCAACTGATACTAATACAACTTACACAGCAGGAGATGGTTTAGACCTTTCAACTACAACATTTAGTACAGATCTTAAATCTAATGGTGGATTAGTAATTGAATCTGGAGAATTAGCAATAGACTTAGCTGCTTCAAGTATAACTAATACATTAGCAGTTGATGATGGTGGTTCAGGACAAACATCTTACACAAATGGACAATTATTAATAGGTAACACCACAGGAAACACATTAGCCAAAGCTACTTTAACTGCTGGTTCTAATGTAAGCATTACAAATGGTACAGGTTCTATTAGTATCGCAGCTACCGATACTAATACAACTTACACAGCAGGAACATTATTAGATTTAGCAACTACAACATTTAATGTAGATTTACAAGAAGCAGCAGAAGCAGCTATTGTTGATGGCGATTATGTAATGTTCTTAGATGGTGGTGCAACAGGTACAGCAGCCAAAGAAAACATAGCAGATGTAGCAACACTATTTGCAGGAGATGGACTAGCTGCTTCTAGTTCTGTTATAGGTTTAGACTTAAACGAATTAACAGCAGCAGCAGTAACTGTAGCTAATGACAGTATTGCAATAATAGATGCAGATGCTAGTAACGGAACAAGAAAAGAAAGTATCGCAGATTTAGCAACTGCTATGGCAGGTACAAACATTACTGCAAGTGCTGGTGTGTTAAGTGCTGCAGGTGGTGCTAGTGGGCTAACTTTAATAAGTAAAGATGACTTTTCTGCCGTAGGGAATGTTACTAAATACAGTTGTTTTAGTGGCACTTATGATAATTACAAAGTAATTGTAGATGGCATTGGATTGAATACTACTTATGGAGATATGAGAATACAATTTACATCAGGTGGAGATGGCACTATTGACACAACTGCAAATATGGATTTTATATCTGTAACGCCTTACCACGATGACGGCTCAAGTGCTTTGGGAAGTGGAGAGGGAGATGTAGATAGTGCTTATTGGAGACTTACCTCAAACAACCTGAAAGGACCATATCCTTTTACTCTTGAAATAGATGTAATAAACCCTTATACAAGTGGAAAAAATACACAAGCGACTTGGCAATTAACAACTGGTTTTGATGCAGTTTTTTATAGTAGTTCAGCAGGTGGTGGACAGAAAATGGAGACAACTCAGTTTGATGGTATATATTTAAATTGGGGAGTAGCTAATTCACATACCTGTACAGGTACAATAAGAGTATATGGATACCAGAGTACAGTATAATGGCAACTTTAGAAGAACATAAAACACAGGCAAGGATAGATACCCCAGAGGGTTCTATTAATAGTTGGGTAAATGGAGAAGATGTCCCAATGACAGGAACTGTTTATGAAACCTTTATTACAGATCAAGCCACAGAATTATTAAGAGTTGAAACAGAGGGATACAAAGAAGATAGAGCCAAAGAATATCCTAGTTTCGCAGACCAATTTGATGATATATTTCATAATGGAATCGATGCTTGGAAAGCAACAATACAAGCAACAAAGGACAAGTATCCTAAGCCTTAATTATGGATTACTTTATAGGATTTCTCGCAGGGTTTTATTGGTACAAATTTATTAAGTACCTAAGAAGGATCTCTGACAACTTTGCAGTCCAGGAACACGAATGGGATTGGTTCTATTCTGATGACAACAAATGACACTAAAAGAAATTATCCTATGGCAAATGGATTTACAAATAAGGAAATTCTCTATCTTATCAAGAAAGATGTGGAGAACCTTCACGAAAGGATTGACTTCCTTCACGAAAAAATTAATAAATCTCCTTCCAGAACAGAAATAATTGGCTGGTTCGTAGCAATCAGTTCTTCGGCTGCACTCTTAAATACTTTAATGTAATTTATAATATCCTTATGCAGTTAAATCTATCAAACAGGAGAGTGTCAATGTGTAATTGTTGTGGCGATTGCGTTTGTGGTGGCAGATGAGCTTTATTAAGAACACAAAAGAGTATGATGAACAGTTCATACTACCTGAAGATGTACTTGAGGACTTACCAAGTGTAGTGTTTGAGGATCAATCCAAAGACTTTGAAGATGATGATTGTGGAGATAGCTGTAAATTATAACTAAGGGGTAATGTGTTACATAAATTCAATACACTTGCCAGACTTGTTATTGTTGGGCTTTTAATATTCCCTGTACCTGTATATGCAGATAGTCATATAACAACAGAAACAGAAACCTTTGATGGTACTAATGGTGCATTAGTTACAGACTTAACAGTTCCTAGTGGAACTCTTGCTATTGATGCTGATGATGTATCTAGTAGGAATGACCAGAACTGTTGTGGTGTAGGTGGACAATACTTCTTTAGCTTAAAAGACAACTATGTAGGTAATGCACAAGCTACCTCTTATACCTTTACATTACCTGATGACCACGACATTACTGAAATAGGTTTTAGAATGGCAGGTGTTAATGAAAGTTATAGTATTAAATATAATTACTCTGATGATACTGATGAAACTATAAATAAAAATGCTCAAGGTAATACTTCATATGAGGATTTTACCAAAGCTGTAACAGGTAAATATATAGTTAGCTTTGTTGTTACTGTATCTGATTGGGCAGGTATTGATACTATTTATTGGAAGTATGATTCAACTCCACCTACTACAACAACTACAACTACTCTTAGTCCATTAGATATAGAGAGAAATAATAACTTTGCAGAAACAGGTATTCTTGAAACCAATGATGAAAGAGCAGAGAGAGAATATCAAGATGCTTTAGATTGGGAGAGAGATAATAACCAATCTGAAACAGGCTATTGGGAGTTAGATTCTGAACGCAGAGATAGAGAAGCAGCAGAAGAAGAAGCTCGGTTAGAAGCTGAACGCATAGAAGCAGAACGAATAGAAGCTGAAAGGATTGCTGAAGAAGAACGCATAGCTGCTGAATCTGAAGCTAATGAATTAGAAACTGGGTATTACGAAACTAATGTAGAGAGAGTTGATAGAGAAGCTAGAGAATACCAGGAGATGTTAGATAGAAACTTTGCTGAAACTGGATACTATGAAACTGATGATGAGAGATTAGTTAGAGAAGATGCAGAAGAAGAAGCTAGGATCAAAGCCGAGATAGAAGCATCATTAGAAGAATCATTAGAGTTAGAAGTTGAATTAGAGGAAGAAGAACTAGAGGAACTTATTGAAGTTATACAGGAAATAGAAGAAAATATTGAGGAACTAGAGGAGTTAGCAGAACAAGTAGAGGAAGAAGTTATAGAAATAAAAGAGGTTGATGTTGAAGATATAATAGTTGCTCTAACTCCTGTTACCACAACTACAACTACTACCACAACAACGACCACAACAACGACTACTACTATCCCTGAAACTGTTGCCGAAGTAATAGAAATAGAAGTTACAGCAGAGGAAATTGTTACAGGTATCATAGAAATCTTTACAGATGAGGAAGAACCAGAACTTACTGAAGAAGAATTAGCAGTAGAGGTAGAGGAGTTAGAAGAAGTTATTGAGGAAGTTGCAGATATAGAAGTTGAGGATCTGGAAACAGAGGAATTAGTAGAAGTCATTGAAGAAGTTAATGACATAGGTGTTGAGAACCTTGATGAAGTATCAGAAGAAGTAATTGAGATTGTATCCCAGATAGTTGAGGAAGCTGTTGAGAATGTTGAGGAACTTACTGAAGAACAAGTAGAAGTAGTAGCTGAAGTTCTTGGAGTAGATAAGGAAGATGTAGAGATAGTAGCTGAATTAGCACAAGAAGATGAAGCAGTTGCACAAGCTGTTGATGAGTTTGTAGAGAGAGCAGTAGCTAACGCAGATGATTCATCTAAAGATTACACCTTTGCTGATGCTGTAACTGAAGTTCAACTTGAAGAATTTTTGGATAACCCAATCGGTGCTATTATTAATATAGACATACAAGAAATAGAAATAGCAGAGATTGGTAATGATATGACTAATGACCAGAAAGAAAAGGCACAAGAGGTTGTCGTGCCTATCATTATTGCTTCACAAATCATAGCAGCAGGATCAATAATTCCTGTTAGGAGAATAAGATAATGATTAAGTTATTCAAAAGATTAGTTGAGTTCTTGTTTCATATATTAGGATTGCCTTATTACACAGTTAAGTATGGGTTGATCTACTTATTAAAAGGTATCCAGGCAGTACCAAAGGTACTAAAGGTAATAGGAAAATGGTTACTGGAAGCATTAAAAGAAAGTGTCGCACAGATATTTACTCTCTTAGGTTTCTTTATAGCTTGGCTTACCTTGACAGGTTCTGCAAAAGACATAGTAGGGATTGCAATTCTAGTATCAATTTCACTTTGGTTACTCACTATGGGATTAAGAAAAAACTGATAACCAATGAAATACTACTACGAGGTTGAAGTATTAAGAGTAGTTGATGGAGATACAGTAGATGTTCGTATTGATTTAGGCTTTAATGTATGGCACAAGTGTCGTGTTCGTATGGTTGGTATCAATGCACCTGAATCTAGGACAAAGGATCTGGAAGAAAAAGAAAAAGGTTTAGCTGCTAAAGAGTGGTTGAAAGAAAGACTAGATGGTACTTCAGTTGAATTACAATCTCAAGGAACTGGTAAGTATGGCAGAGTTCTTGGAGAGTTTTATATAGATGAAACAAATATTAATCAAGAGATGGTAGAAGTCGGACACGCAGTAGCTTATGATGGTGGTAAGAGATAATGGATAAGTATTTAGAAACATCTATTGGTTGGATAGTATTTTGTTTTATTGTTTCTTTGTTATACTTTATTAGGTTATAGTGATTAAAACATTTACCTTAGTACTGTTAGGTTTATAATGATAGAAATTCATACACAGTATTGTGAGGTATGTTTGCAACCACATTGGTTAGAGCATAGTTTGATCTGTGCTAATTGTTTAGAGAAAGAAGAAGAATGAAACTAGAAGTATTAAGAATAAGTAGTCAAGAAGATAGTACATCAGGAATATTGTTTGATGTATCCAATAGTAAGAGAAAGTTCCTTTGTTATACATTAGAAGATGAGCAGAGAGATACTAAAGTAATGCACGAAACAAGGATTCCAGCAGGTACATATAAGTTAGAACTTCGTACTGAAGGTGGTTTTCACAACAAGTATGATAAGAAGTACAGCTTCCACGAGGGAATGATTTGGGTTAAAGATGTACCAGGATTTGAATATATCCTATGGCATACAGGTAATACAGATGAACATACATCTGGCTGTCTTATTGTTGGACAATCACAAGAGAGTAACCTTGTTAAGAGAGATGGGTTTATAGGTTCTTCGGTTAATGCTTATAAATTTATCTATCCTTATGTGGTTTCAGCTATAAAAACTGG
>Ga0310345_10002125_pt1 | contig 20556 bp, 17 predicted proteins | sample HC15DNA20500_MG_FD_204667 | JGI IMG/M metagenome (GOLD analysis project Ga0310345, IMG submission 204667) | Marine microbial communities from station ALOHA, North Pacific Subtropical Gyre - HC15-DNA-20-500_MG | ecosystem: Environmental > Aquatic > Marine > Oceanic | place: Pacific Ocean: North...
TCGAGCTGATCAAGGCTGGCTTCGAAACGCTGGTGGAAGCTGGCTACGCTCCGGAAATGGCCTACTTCGAGTGCCTGCACGAGCTGAAGCTGATCGTCGACCTGATCTACGAAGGCGGCATCGCCAACATGAACTACTCGATCTCGAACAACGCCGAGTATGGTGAGTACGTCACCGGCCCGCGCGTGGTGACCGAAGAGACCAAGAAGGCCATGAAGCAGTGCCTGAAGGACATCCAGACCGGCGAATACGCCAAGAGCTTCCTGCTCGAGAACAAGGCTGGCGCCCCGACGCTGATTTCGCGCCGTCGCCTGACCGCCGAGCACCAGATCGAGGAAGTGGGCGGCAAGCTGCGCGCGATGATGCCGTGGATCGCCAAGAACAAGCTGGTTGACCAGTCGAAGAACTAAGCAGTACCGGGCGAAGCAGGGCGCCGTGGCGCCCTGCGCACCCTGGAAGCCGCCGGGCTTTCCGCCAGATCCTGTGTTGCAGGAGACATTTTGGCGGGGGCCGGGCGGCTTTTTGCTATCCTTGTCGGGCTTTTCAGGCCCAGGCCTGATCTTTATCCCTATCTTTCAGTCGCGGCGCCTCCTGCCCGCGCAAACCACCGAACATCTTCTGCATGAATTATCCTCATCCGCTGATCGCCCGTGAAGGCTGGCCATTCCTGGCCGGCGCATTCATTGTCTCGCTGCTGGTGCATATCAGCGCGGGCTTCTGGGGCGCGCTGCCGCTGTGGATCGTCACGCTGTTCGTGCTTCAGTTCTTTCGCGATCCGCCTCGGCCGATTCCATCGGCGCCAAACGCAATCCTGGCGCCTGCCGATGGCCGCATTGTCGTGGTCGAGAAAACGCAGGACCCGTACGCGGGCCGCGAGGCACTGAAGATCAGCGTGTTCATGAATGTGTTCAACGTGCACTCGAACCGCTCGTCGCTCGATGGCAAGGTGGAGAAGCTCGAGTACTTTCCCGGCAAGTTCGTCAATGCCGATCTCGACAAGGCATCGGTGGAGAACGAGCGCAATGCCGTCGTGATCCGCCGTGCGTCGGATGGCCAGGTGGTGACGCTGGTGCAGGTGGCTGGCCTGGTAGCGCGCCGTATCCTGTGCTACATCAACGTGGGCGACATGCTATCGCGTGGTCAGCGCTACGGCTTTATCCGTTTCGGTTCGCGGGTGGATGTGTACCTGCCCGTGGATGCCCGTCCGCGCGTGACGATTGGCGAGAAAGTCTCGGCGTCGGCGACCGTGCTGGCTGATCTGGATGTGCGGGCGTAAGCGCGCCTGCTACAGGGGACACTGAATGGGTGCCTTCAATCGACGCAACAAGCGCGTCAACAACGGTAACGTGACGCACCTGCGTCCGTTTCGCCGCAACCAGTTGCGCAACGACAATGCGTATGACCCGGACGAGCACGATCTGGAGTACGTGCGTCCGCGCCGTCGTGGCATTTATCTGCTGCCCAACGCCTTTACCACCGCTGCCTTGTTCGCGGGCTTCTTCGCGATCGTGCAGGCGATGAACATGCGCTTCGACGTGGCAGCCATCGCAATCTTCGCGGCGATGGTGCTCGATGGCATGGATGGCCGCGTGGCCCGCATCACGAACACACAGAGCGCGTTTGGCGAGCAGTACGATTCGCTGTCGGACATGACGTCGTTCGGCGTGGCGCCGGCTCTGGTCATGTATGAGTGGATCCTGCATGACCTGGGCAAGTGGGGCTGGATTGCCGCGTTTGTCTACTGCACCTGCGCGGCGCTACGACTGGCGCGCTTCAATGCCAATATTGGGGTGGTCGACAAGCGCTTCTTCCAGGGGCTGCCAAGCCCGGCTGCTGCGGCGTTGGTGGCGGGCTTTGTCTGGCTGGCGATCGACAACAAGCTGCCGGTCAAGGAACTCTGGATGCCGTGGGTCGCATTCGGCATCACGCTCTATGCCGGCTTGTCGATGGTCTCCAACGCGCCGTTCTACAGTGGTAAGGCGCTGGATGTGCGCTATCGCGTGCCGTTCGGCATGATGGTGCTGGTACTCGTGCTGTTCGTGGTCGTTTCTTCCGATCCACCCGTGGCACTGTTTGGCCTGTTCGTCGCCTATGCGATTTCAGGTTACCTGCTGTGGGCATGGCGAACGCTGCACGGTCAGCGTGGCGGCGTCGACAAGTCGCGTGCGCCGGGCAACGGCTCAGGCGGCAACTGATCCAACATAGGAACAAAGGCGCTTTCGGGCGCCATTGCTTTTCTGTAGTCTGTGCGTTGTACGTTTCACCCACCCTCAGGAGGACATCATGGGCATGTTTGACTTCATCAAGGAAGCGGGAGAGAAGCTGTTCGGCAAGGGAGAGGCCAAGGCGGCCCAGGATGCGGCTGTGGCCGATCCGTCGACGGACAAGGTCGATGCGGCCAACCGCGCGGCTGGCGATGCCATCGAGGCTTATATCGCGCAGATGGGACTGACCGCGACGGGGCTGACAGTCACGGTTGACGGCTCGCAGGGCAAGGTCACCGTCTTTGGCGTGGCGGCTGACCAGGCAACGCGCGAGAAGATCATTCTGTGCTGCGGCAACGTGGAAGGCGTGGATTCGGTCGAGGACAAGATGTCTGTCAACGTCGAATCGGACGAGTCACAATGGCACACCGTCGTGAAGGGCGACACGCTCTGGGCGATCTCCCAGGCTGCCTACGGCAATGGCGCCGAATACAACAAGATCTTCGAGGCCAACAAGCCGATGTTGTCGAATCCGGACAAGATCTACCCTGGCCAGAAACTGCGGATTCCGCCGAAGTGAGTCGCTGGCAGGTATCGGGAATGATGCGGTTGCACACACGCGCCAAACCGGATATAGTCGCCGACATGATTTCGCGCCAGACCCTAATCGCCCGCACCATTCTAGGTGGCCTACTAGGCCGTCAGGTCGGGTTGCGCGCGCGCTAAGGGTCACCAATCGCCTTAACGCGGAATCACCAGGATTCTTTCGAACGCCCCGGCCTGCATCGTTGCACGCCGGGGCGTTTTGCATTCTGACGCGATTGTCCGGCAGCAAGATTGAGATCGGGACAGCACGGCACAACAGGGTACAGCCCAGGAGCTCCACAAAATGTCTGACAAACTCATCATTTTCGACACCACCTTGCGTGACGGCGAACAGTCGCCCGGCGCGTCCATGACCCGCGAAGAGAAGATTCGCATTGCGCGCCAGCTTGAACGCCTGAAGGTCGACGTGATCGAGGCAGGTTTTGCGGCAAGCTCCAATGGTGACTTCGAGGCCATCCGCTCGATCGCCCAAGTGGTCAAGGATTCGACGATCTGCTCGCTGGCCCGTGCCAACGACAAGGACATCGCTCGTGCCGCCGAGGCGCTCAAGCCGGCAAACTCGTTCCGTATCCACACGTTCATCGCCACCTCGGCGCTGCACATGGAAAAGAAGCTGCGCATGACACCGGACCAGGTTTATGAGCAGGCACGTCTGGCCGTGCGCTTCGCGCGCCAGTTCACGGACGACATCGAGTTCTCGCCGGAAGATGGCAGCCGCTCGGACATGGACTTCCTGTGCCGTGTGCTCGAAGGCGTGATCGCCGAAGGCGCCACCACGATCAACCTGCCCGACACCGTGGGTTATGCCGTGCCGGAAGGCTATGCCGAGCTGATCCGCTCGGTGCGCGAGCGCATTCCGAACTCGGACAAGGCCGTCTGGTCAGTGCATTGCCACAATGACCTCGGCATGGCCGTGGCGAACTCCCTGGCTGCCGTGAAGCTCGGCGGCGCTCGCCAGATCGAGTGCACGATCAACGGCCTTGGCGAACGCGCGGGTAACACCAGCCTGGAAGAAGTGGTGATGGCCGTGAAGACGCGCCGTGACTACTTCAACATGGATGTGGGCATCGACACGACCCAGATCGTGCCGGCCTCGAAGCTTGTGTCGCAGATTACCGGCTTCGTCGTGCAGCCGAACAAGGCCGTGGTGGGCGCCAACGCGTTTGCCCATGCGTCCGGCATTCACCAGGACGGCGTGCTCAAGGCGCGCGATACCTACGAGATCATGCGCGCCGAGGACGTGGGCTGGACGGCCAACAAGATCGTGCTTGGCAAGCTTTCGGGCCGCAATGCGTTCAAGCAGCGTCTGCAGGAGCTTGGCGTCCAACTCGAAAGCGAAGCGGAGATCAATGCGGCATTTGCTCGCTTCAAGGAGCTCGCCGACCAGAAGGCCGAGATCTTCGATGAAGACATCATGGCGATCGTCTCCGATGAAGAGCAAGAGCACGCCAATGAGCACTATCGCTTTATCTCGCTGTCGCAGCGTTCGGAAACGGGTGAGCGCCCCCATGCCCGCGTGGTGTTTAACATCGATGGCAGCGAGCAGACCGGCGAAGCTGAAGGCAATGGCCCGGTGGACGCCACGCTGCACGCGATCGAAGGCAAGGTCAATAGCGGTGCCGAACTGGTGCTGTACTCGGTGAACGCGATCACCGCTGGCACGCAGGCCCAGGGTGAAGTCACGGTACGTCTGTCGAAGGCGGGCCGTATCGTCAATGGCGTGGGTACCGACCCGGATATCGTCGCCGCATCGGCCAAGGCCTACCTGGCCGCGCTGAACAAGCTGCACGACAAGGCTGTGCAGAAGATCAACCCGCAGATCTGATCCCGAATCCTGCGATGCCGCTGGCGGGGCTCACAAGGCCCCGCCATCATGAAACGCCCGCCAGTCGCGTATCCCGCGATGGCGGGCGTTTTGTCGTCAGCGCTCAGGGCGGTCGCGCAAGGGGTCGGGTGTCACCAGTGTCTGGCGCAGCACACCCGTATCGTCGAACATGAAGTTGAACATCGAGTACCACTGGTCCTCGTGGAGGAAGCGGTAGCTCCAGGCCTCTTGCTTCAGGCGCGGGTAGTACTCGATCGGCTCGCGCGGCGCGCCGAAGTGTTCGAGCACGTCCTTCTTGGTCCAGACATTGACCTTTGCCTTGTACAGCTCGGTCGTCGTCAGCATCTGGCGGAAATTCGTCAGCTTGCCATCCCGATCGAAATCGGCCGCGTAGGAATACTCGCCGAGCGGCTGCTTCGAATAGAACCAGCGGGTTGTCCCGTCATCGAGCTTGTAGACGTCGGTGGGCTTGCCGAATGCGGCCTGCACGGCGCTCTGCGGCTGGCCGACGAGCTTGAGTCCGGAGTCGACCGGGGCAAGGACGGTGCAGGCGCCCAGCGCGAGGGTGGCCAGGACGGCCCACAGAATTGAAAGCAGATGGCGACTGCCACGCTGATAACGGGAGGGCATGACTTCAGGCTTGGCACATGGTGGATGCGAGTGGCGGCAGTTTAGCCGCACCAGTCGCGTCGTGTGAATGCCGCATTGCTTCTTTCAGATTCGTCTGCTTAGTCGCAATAAACTTCGCGGATCTAATGGCATCTGGCGATGATCGATGAAGATTGCCGGTCCGGGCGCATCTGCCTTAACATCGCTCGCTTTGCTGGGTAACTGGGGAGGGCGATGGCCTGGATTCGAGGGAACAGATTGCGCGTCTGGGTGGCTGCTGCGCTGTTTTGCGCGGCGGCAGCCGCGCAGGCGCAGGCTGGCGCGCCAATTCGCCTGGGCATGATCGACGGCCTGTCCGGCCCCTTTGCCAACGCAGGCGAGGCTGTGGTGCGCAACCTGCGTATCGCCATCGAGCGCGTCAACGCGAGCGGCGGTGTCAAGTTGCCCGATGGGTCGCATCCGTTCGAACTGGTGACATTCGATAGCAAGGGCAATGTCGATGAAAGCCTGATCCAGTTCCGCAGTCTGGTCGACAAGCGCATTCCGTTTGTGCTGCAAGGGAACAGTTCGGCCGTGGCCAGCGCGCTCGTGGGGGCAATCAACCGTCAGAACGCGCGCCAGCCCGATGCTCGCGTGCTGTTCCTGAACTATTCGGCCGTTGATCCTTCGCTGACCAACGAGAACTGCAGCTTCTGGCATTTTCGTTTCGACGCCAGCGCGGATATGCGAATGCAGGCGTTGACCGAGGCCATCCGAAGCGAGCGTTCGGTGCGCAAGGTCTACCTGATCGACCAGGACTACAGCTTCGGCCATCAGGTGGCGCGTTCGGCGCGTGAAATGCTGGCGACAAAGCGTCCGGATATCCAGATTGTCGGCGACGAGTTCCACCCGATCGGCAAGATCAAGGATTTCGCGCCGTATATCGCCAAGATCAAGGCGAGTGGCGCTGACGCGGTCATCACCGGTAACTGGGGCAACGATCTGACGCTGATGGTGAAGGCCGCGCGCGAGGGTGGCCTCAATGCGCGCTTCTACACGTTCTATGGCAATGGGCTCGGTGCGCCGGCAGCGATGGGTGACGCGGGTGTGGGCCGGGTGCTGGCCGTGGCCGAATGGCACCCGAACGTAGGCGGGGCGGCATCCGATGCGTTCTACCAGTCGTTCCGGGCACGCTATCCGGACCCCAAGGATGACTATGTGCATCTACGCATGCAGATGATGGTGGAGATGCTGGCGCGGGCGATCGAGCGCGCTGGTTCTACCGACGCCGTGGCCGTGGGCTATGCGCTTGAGGACATGCGTTTTACCAACGCGTTCCACGAGGCTACCGTGCGGGCGGACGACCACCAGGTCCTCCAGCCGCTTTATGTCTCGGTCATGGCGAAGCAGGGCGGCGATGTCCGTTTCGACAATGAAGGCTCCGGCTACGGATTCCGCACGATAAAGAAGCTTAAGACCGCCCAGACCACGCTGCCGACCACGTGCCGTATGGAGCGCCCGCCGCGCAATTGAGGCGGGCGCCGCCGTAGACTTCGCCGCGGGCGGGAATTCGGCTATAATGCGCGGCTGTCGTCCTCAAGCCACCCAGCTGGATGGCGACAGATGCCTCAAGTCATTCAGGCACGACGCAGGTGGCGCATCCCGCGCTGCAGCGTTCGCAAGTGAAAGGAAATCATCATGGCAACTGCCAATATCAACAAGTCCGAGATCATCGCGAAGTTCGCTCGCGGCACCAACGACACGGGTAGCCCCGAAGTTCAGGTCGCTCTGTTGACGACCCGTATCAACGAACTGACCCCGCACTTCAAGGCCAACATGAAGGATCACCACAGCCGCCGCGGTCTGCTGCGCATGGTGAGCCGTCGCCGTCGCCTGCTGGACTACCTCAAGGCCAGCGATGCCGATCGTTACCGCGCCCTGATCGAAGCCCTGGGCCTGCGTAAGTAAGGTCTGCGGATGGCAGCACGAATCCTGCGGAAGTTGCACGCGCACGATTTCACGTGAGGCCGCAATGCCTGCGTCAGCACTGCTGAGGCAGGCATTTTGCTTTTCTGGTCCAGCGATTGATATGCTGGGCCAGGGTTGGTAGTGATGTTCGCTTCACTCGAAAGTCGGGCGTTGATGCCCGGCGCCGTTGCGCCAAGTCGCGCGACGGAGTAAGTTACCTCGCTCTTTATCGCGCATTTTTGCGCATTGACACTGGAGTCGGCACCAAGGAAACGGGGTTTTGTGTCATTCCATCGCGGGTTGCATCGTCCACGTGCCTTCACGGACGGTGGCGCGATGGAATGGCATAGCACTTCCCTGGGACTGCGGACCGGATTACCTCCGGCAGTTCGCCTGCCGCTGCGAGCGCAGGCGTCGCCGATCGTGCATGTGTGCGGCCGGCAAGCATGAAATCAAGGAACGCTCATGACCATGTTCAACAAGATCGTCAAGGAATTCCAGTGGGGCCAGCACACGGTCCGCATGGAAACCGGCGAAATCGCACGCCAGGCATCTGGCGCCGTGATCGTCGACGTGGAAGACACCGTGGTGCTGGCCACCGTGGTGGCAGCCAAGAGCCCGAAGGCGGGTCAGGACTTCTTCCCGCTGACCGTCGACTACATCGAGAAGACCTACGCTGCTGGCAAGATCCCCGGTGGCTTCTTCAAGCGTGAAGGCCGTCCGTCGGAAAACGAGACGCTGACCTCGCGCCTGATCGACCGTCCGCTGCGTCCGCTGTTCCCGGAAGGTTTCTACAACGACGTGCAGGTGGTGATCCACGTGCTGTCGATCAACCCGGAAATCCCGGCTGACATCCCCGCGCTGATCGCTTCGTCGGCTGCACTGGCCGTTTCGGGCATCCCGTTCAACGGTCCGGTTGGCGCCGCTCGCGTCGGCTACAAGGACGGCCAGTACCTGCTGAACCCGACCCGCGCGCAAATCGCGACGTCGGATCTGGACCTGGTGGTTGCCGGTACCGAACGTGCCGTGCTGATGGTGGAATCGGAAGCCCACCAACTGTCGGAAGACGTGATGCTCGGCGCCGTGGTGTACGGTCACGAGCAAATGCAGATCGCGATCAACGCGATCCACGACCTGGTGCGCGAAGGCGGCAAGCCCGAGTGGGACTGGGCTCCGGCTCCGAAGAATGAAGCGCTGATCGCCAAGGTCAGCGAGATCGGCCTGCCGCTGTTGCAGCAAGCCTACCAACTGCGTCAGAAGTCGGCACGCAGCACCAAGCTCAAGGAAATCTACGCAACCGTGCAGGCCCAACTGGCCGAGGCCGGCGTGGAAGCCGACAAGGTGGAAGTGGGCAACGTCCTGTTCGACCTCGAGGCGAAGATCGTGCGTGGCCAGATCCTGGCTGGCGAGCCGCGTATCGACGGCCGCGACACGCGCACCGTGCGCCCGATCGAGATCCGTTCGTCGGTGCTGCCGCGCGCGCACGGCTCGGCGCTGTTCACCCGTGGTGAAACGCAGGCACTTGTGGTGGCCACGCTCGGCACCAAGAGCGATGAGCAGATCATCGACGCGCTGGCCGGCGAATACCGCGACCGCTTCATGCTCCACTACAACATGCCTCCGTTCGCCACCGGCGAAACAGGTCGCGTTGGTAGCCCGAAGCGCCGTGAAATCGGTCACGGCCGTCTGGCCAAGCGCGCGCTGATCCCGGTGCTGCCGAAGGACGACGAGTTCGCGTACACGATCCGTCTGGTGTCGGAAATCACCGAATCGAACGGTTCGTCGTCGATGGCTTCGGTCTGCGGCGGCTGCCTGGCGCTGATGGATGCTGGCGTTCCGGTGAAGGCGCACGTGGCCGGCGTGGCCATGGGCCTGATCCTGGAGGGCAACAAGTTTGCCGTGCTGACCGACATCCTCGGTGACGAGGATCACCTCGGCGACATGGACTTCAAGGTGGCCGGTACCGACGCGGGCATCACCGCGCTGCAGATGGACATCAAGGTCCAGGGCATCACCAAGGAAATCATGCAGGTGGCGCTGGCTCAGGCCCGCGAAGGCCGCATGCACATCCTCGGCGCGATGCAAGGCGCGATGGGTCACGCTCGCACCGAGCTGTCGGCGCACGCTCCGCGCATGATCACGATGAAGATCCATCCGGATAAGATCCGCGAAGTGATCGGCAAGGGCGGCTCGACGATCCAGGCACTGACCAAGGAAACCGGCACGACCATCGACATCCAGGAAGACGGCACGATCACGATCGCGTCGACGTCGACCGACGGCATGGCCGAAGCCAAGCGCCGCATCGAAGGCATCACCGCGGAAGCCGAAGTTGGCAAGATCTACGCCGGTACCGTGCTGAAGCTGCTGGACTTTGGCGCCATCGTCAACATCCTGCCGGGCAAGGACGGTCTGCTGCATATCTCCGAGATCGTCAACGAGCGCGTCAAGGACATCAAGGACTGGCTCAAGGAAGGCCAACAGGTTCGCGTCAAGCTGATCCAGGCCGATGAAAAGGGTCGTCTGCGTCTGTCCCTGAAGGCTGCGCTGGCCGAAGAGGGCGGCAGCATCAGCCCGATCGCGCAAGGCGATGCACCGGCCGCGGCACCTGCCGCCCCGGCATCGCCCGATCAGCAGCAGTAAGCTGACGGCGAACGCGGTCACCGCGTAGCACCCATGAAAGCGGCTGGCGATGTCCAGCCGCTTTTTTGTTTACACTGCCGGTCAGTTCGCCATCCGGTTCGCCTGCGACACGTGCGTCAGCAACGCCATCGCGCGCGATGCAATCCAAGACATTAATGAGGAGTCATCATGAAAGCCATCGAGATCCGTGAATACGGCGCTCCCGAAGTTCTGCAGGAAACGCAGCGTCCCGATCCGGAGCCGAAGGCCGGTGAAATCCTGATTCGTGTGGCGGCTGCTGGCATCAACCGTCCCGATGTGTTCCAGCGCACCGGCAACTATCCGGTGCCGCCCGGTGCGTCGGATCTCCCGGGGCTCGAGGTCGCGGGTGTGGTCGTTGGTGGAGACCTTTCGCATCCCGCCAATCGCTTCCGCCTGAAGGCTGGCGACCGCGTCTGTGCGCTGGTGCAGGGCGGTGGTTACGCCGAACTGTGCACGGCGCCGATCGAGCAATGCCTGCCCGTACCCGAGGGCCTCACCGATATCGAAGCGGCTGCGCTACCCGAGACATTCTTCACGGTGTGGAGCAACGTGTTCGATCGTGGGCAGCTTGGCAAGGGTCCGCGTGGTGCGGCTGAAACGCTGCTGATCCAGGGGGGATCGAGCGGCATCGGTACCACGGCAATCCAGATTGCCAAGGCACTTGGCTTCAAGGTCTTCGTGACGGCCGGCAGCGATGACAAGTGCAAGGCGTGTGAGGCGCTCGGCGCCGATCGCGCGATCAACTACAAGACCGAGGACTTCGTGGCCGAAGTGAAGGCGCTGACCGAAGGGAAGGGCGTCGACGTGATCCTCGACATGGTGGCGGGGTCGTATCTCGCGCGTGAACTGTCGTGCATCGCCGATGACGGCCGCATCGTGATCATCGCGCTGCTTGGTGGCGGCAAGGCGGAAATCCCCCTTGGCGATATCCTGCGTCGACGCATTACCGTCACCGGTTCCACGCTGCGCCCGCGTCCGGCTTCGTTCAAGGGCGCCATCGCGCAGGCGCTGCATCAGAACGTCTGGCCGTTGCTGGCATCGGGCAAGATCAAGCCGGTGATTCACAAGGTGTTTCCCGCAGCACAGGCCGCCGATGCGCATCGCCTCATGGAGTCGAGCGAGCATATCGGCAAGATCGTACTGACCTGGTAAGCCATGCTTCTTGCTGTGGTCCCGTGATCGCTTGCGGTCCGGGATTGCCTGCGCACGCTGGCGGCCCCCTTCTGACCACGCTACAATAGCCGGTTTGATTTAAAGAGGGGGCCCTTGTGAGACAAAAGCTGGTCATCGGCAATTGGAAGATGCATGGCAGCCTGGCCGCCAACGCGGCGCTGCTTGAGGGTATCAAGGCTGCACCTGCACGCGCGAAGCTGGCGGTCTGCGCGCCGTTCCCCTATCTTGCCCAGTGCCAGACGCTGTTGTCCGGTTCCCAGGTTGCCTGGGGTGCTCAGGATGTGTCGGCCGAGGCCCGTGGTGCCTTCACCGGCGAAGTGGCTGCCTCGATGCTGGGTGAGTTTGGTTGCGGCTATGCGCTCGTCGGCCATTCCGAGCGCCGTACCTACCATGGTGAAACTGACGCGGTAGTGGCTGCCAAGGCACTGCGCGCGTTGGAATTCGACATTGTTCCAGTGGTCTGTGTTGGCGAGACGCTGGCTGAGCGCGAAGCCGCTCAGACCGAAGCCGTGGTTGGCCGTCAGTTGCAGGCTGTTCTCGATGCTTTGTCTATCGAGCAGCTTGGTCGCATTGTCCTGGCCTATGAGCCTGTCTGGGCGATCGGCACGGGCAAGACGGCCACGAGCGCGCAGGCCCAGGAAGTTCACGCAGCGCTGCGTGCGCGGGTCGCGGCGAAGGATGTCGGTGTCGCGGCACGCATGGCCATTCTGTATGGTGGCAGCGTCAAGCCCGACAATGCGGCTGAATTGTTTTCCATGTCCGATATTGACGGGGGGCTTATTGGTGGCGCCTCCCTGAAAGCGGATGATTTCCTCGCGATCGGCAACGCCTGAATGCCGTACGCGACTGTCTGATCAGGCAAGTTCGAAACGACTTTAACCAAATGGCAATCTTCAAGACTTTGTTGGTAATCGTGCAGGTCCTGTCCGCGCTTGGCGTGATTGGTCTTGTTCTGCTGCAGCACGGCAAGGGTGCCGATGTCGGTGCGGCGTTCGGATCGGGCGCCTCTGGCAGTCTGTTCGGCGCTACCGGATCGGCGAACTTCCTGTCACGTACCACGGCCGTTCTGGCGGCACTGTTCTTCTGCTGCACCCTGGGTCTGACGCTGCTGGGCAACTACAAGCCCTCGGCATCCCTGGGCGTGATGGGCGCGGCGCAGCAGTCGGCGCCGGCCGCTGCGGCACCTGCTTCCGCACCTGCCGCAGCTGCAGCATCGGCCTCCGCCCCGGCGGGTCCGGCCGTGCCGAAGTAATTGCAATAATTGAACAGTGTGTCCACGGATTCCTGATTTTATTTGCAGTTGTGCATTGAACAAATCGGGAATCCTAGTTAGAATGCAGGGCTTGAAACGATTCCCCAGCGACGGGGCGAAAGCCGAAGGACAGACTCCTCGGCAGACGTTCCAGAGGGTATAAAAACCCAGCGCAAGGCAATATTGTTTCTCCCCCAGCCGACGTGGTGAAATTGGTAGACACGCTATCTTGAGGGGGTAGTGGCGAAAGCTGTGCGAGTTCGAGTCTCGCCGTCGGCACCAAACAACTTGATCGGAGTTCGTGTTACGCATCTCAAGATGCGTCGGCATGTCCTCCGGCAGTCCGCAAGGCGGCGCCGTAGCTATGACGGGATGGCGCTTGGGGTGGGCAACAGGACGCCGCTATAGCTGGTGCTGTTGACAACATTCCAGATAAGGCTGGCCGCATCTTGACTCTCGAAGCCTACTTCCCCGTCCTCATCTTCATCGTCTTTGGCGTCGTGCTCGGTGTGGCACTGATGGCCATCGGTCGAATTCTCGGTCCCTACAAGCCTGACGCAGCGAAGCTGTCGCCGTACGAGTGCGGCTTCGAAGCGTTCGAGGATGCGCGCATGAAGTTCGACGTGCGCTACTACCTCATCGCCATCCTGTTTATCCTGTTCGATCTCGAAACTGCCTTCCTGTTTCCGTGGGGCGTCGCCCTCAAGGACATCGGTTGGCCGGGATTCATCGCCATGGGCGTGTTTCTGCTGGAATTCATCGTGGGCTTCGTCTACATCTGGAAAAAGGGCGCGCTCGATTGGGAGTGATGTGAAATGGCAATCGAAGGCGTTCTCAACGAAGGCTTTGTCACGACGACCGCTGACAAGCTGATCAACTGGACCCGTACGGGTTCCCTGTGGCCCATGACGTTCGGTCTGGCCTGCTGTGCAGTGGAAATGATGCACGCCGGCGCCGCGCGTTACGACATGGACCGTTTCGGCGTGATTTTCCGCCCGTCGCCGCGTCAGTCCGACGTGATGATCGTGGCAGGCACGCTGTGCAACAAGATGGCCCCCGCTCTGCGCAAGGTGTACGACCAGATGGCCGAACCGCGCTGGGTGATCTCGATGGGATCGTGCGCCAACGGCGGCGGCTACTATCACTACTCGTATTCGGTGGTGCGTGGCTGCGACCGCATCGTGCCGGTCGACATCTATGTTCCGGGCTGCCCGCCGACGGCGGAAGCGCTGATCTACGGCGTGATCCAGCTCCAGAACAAGATCAAGCGTACCAACACCATCGCGCGCAAGGGCTGATATGGCGAACCTGGATACCCTCAAGGCTGCGCTCGAAAAGGTCCTCGGCAAGCGCGTGCAGAACCTGATCGAGGCCACCGGCGAACTGACGCTGATCGTCAAGGCCGCCGACTATCTCGAAGTCGCGCGTCTGCTGCGTGACGATCCCTCGTTGCGTTTTGAACAGCTACTCGACCTGTGCGGCGTGGACTATTCCGACTACGCCGAAGGCGCCTGGGATGGCTTGCGTTTTGCCGCTGTCTCCCAACTGCTGTCGGTAACGCACAACTGGCGTCTGCGTCTGCGCGTATTCGCGCCGGACGATGATTTCCCGGTGCTGCCGTCGGTCATCAACGTCTGGAACTCGGTGAACTGGTTCGAGCGCGAAGCGTTCGATTTCTACGGCATCGTGTTCGAAGGCCATCCGGATCTGCGCCGTATCCTGACCGACTACGGTTTCGTCGGCCACCCGTTCCGCAAGGATTTCCCAGTCTCGGGCTACGTCGAAATGCGCTACGACCCGGAACAGAAGCGGGTCATCTACCAGCCGGTGACGATCGAGCCGCGCGAAGTCACGCCGCGCGTGATTCGCGAGGAAAACTACGGCGGCACGCAGCACTGAGATCGCGTCATGGCAGATATCAAGAACTACACCCTCAACTTCGGCCCCCAACACCCTGCAGCGCACGGCGTGCTGCGTCTGGTGCTTGAACTGGACGGCGAAGTCATCCAGCGCGCCGACCCCCATATCGGCCTGCTGCACCGTGCCACCGAAAAGCTGGCCGAGCAGAAGACCTGGATTCAAAACGTCCCCTACATGGATCGTCTCGACTACGTGTCGATGATGGTCAACGAACACGCGTACGTGATGGCGATCGAGCGCCTGCTGGGCCTCGAGGTACCGATTCGCGCCCAGTACATCCGCGTAATGTTCGACGAAATCACCCGTCTGCTGAACCACCTGATGTGGATCGGCTCGCACGCGCTGGACGTGGGTGCGATGGCGGTGTTCCTCTACGCGTTCCGTGAGCGTGAGGACATGTTCGACATGTACGAGGCGGTGTCGGGCGCGCGTATGCACGCGGCCTACTACCGTCCGGGCGGCGTCTACCGCGATCTGCCTGACACGATGCCGCAATATCGCGCGTCGAAAGTCCACAACGAGAAGGCCATCAAGGTCATGAACGAAGCCCGTTCGGGCTCGCTGCTGGACTTTATCGAGGACTTCACGAACCGTTTCCCGACCTATGTCGATGAGTACGAGACGCTGCTGACCGATAACCGTATCTGGAAGCAACGTCTGGTCGATATTGGTGTGGTCACACCGGAGCGTGCGCTGCAGATGGGTTTCACCGGTCCGATGCTGCGTGGCTCGGGCATCGAGTGGGATCTGCGCAAGAAGCAGCCGTACGAGGTCTACGACAAGATGGACTTCGACATCCCCGTGGGTACGGCGGGCGACTGCTATTCGCGTTACCTGGTGCGTGTGGAAGAAATGCGCCAGTCGAACCGCATTATCAAGCAGTGCATTGACTGGCTGCGTCGCAACCCGGGTCCGGTGATCACCGAGAATCACAAGGTGGCGCCGCCGTCGCGTGTGGACATGAAGTCGAACATGGAAGAGCTGATTCACCACTTCAAGCTCTTCACCGAAGGTATCCACGTGCCGGCAGGCGAAGCCTACGCCGCGGTGGAGCACCCGAAGGGCGAGTTCGGCATCTATGCGATTTCGGATGGCGCGAACAAGCCGTACCGTCTGAAGATCCGTGCCCCGGGCTTTGCCCACCTGGCCGCGCTCGACGAAATGGCCAAGGGACACATGATTGCGGATGCGGTCACGATCATCGGTACACAGGACATCGTGTTCGGCGAGATCGACCGCTAAGGGATACCGGAAGACGAGTATCCCGTCACAGGCCGTTGCCCGGACGACGTTCCGGGTGTGTTCGGCCGGCCCCGGCTGTAACGGTGGCGGCAGGCAATGCCTGCAACGGATCGGCAAGGACGCGAAGGGGCGTCCGGGCCGGCAGAACATGGCAGCGACGGCTGCAAACTAGCGGAGCCCCGCGCGGCTTCGCCGTATTACTGCAATGACCATGCTATCAGCAGAAGCTCTCAAGGAAATCGATCGCGCGATCGCGAAGTATCCGGCCGACCAGAAGCAGTCGGCCGTGATGGCGGCACTCGCCGTGGCACAGGGCGAGGTGGGCTGGGTTTCCCCCGAAGTCATGCAGTTCGTCGCCAGCTACCTCGAAATGCCGCCCGTGTGGGTGGAAGAGGTGGCCACGTTCTACAACATGTATGACACCAAGCCGGTGGGCAAGCACAAGCTCGCCGTCTGTACCAACCTGCCGTGCGCGCTGTCGGGCGGCGAGCGGGCTGGCGAATACCTGAAGCGCAAGCTCGGGATCGACTATAACGAGACCACCGCCGACGGCTGTTTCACCCTGAAAGAGGGCGAGTGCATGGGCGCGTGCGGCGACGCACCGGTGATGATCGTCAACAACACCCGCATGTGCAGCTTCATGAGCGAGCAGAAGATCGACGCACTGGTCGAAGAGCTCAAGTCCGAAGCCGCCGCCAAGGGGGACAAGTAACATGACCTCTCTGCATGACCGTCATATCAAGCCGCTGATCCTGGCTGGCCTGGACGGCAAGAACTGGCACCTCGAAGACTACGTGAAGCGTGGCGGCTACAAGCAGCTCCGACGCATTCTCGAGGAAAAGGTAACGCCCGAGCAGGTGATCGCCGACGTCAAGGCGTCGGGTCTGCGCGGCCGTGGCGGTGCGGGCTTCCCCACCGGCCTGAAGTGGAGCTTCATGCCGCGTGCGTTCCCGGGTCAGAAGTACCTCGTCTGCAATACCGATGAAGGCGAGCCGGGCACGTTCAAGGATCGCGACATTATTCGCTACAACCCGCACGCGCTGATCGAAGGCATGGCCATCGGCGCGTACGCGATGGGCATCACCGTGGGTTACAACTACATCCACGGCGAAATCTGGAATGAATACAAAATCTTCGAGGAAGCCCTCGAAGAAGCGCGCCGCGCCGGCTTCCTCGGCGACAACATCCTGGGTTCGGGCTTCAACTTCCAGTTGCACGCCCACCATGGTTACGGCGCATACATCTGCGGCGAGGAAACCGCGCTGCTGGAGTCGCTGGAAGGCAAGAAAGGCCAACCGCGCTTCAAGCCGCCTTTCCCGGCCAGCTTCGGTCTGTACGGCAAGCCGACCACCATCAACAATACGGAAACGTTCGCCGCGGTGCCGTTCCTGCTGGAAGTCGGCCCCGAGAACTACCTGAAGATGGGCAAGCCGAACAACGGCGGCAGCAAGATCTTCTCGGTGTCGGGCGATGTCGAGCGTCCGGGCAACTACGAGATCCCGCTGGGTACGCCGTTCGCAACGCTGCTGGAACTCGCAGGCGGCATGCGCGGTGGCAAGAAGATCAAGGCGGTCATTCCGGGCGGTTCCTCCGCCCCGGTGGTGCCGGGCGACCTGATGATGGCATCGGACATGGATTACGACTCGATCGCCAAGGCCGGCTCGATGCTGGGCTCGGGCGCCGTGATCGTGATGGACGAAACACGCTGCATGGTGCGTTCGCTCCTGCGCCTGTCGTATTTCTACTTTGAAGAATCGTGCGGCCAGTGCACGCCGTGCCGTGAAGGCACAGGCTGGCTCTATCGCATGGTGAATCGCATTGAACACGGAGAAGGCCGCCAGGAAGATCTGGACCTGCTCAACAACGTCGCGGAAAACATCATGGGTCGCACTATCTGCGCACTCGGCGATGCAGCGGCGATGCCGGTACGCGGCATGCTCAAGCACTACTGGAAGGAGTTCGAGTATCACGTCGAACACAAGCAGTGCATGGTCCCGGCCTATTCCTGAAGCGTGGCAGAACATGGTTGAACTCGAGATCGACGGCAAGAAGGTAGAGGTTGCGGAAGGCAGCCTCGTGATGGAAGCGGCCCAGAAGCTGGGCACGTACATCCCGCACTTCTGCTACCACCGCAAACTGTCCATCGCGGCGAATTGCCGCATGTGCCTGGTTGAAGTGGAAAAAGCGCCCAAGGCGCTGCCCGCCTGCGCCACCCCGGTGACGCCAGGCATGAAGGTTTTCACCAATTCTGAGAAGGCTGTGAAGGCTCAGAAATCGGTGATGGAATTCCTGCTGATCAACCACCCGCTCGACTGCCCGATCTGCGATCAGGGCGGCGAATGCCAGCTCCAGGATCTGGCGGTGGGCTACGGTGGTTCGGAGTCGCGCTACAAGGAAGAGAAGCGTGTGGTGTTCCACAAGAATGTGGGCCCGCTGATCTCCATGGAAGAGATGACCCGCTGCATCCACTGCACTCGCTGCGTGCGCTTCGGCCAGGAAGTGGCCGGCGTGATGGAGCTGGGCATGCTGAACCGCGGCGAGCACTCGGAAATCACGACGTTCGTCGGCCAGACCGTGGATTCGGAACTGTCCGGCAACATGATCGACCTGTGCCCGGTCGGCGCGCTGACCAGCAAGCCGTTCCGCTACTCGGCCCGTACGTGGGAACTGGCACGCCGCAAGTCGGTGTCGCCGCACGACGGCCTGGGCGCCAACCTCGTGGTCCAGACCAAGAACCAGCGCGTGATGCGCGTGGTGCCGCTGGAGAACGAGGACATCAACGAATGCTGGATCTCCGATAAGGACCGCTTCGCCTACGAAGGCCTGAACAGCGCCGACCGTCTGACCCGCCCGATGCTCAAGCAGGGTGGCGAATGGATGGAAACGGACTGGCAGACCGCGCTCGAATACGTAGCCAATGGTCTGGCAAGCATCAAGCGCGATCACGGCGTCGACCAGATTGCTGCGCTGGCCAGCCCGCACAGCACGCTGGAGGAGCTGTTCCTGCTGGGCAAGCTCGTCCGTGGCCTGGGCAGCGACAATGTCGACTTCCGCCTGCGTCAATCCGATTTCTCGGCCGCACTAAAGGGCGCGCCGTGGCTCGGCATGCCGGTGGCCGACGTCAGCACGCTGCAACGCGCGCTGGTGATCGGTTCGTCGCTGCGCAAGGATCATCCGCTGCTGGCGTCGCGTCTGCGTCAAGCCGTGAAAAAGGGTACACGTGTGGCCGTGATTGGCGCGGGCGGTGAAGACCTGCTGATGCCGATCGCCGCGCGTATCAATGCTGCCCCGTCGGGCTGGACCGCCGCACTGGCCGGCGTGGCCCGTGCCGTGGCCGCCGCCAAGGGCGTGACCGCTCCGGCCGGTACCGAAGGATTCGACGGTGGCGATGCCGCGAAGGCCGTGGCCGATATGCTGCTGTCGGGCGAGCGCCGTGCGGTGTTCCTCGGCAACGAAGCCGTCCGTCACCCGCAGTTCTCGTCGCTGCACGCTCTGGCGCAGTGGATCGCCTCGGAAACGGGCGCGACGCTGGGCTTCCTGACCGAGGCCGCCAACACGGTCGGTGGTTATGTTGCTGGCGCCCTGCCGCAGCAAGGCGGTGCCAACGCACAGGCCATGCTCGATGCGCCGCGCCGCGCGTACATCGTGTTGAACGCCGAGCCCGAGTTCGACGCCGCCGATGGCCGCAAGGCACTGGCCGCGCTGAACCAGGCCGGCACGGTTGTGGTGCTGTCGCCGTTCCGTTCGGAAGCCGCGCTGCAATACGCAGACGTGATCCTGCCGGTCGCGCCGTTCACCGAAACCGCAGGTACGTTCGTCAATGCCGAAGGCAAGGCGCAGAGCTTCAACGGCGTGGTACGCGCGCTGGGTGAGTCGCGTCCGGGCTGGAAGGTGCTGCGCGTGCTGGGCAACCTGCTGGAAGTGCCGGGCTTCGACTTCGACACGGCTGAAGCCGTGCGCGATGCCGCGCTGGCTCGCCCGGTCGCCGAGCAACTGAACAACTCGACCGATGCTCCGATCCGCGTGACGGCTGCTGCCGCCAACGGTGTCGAGCGTATCGCCGATGTGCCGATTTACCACGCCGACCCGATCGTGCGCCGTGCCGACTCGCTGCAGCTTACCGCCGCCGCGCGCCGTGCGATGCAGGTGTCGCTGTCGTCGGATCTGTTCGCCAAGCTGGGCGTGCAGGCTGGCGATCCGGTGCGTGTGATGCAGGATGGTGCCAGCGTGGTGCTGCCGGCCGCTCTCGAAGCGACGCTGCCGGCAAACACCGTGCGCGTGCCGGCCGCCACAGAGGCTGCCGTGACGCTGGGTGCGCTGTTCGGCAATGTCACCGTTGAGAAAGCCATCGACCTGCCGGCCGGCAACAACGCGGCCGCGACGGCCACCGCATAAGAAGAGCGAGAAAGCAACATGATCGACTGGATTACCTCGCAAGGTCACGACATCTTCGGCATGTACTGGACGCCGCTGTGGATCCTCATCCGCGCGGTGCTCATCGTGGTGCCGGTGCTGCTGTGCGTGGCCTACCTGATTCTGTGGGAGCGCAAGCTGATCGGCTGGATGCACGTGCGTATCGGCCCGAACCGCGTGGGTCCGCTGGGCCTGCTGCAGCCGATCGCCGACGTGCTGAAGCTGCTGCTCAAGGAAGTCATGTTCCCATCGCAGATCAACCGGGGCATGTACCTGGTGGCTCCGCTGATGGTGCTGATGCCCGCGGTGGCTGTCTGGGCGGTGATTCCGTTCCAGGCCGAAGTGGTGATGGCCGATATCAACGCCGGTCTGCTGTATGTGATGGCCATCAGCTCGGTGGGCGTCTATGGCGTGATTCTGGCTGGCTGGGCCTCGAACTCGAAGTATGCGTTCATCGGTGCGATGCGTGCCGCGGCGCAGATGGTGTCGTACGAAATCGCCATGGGCTTCGCTCTGGTGACCGTGCTGATGGTGTCGGGCAGCCTGAACCTGTCGCACATCGTGAACGCCCAGAACACCGGCTACTTCGCCAACATGGGCCTGAACCTGCTGTCGTGGAACTGGCTGCCGCTGCTGCCGATGTTCGGCGTGTACTTCATCTCGGGCGTGGCTGAAACCAACCGCCACCCGTTCGACGTGGT
>Ga0310345_10002128_pt1 | contig 20520 bp, 21 predicted proteins | sample HC15DNA20500_MG_FD_204667 | JGI IMG/M metagenome (GOLD analysis project Ga0310345, IMG submission 204667) | Marine microbial communities from station ALOHA, North Pacific Subtropical Gyre - HC15-DNA-20-500_MG | ecosystem: Environmental > Aquatic > Marine > Oceanic | place: Pacific Ocean: North...
GGGCAAGAGGGGTGTCTAAGAGATACCGATAACGCCACCCACGAAGCGGAGGGGGTGGCGCTCATCAGTCTGACCCGAACTAGTGGCGGTGAATAACGGCGGGCGGTTCAACGGGGACGGCTTGGATGCACCCCGTAGAGGATCCACCCTCCCACTCGCAGACTGAGGATGCAATGCGGAGGATGGCTACCTACTTTTGCATCGTGACGCAAAACTAGCGGTTCAACGGGGACGGCGCCAAGAGAGAACTCGCCTCAGGCTCGCCGTCGTCGTAGGCTAGGGTGATGCATCCTTCTCGCACAATTGTCGAAGGGGCGGTTTCCCCAGATGACGAACACCTGGCACTCAGCTACGGATCGTTCGACACAGACAAACCTCCCTTTCCAATCGTCGGTCGCGTGTCGCCACCCCGGAACGGCGTTCTCACTCTTGAACTACTGGGAGACGACTCAACGACACGCGGTAAAGAGATCATCGCTGACGTCCGTCGTCAGGTGCATTGGTTATTCCTTGAAAAAGGTGAGGCCAAGCCCTGGGCGTACGCAAGATACCATTACACGACAGCCACTAATGCGTACAGCAACGTTCACTGGGGCTGGGCATCCACGACATCAAGCCCAGAGCGCCAGGGGTCCACGTAGAACGCGTCACGCTTAAGCAACCGCCACTGTGGCGTCCTGGTTCGAATGAAGGAGGTGTGTTTTGAGCGCGCTTCAGACAAATCAACTGCAAATGTTTTTATGGCACTTCGTGGTCGCCGTTGCTTTCGTCGGGTGTATGGCGTCAGACGACTTGAGTGACCCTGTTGCTGTAGTCCAAGAACCTGTTGGGGAGCATGTAGCCGCGCTACAGTCACTGCCTCAAGTAACGGCGCTTCCACCGGAATATCGTCCGGTTGGTGAGTTGGCAGGCCGAGGCATGTTCTATGCTGCTGGCGACCAACCCGCTTTTCGTATCGACGACGGAGACCACTACCACGGCTATGATGGCCCTGGCGTATGGGCCAACAATCCGAAGGGAACACGAACGCAGGGTGTGCTTTATGGCGTGGAGGACGACGCCATCGTTTCAGCCGGATATCTGATTCGCCAAAGCGATCTTGTTGCTGGCAAGAGTTTTCACGGGTTGACGATGCGGGAGGTGGATTTTCCTGCCGCTCACTCCTTGACCGTTGATCTGGTCAAAGGAGAAGCCGAGGAATTTAGTTATTATCTGCTGCTCTTGCACTTCCGAGCGCCGGAGGGTGAGGTGCAGCCGATGTTGCCGATTGGTCAATTGCCGTCGGTCACGAGTCTGTCAGACGAGTTCGTGGTATTCGCATGTGACCATTATCCAGAGACGCGTTTCTGTCCTGGGATGGGACGTCATTACACGGATCCGACGTCAGTGAGTCGTCTTCCAGACGCGTCCGGCAATGAAGGGGTGATTTACGGAGAGGCGTCGGGCAAGCTTATCTTCATCGAATATGTCTTCACCCAGGAAGATCTGAAGGCGGGCATCTCGTGGCCGGCGATGCCTCTGAATGATTTGCCAATTCCACCGATTGATAACATTCACGTTCTGCATTTTGGAGAACCAGGTTCGACGGATGGTCGGTACACGGTGCATATGTACTTCCTTCCAGAGGAGATTTATCTCAACTGGGAAACTGAGCCAGAAGTGCTCTAATGATGCTGGCGCCTTACACCTAGCTGATGTCACCATTTAATGGTCTGATGACGACAGTCGTATCGCTCACGTTGAAGACGTTGTCCCAGCCGCAACTTCACATCGGAGGGGTTCTATGCCCGGTTGCTACGAACGTTTCTTAATGGTGGTGTCGGGATGAAAGCACCTGTCACGGGTTCGCTCATGCACTCTTCTATCACCCAGAGGCACTTTGGGTCCCCCGCGTCCCATCTGCGGTCGGTCGCCTTCCTTGAGGGCCTATCCTACGTCGTGCTGCTCTTCGTCGCCGTGCCACTCAAGTATCTGGGCGACCTACCGATCGCCGTGAGCGTCGTGGGACCGGTCCACGGGACGCTTTTCGCCTGGCTCGGCCTGCTCGTAGTCGGTGGGCTGACAAGTCGTGACCGGTCCATGGGTTGGGGCATCAAAATCATGGCGGCCGCGGTGTTGCCCTTCGGAATCTTCGTCATCGACCGCGGGCTAAGGGCAGAAGTGAACGATCAGGGAAGGGAAACGGTCAGCGGAGGCGAGTAAACAGAATGAGATTCAACGGGGACGGGGTTAGCGCGGGTGCGTGGTGGGCCAGTTTCGAGCGGCCGCATTCACGATATAGCGCCTAACCCACGACGGAACACCCCTTCCTTACAGTAGGGACACGACTTACCCTCTAACTCCATCGTGTCCACGATCTCACTGGACTTGCATTTCGGACACGTCGTGATCGGGGCTGCAGAATCCACCATGAATTCCTTCTTGCAGGACAGGCAGATGTGTTCGGCGTCGTTACCGATGCAGCGTTCGAGTAACTCGTGATGCGGATGGTAGGCGTATTTCTTTTTCTGCTTCACCTCACCAGCTTTCGTGATCACGGACTCGACGTAGTAGGGATTGCCGTCATCCCACCTCACGATGATGTGGTCACATTTGCCGCAGACGAAGCGAAACTCTTGCGCCATTCCACCTCCTAGGTGGAGATACTCTCAACACACAGCAATGCAGATGTAAACGCCGATCCTACCGCTGGCTGGCAGGGGATTCAACGTGGGCGTCAGGCTACTGACTTTTGTGCCCCGGCCCAAAATTGGCGGTTTAACGGGGACGGGGATAGACTTTATAAATGAAGCGCGCTGCTCCGTGGTCGCGTTGGGTGAGGTGGTCCACTGCGGTGCTCCAAGTGCTAGTTCCTGTGTGTGTGCTAGCGTGCGGCCCCGCCAGTAGAAACGTCCGCGCCACAGAACATCACGCGCCGCTGCACGCGACACAGTGTCTGGCCCACCAGGACTCGCACGGTTCTCGCGACTCTCAGTTGCCTAACACGCCTCCGTCGTGTGAGCGCACGCACGCTGGTCTTGCCATTAACATTTCAGTCAAGATTTACATTGAATCTGGCACGGTTTCGCCTTCCCTGTTCGACCAGTCGCTTGTTGACCGGTATGCGATCTCATTCGCGCATGCCTCCATGCTTGCAACACGGGCGATCCACTCGCCGGTACCCCCGCTCGTTATCACGCTCCAACTGTAGACGCGACACCTCCAGTCCTCATTTTTCTCCGACCCCAGCGGTATGGGGTTCACCTTCTTCTTCTGTCGCAGGTGCAGCGTATGGAGTGCGACCGGTTTCCGTGGATTCGTCCATCACGTACATGCGCGTGGGTTTTCGCGACCTCGCTGACCGTCACCGGCGCGGCGGCTGCAGGCCAACCTCAGCAGGTGACTGACGACGCTCACGCGTCACGCCAGTCCCAACACGAACACAGCCACAGCACCCCACCTAGCGAATGGCGCTTCATGCAGGATGGGGTTGTCTTTCTCACGTCCAACCGTCAAGGCAAGCCGAGGGGAGTGACCGAGCTCGTCTCACAGAACTGGTGGATGGGGATGGGGAGCCGGGCTGTGGGTAACGGGACCTTCACACTTCGAGGCATGCTCAGTCTCGAACCGCTCACCCTAGGTGGTAACGGCTACAGCGAACTTTTCCAGACCGGTGAGACTTATCGGGGCCGTCCTCTCATCGACCACCAGCATCCCCACGACTTTGTGATGCAGTTGGCGGCCGCGTGGCGCGTGCCGTTGTCGACCCGGACCGGCATCACCGTTTCCGGAGGGCCCGTCGGGGAGGCCACACTGGGGCCAGTCGCTTTCATGCACCGACTCTCCGCCGACGAGAATCCGTTTGCACCAATAGGACATCACACGTTTGACTCGACGCACATCACCAAAGGCGTCATCGCAACGAGAGTGGACCACGGCCCCATAGCCATCGAGGGATCAGTGTTTCACGGCGGTGAGCCGAACGAAGATCGGTGGGATATCTCAGATATTGGCGCGCTCGACTCATGGGCGACTCGCGTGTGGTTACGGCCCAGTGCGTCTTGGGCGTTTCAGGTCTCACATGGATTCTTAAAGAAACCGGAGACACTCGAACCGGGAAATGTGCGTCGCACCACGGCATCCGTGTCTTGGCGAACCGAGTTGGACGCTCGGTTCACGGCCCTTACTGCCGGGTACGGTCGTAACGACAAAGACCACGCTGATACCTTCTCCGATGCGCTCTTCATAGAAGCGACTCGTCGCTTCTCGCTACATGCTATTTACGGTCGCTTTGAGGCGGTGGACGTCGAAACGGGGCTTCTCTTGGGAGCCGCGACGCACATGGAACATACCAAGCCGACTACGGTCGTGACCTTGACAGTCGGCGCGATACGAGACCTCCCCCAACTTGGGCGTTTTGAACTCGGTGTTGGCGGGGATGTCACCGTTTATCAAGTGCCGGACCATTTAGCGACCACCTACGGGTCGCGGCCGGTGTCGTTCAAGGTCTTTCTACGTGTGCGGCCGCCGGTGTCGTCAATGGGGAGAATGCGAAACGGAACGATGATGCAACCAATGAGGGGGCATCAATAATCAGCGCCACAACGGGACCATTCTTCCGACAACGACGAACCAAGAGTCTCCCAACGTAACGGGCGACGCCGAGTGGTTCAACGGAGAAGGGGGTGAGTCAGGCGAGTGCGCGGTGTTCGACTGCCTCTTCCAGCTCTTCCAGCAGGTCACCGCTCAGGGGTATCGGGCGCTTGCTCCAGAATTTCTTTCAGTCGCCGCAGTAGTGCCACAATGTGCCCGTTCTCGAACATGGAGGCCAGATGCCCTTCGGCATACGTTCTGCTCGCATCTGGCTATGCACGGGGCGGCTGCGAAGGCGATTCAGGAACTGGCGGGACACGAAGATCTCTCAACAACCCAACGTTATATGCATTTCAGTCCCAAGGCTGTTGAGAGTACGATTCGCTTGCTCGACGGGCCTGTCCCGGCGTGGGCAGTGGAGAGCTGACGGAGACGCACCAGGTGCGAACGAAAAAACCCCTGTGTTTACAGGGGGAAAATGGTGGAGGCGGCGGGAGTCGAACCCGCGTCCGAAAGTATGGCTCCGTAGGACTCTACATGCGTGTCCGCTCTTGATAGTCTCACTTCCAGTGTTAAAGCACGGCAGAAACCACTGGAAGCCAGCCCCGATGAATCTTACTACCACGCGTCGGTGCCGCACGTGGTGGCCAGCCCACTAAATGGCATCTATTCCCAACCCGCGGGCGAGGCCAAGATAGACGCGCTGCTTAATTAAGCAGCGAGAGCAAGTTGCGTATCCGCACTTACTAGGTTTTCCATCGGATTAGCGAGTCGATGGTGCTCGGCATGCATCCTACGAATCCACTACCCCCGTCGAAGCCGTGGCGCCCCCATTGGCGAGAAACAGCGGGGCTAAATGCCCCACCTTGCGACTGCTGGTAGCAGGGTTCAGGTCCTGCCCGACAGTAACTTTGTCAATCATAATTGAAAGCACATGGCGTTGTAACAGGACGTTCGCCCTAGTCGTCGACGCGGGACTAACCCACTTGTGAGGAGAGGTCGTAGTAAACGTGTCCACGCGCTGGCGAGCGACCTGATCACAGGTGCTTCTATGCCATGCCTGATGCCGGTGAGTCTTCTGACTATTCAGAAGGCCTTGTCGGAATCCTGAGGCGTTGGCCAATACGGATCAGTGTGCGGCCGTTCATGTTGTTAGCGGCTTGAATCGCCTGGACGTTCGTGCCGTAGCGTCTTGCGAGCGCCGCCAACGTATCACCGCTCTGCACGCGATAGGTGAGATAGGTCGGCCGTGGAGGCGCTGGTCGCACTCGCAATACCATTCCCGAGCTGAGCTGCTCGTCCCAGAATAGGCTGTTATCTCGGATGATCCGCCATGGCGCCGACTTGAGCTTCTTGGCCACCGTTTCTAGATCTTCACCCGCCTGCACCGTGTGCACATTGTGCTTACCAGTCCATTCGAGTGGGAAGCGCAGCACCTGACCTGGGGGAACGGTCTGTAAATGCCAGAGGTCGTTCATCTCGCGAAGTGCGTCGCGATCGATCTCCATCACGAATGCTAGATGGAGGTAATTGTCGCCGAGCCGCGCCCGGTATTCGAGGTCGTCACCGACCGGGGCGAACAAGTCGGTCCGCGGCTCGGTCGGGTAAGCGATGAATTGGCCGACACGGAGCGCACGCGTTGCAAGAAACGGATTGTGCATTCGGAGCTGGAGGATCGAGGCTCCGGTCCGCTGCGATAACGTCCACCAATTGTCACCTTCGCGGATCGGCTCAAGCTCGATCTGCTCGGCGTGAGCCCGCACCGATGGCTCGTGCATCTTCAGGACACTTCGATAAGCACCAACCGAGAGTACATATTGCAGCGTTTCGAGGGGCGGGCGTCCGCGCCGCGCGCGCCCCGGTCCACCGTTGTACGCGGCAACCGCATAGTCCTCGCGCCGAAACTGGCGGATCATCTGGCCGAGATACTTGACTCCAGCTTCGATGTTCGTCTCGACACGCAGTGAGCGGAAAGTGGCGGGCATCACCTGGAAGTAGCCGCCCGCGCCGGCAATCGAAGTAAGGTTGGCGTTGCCGCCAGATTCCTGTATCAGGACGGCACGCACGAGGTCGATGTCGACGTCGTATTTCTCGGCATACGTGCGGCTCTCGTCCTCGATGAGCATCGCCTTCCGGAACATTCCGAGGAACGCCGGCGCGAATTCTTCGAGCGGCACAAGGTCGTCGACGTCGGCCGACGCGACGGGCAGCGGTGGCGGCAGCGTTTCTTCAAGAGGCACGGATCTGGTGGTGGCTACAATCGCCCACCAAATACCTACGGCAAGTCCGACCGCCGCCGACCCACGAAGCATCCGTGTAACCATATATCTCCTACCAGATTAGACCGTACCGACCAGCGTACTTCTTATAATACCCTGCATGGCGAAGTTCGCCGGATCGCAAAAAACACGTAATTTTACCGAGTCGGTCATCCGTGAAATGACGCGGTTGTCCAATCAGTACGGTGGGCTCAACCTGGCACAGGGTTTTCCCGACTTCCCGGCTCCTGAGGCAGTCAAAGAGGCGGCGTGTGCGGCAATTCGAGACGACGTCAACCAGTATGCGATCACGTGGGGTGCGTCACGGCTGCGTCAGGCAATCGCCACGGACTTCACCAGACGCCACGGGATATCTGTTGAACCCGACACGCATGTCACGGTGTGCTGCGGCGCGACCGAGGCAATGATGTCGACAATGCTGGCTGCAGTGGATCCAGGCGACGAGGTAATCATCTTCGAGCCGTTCTACGAGAATTACGGACCGGACGCCACCTTGTCGGGTGCCGTGCCGCGGTTCGTGACGTTGCGTGCACCCGATTGGGAATTCGATCCGGACGAGCTGGCGGCAGCGTTCAACAATCGTACGAAGGCGATCATCATCAACACACCGAACAATCCGACCGGGAAGGTATTCTCGCGTGCGGAGCTGATAGTTATTGCGCGCCTGTGCCAGCGCTGGGGTGCGATTGCGATCACGGACGAGATCTACGAGCACATCATCTACGACGAGGAGGGGCACGTCCCGATGGCGGCCATCGACGGCATGGCGACGCAGACCGTGACGATCAACAGTCTTTCGAAGACCTACAGTGTCACCGGCTGGCGGGTTGGCTGGGCGATCGCACCCGACTGGCTGACCGACTCGATCCGCAAGGTTCACGATTTCCTGACGGTGGGCGCAGCGGCCCCCTTGCAGGAGGCGGGCGCAACGGCCTTGTGCTCGGCTGACGACTATTACATGCGGTTAGCGATAGACTACCAGCGGCGCCGTGACCTCTTGCTGAAGATTCTCGAACGCCATCAGTTCACCTGCTATCGACCTCGTGGGGCCTACTACATCATGACCGACATCGGTCACTTCGACGCTGGTGACGACGTCGCATTCGCTAAGAAGTTGGTGACAGACGTCGGTGTGGCGGCTGTGCCAGGGAGTTGTTTTTATCATGACCCCACCCTTGGGCGAACGAAAGTGCGTTTCTGTTTTTGCAAGCGTGATGAGACTCTGCACGAGGCCGACCGCCGCTTGGAGAAGCTTGGTCAATTTGTGGTCCGCTAGTAACCTCCCGACACGCTGCGGGTGACGCTAAACCAGCCGAAGGATCAGAAGCGGAGTACCCCAGACATATAGATCCCGTTCAGATCTAAGTCTCCGGTATCACGGTCGATGAGAAAACTGAAATCTAATGACCGATATCCGATGTTTAGTCCCACCATACGTGAAAAGTTGAACGTGCCGTAAATATCAAAGTCGACATACCGCACCTCGTGCCCGTCGGCCAGGTTAGACGGTAGCTTGAACGCCGTGAACTCGGCGGTTAGCGGGATGAACCTGGTGACATAGATCCTCGTGATGGTGCCAAACGCCGGGATGGGTACTTGGGCTCGGGTGAACTCGTAGGCTAATTCACTTTCGAGTCTAGCTTCAAGCTGTGTGTACTTCGCCTCGAGAATAAGACCGAAGTACCCACGCTCTCTGATGACGACGTCGAACTCGTAGCCAAACCGCCATGCGTCCCATTTAAACAGTGAAGTCACCGGCAGACCGACGTCCCACGCGATGCCTTGGAAAACGAGACGGCGCTTGAGCACGGTGTTCTGCCGGTACTGCATCGGCATCCGCGAGACGTGCAACTTGTGCCGCCGGCCTGTCTTGAGCGTCAGGCGATACTCTCGATGCCTTTTCCGTACCAATCCGAGATCGCTTCCGAAGTTAATGTTGCTCCCGATAATGCCGAATTGCTCGCTCGACGCGACGAAGAGCGGAGACGGATCCCACAGGCTACCGGTAATCTCGACCGTGTACTCCTCACCGATACTCGGTCCCGACAAGAAGGAGTTTTTGGCTGACGACTGGTGTGGGGCTTGCTGGGCATGTGCGGAAGTCGCCACCACGATGACGAGGCAGGTTGCCGAAACGCAAAGGGCGAGCACATATTGTACGAGTGCCATAGTCTTCGTTGCCCCGAATGTCCTAACTAGTTGCCGTGGGTGGGCCCCGGCTGGTACCGGGCCATAGGGTAGAACGCCCCCTGGAAAAAGGCGTTGGCAGGATAGCACAGGGTACGTTCCGTACCAACGCGGACTGGATGGTGTGGTGAGGATTTGAGCAACCTGGTTCTCATTGACTTCGCCTGCGAAGGCCCAGGTCGTAAGCCGAAACATACAACTGTTATGCTGAGATAATCGGATGTCACATCCTGTCGCCAAGCTCCTTCCCTATCTCGTTCGCTATCGTCAGCGTTTTGCGACCGGCTTTATCTTTCTAGTGCTGGCGACCGGGATCCAGCTACTCGCGCCCTGGGTCCTGAAGTACGCAATCGACGATCTCGACGCGGGCGTTACTCGTACTAAGCTCGGGTTCTATGCGGCAGTGATCGTTGGGATTGCCCTCGTGGGAGGCGTTTGCCGCTTTCTCATGCGCCGTATCATCATCGGGGTTTCACGTGAGTTCGAATACGACCTCCGGAACGACTTCTTCGCTCACCTCCAGCGGCTATCGCTCTCTTACTTCCAGGCGCATCGCACGGGCGATCTGATGTCGCGCGCCACCAACGATCTGAACGCTGTCCGCATGATGGCGGGGCCCGCCATCATGTATTCAGCCACCACCTCGATCGTCTTCGTGGTCGCAGTTGTCCTGATGCTTTCCATCTCACCGTTCCTGACGTTACTCGTGCTGCTTCCGTTGCCCTTGGTGTCGGTCGCGGTCAAGTTGTTCGGGAGCGCAATCTATCGGCGGTCCGAACGGATCCAAGCACAGCTAGCCCATATGAGCGCCGTGGTTCAGGAGGCGTTAGCCGGCGTGCGGGTCGTCCGCGCCTATTGCCGCGAGGGGGTTGAGATCGAGCGATTCCGCGAGGTCAATCAGGAGTACCTGCGACGCAGTCGGGCGGTGATCCAACTGCAGAGCGTGTTCTATCCGACAATGGCCCTCACCCTCGGACTCTCGGCTGTGATTGTGCTCTGGTTGGGGACCAGAGAGGTCGTTTCAGGTCGGATTACGGTTGGCGACTTCGTGGCATTCAACGCGTACCTGGTGATGCTGACGTGGCCGATGATCGCGTTTGGCTGGGTGACGAACATGCTCCAGCGGGGTATGGCGTCGTGGCGCCGGATGCTCGACATCTTTGAGGTCGAGCCGGCGATCCGAGACCCTGGATCACATCCGGCCCCGAATCCCACCGCGGATCCCAGAGGGCGTGTCGAGTTTCGCGATTTGACGTTCGCTTATAACGGCCGGGCCATATTGTCGAACATCTCGGCGACGGTCGAGCCGGGTCAGATGCTTGCCTTGGTCGGCCCGACCGGTTCCGGGAAGTCGACGGTAGTAAATCTACTGCCGCGGCTGTTCGACCCACCGCCTGGGACGGTCTTCATCGATGGCGTCGACGTGCGAGAGATCCCGCTCACAGTGCTTCGCGGCATGATTGGTTACGTCCCGCAGGAGCCGTTTCTATTCTCGGAAACGATTACCCAGAACGTTACCTTTGGTGCTTTGAACGACGGCGACGCGAGCGTCGAGCGCGAGGCCGTGACCCAGGCTGTGGCGGTGGCTCGGCTCGACACCGACGTTAACGATTTCCCAGACGGCTTTGAGACCGCGGTCGGCGAACGCGGCATCACCCTGTCTGGCGGGCAGAAACAGCGGACGGCACTGGCACGCGCGCTGCTGATGGATCCGCAGATTCTGATTCTCGACGACGCACTGTCGGCTGTTGACACACACACCGAGGAGGAGATCCTCACGCGGCTCAAGACGGTTATGCGGCAACGGACGTCGATCGTCGTGTCGCACCGCGTCTCCACGGTCCGCTGGGCCGACCTCATCCTCGTTCTCGATGATGGTCGCGTGGTCGAGCGCGGTACGCACAATGAACTAGTAGGGCTTGGCTGCGTGTACGCCGAGTTGTATCAGAAACAATTGCTCGAAGCGGAGCTCGACGAGTCATGACGGGCTATCACGACGAGGTTCTCGGCAAGGCCTACGATGCGCGGCTGATGCGGCGCCTGCTTGGGTATCTCAGGCCGCACGGACAGGCGGTGGTAGTCTCGCTCTCAGCAATTGTAGGCTACTCGGTCCTGCAGTTGGTCCAGCCCTATCTGACCAAGCTTGTGATCGATCAACACATCACGACCGGCAATATGGCGGGCCTCGAACAGATCGCGCTGGCGTTCCTGATTATCCTGGTCGCGTCGTTCGTTCTTGAGTACGTCCAAGCGTACACGATGCAGATGATGGGGCAGCGGATCATGTTTGATCTTCGGATGGAGATCTGTCGACACCTCCAGCGGCTCGACCTGCGTTTCTATGACCGCAATCCGGTCGGGCGTCTGATGACACGGGTGACGACCGACGTCGACGCCCTGAACGACCTGTTTGCGTCCGGCGTGATCTCGGTGTTCCGTGACGTGTTCACACTCGCCGGCATCATGATTGTCCTGGTGTGGATGGATTGGCGGCTCGCGTTGGTGGCGTTCTCGGTGTTGCCGTTGATTGCTTGGGTGACGCACTGGTTCCGTATGAACGCCCGCGAGTCGTATCGGAAGGTGCGCGGCTGGATTGCGCGGATTAACGTGTTCCTTCAGGAAAATATTACCGGTATGGCGACCGTACAGCTGTTCTGCCGTGAGGGTCGGAATTTCCAGCAGTTCGATGGGGTCAACCGCCAGCACCGAGACGCCAACGTCGAGTCGATCTTCTACTACGCGACCTTCTATCCGACGATCGAGTTTCTCGGGGCGCTCGCGACGGCACTGATCATCTGGTACGGGGGTGGGTGGTCACTCGAGGGGACGTTGACGCTTGGATCGCTCGTAGCGTTTCTCCAGTACTCGCAGCGTTTCTTTCGGCCGATCAGTGACCTGTCGGAGAAGTTCAATATCTTGCAGGCGGCGATGGCGTCTTCCGAGCGTATCTTCGGTCTCTTGGACACGCCGGTTGAGATCACGAGTCCGTCGTCCGATGTGGTTCAGATGCCGGACGGTGGCGGGCACATCCGCTTCGAGCACGTATCGTTCGCATATCGGGACGAGGACTACGTGTTACGCGATGTGTCATTCAACGTGGCGCCAGGAGAGCGTGTTGGCATCGTTGGTTCGACCGGTGCCGGCAAGACGACTCTGATCAATTTGTTGATGCGGTTCTACGATGTGAACCACGGTCGGATCACACTCGACGGCGTCGACATCAAGACGATCGCACTCGATGAGCTACGCCGGAGATTCGGATTGGTGCTTCAGGATGTTTATCTGTTCTCGGGCACGATTCGTGACAACGTGCGGCTCGGACACGAGGAGATCAGCGAGGCAGACGTCATGCGTGCGACGGCGAGCGTCCATGCCGATCGGTTTATTAATCGGTTACCAGACGGGATCGACAGCGAGGTGGCTGAGCGAGGTGCCACGCTCTCGGTTGGCCAACGGCAACTCCTCTCGTTCGCGCGGGCGCTCGCGTTCGCGCCTGAGGTGCTGGTGCTCGATGAGGCGACCTCGAATGTCGACACCATCACTGAAATGCTGGTTCGCGACGCGCTGCAGGTGGTGATGAAGGGGCGAACGACGATCGCCATCGCACATCGGCTCTCGACCGTGCAGGACATGGACAAGATCCTGGTGCTGCATAAAGGGGAGTTGCGCGAGGCGGGGAGCCATCAGGAGCTCTTGGCCCGTCGCGGTATCTACTACAAGCTGTATCAACTGCAGTACAAGGATCAGGAAGTTCCCGCCTCGCGCACGACTACACCCGCCGTTGGTGAGGCCGGTTAGGAACAGACGTGCGCCGGACGGCGTGACGTCGTCACGCGGGTCCTGGGCCACTGCTTGAGCGCATGTTTCTGTCCGCTCTACATCTCGAAATGTTGGTAGCTGTTTGGGAGCGGCTCGTTTGTTCCGTCGCGTCGTATTACCACCTGGCGGTCCTTCGTTACCACCCCGATACGTGTCAACGGCAGATCGCCGATGAGTTGCTTTACATGTGTGAGACGCCCGCGGAATTCGGCTGGTATGGCGAATAGCAGCTCGTAATCTTCGCCCCCTGTAAGTGCCGCTGTTAGTGGATCAAAACCGGTCTGCTCGAACCAGGTGCGCGCTTTCGGATCGATTGGGATCGTGTCGGCCTCGAGCTGCACCCCGACATGGCTCGCTGTTGCAAGTTGGTGTACCCCATCGGCAAGTCCATCGCTTAGGTCGACGCACGCATGCGCGGCCCGATTCCGGCCGAGCGCGATTCCGAGGATTACGCGTGGCTCGGGGCGCAGATGCCTCTGTCGGCAACTTGAGAACTCGCCGTTGCCAACTGTGTCTTGACGTTGGAGTGAAGCGAGACCGGCGGCCGCTCCACCGATTGTACCGCTGACGTAAAGTGCGTCGCCGGGTTTCGCACCGGCACGTGTCAGCACACGTCTGCGTTTGACGCTGCCAGTGGCGGTAACGCTGATGAACAGCGGTCCGGTAGAGGCGGCGATGTTTCCGCCAACCAGGGTTGTGCGGTGGTGTGCGGCGAGTGCGAGGAGTGCGCCGACGAGAGCATCGACATCAGTGACGAGGCAGGGTGCAGGTATCGCCAACGAAAGTAGCGCGTGCCGAGGTGTGCTGCCCATTGCTGCCAAATCGCTCAGGTTGACGGCGAGCGCCTTGTGTCCGATGTCGGAGGCCGGTGTCCAGGAACGATTGAAGTGGACCCCTTCTACTAGCGCATCGGTAGTGACAACCGTCAACTCGCCACGGCTGGGTTCAATTACGGCGGCGTCGTCGCCGATCGCGACCGTGACCCATCGTGGGGCCGGTGGCACCTGGGCTTTAATGCGGTCGATAAGGGCTCGTTCCCCGAGGTCGGCGACGGTAGTGAGGGAGGGGCTCAATGGTTACCGTGCGTAATCGATGGCGCGTGTCTCACGGATCACCGTCACCTTGATTTGACCAGGGTACTGAAGCTCGTTTTCGACCCGCTTTGCGATATCCTTCGACAGCCAGACGGCTTCCTCGTCTGAGATCTCGTCGCTCTCGACCATAATTCGGATCTCACGTCCGGCCTGCAGTGCGAACGCTTTCGAAACCCCCTTGAATGAGTCAGCGATCCCCTCGAGTTTCTCGAGACGCTTCACATACGATTCGAGGATGTCGCGGCGTGCACCCGGTCTGGCTGCCGAGATGGCGTCAGCTGCCTGGACGAGCATCGACTCAAGCGAGGGCCAATCGATGTCCATATGGTGGGCGGCCATCGCGTCGACGACGGCAGGGCTCTCGCCATGCTTCCGCAGGAATTCGATCCCGATCTCGAGGTGCGTCCCCTCTAGGTCGCGGTCCATCGCCTTGCCGATGTCATGGACGAACGCGGCGCGGACCGTTGTAGATGCGTCCAATCCGAGTTCGCGTGCCATGATGCCTGCTAGAAAGGCGACTTCCTTGGAGTGGGCTAGGACGTTCTGTCCGTAGCTCGTCCTGAATTTAAGCTTGCCCATCATTCTTGAGATCTCAGGGTGCAGGTCGTGCAGTCCGAGCTCGAACGCCGCTGCTTCGCCTTCCTTGAGTGTCGCTTCTGCGACCTCAGACTTCACCTTTTCAACCACCTCTTCGATACGGGCCGGATGGATACGGCCGTCGGCGATGAGGAGTTCGATCGATTGTTTAGCGATCTCCCGCCGGAAGGGATCGAAGCTCGAGAGAATGATCGCGCCTGGGGTGTCGTCGATGATCAGCTCGACGCCGGTCGCGGTCTCAAGAGCGCGGATGTTGCGCCCCTCGCGCCCGATGATTCGCCCCTTGAGGTCGTCACTCGGGAGGTCGACCACCGAGACGGTCGCTTCAATAGCGTGCTCGGCTGCGCTCCGCTGGATCGCCTGGGTGATGATGTGTTTGGCTTTGTCGGAGGCCGTCTCGCGCGCCTCATGTTCAAGTCGCTTAACAAGGTTGGCTGCATCTCGGCGTGCATCAGATTCGAGTTGGCGCAGCAGGGTTTCTTTGGCTTCGTCGGCGGTCATTCCCGACACGCGCTGCAGCTCGCGTTGTGTCTGGCTGAGCAGTTCCTGGTAGTGTTGTGCGTCGGTGCTCGCTGCCTTCTCACGTTTAGCTAAACCTTGCTCCCGGTTGTCGACGTCGGCCTCGGCCCGTTTTGCCGTTGACTCGCGATTGGACAGTGCGTGCGACTTCTCAGAGATCTCCTTCTCGAGCGTTACGATCTCTTCCCGTCGATCATGGGCCTGCTTCTCTGTCTCGCGCAGTAGCTTGTGGGCTTCCTCCCTACCAGCGAGTGCTGCTTCTTTACGCTTGGTCTCGGCATCGCGCCCCGCTTCCTCAAGCATGCGCCGGGCCTCTTCGCGCGCGCGCCCCACAGTTTCAGCTGCCAATCGTTTACGAGTGGTGAGCCAGACAACGAAGATAATTAGCCCCGTGACCAGGGCAACGAGGGCACTGCCGACGGTTGGAAGGAGCTGCATCCGCGATCTCCCCATGAAATCGGCACAAGCTGCTGGGGCCGCTGTGTAGCGGCCAACGGGGACGACACGAGCCGTTGGTCGGCCCTCATAATGACACGAGGACGCTGGTCCCAGTCTAGACCGGCTCGGGCGCACTCAAGCCGTTGCCCAGCCTGTGTGGGCGGGGGGGCGGGTAATAAGCCCCGCATTACCGTGTGGGGAGGTCGGATGAACCTGCTCAGGCAGGTGGAACTGCTAGGGTCAGCCTCGCTTTTAAGACTTCCTCGCTCAGAGGCGTGCACACCGTGAAGCGTCGCAGCTCTCTTCGGTAAAACGTTGGCTCAAGCGAGCCTCCGAACCATCACGCGCAATGCAGGGAACTCAAAACCACATAGCCACCATCAGCCAACCACATGCTACGGTTGGCAAGGGCCCCAAGTACGTGCCGTTTCCGTTCTCTGACTCCATCTTAGAACGAAGCGGAACAGGGGGCAAGCAACGTTTTTACTGGGTACGGGCCGGTCGGTGGTCGAAAGGACACTACTCGACACTCGCAATCGCGCGGTCGACGATTTCCTCAAGCTCGATTGCACGCCTGCGGACGTCGTCCTCAGAGGTGGCACGGGAGTCTCTACAGCGAAAGTACTCATCCGCGATGTTCAACGCGGCGAGAACGGCCACCCGCACTGCATCACCGGCTTGCGAACGTTCTGACGCTGTCTGCATCTTCTGGTGCACGTAGCCGGCGAGTTCCGTGACGTACGATGCGTCGAGGCCACTGCGGATTGGATACCGCTGCCCGAGGATCTCGACGTTGATGACGCCGCTGGATTCCTCACTCACGGAAGATCTCCCACCACCTCAGACAATCCCTCAGTTCACTTGTGTGGGCGGGCTCATCCCCGCTGGTTTAAAGGCCTGCACTAAGACGAACGGCCTGCACCAACTTTACGGTTCTTGAGCCTAGAATGCCTCTTATAGGCCGATCGCGTCGAGCTGGTCCACCATTTCCGAGACGCGGATCCGGACCTGCTCACGTTCAGCTAGTAGGGTTTTTACCTCAGCGCCGTCGGTCTGGGCAGTTGCTAATTGTTTACGCAGTGCTTCGACCTCTTGCATTAACTTGCCATTGTCCTCGGTTGTTTGAACTAGCTCAGTGCGCGTGCGCTCAAGCAGTCCGACAAGTGCTCTAACCTTCTCAGCGAGACGCTCAATCGTTTCGAGATCGACTGACTGCGTGGTGTTCGTCATCTAAACATGCTCCTCGCGATGTCCGCTACCGGAGTATGGCCTGGTGGGCTGATTCGAGCGCAGCAACGACGGCCTGCATCGCCTGCTGTACTTCTTCGTCCGTCATCGTGCGATCGGCAGCTCGAAAGGTCAAGCGAAACGCAAGACTGATGTGGCCATCAGCTACGCCCTTGCCCTCGTACCGGTCGAATTCACGTACATTAATCAATGTATCTGGCGCGACCGCTTGGATAGTGCCACGAATAGTGGCGGCAGGCAAGGTCCGAGTAACAACGATGGCTAGATCGCGTACGATCGATGGATGACGTGGCAGTGGCGTGACATGCATCCTGGTACGGTCTGTCGCAACCTGTGCCAGCACATCCAGATCAAGCTCGGCCACATAGATGCCCTCTCCGGCTAGCGGCAAACCGCGTGCCGTTGCTAGTAGCGGCGCGAGCTGGCCTAGATAGCCGACCGCAATTACATCGTTGTCGTTTGCGCTGTCACCGGTCGACACTAGGATCACCGACGCACGGCCTGGAACTAGGACGCGGTGTGCGGCTGGTTCGAACCGTGCGGTCACTCCGAGAGCCTCGATGAGTCGTTCGACGACTCCTTTGATGTCGAACAGATCAGTTTTGCGTACTTCATCGCTCCAATGCTCTGGAGCTCTCCCCCCGGTCAGCACGATCGCTACGGCTATCGACTCCCCGGCCGTGCGACGAAACCGGTGCCCGATTTCGAAGAGACGAATGTCATGGTGTTCGCGGCGCCGGTTCCAGATTAACGAGTCGACAAGGCCGGGAACTAACGACGGTCGCAGGACAGCGAATTTCTCAGAGAGTGGGTTGGCAATTGCGACGAGATCGTCTGGTTGGTCGACGAATGGAGCCGCAGCCGCTTGCTCTATGAATCCATAGGTGATCGCTTCCGAGCAACCGGTCCCAGTCAGTATTTGGCGAGATAACTTTTGGCGGCGTAGTCCCGCGTCGAGTGGTACCGGAGGTCTCACCAGGGCGGGAAAGGTTGACGGTAGGCGGTCGTAGCCATGATGTCGTGCGATCTCTTCAATGAGATCGATCTCCAGGCTGACATCAACGCGATGCGTCGGGACCCCAACACACCAGCAGGCACCGCTTTTCGTGTGCTCTATCGGACTGACGCTGAAACCGAGGTGTTCCAAAGTGACTGGCACGAATGCTTCATCGACCTCGGTGCCGAGGATTTGTTCGATACGCGCGTGCCGGAGGTCGACGTGCTTCACGTCGCGCGGGGTTGAGTAACGGTCTACGATAGGTCCGGTTGGTTGTCCTGCGCCGATGTCCACTAGTAGGGCACGCGCGCGCACCATCGCGCGTACCGGCGCGTCGATATCAGCCCCGCGTTCGAAGCGATATGAAGCGTCGGTAGACAGGCCGAGTCGCTTACTCGTGCGGCGAATCGAGACAGGCTGGAAGTACGCGCTCTCGAACAAGATGCGCTGGGTCTTCGCGCCTACTTCAGAATCGGCCCCACCCATGACCCCCGCGACCGCTTGGGCCTGCTCGGCGTCGGCGATGACCAACATGTTGTCCTGGAGCGCGCGGGTCTCTCCGTCGAGGGTCCGCACGTGCTCACCGGTTCGTGCCCGGCGAACCCTGATCTCGCCACCGGCTAGCCGATCGAGATCGAACGCGTGCATTGGGTGGCCGAGCTCAATCATTACGTAATTGGTTACGTCAACGATGTTGTTGATTGGACGTACATCTGCAGCCTTGAGGCGTGCGGAGAGCCACGCCGGAGACGGTCCCACCTCTACCTGTGCCACGGATGCCACATAACGTGGACAAAGTTCGGTATCCTCAATGGTTACGGTTACACCTGCATTACCACCGGAAGGGGTAGGGTCGTCGAGTAGTGGCCATCGGAGCGGCTTTGCGTAGATGGTCGCCACCTCGCGTGCGATGCCGATCATGCTGAGGCAGTCCGGTCGGTTCGTCGTGATCTCAAGATCGAGCACCGCGTCCTCGCCGGTGGCGTTCACCAGCGGTGGTAGTGGCTCGATCGAAGCGACTTCGAACCCACGCATCGTCAGTGCTTCGGCCAGCAACTCAACGCTAGCGTCGATCGTGACGAATTCACGAAGCCACGAAACCAAGATTCTCAATAGGAAAACTGCTCCAGTAGACGCAGGTCGTTGTCGTAGAAGCTGCGGTTGTCTTCGACGCGATACTTGAGCATGGCTACACGATCGATCCCGACACCGAAGGCCCATCCAGTAAACCGCTCAGAGTCATAGCCGACCGCGTCGAAGACGGACGGGTGGACCATCCCGCTGCCAAGGATCTCTAGCCAACCTGTTTTCTTGCACACTGAGCACCCACTTCCCTTACAGAACACGCAGCTGATGAAGACCTCTGCGCTGGGTTCCGTGTATGGGAAGAAGCTTGGTCGGAACATCACTTGTGTGTCGGGGTCGAAGAGTAGTCGTAGAAAGCACTCAAGTGTGCCTTTCAGATCGGCCATGGTCACGTTTTCGCCAACCAGTAACCCTTCGACCTGTTGGAACATAGGTGAATGTGTCACGTCTGGGTTGTCTCGCCGATACACCAAACCTGGTGCGATGATACGCACCGGTGGCTCGTGTGTCTCCATGTATCGAATTTGTATCCCCGAGGTGTGGGTGCGGAGGAGTGTCGCAGGACGGTCAGATGCCGTTGGTATGGAACCATCCAGATATAACGTGTCCTGCATGTCCCGCGCCGGGTGCTCCGGTGGCATGTTCAGTGCTTCGAAGTTGTGATAGTCGTCTTCGACTTCAGGTCCTTGGAGAATCTCGAAACCGAGGTTGGCAAAGATGGTCTCGATTTCTTCCCGTAGGACAGTCAGCGGGTGTCGGTGGCCGATCCGGATCTCGCGTCCAGCTAGAGTGACGTCGACACCACCCGCTGGTTCATTCGGGGTGTCGCGCGTCACGCGGCGCGACGCCAACTCGCGTTCGATCTCACGTTTTAGTTCGTTTGCCGTTCGACCTAGCTCAGGACGCATGGCGGGCGGTGCAGTGGCGACTGATTTGAGCAGTGCCGGGAGGGCACCGCGCTTGCGGCTGAGGTATCGGTCGCGTAAGTCTTGAAGGTCGCGAGCGGATGTGACTCGGGCGAGTTCCGCTCTGAACTCGTTGCGTAGGGCGTCGACCGTGGGGCGCGCGGTCATTACAGTGTCCGTGTTTGTCTTCTATATCCGGAGCGCCCGCCGTGGTGCGCCGATTTTAAGGATAACCACGGAGATTTACAGATGTTCAGTTCGCGGGAGCGCTATTCGTTTCTCGAGCGTCTTTGGCCCGTTTAGCCAGATGTGCGAACGCATCGGGCTCGCGGACGGCGAGATCGGAGAGCACCTTGCGGTTGAGGTTGATGCCTACGGTCTTGAGGCCGTTGACGAATTGGTTATAGTTCAATCCATTTTGGCGTGCCGCAGCGCCGATACGGATGATCCACAGTCGGCGGAAGTCACGTTTCTTACGCCGCCGGCCGATGAAGGCGTAGTTCAACGCCGTGTCGACCGCTTCCTTAGCGGCCCGATAGAGTTTGCTCTTTGTCTGATAGAAACCCTTCGTTCGCGCCAACAACTTTCGCCGCTTGGCGCGCCGAATGGTTCCACGCTTCACTCGAGGCATTCACTTAGTCCCTTCGACACTACCAGTGGCTCTATTTATACGGAATCATTCGGGCGAGCCGTGCCTGGTCCGAGGCGTCGACCGTCGTGGTTCCGCGCAGGCTACGTTTACGCTTCGTGGTCTTGCTGGTCAGGATGTGCTGCATAAA
>Ga0310345_10002129_pt1 | contig 20515 bp, 19 predicted proteins | sample HC15DNA20500_MG_FD_204667 | JGI IMG/M metagenome (GOLD analysis project Ga0310345, IMG submission 204667) | Marine microbial communities from station ALOHA, North Pacific Subtropical Gyre - HC15-DNA-20-500_MG | ecosystem: Environmental > Aquatic > Marine > Oceanic | place: Pacific Ocean: North...
CTCTCCGTGGCGTGGTCCCAGATCCGTCGTGCCCAGGGCCGCCAGCGCCGCCTCGCTGGTCAGATCCCCGATCATCGCGCCTGCCAGCAACTCTATCATCGTCGCGATGGCCGAACCCTTGTGCGCGCCGAAGGGCAACATCGCGCCGGCCAGCGCGGCGTCCGGGTCGGTGGTGGCACGGCCCTCGGCGTCGATGGCCCAGCCCTCGGGCAGGGGATCGCCGGCGCGGCGATGCAGCTCGATCTCGCCGCGCGCCGCGACGCTGGTTGCGAAGTCGAACACATAGGGGTTGCCACCCGGACGGGGCCAGCCGAAGGCGAAGGGGTTGGTGCCCAGCAGCGGCCTGCTGCCGCCCGCCGGTGCGACGGTGGCATAGCTGGGGCACATGGCCATCGCGGCGACGCCATCGGCGGTCAGATCCTCGATCTCGGGCCACAGCGCCGTCAGATGCACGCAATCGTTGATGACCAGCGCCGCAACGCCAAGTCGTTTCGCGCGCTCTGCCAGCAGCGGAGCGCCCCGGGAAAAGGCCCATGACGAAAAGCCGCCTTTCGCCGCGACACGGATGACGCCGCCGCCGTCATCATGAAGCTGCGGCACCGCGAGCGGGTCGGCCTTGCCCGCCAGGACCGTTTTCAGGCAACCTTCGATCCGGTAGATGCCGTGCGACTTGCAGCCGTCACGCTCGGCCGCGGCAAGGTTGCGCGCCATCGCTGCCGCCTGTCCGTCAGCCAGACCGGCCTTGCGGAAAATGGCGGCGATCCGGTTTTCCAGATCCGCGGTGCCGATTGCGTTCTCCATCCTGACCCCCTGTCAACTCTTTTCCAGACTTGCAGAAATGGCGCGCCCTGTCCAAGCCCGCGCATCCGCTTTGACGCCGGCAAGAATTTCGGCCAGCATCGCGGCGGAACCGAAACGACGAGGGCCAGAAGATGACAAAGATCCTGCTGATCGGCTGTGGAAATATGGGCCATGCGCTGCTGTCTGCCTGGCAGGCCATGCCGACCCCGCCCCAGGTCAGCATCGTCGATCCGACCGAGGCGTTGCGCGACCGGGCGGCGAAAACCGGCGCGCGGACCTTTGCCTCGGCAGCCGAGGTGCCGCGCGATCTGGAACCCGATCTGGTCATCCTTGCGGTCAAGCCGCAGGTCATCGGCAAGGTCTTGCCCGATTACGCGCATCTCGACGCCTGCTTTCTGTCGATCGCCGCAGGCACGACGCTGGCGAGCCTGCAGCGCGGTCTGGACGACAAGGCCATCATCCGCTGCATGCCGAACACGCCGGCCGCGATCGGCAAGGGCGTGTTCGGCATCTTCGCCAATGCGCGTGTCACCCCGGCCCAGAACCGCATGGTTCGCGACGTGCTGGAACCCTGCGGGATCGTGCTGGAGGTCGGATCCGATGAGGATATCGACCGGATCACCGCGATTTCGGGTTCGGGCCCGGCCTATCTGTTTCACTTTATCGAGGCTCTGGCCCAGGCGGGGCGCCGGATCGGCCTGACCGATGACGTGGCGCTGGCCGCCGCGCGCGGCACCGTCTTCGGCGCGGCTTCGCTGGCCGAGGGCGCGGACGAGGATGCAGGCCAGTTGCGCAGGAACGTCACCAGCCCAAACGGCACCACGGCCGCGGCATTGGAAGTGCTGATGGGCACGGATCGCATGGCCGACCTTCTGACCGAGGCGGCCGAGGCCGCGTTCGGCCGCGCAAAGGCCCTTGCCGCCACAGAATAGCGCACAGCCGACGAAGGCGGGGTAATCTCATCGAAGGATTGAAAGTGGTGCCCGGAGGCGGATTCGAACCACCGACACGCGGATTTTCAATCCGCTGCTCTACCAACTGAGCTATCCGGGCGCCCCGCCGCGCCGTCTTCGGCGCCGGGCGTGAAGCGGCTTTTACGGGCGCTTGCGGGCGGTGTCCAGACCCGAATCGTCACTTTTTGGCCCGCGTTCGCCCTCGTCCGAGGCAAGGTCGTCCAGCGGCGCGCCGGGGATGACGTAATCGCCTCGCAACCAGTGCGCCAGATCGACATCGGCACAGCGCCTGGAACAGAACGGACGGTATTTCGCCACGCTTTCCCTGCTGCAGATCGGGCAGGCCATCAGCGCGCGCCCTGCGCCGCCAGCCGCGCCAAGGGCACTCGGTCGCGCTTGCGATTGATCTCGTAAAGCCCCATCGTGGTCCAGCCCACCAGGTTCGTCTCGCTTGCCTCTCCCTTGAAGGCGGCGCGAAGGGACTGGTCCAGAACCGCCCGGTCGCGCCTGGACATGGGCGCGAAATCGACAACGATCTGTCCCCCAAGTCCACGCAGGCGCAATTGCCGCGGAAGATCGCGGACCATGGCGATATTGGCCTTCAGCGCCGCCGCCGGCGAGGTGTCGGTTCCGGTATTGACGTCGATCGCCACCAGCGCGCGGGTCTGTTCGACAAAGCCGAAGGCCCCGCCCGACAGATCGACGCGATCGGACAGCAAGGCGTCGATCGCCTCGCTGACCCCGCAACGGTCGAAACTGTCTTCGCCCTGCTCGACTGCGTCCGGCGCGGGATCGGCCCAATCCAGCCAGGCGGCTTCCCAGGGGGCCGGCGCGTTCAGCAGCACTTCGGGATCGCCCTGGGTCTCGGCGCAAATCTTGTCGGCCATGTCGATCAGCGGGGCGAGATCGGCGGCGATCTCGTCTTCGTTGGCCCCTTCCGCGGCACTGCGCAGGATCAGGCCATGGTCGCGATCCTGCAGCAACGACAGCCCCAGGGCCTCCAGCGCCTCGCGACGTTCGGTCCTGCGGATCCGCCGTGAAACATTGACTCCGGGCGCCGCCGGCGTCACCAGCGCATAGCGACCCCGAAAGATCAGCCGGGGCGTTACCGGGACCGCCTTGCCTTCCTCCGCGATGCCCGAGACCTGCACCAGAATCGATGCACCTTCACGGATGCCGGACCGGTCGCGAAGATAGCCCCGCTGCCCATCCGGCAGGCGCAGGAAGACCCCGCCCTGACCTTTCATCAGCCTGTCGGTCACGCCCCGGCAGATCGTGCCCGGTGTCAGCGCCGCAAGCTGCGTTGGATCGGGAATCAGATCGACCAGACGGCCATCTTCCATCAGCGCCGCGGCTTCGGCGCCGAACAATTGGCCCAGAACGACCTGCCGACCCTTCATGGGCGATCCCCGGGCGGGTCGGGATGGATGCCGCAAGCCGCAAGCATCGTCGCCGTTTCAGCCAGAGGCAAGCCGACCACGGCGGAAAACGAGCCCTGGATCCACGGGATGAAGGCCGCCGCGGCCCCCTGGATCGCATAGCCGCCGGCCTTTCCGCGCCAGTCACCCAGCGCCAGATAGCGCGACAGGTCATCATCGGAAATCGGACGCATCCGCACGACGGTCTCGACCAGCCTTTCGCGAAGCCTGCCGTGGTGCCGAACGGCGACGGCGGTCAGCACGCGGTGGCGACGGCCCGACATCAGTCGCATGAAGGCGGCGGCCTCGTCGCGATCGGCGGGCTTGCCGAGAATGCGCCGACCGACCGCGACCGTGGTATCGGCGCAAAGAAGAACCTCATCCTCGCCGGTGGCCAGAACAGAGGCCTTGGCGGTCGCGATCCGGCGAACATAATCGCGCGGCGTCTCGTTCTTCAACGGTTCTTCGTCGATATCGGCGGCGCGCAGCGCGTCGGGACGAATTCCGATCTGGGCCAGCAATTCCAGCCGTCGCGGACTGGCCGAACCCAGGATCAGCCGCGGCGGCGCGGCCACGGGCGCAGGGCACGCCGTGGCGGCGGTCATCAGATCACTTGAAGCGGTAATTGATCCGCCCCTTCGTCAGATCGTAGGTATTCATCTCGACCTGAACCTTGTCCCCGGCAAGAACGCGGATGCGGTTCTTCCGCATCTTTCCTGCCATATGCGCAATGATCTCATGGCCGTTTTCAAGCTCGACCCGGAACGTCGCATTCGGCAGGAGTTCCTTCACGACGCCGGGGAATTCGAGCATTTCTTCCTTGGCCATGGTCACTCCATATCGGTCGCCCCGCAGGATTCGGGACGCGGGTTAAATGCGGCCGGAGCGGGCGGAATTCAAGGGAAAAGCGTGAAAAGCCGCCTGCTAGCCCGCTTTGGACCCCCGGGCGCGTTCCGGCGGTGACACCGTTGCCGCAGTAGTCGGATCAGGGCGGAAGGCGTCGGGACGATGCAGATCGCCGATCGGCAGGTCGGGGCCGGCGGTCGGCGCCATCATCGGCGCCTCGGGTGCAGGGACGGCCGCGGGGGCGGATTCTGCTGGCGCAACGGGATCGCGCAGGCGGATCGCGTGGCAGCCATCGGCTTCGCCAAACTTGCCGATGGCCAGAACCTGGCCGTCCGCGGTCTCGATCCGGGTATCGGACAGGCTGACGCGCGGCAGGGCCAGGATCTTGCCCGGCACCAGGCCGCGCAGCTCGCGCAGGCTCATCCGGCGGCGACAGAGAATGCCCACGACCTCGACCGGCGCCTGCTGGGTTGCGGAACGAAGACTGACCAGCGGCGGGACCGCGGGTCTTTTCGACGGCGCCGTCGCGACCGCGGGCTGGGCCAGCGCGGGCTGCGGGCGTTCCGCATCGGGTCGGGGCTGCGGCAGGGCCAGAAACAGCCTGCCTTCGCGCGCCTCGCTGCCGCCGAGCAGCAGTTTCAACCCGAGACTGCGATAGGCACGGTCCTCCATCATCAGCGCCAGGGGGCGGGCATCGTCGATATGGGTGGCATAGCGAAAGCCGCGAAATTCCTCCAACCCCTCGACGCCCCGTCCCTCCTGCGCGAGTTCGGACAGGAACGTGTCGATGAAATCCGCGCAAAGGGTGGCGTCGCTGCGGGTCAGGCGGCGCCGGGCCAGCGGCCGGCCAGTCACGCGGCCGAGGGTCTGAATCTCGATCAGCGCGGTGACGGTCTGCGGACACAGGGCCATCACGCCCACCGCATCGCCGGGTCCCTGCAACACTGCCAGCAAGGCCGGATCGGGCAGCAATTCGGGCAGTTCCGCCAGCGTCAGCGCCCCGGGCCTGACCTCGACCGGCCGGACGCCCAGCCCGTAAAGCCGATCCGCCGCGCGACCGATGGCGGTCGCGGTGGCGCGCGCGGGCGTGACCGGCGCTGTCTGTGGCAATTGTGGCGCCTTTCCCGCCCCTTCGGCGGCCCGGACCCGGGCCTGCAACAGACGTTTCAACACGCCGGTTCCGGCCGGATGTGCCTGTTCCATCTCTGCTTCGTCCGCCATACCGAATCCGATTCGTCCCGTCCTGTCGCAGGGCAATTTGACAAAGAGCCGTAAAGAAAATGTTTACGGCGACCCGGCGGTCCCGACGCTCCGGCCCGCCGCTCCCGGATGCGGAGGCAGAACGATACGGAAGGCCGCGCCCCCCTGGCCCGGCAAATAGGCGATGTCCCCGCCCAGGACCGTCATGATCTCTCGGCAGATCGCAAGGCCAAGGCCCGCGCCGCCCGCCCGCGCGGGGTCGTTGAGGCGCGAAAACTTCTCGAATATGAGGCTTTGCCGGGCCCTGTCGATGCCCCGGCCGTTATCGGCGATCTCGATCACCGCGCCGCCGCCCGCGCGACGATGAACCCGGATGGTCAGGACCGGACGCTCCGCGTCACAATATTTGCGCGCATTGGTGACGACATTGATCAGCACCTGCAGCAGCCGATCGGCATCGGTGATCACCCCAAGATGTTCCGAGGGCATGTCGCGGTCCAGGGTAAAGCTTCGCTCGGGCCGCGTCGCCGAGGCCGCCTGCACGGCCCGCCCGATCAGATCATGCAGGTTGACGGCGCTGACCGAAAGCCGCGCCTGCCCGCTTTCCAGCACCGACAGGTCCAGAAGATCGTCCAGAAGCCGGGTCAGCCGGCCGGCCTCCTGATGGATGATCCCGGCGAAATTCCGGCGCTCCGCTTCGGACAGGTCCGGCGTCTTCATGATGTCGGAAAAGGCTCGGATCGAGGTCATGGGCGTTCGCAATTCATGGCTGATCTGACCCAGGAACGCATCCTTCTGCACCGACAGCGCGGTCAGCTTGTCGTTGGCCTCGCGCAATTGGCCTGCGGTGCGGGCAAGTTCTGCGCGGGCCGATTCCAGCCGCCGGGTTTCCTCCTTGGCACGCCTGGCCTCGCTGGCGACCTGCATCAGGTCGGCCACCGTCAGCGCGACCCCGCCCGCCACGCGGTCGATCATCGCATGGGCCGTCGCCGCCCCGATCGCGCCCGCCAGCCGCCGTTCCAGCCGTGTCAGAAAATCGGGCGTCGGATCGGGAAGATAGCCGGACTTGCCCTGCGCCGCAGCCTCGGCGCGGAAAAAGCGCAATGCCTCGTCCGGCCCCCAGACGCGCCGGGCCATGGCCAGCAGGGGCTCGGCCCGGTCCTCGGCGCGGGCCGGGCTGCGCGGGCGGACCGGCTCGACCGCGCTGACGAAGGACAGGCCCTGCAACCGCTCGACCGGATCGGGAAAGCCGAAGATCGACAGGCCGACGAATGCCAGCGTGTTAAGCGACAGCGACAGGAAAATGGCGAAGGCCAGCGGGTCGATCCCGCCCGGAAGAAGCGGCATCTGACCAATGCCGACCGAGGGCAGGAAGATCAGCGCCAGCCACAGGCCCGATCCCAGCCCGACACCGGCAAATGCCCCGCGCCGGTTGGCGCCACGCCACAGCAGACCGCCCAGCATCGCAGGCAGCACCTGCGCCATCCCGGTAAACGCCACCAGCCCCATCGAGGCCAGCGCCACCGAGCCGCCCGAAGCCTGGTGATAGACCCAGCCCGCGCCCAGCACAGCCACGATCGCCAGCCGGCGGGCGTTCAGGATCAACCCCCGCAGATCCCGGTCTGCGTCCTCGCCGCCGGGACGGCGGCGCAGCGCCAGCCAGGCGGGCACCAGCCAATGGTTCGAAATCATCGTGGCCAGGGCGATGGCCGATACCACGACCATCGAGGTCGCGGCCGAAAATCCGCCCAGAAAGACCAGGAATGCCAGCAGATTCTGGCCCGCATCGGCGGGCAGCGTCAGAACATAGAGATCGGGATTGGCGTCCGGCAAAAGCTCTTGTCCCATCACAGCGATGGGCAGGACGAAGAAGGACATGGCGAACAGATAGGCCGGAAAGGCCCAGCCCGCCACGCGCAGGCGATCCTCGTCCGAAGCCTCGACCACCATCACCTGAAACATTCGCGGCAGGGTCAGGATTGCCGCTCCCGACACCACGATCAGCGCGGTCCAGCGGTCGGGGCGCAGCAGCCAGCCTTCGGCCACGGCCGGATCGCGGCCGGCGCGGGCGACGCGATCCAGCATGTCGACGGGCCCCTCGGCCAGCCCCCAGACGACAAAGACGCCCACGGCGAGAAAGGCCAGCAGCTTGACCACCGCCTCCAGCGCGATGGCGGTGACCACGCCGTGGTGGCGTTCGTCGGCGGCAAGGTTGCGGGTGCCGAAGATGATGGCAAAGAGCGCAAGGCCCGCCGCGACCCACAGCGCGGTGCCGCCGGCCGGCCCGCCGATGACCGCCGCCCGCGGGGCGTCGGTCGCGAAAACCTCGAACGACAGGGACACTGATTGCAGTTGCAATGCGACATAGGGGGTGGCGGCGATGACGGCGATCAGGGTGATCAGCGCGGCCAGCCGGTTCGATTTGCCGAACCGGGCCGAGATCAGGTCGGCGACCGAGGTGACGTGATGCATCCGGGCGATGCGCACCAGCCGCCTGAGACCCCACCACGCGCCGGTAAAGACGATCGTCGGACCCAGGTAGATGGTGGCGAATTCCAGGCCCGAGCGGCTGGCATAGCCCACCGCGCCATAGAAGGTCCAGGCCGAGCAATAGACCGACAGCGACAGCGTGTAGATCAGCGGGTGGTCCAGCCATCCCGCCCGGCCCCGCGCTGCCGCCCGATCGGCTGCGAACGCCACCGCGAACATCAGTGCCACATAGGCCAGGGATCCCGCGACCAGCGTCTCAAAGGGCATCGCCGGCCCCGTCTTTTTCGTCCTCTGGCGCGGCCTGCGCATGGGCCTGCCTGGTGGCGGCCTCGGCGCGCATGAGACCGCGATGCAGCGCCCAGACCAGCACGATCAGCACGGCCCATGTCCCGAACAGCCAGACCGCGCCGAAGGCAAGGCTGACGCCTGCCGGCAGCCACCAGACCGGCAGCAGGATCGCGACCAGCGCCAGCACCGGCAGCACCCGTGCCGCATCGCCCAGCCGCCTGCGGCGAAACGAAGCCCGTTCGAGGAACAGCGGACGATCCGGCATCGCGGCCCCCGTCCGTCGCCTAGGCCAGCATCCGGCGCACCAGCGCGCGCAGATCCTCGTTCGCGAAGGGCTTGGCCAGAACCGCATCGGCCTGGGACGTGCCGGCCGCCGCGTCACCGCGCGCGGTCAGCATCAGGACCGGCGTCATCGCGAAGGCGGTATCGGGATCGGCGCGAAGATCGCGCAGGATCTCTGCACCGGAACGATTGGGCAGCATCAGGTCCAGAATGACAAGGCGCGGCCGCGCCAGCCGGATCGCCTCGACCCCGCCCTCGCCGTCACCGTGCAGGGTCATCGCCCAGCCGTCACGGGTCAGGATGAATCGCACCGCCTCGGCGATGTTGGGCTCGTCCTCGATCATCAGGATGTCGAGCATATCCTTCCCCGGCAGACCGGATGCGATCATGAGACGAAAGCGGCGGCGCTGTCAAAGGTGCTTTGCCGGTCGCGCCACAGGCCGGCGGCCTGGCCCCCTTGGGCCGCGCCGGTGCGCGCCCCGTCCGGGCTGTCTGGAAACAGCGCAGACCGCAGGGTCACGCGGTGGCAAGAATGGATGGCTCGCGGCGGGCGGGACAGGTCTTGCGCGGGCAAATGCGGCAGGCGGGACCAATGCGGATCACCGGACCAGCCGCGCGTGCAGGATCGGGCGGCATGATCAGCATCTGGGCTTGGGTGATCACCGGCCCCTGGGCTCCTTCGGGCTGTTGCCGCGTGGCGTAGGACAAGGTCAGAAAGCGGCGGCCTTCGGGCGTCTCGACGCTGTGGGACAGCGCCGTCTGCGGCGCCGCCAGCGCCTGATAGAGCGGCCACAGCGCGCAGGCATCGCCGGGGCGCGGCAACGGAAAGCCGGGCGCGGGACGGCGCAGGATCAGCGCCCCGGCGCTGTCGCAGACAAGCAGCCCGACCTGTTCGAAACCCGCGGGCTTCAGCGCCGCGAGGCGGCGCATGACCAGATCGGGCGGATGGCCCAGCCGGGCCGCGATCATCAGCGGATCGTGGCTGGCCGCGGCGGCCTCGACCAGGGTCGCGTCGGGAAGGGCACGGCGTTCCTGTTCCATCCGCGCCAGATGCGCCCCGGCCATCGCCCGCGCCGCGTCAGAGGCAAGATCAGGGGAACGATCCAGCGGCGGCGCCCCCGCGCCCATCCAGGCCTCGACTTCTTCCTGCGGCGTGGCGGTCGTGTCTTCCGCTTCGAAACTGTCGAGATAGGCGACCAGCGCCTGCGCCGTGACCGACAGCCGCTGGCTGTCCTGATCCAGGTTGGCATGGAAGCGCGACAGCCATTCGGCCGGGATCGCGGCCTCGTCGGCCAGGATCGAGGCGGTCGATCGGATCGCGGTCACGGCCGACAGGATCTCGTGCAGGGTCGTCAGCAGATAGGGATCCTGCCGCATCCGGTCGGACAGGCTGACAAGCTGCGCTTCCAGTGCCTCGGAGCGACGGGCATGGGCGACGAGGATTGCGGCCCAGCCCGGAAAGCGGGCCAGGAAATCCGGCGCCAGCGCGGTTTCAGGTGCGCCGATATCAGCCCCGCCCAGCCGCGCCGCCGCTTCGCGCAGCGCCGCGAGGCGGACCTCTTCGTGACCCTCGAGCAACTCGTCGGCGGGCACCTCGAGAACCTCGGACAGGCGCATGACAAGATCGTCGCTTACCGGGCGGCGGTTATGTTCGATGAGGTTCAGATAGGCGGGCGAAATCCCCGCCGCCCGCGCCACATCCGCCTGCCGGCGGGACAAGGCAAGACGGCGTTCGCGGATCCGGGTTCCGGTCAGGACATTATTCTGGGTGCGCCCGCTCATGGGCGCGATGAAAGCCCGCCCTGCCCGCCTGCACAAGGGTTTTCGCCGCAGCGAATCAGTCGGATCGCGGTTGCACCAGCACGACCAGATTTTCATCGGGATCGGCAAGCCGCAGGATCCGCCCGGCCTCGACATCCTCGATCCCGCCGGGATCCATCGCGGATTGTTGCAGGCGTTCCCGCTGGGCGGCCAGATCCGGCACGATCAGCGTCAACGTCCCGTGCCCCGCGTGATCCGGGGCAAGACGAAGCTGCAATCCCGCCTCGGCGCCGTGATGCCATTCGGCCAGCCCGTCCATCGGTCGGGCATCGGGCGGGCGCGCGAACAGGGCCGAGAACCAGGCGATGCCGACTTCCAGATCGCGGCAGCAGAGTTGCGCAAAGATTGCGGTCAGATGCATCGCGGGCCTGCGTCGAAAGGACGACGCCGAAGAATGCCGGACCGGGCCCGATCCCGCAACCCTCGGCGGAGGGCGGCCGGGATCAGACGGCGATGCCGTTGCGCCCGGCAAGGTCGGTAAAGAACTGCCAGGCCACCCGGCCCGAGCGGCCGCCGCGCGTGGCCTGCCATTCGACTGCCTCGGCGCGCAGGACATCATCCGCGATGGTCAGGCCATAGGCGTCGCAATAGCCACGGATCATCGCCAGATAATCATCCTGCGAACAGGGATGAAAGCCCAGCCACAGCCCGAACCTGTCCGACAGAGAGACCTTCTCCTCGACCGCCTCGCCCGGATGGATCGCGGTCGAACGTTCGTTGTCGATCATGTCGCGGGGCATCAGGTGACGCCGGTTCGAGGTGGCGTAGAGGATCACGTTCTCGGGCCGGCCGCCGATCCCGCCATCCAGCACCGCCTTCAGCGACTTGTATTGCGTGTCGTCATGGCTGAAGGACAGATCGTCCGAGAACAGCAGGAAGCGCCGTTCCTTCGCCCCGCCCAGCAGGGCCAGAAGCCGGCCGACCGAACCCAGATCCTCGCGCGCGATCTCGACCAGGATCAGCGGCAGGCCCTGCGCCACCACCTCGGCATGAACGGCCTTGACCAGCGACGATTTGCCCATCCCGCGCGCGCCCCAGAGAAGCGCGTTGTTCGCGCCGAAGCCGCGCGCGAATTGCAGCGTATTGGCCAGCAGGATGTCCCTGGCGCGGTCGATGCCGATCAGTTGCACCAGATCGACGCGATTCACGCCCGCGACGGGTTCCAGCCGGTCGGGATCGGGATGCCAGATATAGGCCGAGGCTTCGGTGAAGGCCGGCACCGGAGCGGGCGGCGGCGCCAGACGTTCAAGCGCGGCCGCGATCCGGTCGAGAACGTCAGGATCGCTCATTCCTCGTCATCCTCGACCCACAGACCCTGCGCCCGCAGATCCGCCTCGCGGCGTCTTTCGATGCGGCGGACAAGCTGGATCGAGATTTCGTAAAGACCATAGACCACGGTGAACAGCACCACCTGCGACACCACATCGGGGGGCGTGGCGACCGCGGCCAGCATCAGGATCGCCACGACCGCATATTTGCGCACCGCGCCCAGACCCTCGGCACTGACAAGGCCCGCCTTGCCCATCAGCGTCAGCAGGACGGGCAGTTGAAAGCTCAGCCCGAAGGCAAGGATGAACTTGGTCGTCAGCGACAGGTATTCATCGACCGAACCCTGGAACACGATCGCCGCCATCGGATTGTCGGTCACGGCCGGCGGCGCGGTGCCGTCATCGGGCAGGGTCAGCGGCCCCTGCTGGAAGCCCAGGAAAAAGTCGTAGGCCATCGGCAGGATGATGTAGTAGGCGAAGGCCGCGCCAAGGAAAAACATCACCGGAGAGGCGACAAGGAAGGGCAGGAACGCCTGTTTCTCGTTCCGGTAGAGGCCCGGCGCCACGAAACGCCACATCTGGTAGGCGATGATCGGAAAGGCCAGAACAAAGCCGCCCAACAGCGAGATGCGGATGGCGACGAAGAATCCTTCCTGCAATTTCAGTAGGATAAGCCCGCATTCCTGACCTCGTGCCTCAAGCGCGAAGCAGATCGGGCGGGTCAGGAAATTGTAGATCGGATTCCAGATCGTGTAGGACAGCACCATCGCCACGATGAAGGCCACCAGCGACCAGATGATCCGCGTCCGCAGCTCGGCCAGATGTTCGATCAGCGGCGCGGAACTGTCGTCGATATCGTCGTCGCGGGGATTGCTGGCCAAGTCAGTGGTCTTTCCTGTCGCTGCGGCGCACCGCGTGCAGGCGGCGCTGGCCGGGGGTGGCGGCATCCGCGGCATGATCCGGTGCCGCGGGCTCGACCGCGATCGGGGGCGGGGCGGCGGGCTCGCTGGCCGGGCTCAGGCCGTCACCCGCCGGTTGCGGCGTGGCGCCCGGATCGGGCTTCGGCCTGGCCTTCGCATCGGGGATCTTGGGATCCCATTTCTCGAACCGTTCGGCCGCGCGGTCCAGCGCATCGAGGCCCAGGGATTTCTTCGAGGTCAGGCTTTTCAGATCGCGGATGCTGTTCGACGCCTCGTCAAGACCCGATCCCTTGGCGGCATCCTCCATCGCCGAGGTGAATTCGCGGGCCATTCCGCGCGCCTTGGCCGTGAACCGACCCAGCGAATGGAACAGATGCGGAAGATCCTTGGGGCCGACCACGATCAGCGCCACGACCCCGATCAGCAAAAGCTCGGTCCAGCCGATATCGAACATGATGCGTCCGGCCTTTCGCCGATCAGCTGCGGTCGGTCGTGTGCGGCGTCACGTCGCGCGCGGTCTCGCCCGGAACATCCCGGCCGACCTCGCGCGGGGTTTCGCGGCGCTCTTCGTCCGACGCGGCGTCCTCGACCTCTTCGCTGCCGTCCTTGACGCCCTTCTTGAAGGCGGTGATTCCCTTGCCGACCTCGCCCATCAACGACGAGATCTTGCCGCGTCCGAACAGGACCAGAACCACGACCGCGATCAGCAGAAGGCCGGGAAGGCCAATATTGTTCAGCATTCTTGTCTCCCTTGCCGGGCGGTTTCCCCGCCCGCGCGACACATTTAGGGTTTTGCGCCACCGATTGCAAAGCCCGAATGCGTGAAGCACGACCCCGAAGCCCCCCTGCCCGCGCCCGCAGAGGGATCCGTCCTGCCCGCTTGGCAGCGCGCGCGGGCCGGGCGATAAGAGCGGATGGATCTGTCGCTTTACATCACGGCGTTCGTGACGCTTTTCGTGGTCATCGACCCGATCGGCCTGACGCCCATCTTCATTGCCCTGACACCCGGTCACGATGCCCGGCAGCGACGGCTGATCGGCATCCGGGCGCTGGTGATCGCCGCGATCCTGCTGACGCTGTTCGGCCTTGCGGGCGAGGCGATCCTGCGCGGCATCGGCATTTCGCTGTCGGCCTTCCGCATCGCGGGCGGTCTGCTGCTGTTCCTGACCGCGCTGGACATGCTGTTCGAACGCCGGACCGAACGGCGCGAGGAACAGGGCCATTCCGAACCGGCGCAAGACCCGTCGGTCTTTCCCCTGGCGATGCCGCTGCTGGCTGGCCCGGGGGCGCTGGCGACGATGATCCTGCTGGTCGGCGAACGGCCCGGCTGGGGACATCTGCTGATGGTCCATCTGGTCATGCTGACGGTGCTGGCCATCGCCCTGTCGCTGTTTTTGATCGCGACGCCGCTGGCGCGCGCGCTTGGCCGCACCGGGGTCATGGTGGTGACGCGGCTTCTGGGGATGCTGCTGGCCGCGCTGTCGGTGCAGTTCGTCATCGACGGGCTGAAGGGATCGGGGCTGATCTGATGGCGGCCGATGAGGGGATGCAGCTGGCCTATTACATCCTGCTGCTGGTGGTGATCGGCGGCGCGATGATCTTTGAATTGTCCGGCCGCGGCGGACGAATGCTGCGCCAGACGATTCTCTGGGCGGTGATCTTCGCCGGCGCCAGCTTCGCGGCGCAATGGTGGATCGAGGGCGGACCGGCGCAGCAGCAGGTTCTGGAAGGCGGCCGGGTCTCGATCCCGGTCGGCCGCGACGGCCATTTCCAACTGACCGCGCGGCTGAACGGCACCGAGGTCCGTTTCCTCGTCGATACCGGCGCCTCGACCATCGCCCTCAGCCGGCAGGATGCCCGCCGCATCGGCATCAATCCGGACGATCTGGCCTATGCCGGCACGGCGATGACCGCCAATGGCAACGTCAAGACCGCCCCCGTGACCATCGACACCCTGGAGATCGGCGACATCGTGGACCGCAATGTCCGCGCCCAGGTGATCGGTGGCAATCTTCAGGGTTCGCTTCTGGGCATGTCCTACCTGCGCACCTTCGCCCGTGTCAGTTTCGAAGGCGATTTGCTGATTCTCGAACGCTGATCCGCATCCCGGCCCGGCCGGTCCCGGTCTCGCGCCGCAGCCTTGTGCGATGCGCCTGTCCGGGCTGGGCCGCGCAGGCCGCGTCAGGGCTGCGCGGCGTCAGTCCAGCGGCAGACCCGGCGTCGCGCCGCTGTCTTCCAGATGCCAGACCGCCTGCCAGCGCCCGTCACGCCGTTGCAGCGTCAGGAAATTCCGCTGCGCCACATAGCGTCGGCGCTGGCCCGGCAGCGGGTGGATGCGGACCGGATGATGCGGCAGCGGCGATTCGCCGAGACTCGCGAACCAGCCCAGAACCCGCGCATAATTGCGCGGCGGCGCGCGATGCGAGATGCCCGAGGCGACAAGCTGATGAATCCGCGTTTGGTCGGGCCCCATATCGGCCCGCGTCGCCAGATGGATCTCGCCCGACAGCACCGTCACCGCCGCCTTCTGCCGCATCCGCAACACCGCGCCCAACATCCGCCGCCAGGAATCGCGATGGGCGCGGCTTTGCCACTGGTCGCGCAGGTCGTCCTCGTAGTGCTGCATCTTCGGGATGACCGCCATCACCGATTCCAGCAGCGACAGGCGCGGCCCCAGCAGCGGCACGCTGGAAACCATGAAGACGTGAGCCGCGTCGCTTTCCAGTGTCTCGGCCGGGCGCCACCCGGCCTCGCCCATGACCTGCCGCCGCTCGCGCTGCGACCGCAGATCGGGCGCGAAGATCGTCAGGCCGGGCAGATCGCGCCGCCATCCCAGGTTGCGCCCCGATGGCTCCCAGAACAGGTCCGGAATATCCGCGTCGGTGGCGGCGTGCTGGAACAGCAGATACATCTCGCGCGCCACCGAAAACAGCAGCCGACCCACTGCCGAATGGGTCGATTCGGCGGGCTGAGATCCCCAGCCGTCGCAGATGTCGTGATCGTCCCAGATCGACAGCGCCGGAATTTCGGCAAACAGCCGTTCGCAGGGATCGGCGGTCAGAACCCGAAGATAGCGTCGGGCAAAACGGTCGCGCAGATGCGCGCGCAGCCCCTCCAGCGCCTCGGCGCCGGGATCGGAGGGCACCGAATCGGGCCAATCCTCGCTGAGCGGGTGGCCTTTCGTCGCCTCATCGGCATAAATCTGGTCGCCGCCCTGAAGCAGCAGCGCGAAGGGGGCGGACTCGTGCTGTTCCAGAAGCCGCGACCACATGAGGTTGCGTTCCTGCGGATCGCGATCCAGATCGCCGTCCTCCTCGCCGTTGCACGAAACGAATCCGATCCGCAGATCGCCCTCCAGCCGTGTCGCGACCGGATGCAGCCGGCCGTCCAGCCGATAGCCGTCCTCGCCCACCGCCAGGGTGAAATCGTGGCGCCAGAAATCCAGCCCCGCCAGACGGGCGATCTGTCGCGGGGCGATCTTGGCCGTCTTCGTCTCGACCGGGCCGGGCGCGGCCGCACCTTCCGGACGGACGCTCAGCGCGGCAAGGGACAGCCCCGCCGCGTCGTGGCTGCGGAAATGCAGGATCGGCCCCGCCTCGCGGATGTCAGCAGTTGTCACGGCTTGTCTTTCATTGTCCTGGATCATCCAGATAGGCAGCGCGGGGCAAAATGTGCAGATCCTGCATCACCGCCCATGCGAAAACCCGCCGGTCAGGGCCAGGGGCTGGCCGATGCGCAATCCCTCGGCATGACGCGACAGCCCCGGCGTCAGCGCGAACAGATCGGCCTGCAAGGCGTGGTAGATGTCGGGCTTGCCACTGAACTGGCCCGTGGCAGGGCCACAGCCGGTATCGGCTTCGGGGAACCAACCGCCCGCCTCGTGGTCGATCAGCCGCGTATCGGCAAAGCGCCAGAGTCGGCGATACCATTTCTCGTCGTCCTCGCGTGGCTCCAGTTTCGCCAGGGCGGCCAGGGCGCCGATCGCCTCGGTCACCGGCCACCAGAAGCGGGTCGGATTGTCCACCGCGCCGCCGAAATGCAGCGTATAGGCAAGACCGCCATGATCGGACCAGGCGTCGGCCAGCGCGGTTTCGACCAGCGCGCGGGCCTCGGCCGGGGCGTCGTTGCCGGGCCGGCCGGCCAGATCCCAGTGATGCAGGTGCAGCCGCGCCATCTCGAAGGAATGGCCGGGCGTGGTGCCGGCGGGGCGGAACATCGGGTTGCCGGCATAGGCGCGATCAGGCTGCCAATCGGCGCTGTAATGTTCGGGGATGCGCCAATCTTCGACCCGTGCGGTCCGGCTGACGAAGAAATCAAGGATCCGGCCCGCGCGGCGCAGATAATCGCGCTCGCCCGTCGCCTCGAAAGCGGTCAGCAGCGCCTCGACCCCGTGCATGTTGGCGTTCATTCCCCGGTAATCCGAGAAGGGCTGCCAATCACGGGTGAATTCATCGCGAAAAAGGCCCGCCTGCGGATCCCAGAAATGCCGGTCGAGCAGCTCGGAAATGTCGGCCAGCAGCCGGCCGGCATCGGGATGGCCGGCCATCGCCGCGCTGGAGGCGGCCAGCAGCACGAAGACATGGCCGTAAGCCAGCTTCGTCCCATCCGCGATCCCGGCCTGGTCACATGACCAGGCATAGCCGCCATGATCGGCGTCGCGATGACCGCGCCACAGATAGTCCATGCCGCGATCCACGATGCCCGCGCGATCCGGCCGGCCCGCGATCCCCGCCAGCGCGTAGGAATGAACGAGGCGGGTGGTCGTATGCAGTTCCTGCAGGCCGTCCGGCAAGGGCCGGCCGGCGGAATCGAGCGTGTGAAAGCCGCCGTCATCGCGCGGGCTGGCATCGAAGAAATCCAGCGCATGATGGGCGTCGCGGATCAGAAAGGCCCGGTGGCCGGGCGCGTCCAGCCAGGGCGCCCGGGATTCGTCGGGGCCGGGTCCGGGATCGTTCTTTGCCGGCATTGCCCTTGATCCTATTCGATTTCGACCAGCAGATCCTTGGCGTCGATCTGCTGACCGGCGCCGACATGGACCGCCTTGATCGAGCCGTCGCGGTCGGCATGGATGCCGGTTTCCATCTTCATCGCCTCGATGGTCAGCAGCAGGTCGCCCTGCTTGACCGCCTGACCCTGACTGACCGCGACCGAGGCCACGACGCCGGGCATGGGCGCGCCGACATGGGTGTCATCGGCCGGATCGGCCTTGGGCCGCGCGGCGGCGCTGCCGGCCACCTTGCGGTTCGGCACGCGGATGGACCGCGGCTGGCCATTCAGTTCGAAGAATACCTTGACCTCGCCCTTTTCGTCGGTGTCGCTCAGCGCTTGCAGGCGGATCTCCAGGATCTTGCCCGGGTCGATCTCGACCGCGATCTCCTGACCCGGCTCCATCCCGTAGAAGAAGCTGCGCGTCGGCAGCGTCCGCACCGGCCCGTAGATGCGGTGACGGCCCATATAGTCGAGGAAGACCTTGGGATACATCAGATAGCCGCACAGATCCTCGTCGTCGACGGGCTTGCCCTCCATCTCGGCCTGGACTTTCGTCCGCGTTTCTTCCAGATCGACGGGGTCCAGATGCGCGCCGGGGCGGTCGGTGATGGGCGCTTCGCCCTTCAGCACCTTCTTCTGGATCCCCTCGGGCCAGCCGCCGGGGGGTTGGCCCAGATTGCCGCGCATCATGTCCACCACGGAATCGGGGAAGGACATGTCGCGTTCCGGATCCAGCACGTCGGCGGGGGTCAGGTTCTGTGACACCATCATCAGCGCCATGTCGCCTACCACCTTGGACGAGGGCGTGACCTTCACGATGTCGCCGAACATCCGGTTCACGTCGGCATAAGCCTGGGCCACCTCGTGCCAGCGATCCTCCAGCCCCATCGACCGCGCCTGGCTTTTCAGGTTGGTGAACTGGCCGCCCGGCATTTCGTGCAGATAGACCTCGGATGCGGGCGATTGCAGGCCGGATTCAAAGGCCGCGTAATTCTCGCGCACACGCTCCCAGTAGTTGCTGATGGACCGGATCGCGCCGATGTCCAGGCCGGTATCGCGGTCGGTGCCCGCCAGCGCCTCGACGACCGACCCGATGGTGGGCTGGCTGGTATTGCCCGACAATGCGTCCATCGCGCAATCAACCGCATCGACGCCCGCCGCGGCGGCAGCCAGGATCGTCGCGCCGCCCATGCCGCTTGTGTCATGGGTGTGGAAATGGACCGGCAGGCCGACCTCTTGCTTCAGCGCCTTGATCAGGATCGTCGCGGCGGCGGGTTTCAGCAGGCCCGCCATGTCCTTCAGCCCCAGCACGTGCGCGCCGGCAGATTTCAGATCTTTCGCCGTTTCTACATAATATTGCAGGTCATACTTGGACCGATCCGGGTCCAGCATGTTGCCGGTATAGCAGACCGTCCCCTCGCAGATCTTGCCGGTCTCGATCACCGCATCCATGGCGACGCGCATGTTCTCGACCCAGTTCAGACTATCGAAGACGCGGAACACGTCCACGCCCGATGCCGCAGCCTGACCAACGAAGAACTGCACCACATTGTCGGGATAATTGGTATAACCCACCCCGTTGCTGGCCCGCAGCAGCATCTGGGTCATCAGGTTGGGCATCTTGGCGCGGATGTCGCGCAGCCGCTGCCAGGGACATTCCTGCAAGAAGCGATAGGCCACGTCGAAGGTCGCACCGCCCCAGCATTCCACGCTGAAGAGCTGCGGCAGGTTGGCGGCATAGCTGGGCGCGATGCGGATCATGTCGATCGACCGCATCCGCGTGGCCAGCAGCGACTGGTGCCCGTCGCGCATGGTCGTGTCGGTGATCAGCAATTGCTTTTGCGCGGCCAACCAGTCGGCCACGGCCTGCGCGCCCTTTTCCTCCAGCAATTGCCTGGTGCCGGGGGCCGGATCGGCCAGCGGCGCTGGCGGAACCGGCGGATGAGCCTGCGCCGGCGGCAATGCCCGGCCTGCGGTCTCGGGATGCCCGTTCACGGTGATGTCGGCCAGATAGGTCAGGATCTTGGTCGCCCGGTCGCGCCGCTTCTTGAAGGTGAACAGATCATCGGTCGTGTCGATGAACTTGGTCGTATAGGTGTTGTCCAGAAAGGTCTGGTGTTTCAGCAGGTTGATGACGAAATCGATATTCGTGCTGACGCCGCGCACGCGGAATTCGCGCAGGGCCCGGTCCATCCGCCTGATCGCCTGTTCCGGCGTCTGCGCCCAGGCCGTGACCTTGACCAGCAGCGAATCGTAGTAGCGCGTGATCACGCCCCCCGCATAGGCGGTGCCGCCATCCAGCCGGATCCCCATGCCGGTGGCCGACCGATAGGCGGTGATGCGGCCGTAATCGGGGATGAAGTTGTTTTGCGGATCCTCGGTCGTGACCCGGCACTGCACCGCATGGCCCGACAGGGTGATGTCGGATTGCGAGGCGGCGCCGGTCGCCTCTGCCAGCGTCGATCCTTCCGCGATCTTGATCTGTGCCTGCACGATGTCGATGCCGGTCACCTCCTCGGTGACGGTATGTTCGACCTGGACCCGCGGATTGACCTCGATGAAATAGAACCGGTCGTCATCCATATCCATCAGGAACTCGACCGTGCCGGCGCATTCATAGCCGACCGCCTGCCCGATCTTCAGGGCCAGATTGCAGACCTCGTCGCGCTGCGCCTGGGTCAGATAGGGCGCGGGGGCACGTTCCACGACCTTCTGGTTGCGGCGTTGCACGGTACAGTCGCGTTCATACAGATGATACAGCCCGCCATGCGCGTCGCCCAGAAGCTGCACCTCGACATGGCGGGCGCGCAGGATCATCTTTTCCAGATAGCCCTCGCCATTGCCGAACGCCGCCTCGGCCTCGCGCCGGCCCTCGCGAACCTTGTCCACCAGTTCCTCGGGGCCGTTGATCGGGCGCATGCCGCGACCGCCGCCGCCCCAGGACGCCTTCAGCATCAGCGGATAGCCGATTTCGGCGGCCTCGCGCTTGATGGCGTCGAAATCCTCGCCCAGCACCCCGGTCGCGGGGATCACCGGCACCCCGGCCCCGATCGCCACGCGCCGGGCGCTGGCCTTGTCGCCAAGCGCGCGCATGGTTTCCGCCTTCGGGCCGATGAAGGTGATCCCGGCAGCCGCGCAGGCATCGACGAAATCGGGATTCTCGGACAGCAGCCCATAGCCCGGATGAATGGCATCCGCGCCGCATTCCCTGGCCACGCGGATGATCTCGGGGATGGACA
>Ga0310345_10002131_pt1 | contig 20514 bp, 32 predicted proteins | sample HC15DNA20500_MG_FD_204667 | JGI IMG/M metagenome (GOLD analysis project Ga0310345, IMG submission 204667) | Marine microbial communities from station ALOHA, North Pacific Subtropical Gyre - HC15-DNA-20-500_MG | ecosystem: Environmental > Aquatic > Marine > Oceanic | place: Pacific Ocean: North...
TGTCCGTTAGGTGCCTGGAGGGGGATGTTTTTTCCCACTTCTAGCTCAAACTCGTCAGGAAAGATAGTTTTCTCTAACTCTGTGTAGGCTTCCTCGTTACGAACGCCGTAAGCCTGGGCTGGTTGGAGGCTAAAGGTTTTCTTCTCGTTCGTCGTCATCCCTTCGACCGCCTCATCGAACCCCGGAATCATTTGTCCCGCTCCCACGGTAAAGGAAATGGGCTCCTCGCGCTCATACGAGCTATCGAATTGTTCCCCGCTTTCCAGCGTGCCGCGATAATGTACCGTCACGGTGGTACCTCTGTTTGCTGTATTAGTCATTTTGTTTGTTCCCTTCAAGGTAAAATTGTTCGCAGACTGTTACGAACTTTGCTATTGCGTCCCAAATAGTATTATCCAATATATCCAGGCTATATTCAGGCTGTTCATCATCATAATGTCTTCCGACAAATTCAGACTCACACTCTAGGAGTGGCTTGTTTTGCAAGACTTCTCCGTCCATCACTGCTACTCCGGTGACCAATGTTTCATCCTTTTGGATGGTCGTCATGGTTAGGAGCTTGTTCTGGAAGTAGTGGGTGCCCAGGCTAGCATTTCTGAGCCATTCAGTGGGGGAATCCCACTTGGTCTCCACTGTAAAATTGATAATTTGGCTATGTGGGTCATACTCAAATTCGGTGAGTTCCATCCAACCCGCTCCTCCCCAATTATCTAAGTCGGGGACAAGTTCACCAAGTATATCATTGGTGGCGGTGTCGTAATCAAACGCAAAATCCTCCGCCTCCTGCGGGTTGATGTTGAAAACTTTAATATGGCTTTGTGTTGCGTCCATCGCCTATTCCTTCCCGAGTGTTAACTTAACTAGTTCGGAAGCTGTGTTTTTGAGCGTTCTCAGTCCCTTGCGAGCCCGTGTGCCGGCTGCCTTGTTGCCGGTGGCATTCTTTTGCACATCATCTTCAATCGTTTCCATCAAGGTTTTAAGCTCGCCCCACTTGTTTAGTACATTATTGGTAGTCATTTTATTTCTCCTTTGTTTGACCTTTGGGAAAGTTTTTTAAGTCGTTCCCGAGACTTTTCTACATATTCTAATTCAAATTCACACCCCTTGAAGTCTCGTCCTGTTCTGTGGCAGGCAATCATCGTCGAGCCAGCCCCACTAAAACAGTCCAACACAGTGTCGCCGGGCTCGGTGTGAGCCAATATCATACGCTCCAGAAGAGCAATGGGCTTTTGAGTGGAGTGCCACCCCGCATACTCTTTACTCGTAGTGTGATTGTTCTTGGTCCATACATCGGTAGGGATTTTTCCCTTTGAAAAAGTGGCGTCCTTGGCCTCTAGGCTATCCAGTGCAGACTGCCACTGGGCGCTATTCGACAGCCCGTCAAAATTATATTTCTTCCAGCTATGACGATCAGAGGGAAAGAATTTCTCGCCCTTCAACTTCTTGTGGAGCAAATTAACCTTTCTCCGTATATTCATATTAGACTGCACCTTGCGAGGAACCAGAACTTGGTCTGCGTAAAAAGGAAACTCTTTCCCCTTGGAATACATTAAAATATCCTCATGTTTCCGCGGGAACTTCTTTTTAGTACGTCCCCCCCAATCATAAGCCCAAATAATCCAATTTTGATAGTGGGCATCAGGCACACAATTGAGAACATCGAGTTTATACCTCAGAAAAGTATCGTGCTTGGTGGTGCCCCATACATAAAAACATTTATCAGACTTGAGTACCCGAAAACACTCCTTCGTCCATGCAGCGCACCACTCCAAATATTCTTGCTCAGAAGACCACTGATTATCCCAGGCGTCCTTTATAATTTCAAAATACGGAGGGTCCGCAATCACTAGGTCTACTGATTCATCCCCAAGTGTCTTGAGATATTCCAGACAATCGGCATGCTTTAGTTCCAAACTCATCTACCACTCCTCAATAGGGCGAAACCATGCGGGGATTCCATCTTTGCTGTGAATCCAGTAAAGATCTTGCTTCCCTTTTTTTCCGCCATGCTGACGATAACATGATTTCCCAAAAATGTTATACTCTAAATCTTCTTTTGTTGCCCACCACATTTTTAGTTCCTCCGGATTTATCGCAATAAAGATAATCCGCTCATAAACTTGGCGTGAACGAATTTGTTGCCAAGTAAATTTATCAATTTCGTCGCCCCACGTTAAACTCAGCTTCACCTCGGTACGGTATCCATCGACGACAATATCGTGATCCGAGTCTCCGGCCAACCGAGCAGGTTTACCATTTTTTTTGTTCCGCAGAACATCATGGTCAAGGGTTTCCATAATTTCAGCAGCAAGTCGCTCTCCTCGGCTGCCCTTTGCTTTGGGGCTCGACATGAGATAAAAGCTCTCAAAAAGACTGTCTTTCCACATAGCCTGGGAGTTGTTTTGTTCATTTAGTAGCGTCTGGGAAGTGCTAGCAATTTTCGTTAGATTCATTCGTGTTTCTCACAATTAATTCCACCTCTGTGGTGTCGGTTTCCATTTCAATCCACACTCTTGCACCGCAACTGAGCGGTTTGTGTGGGCGGTAAATTACCTTAGCTAATTGTACCCCATCTTTGGTTTTAATTATAGCTTCATGAGCATAATTATTTTCTTTATAGGTTTTTACCGTGAGGACCGGCTCGTCGGTCCCGTGCTTGGTGTTGTGTTTTATAATGTGCTGATTAACGTGAATTATTTTGCGCATTTTCTAACCTTTCAATCCGTTTCACAAGGGCGTCTAACTCGTTCTTCTGTTGCATGATGACATTGTACATGGCAACACAGCCGCGCTCCAAAGTGCAGAATGTCTGATAAAATTGTTCAAGTTCCTTTTCAGTCATTGTTGCGGTCACGGAAGGCGTCTACGAGCGCGCTGCGATTTCGTATCTTTTGCATATGAAGAAATTTCTTTTTTTCCCTATCTTCCAGCCGGTTTTCTTCTGGCGTGGACTGTTTCACCTCCACCTTGCCCGGTCCTAGGGGCGGTAATTTTTCTTCGGGGTGAAGATAGGGCTTTCTCTCTACAAGCTGATCATATTTGCCCCTCTCTCCCTCGTAAAGGTCCTTATAGATATCCTTAATAGGCTGATAGCCAAAGCTGCGCAGATGGTCGATGGCGGCATGCTCCTGCTCAAGCGGCGTATTGATCATTTCATACCTAATATACTTGGGTAAAATACTATCAAAATTAGTCGCTAGAAGGATTGCTACATCCCCCCGTTCCGCGTCTATCTGGAGAAGCTCAAAAGGCTGGTCTCGCAAATTATATTTGTCCACCAATGCTTCTAGGGTAGTGCAGGGGACCCGTGTAGTGGCTGTATTCGCCATAAAGTGCCCTTTCGAGGTGGACGCTTGTTGGCACTCGTTCAGAAAAGTTGGGCTGTGGTGTAGGTCTACCTCTCCCACATAGGGCATGATGGCTACATTTTCAAAGAACAAGTTCTCCATATCCGCGTAATTCTCTTGAAGGAGCCCAAAAGTTTTAGGAAAGGGTTCTACCAAAATTCCCCCCCAGTCGTTCTCCCGTGCGAGTCGCCAGATAATGTCGTTGGCGTTATTGCCGACGTTGGCCCCTATTTGGATAAAGTTAATCATTTCGTCTTCCTTCTACTATTTGAAAAGAGGGACAAGGAACTATAAACTTCCCTCCCTTGCTTAAATATTCTTTTTCTCGCTCACAAAATTCGCTGATAAAATGCCAAGGCAAAACCAGCAGGTAATCCGGCTGGGCTTCCCTCATTTCATGTTCGGAACAGATGGGAATATTAGTTCCCACTGTTTGCAGTCCGTATTTTGTGGGGTTTCTTTCGGCAATTGCGTCAATAAGGCGATGGTCGAGCCCAAACCACTGCAACAGGGTGTTGCCCTTCGTCGAGGCTCCGTACCCCCAAATGCTCTTTCCCTGACGTTTAGCCTCGTAAATAAAATTTACTGTTTCTTCCCGCAACCGTTGAATGTTGTGATAGAAATCCAGATAGGGCTGCGGGCTATCTACTTTGTCAGCCTTTTCCTTTGCTAAAAGGGACTGGACGCGATATTGTGCCACATCTCGGTAGGGAGACGTTCTAAAAGCTGTTACATCTGCGCTGTTCTTTCTAATATAAACGCGAAAGCTTCCGCCATTCACATCATTAAGCTGGCAATCTACTATTTTCATACTCACTTGATCAAGTAAATTTTTGATAGAGGTAAGGGTGTAGTAATAAACGTGTTCATGGCAAATATTATCAAAGGCTAGTTGTTTTAGCATGAGAGGAGTGTAGCTCATCTGTAATACAAATAATCCTTCGTCATCCATAATTTCATCAACATCTTGTAGGAAAGCAAGAGGCTCGTCAATATCATAAAACATAGCAATCGTTGTAATAATTTTAGCTTTTTGTTTTCCATACTTGGAGGACTGATAGGCTTTAGCGCTAAAGAAATCTTGAATAATTAAATCCGCTACCTGGCGCGACTCATTGGCGTAGGAATCATCCGCTGGATCGACGCCAATCTTAATGAGACTGGAGGGGACGGTTTTAAATAGCGTCCCATCATTACAAGCTATATCGAGCCAAATATCCCCCGGAGCCGTGGGGAGGGCAGCCAAACAATCTTCGGTGATGGCCCTTAGTTCGTTTCTCATGGTGGCGTTGATGCCGGAACGATACCAGTATTCTCCGTACATGAGCAACGGGTCCACGACCGACTTGAGCCGAACGGCGCGGGTATCGGGATCAAACACAAGGGTCATGTCGTGTTTTCCCTTAGACGGAGGTGTTCCCGCCTTCAGAAAATCCGAGATATAAAGCTCTCCCAGGGAAAACAATTCAGTGTTTCTGTGGCTCATCGATTCCATCTCGTTTCAAGTAAAAGTCATTTATTTTATACCGTTGGTGCTTCACATAGCCCTGCTCTCGCATGAAAATTTCGATATTTTCATCGTTGTAGTTATTTTCTACTATAAATAATTTTACCACATATTTGTCAAAGTTAAAGCCCTTTAGAACATCTAATTCAGTTCCCTCTGTATCAATGGAAATAAAATCGATATCAACTAAGTTATGAAAGGGGCTTCCCTTTTCCTCGCCCTCTATCACATTTGCCAAGGTTTCAACTCTCACTTCTATTTGATAGGTCTCGTTGATGATGTTTTTATGGTCTTCAATGAGCCTCTCGTCTGGAGAGAGCGAAGTCAGAGAAGACGAAATATTTTCTTTTCCTACTTTATATACCGTTAGCGGCAGGGAGCCTTCGGCGTCGCTACAGGCCACATAGCGCACCAACTTACGATATTTTTCCAAAGACTCTTGATGTTCGGGGTTGGGCTCAATGCACAAGGCGTTCCACCCGCGCTCTTCAAAATATAAGGTATTCGACCCCTTTACTCCGTTGGCTGCGCCCACCTCGACGCAGCTACCCGTGTAGGGGAGAGGAAAATAGGATTCAATAATCCTATCAGTTTCCCATTGTCCATAATACTTGCCGTTGTCCCAGCCCTGAAGCTCACTGTTTATTTTATCCACACTATATTTTTGCATTATTTCTTTCTTGCCTCCCATTGCCGGGCCGTTTCTTTATATACCTCTTGGTCAGCGGAGGAGAGCGGTAAAACGCACCCTCCAAATGGTGAAACGCTCGTAACATCACCCAGCACCAGAGGGTTAATAGCGCCAGAACGAAAAGCGTCAAAATCCGGATAGACTGGGTGGTTGCCATTGGGCATCAGCAGGACCGTATCAAGCTCAAAGTGGGTATTGTTGTGAACCTCGAACTCGTGGGGGTTGCCCACCCCCAATGGGTTGGAGAGAAGTTTTATGAAAACATCTCTGCGCCAGATAGAGGGGCGCAACGAAGTGGTCGATATTATATTGGTGCGGGCGCTATAGTAATTAAAATCATTATCGTACACTCCCCCAAACACATTGTGGGCGTTATAATGAGGAAGAAGGCGCACCTTCCCAACACGTTTGTCTTTCCGCATTATGTTGTGGGCTTTAACCACTAGGTCCAAGTTCACATCCCCCACTAAGAAGTGGTCTTCGAAACATAGGAAAAAACACTCGTCATCAAGCTCTTCAAAATAAGGAAGTAGAGCCTGGGCCCAGGGCGTTGCATCATTGTAGTGCGTGCCCAGGGACCGAAAATGAAAGTTAGGTCGGAGGCGGCATCGTGGCTCCGCGAAGCCTAATACAGTAAACTCTAAGGATGGGTCCTTCCAGTGTCGAGCGCACAACGTTTGAAATCCTTCAATGCAGAAAGAATATTTATCCGAAGTGATAAGAATGTTTTTCATGTGTCTTCGGTTTTATAAAATTTATTTTTGCCGGAGCCCAGGATAGTGTCGGCGCTCAATCGGAGAGCCGCTTCTTGTCCGGCAGCGGTCTCTATCAGGACCCGCACCGAAGCGTTTATCTCATCAATCAAGCTGTTGCGCTCTTTGTTGGTGGCGCTTATTTTATTCAAAAAAGTTTTCACCTCCTCTTCGCTCTTGGACTCATCAGTTTGGCAAAAATCGCGGCGGCTGTCCTCTAGCTTCCACAACCTAATGTTGGCTATGGTGAGTTTGTCAATCATGTCTCCCAAAGTGTCGGACATTATCCTATCTCTCCTTTCCAGTACTCTATCATATCGTCGAGCATCGTTTCAAAAGTATAATCACATTCCCACCCAAGTCTGTCACGAAGAGGGCCAGAATCTCCACACAGGGGCACCGACTCTTCGGTTCGTACATAATCAGGGTGTTGAACAATGTAATCCTCATAATTTAAATCGAGAGAGCGAAAAACATATTCACATAACTGAGAAACGGTGTGGGATATTCCCGTAGATATTACCCAGTCGCCGGGCGTCTCGGAGATATTAATAAGGTGCATCGCTCTCACATAATCCTTCGCATGCCCCCAGTCCCGTGCCGTGGTGAGGTTGCCCAACGCTAGTTTCTCTCGGCGTCCTCGGTAGATTTCCACTGCACTTTTCACCACTTTGCCTGTAACAAAAACAGGATTGCGGTAGGGGGATTCGTGGTTGAACAAGATGCCATTGGAAGCTGCGAGCCCATGAGCATCGCGGTAATGGCGCACCAAAGTGTAGGCTAAAAGCTTCGCGCACCCATAAGAACTAACCGGGCGCATGGGTGTTTCCACTCCGTGTAAGCCTTCCTCTTCCGAAGGACCAAACATTTCCGATGAACCTGCTTGAAACACGCGGGCGTGAGGAGCAGCGGTGCGGCAGGCTTCTAACAGATTGAGGGCTCCAAGGGTATTAGTCTGGATAGCATAGTGGGGTGCGCTCAAGGTGGTGGTATGTTGTTGGTGTTGTTCCTTGTGAATAGCCGCGAGATTATAGACTTCGTCCGGGGTGGTGTGCTCCACTATCTGCATTATAAAGCCGGCGTCGAGAATATTCCCTCTATGAAGACAAGCGGGCGATCCACTCCATGCGTCTGGAATATCACGAGAGATGCCATGCACCTCGTAACCTAACCCTAGCAGGTGTTCAGTCAAGTATCTTCCGTCTTGCCCGGTGATTCCGGTGATGAGGGCGCACTTAGGCATCTTTTATTCTTTCACGCCATACACATATTTACATGTCTTGAGGGCCTCTTTGATATTGTTGGTGGCATTAGCATCATCTTTGAATCTCCCTTCTAAGAATACCATAGCAATACACAAACGTTCAAACTTTTTGAGCGTCATGTCTCGTTTTTTTAATCTTTTGCAGCAGTGTTGAGGATCTTTAGATACCGGAATGCCCGAGCAAGCGGTAAGCACTATAAAAGTTAGTAAAAAGTTTCTCATAAAAATATAAAGGACACCCTTTCAGATGCCCCTTATACCACATATTGTGATTAGCTGTTAAGCTCCTACTTTATCCTAGGAGAATACTGTTGCGGCGTTCTTGGCGACCGATTTGACGCCCTGTCCTCTGATGGTTGCCTCTACAGCCCAGCCATTTAAGGCTCCGCTCGTATTCACAAATCTTATCAGTGTCCCGATACCACCGTCACCGTTTGCCTCGGCTGTGATGGTGAGAATGTTGTCGAGAGCGGCTGATATATCAATCTGGTTAGCGACGGCCCCATCGGCTCTTAGGATTGTAGATCCCAACGCATACGCGGTGTCTGTGGTCGTTGTAAAGCTGTGAGCGGTGCCGGCGGTTTGTACTGCGGTATAAAGGACCGTAATCCAGTCACCAGCCTTTCCGGCAGCGGCGGACGGTATTAGCATTGCGAGGGCACCTCCGCCAGCGGAATACTGCGTGTTAACTGCCAGTGTCGTTGCGGTCGCAGCAGTACGCTGCGCGCCGAGTTGATTGCCGGAATCCCGAAAAGTTCTAGCATCTCGCAGCCCGGCGGTATTCGAACACACCATGCTGCCCTTCACATCTAAGCCGCTGCCGTTTGCGGAAGATACAACCCCTTGTGAATCATCAATTACTGTTTTCATGGTTTAGCTTTCTCCTTATTTATAGAAGCCCTGCAAGTGAAAACGGCTCCAGTATCATTAAATAGTCTCCTAATCGCACAAAAGAATAGTATTTTTACTCTCCGGCGCACAAAGACAAAAAAAGTAAAAATCATCCCAACAAAAGTGCCATTTCTACGGTATGAAGTTTCGCCTATCGTAATCCTCGACGATGCACTTCCACTAGCCGCGCTGGGGCGTAATATAAAACCTCTTCAACCAATATCTCGGCAACTTTGGTAAATTTATCGTAGCGGAGCAAAAGACCGATTTTCCACTCCGTCTCGTGGTCATGAGTTTTGAACCTCACTAAGTCTCCGGCTCTCATCGCCCTGCGCCCTCACCAGTCTAAAGTACTTTTCCGCAACTTTCGATTTGCAAAACACTTCGTGACCTTCTATCAACACGCGATATCCCAAGGGTTGCTCCAAACGGTTCTCTCTTACATAGACGACAAGCCCCATCTTTCCTTCAATGTTTTCGAAAATTTCTTTATACTGATGCGGTGGGTGGCTCTGCACCTCTATATCCTCAACCGGGCATTCGCGCAGGTACGGGGGGTGTGAGCGTAGAGCCCGACACAAAGTGTAGGTGCCCTGTCGCGTAATTTGAACGAGGTCGCCCTCTTTATACCGTACCGTTGTCCTCATTGTTTTGCTCGTGAAGATAAGCTTGCATCATGTTGGCAAAGTTATATAATTGCGTCCCCATTTCAGCAGCCAAGGCGGCGGTATCAGCGAGGACCTCCGGATTCAGGGCATCTTCGACCGCGCGGCGGTACCCCACATCAATCAGTTCCTCAATCAACATCCGATGTTGGTGAGAGAGTTCATAAAACCGATCGGGCAACTCTAAGCTGCTTCTTATAAAGTCGGTTATTTCAGTTTCATAAATCTGTTGGTAGTTAATAGTGGTAGAGTTTTCACTCATGGTATTCTCCTTTAGTGCTTATTATAAGTATAAAGCAAGTTGGTTCTTCTTTTAAGATTTTATAGTATTTTATCGTATGTAGGGTTCTATTTCATTGAGACGCACCCACCATGTCTCCCCGCGCAGAAATTCAACAAGGACATTGTTGCCGTCATGGTTAAAGTCGCGGTCAACAATTAGTCCCACAGTACCTTTCGGCACTATGGAGCCTTCCTCGTCGCCGACGGCCATATAAAGATCACTCGCGCTCTGCACCAGAGAGCCTCGGGAGAATGGGGAGTATTCTTTAGTTTTAACTGGCATGGTACTCGTGCAATAAATCGTAAAGCCGTTGGGGCGTTAGGTCCGAATAAGAATAGAGTGTGAGCACACAAATGAGGCGGAGGGCGTATGCTATCCATTGGGAGCAATACCAGCGGTTAATTCGGTGAACGTGAAAAGGCGTGAACTTTGACAGAATCATTCCCAGCCAATCGTAACCTTCCCCTTTTGTGTGCTCATAAAATGTTTCAATCTTTTTGACTTGGTCCTGGGTAACCGGGACACACACCCTATCATAGTCTTCTTCAGGCTCATCTAATTTCTTTCTTCGAACCCCTTCCAAACTAAACGGAATAATGCTGATGCAAGTGCCGTCGGGCATCAAAAGTTCAGCGTGGGAATAGATGCTTTGGGTGGTGTTTCGGACAATCCGGTTGTGCCACTCTCCTTCACCCTTGTAGAACGCTACGCAAAGTTGAAGTGGTTGGTCGTCTTTCTTTACCCCATAATATTATAACTATGCGTCAGGTTCAGAAGATTCAGAAGTTTTATCGTTGGAGATAGCTTTTTCTGTGCTTTGCTGCGCTTGATGATCCGCAAGTTCCATGATTTGTGAAAAAATTTCGCGTCGAGTTGGTGGATTGAAGCGGAAGTTTTCTAATATATTCTGAATACGTTTTTTGAATTCTTCCCTGTTATATTTCATTTTATTTTCCCATCAAATAATATGCAGTAAGAAAGCCTGCCACATAAAAGAATGGATGGAGCATGACATGTAGTTTCATCTTATCGTGATAGTAAGACATGGCAAACATAAATTTGGCAGCGAGTTCTGCGGTTGCCTCGTTGTTCTTTCCGTCGCTAAATTGTGTAACCCAATCAGTCATTGACAATTGTCTTTTTTTATCTTCGGAGTTCATAGTTATCGTAGCCACTTCGGATCTTTGACCTTGGCGGCTCCTTTCCTTATCTTCAATAATCTGGCTACCGGTGGAATGTTCATCCATTCCAAGTCGTAAGATGCTTCAAATTCCCCCACTTGGTGGGGAAGACACCCCAGCTTAATTAACTTTTTATGAAGATAAGTGAACTGACGAGGGGTTTCTCGGATAGCATAAACCCCAATGCTGCCGTCCTTAAAGTTGCAAAAAAACTCATCTTCTTTAAATTTTCCAATAGCGCGGGCGATGGGTAGTCCGTCCTCGGACTCTTTGAGACGTAACCGATTATTCTTACAAAACGTCTTAAATGTTTCAATGTGCTTGTTTATTTCTTCATCTGTTAGCATGTGTTCCTACTTTCGTGTAAAAGGATGGTATTATTGTTTGAGGGTATCGCGCAACATTACTATCCCAAGAATAGCAAGAAACACAATTCCCACGGCTCCATTAATCGCTATGGTACTAATGTTTTTAAGCATTTTCGTGCCTTATCCCACCCCATGAGACTTAAATAAACAGGAGTGTATAATATTATTACTACCAGAGTAAGGAGGTGACTTCCCACTAGTCGTACTTTCGGCGGAGTCCGCCTCGGTCATAATTTGTAAGAATGGCATGGTGGAGGAGCTTGCCCATCTCCTCGGCCACTTCTTCCATGGTCATATCATTACGGTAGCAAATATCTTCCATCGTTTCAATAGTAGCCATGTTGGCGGCTATAGTAAAGCTAAGAACGTGGGATAGTTTTGAGTATTCCACATCTCCAACGTCAATCTTCTGATTTGTGATCATCTTGGTCCTCCATTAACCTTGAGACTTCCCGAGTTCGGGCAACAAAATAAAATAGCGCAAACACATATCCGAAAGTAAATCCAGTTACTGTGTCCTGGGTGACGTCAAATAGAATACACGTTACCAAAAATATGATAGAAAAATAATAAAAACTCATCCCCATCAATTGTTTTGTAGTGAAATTCCGCATACTTCCTCCATCCGACTTATGGCTTCCTCCGAACTGCTGGTGTAACTGTTCAGCATTATTATGTCTTCTTTACTTAGTTTAACATACTCTTGGTCTTCGCTTAAGTCATTTTCCGATAAATCTTCTACAATAAAGTCTAACTGGTGAGACAACGCTGCCACCGCGCCTGCGTAGCTGACGGCATCAACAATAGAAAATTCCGGATCGGGTTGTTCCACAAGGGAACACAAATATTCAAGGTCAGCCGATACTGTGTCAGCAGCATGCATAATAGTGGTTACGCGCACCCCATAAAACTCGGTCACCGCAAAATCCAGCCGGGGAATCTCCTCTTGAAGATGCCGCGCATCCTGTTTACCTTGTTGGCGTACTTGATTATCTTTTCTTTGTTCTTCGATTTTTGCCATCCGGGGCCGCCGTTGTAGCAAGCTGGCAGGTTGAGCCCGCGGCAGGCTTTATACTTTCGCATCTCGCGTATAACAACAGTAGCAGCGGCAGTAGCATGGGATGGGCTGGACATATCTATGGCAAACTTATGTGGGGTTTTGTATCCCCAATACTTCTTTCCCCAAAATCTCCAGTTGACCTGAAAGATTCCATAGTCTCCCGTGCGGGATACTTTATTATCTTTGAGCCGAGACTCTACCCACGCAATAGCCACCATAAAATGGGGGTCTTCCTCAAAACGGTTGGCTTGGTCGATGACCACGGCAGCGTTAAACTGCTGCTCCGTATTGAAATACGAGGGGAAGTCGTAGGCTAGCATGGACACTAGGACAAATTCTAACATTATTCAAAGTCAATGTCCACTTCTACCTTGATGTTCAGCTTGGGAACACGAAGGTGGTTGACAAGTCCATGTTTTTTTGCTTCCTGGGCATCCATAAACCAGTCAGCATGTTTTTTAGTAAAAACCTTTTTCTTAAAATAGTCGTCTTTCTTTCCGCAATTACGAGCCATCATAGTAAATATCTTCTCGTCAAGCCTTTCGGCTTCTTTTACGTCTGCTTTTAATTCTTCTATCTTTCCCCAGCCTCCGCTGCTCACGTCGTGAATCATGACGGTGGCATTAGGGTCCGCGAAACGTAAGCCCTCTTCTCCGAAGGTGAGGAGGACTGCGCCGCAGGACATTGCCTTGCCTTCAACAATGGTGGCGACGGGCAGATCGGAACCTTGAATAGCTGAGATCATAGACATGAGCGCATAAACTTGTCCGCCATAAGAATCGATCACAACAGGAATAACTTTTTGTCCTGTGTTATGAGCAGAGGCCATCTTGTGGGCGAATTCGGTGGCCGCCTTTTCGTTAAACTTATTAACTCTAATGATAATAGGCTGCTTTCGTAGCTCTACCTCTTTAATCAGCCCTGAAACGTGTGAAGTCCAAATCATATATTAACCTTGAAGGAGTTGCTTACCCTTATCTAAATACTCTTTAAGATCACTAAACCCACCAATAAACTTTTCTTTCCCGTCTGTGATTTCGAGTACAAGGGGCACCGTTTCCCACCGATAGACCTGTTGGATTTCTGTGAGTAATTCAGGTTTTGCATCCAACGCCCAACATTCAAACTCTTTTTGGTGTTCCGCCAACAGTCTTACTGCGGCGTGACAGTAGGGGCAGCTATTCTTTGTGTATAATCTAAACTTCATGTATAATCTCCATTTGGATAGGGTGAACTCTTTCATAAATAGTTTCCCCAAACTGAACTCGGTAAAACTCTCGTCCAGCGTAGTCATTATTATCCACGGAAGGGGCGAGAATAATGCCATAGGGATGGTCGCACTCGGGATGCGCCGATGACGCCTCATGACCAATTTTTCCAGTGGGATAAAAATACCCAAGTCGGGCTGATACCAAAGTGCCCGGCTTATGGGGGTTGTCATCAGCTACTTTTTGTTCCAACTCGACGCGCGTCAAAGGGCTATTCTTGCACATCATACTCATCGTATTCTTGTACCCAAAAACAGAGGAAAACGCCTTGAAGGTTGAGTCTTTGTAGCGAAAATAACGATTGTTGTTCACAAAAGTTTTAGCTGGAATACACAGCACATTATTTTCGGCAACCCTAAAACGTTTCTGTCCCTTGTCCACGGTAAAAGAAATCTCGCGTAGCCCTTGGGTGTTCCTACCTCCATATTGGAGATTGCGGCACCAAATGAACCTGCCATAGCGCACGAGGGTCTTGTTTCGGGGGTCCTTCAATACATTTTTCAAAAAGACGAGGCGACAGGCATTGGTGTCCGGCGATGCTGAATAATTATAACGGCGCGTGGCCATCTCCTCATAAAAAGGGTTAAGAACTGACTCTTCGCCGCGCTTACACCACTTCACTCCACAATGATAGCGTTGAATGTCACCCCAACTCGGGGTGGTCATGACGGGCTGGTTTCAAGCATTCGGCAAAATTTGTCAAAAGAGCCGACCGCGATAATTTCTGACTTCCTAAATGAATTACCGTCCAACACAAGGGTACTAAATTTGGTCCCTTCTGGGAACCTTCCCTCTATCTTCCTGTCATCGGCGGAAGTGGTAAACTCATGGGGATGTATCGCCACAACATATTCTGTATTAAGCAGACACTCTCGCGTGTCATACACTTTCTCAAAATTAACGTATGCCGAACCATCTACTCGCTCTTTGAATGTTCTAATCTGTTTTTCATATACTTCTGCAATTTTAAGCACGGGACATTACCTCCATAGTGTCAATAGTTCTCACAAACCAGTCTTTTCCCTTGACGTGGATTTTGTGATAAATGCGTTCATTATCATAGTTGGGAGCGACCATCACTCCGTAGGCGGGTTCGTCCAAGCTTATCCAGTCATGGATTTCTCCACCTTTACTAATTGCTCCGAATATCATAATATCCGAAGGTAAATAAACTAGGTCACCCTTCTTCGGTATCATCACTCTGTTCCTCCTCATTAATGCGGGATAAGAATTCATCGAGTTGGCTCATGCGCGACAGTGAATCTTGTACTTCCCCCAATGAATGGACCTGCTCTCCCCGAAGCGGAGGAGGTTCCTCGGCTGTGGCGAAGCCCACCAGCATCTCTTGATATTGGTGTAGCTGGTGAAGGGCCGCCTGGAGTTGAGCCGTCACGGCGGCAATATCCCTGGAAAGATGTTCCACGGAAGCTGCTTCTAATTCTTCTATTACGCCATGGAGACGGTGGGCCTCTTCCAGCACCAGGCACCTCATAGTCTCTGGTACACGGGCAGCGTCTATCTCAAAGCTTACTGTTGCTCGCATATACGAAATCCTCCTTACTAGGATTATCTCTCACTCTTTAGATTTTGTTAAGAGTTAGTTCTTTTTCTTTTTCTTTCGTTCCGCACCCTTGAGGCAGCGGTCTTGAAGGACAACCTTCTCGCCATTTACGAGGAGGGTTGAAGAAGCGTAGAGCCCGACAGGGTGGTTCTCCATCACGAGCCCAAACTGATTGTGAAGTTCGCGACGACCTACCAAGTTGTAGTTTGCTCGGATGAGGCAGAGCGCGCCCGCCGGAAAGGCAGAAGGCTCAGTTGCCGTGGCGATGGCCTTCTTGGCATATTTATTTTTGGTAATGGCTTCGAACTGACGCTCGGTCGGCACGAAGTTTTCATCCAGTAGAATGTTGCTAGCCAAGTCGCCGAAGTATTGGGTGGTGCGATAGTACTTGGCGACGATGAGAGCAGTCTCCCGATGTTCGGCAGCGTAGATCGCTGTCCACTCGTTGCGAGCCTTGACGGCTTCGTCGGAGTAGCGTTGTTCCATACGCTCAAAGCACTCAACTTGTTTGGGGGAGAGGTTACCGTTCGCCTGGTGCTGGTTGGCAAGAGACTCTGCAAAGCTGCGGTCTTTCTCGCCTAACTCTTTGGCAAGCAGAGCTTCGAAACGCTCCGCACCGTTCTCCACCTCAACACGTTGGCTCGGGCGTCGGGGTGTATACATTTGATGCCAGTAAGACATAGGGGTCTTTCCTCCATAACTATAATAGCATGGTTGGGTGGTATGTCAAGCTTTTATTCGCCCCGATCTTCCAATAATATTTGGTTTTTTTTAATATTTTCTTTGACTTCCTCGCACTTCTTCCAGCGGCGACGGTAATAAATCGCTCCCCCTAGAAAAATGAGTGAGAGAAATAAGCCAAACATATCACTTCATGAGCATATCCATAAAATGCTTTATCCACATACCGGCGGCGGCTGTGCCCACAAGCCACATTACTTTAGACATTCCGGCTTTCCAGTCTTGAAGCTTGGCCATCTCCACGCGGAGGTCCTCAACTTCGTCTAAATCTTTTTGAGCTTCTTTTCTCCAGTGGAGAAGTTCTTGGTGCTGCCCTACAACTGGCTTGGTTTCTACAATATATTCCCAGCGGCGCGCTGATTCGGACTCTAGCTCTTTAACTCGGCTGAATAATCCGGAGTCTGGCTCGTACAAACTCTTTTTGATACCGCGAAGACCCTGGAGCACCTCTGCCTGAGACTCCTTGATGTGTACTACCTCGCTTAACAATTTGTCAAAGCCGCCGTTCAACGAGGCTGCGCCGGCAATTCTACACTCCATCTTGTCCACTTTGTGGAGAAGTTTTTTTAGGATTTCCTCGCTCACTTTAAAGACCCCCGCATAAAAAAGACCAGCACAAAATATACTGGTCTTCATGTTGAAACCGGCTGTTCTAATTAGTCGCTAGACTTGTGTTTTTATTCACCACCCTTCCGAAGAACAGCACAATTAGTTGTGAGCAGCGTTCCCGCTGCACTAGCGGCATTTTGTAATGCACACTTCACAGTTTTAGCCGGGTCTATGACGCCCGACTCTATCAAATCTTCAAACTTTTCACTCTGGACATTGAAGCCCACATTCTTGGGATGGTCGTCATAGGAAAGAGAGTTCACGATAATATCCGCCGAAATATCGGCATTCCTCAATATCTGGGTGATAGGGGCAAAACATGCCTCCAGAAGAGCTTGCGCACCTCGGATTTGATCCTCGTTGGTGGCCTTAATCTCAGAGTCAAGGGTAGTTGCCGCCCTGAGAAGAGCCGCGCCGCCACCAGGCACCACTCCTTCCTCCTGCGCCGAGCGCACTGCCTCTAGGGCGTCTTCTACCCGATGTTTTTTTTCGGTGACCTCTATCTCGGTAGCTCCTCCCACGCGAATAATGGCAATTGCTGAAGATAAACGGGTAAGGCGTTCCTGAGTGCGCTCCGCTTCTTGGAGATTCTCCGTTTCTTCTATTTGTTTCTTAAGGCGAGAAATGCGTTTATCCAGCGCCTCGTAGTCCGTGGCGGCGTCCGCCACCGTTGTACGATACTTGCTAATTTCCACCTGCCGTGCGGATCCCAAATGTTGTAATTGTACATCTTTCAGACGAAGTCCCGCATCGCTACTAATAAAAGTAGCTCCTGTCGTCACTGCCAAGTCCTCCAACAAATGACGACGCTCTTCTCCATAACTGGGGGCTTTGATGGCGGCAATTTTCATATTATTACGCATCCGGTTAATAATAAGGGCGGCAAGTAATTGTCCCTCCACCTCTTCCGCTACAATGACAAACGGACGGCCGTCGCGCGCAACCACCTCTAGGAGCGGTAGCATCTCATCTATATTGTCCAAGGAGTTATCCGTAACTAATATAAGGGCATTTTTATATTCTACGGTGCCCCTTCTCTCGTCCGTTACAAATTGTGGGGATACATATCCTCCGTCAAAAGAAAAACCCTCTACCACATCCATGGAAGTTTCAAGAGAGCGGCTTTCTTCGATGGTAATGGAGCCATCTTTCCCCGCTGCGGCTACTCCCTCCGCTATCAACCTCCCAATAGTTTTATCGCCGTTGGCTGAGACTGTAGCGACGTGCCTGATTTCCTCCTCACTGGAGACTGGCTGGGCCATTTCCTCGATGCGCTCTTCAATAGCTCGACAAGCAATATCAATCCCTCTTTTGATATCTGTCGAGGCAGCACCGGCAGCAATATGCTTATGAGCAGAAATTAAAATAGCGCGCGCCAAAACAGTGCTCGTGGTGGTGCCATCGCCGCTTGTTCTCTCGGTTTCCAAAGCCGCTTGCCGCAATACTTCAACAGCGGCTTGCTCATAATCATCATCCAGTTCCACTACCCTAGCCACAGTCACACCGTCCTTGGTGATAACCGGGTCAGCGCCGCGACGGTAGAGAATAACATTTTGACCGCGGGGGCCAAGCGTAGAAGCTACAGCATCGGTCAGCTTATTGGCTCCGTTTATTAATTTCTGTCTGATATCATTTCCGTAAAGGATACCGTCTTCGCTCATTTATTTTTCTCCTACCAAAAATACATCAACGAGAAGTTGGGGATGGGATGCATTCCGAGAAAGCCGAGGCTCTTGTTGTTATAACCCATCTGAACTGCAAGGGGCAACTCCAAAGCGATGGCGAATTGCTTCCACCGACGCTCCAATCCCACACCGGGACCAAAGGATATCATCACTCCCTCGTCCAATTGTCCAGTTCGCTCCACGTCCCTACAGTTCTCGCCTGCGGGATCGCAAACATGTTCCCAGTGGTCGCCGCTGTCCCTGTTGTAAAAGGCAGCGATGCCCAAGGACCAATAAGCCCGACCCCAACTGTTAGAGTTGAGGGTTCGGAACAAGGTTCCTCCCATAAATACTGTGGCATCCAAGTCCTCATCTACGATGGGGAGCAGTGAAACCTGCCAGCCGTGTCCGTTGGACTTTTGTCTGCTGTATCCCAGCCCCACTCCGTGGGTTGAGCCAGCAACAAAGCCGATCCTCTGTTCGTCCGCCATCGCTGTGGCGGGAAACAATAAGCTAATCATCAATAAGTAACGCATCGTCATTCTCCTTTACGTTTAATATAAGTATTTCTTTTGACTTCTTATCAGAAGACATACCGTATGCCCATTCAGGATATACGATTTCATAATCTTTGTATAGTTCTAAAATTTCCGGGTGAGGATTATATGATATCACCCAGTTGTTTTTCTTTTTGATTTCTTCGGCGAATCTTTGGTGATCAAAGTCCTTGTGAGTCGAACCCCTCTCGCCGTATAAAGAAGACTTTTCCAGAAGATATGGCGGGTCAGCATAGATAAAAGTTTCATTGTCGTGTCTCCGTAGGCTATCTGCGAAATCTGCCTGCTCTACAGTTAGAGAGGGAGATACAAAATTTCTAAGGCGGTCAATGCTGCTTTGGGTAAACCTCTTCTCCGCTGCCTGCTTCGAGTATCCCCCGCTCATAGTTGCCCCGCTAAATGATGAGCGGTTCAAAGCATAGAACATGCAGGCTCGGTATTCTTGCCAATGCAAGAGCTTGTGGTCGTCTTCTGTCCAAGTTTGTTTGTTTTGGTATCCCAAGAACATTTCTTTCGTACACGGATGGAAAAAACTTTCTAACATATAAGCAATTTCTTTTGGATGCTCCAAAACATGTTGCCAAAAATTAGTGAGCGGTTCAAATATATCATAACCATGCACTCTCACACCCTGCGAAGCATAGTGAATTTCAATGGAGCCGCCACCAAAAAACGGACTGACCATTTCTGTCAGGTCTTTTGGGAAATAGGGTATGATGTGTTTGAGTGCTCTTGTTTTACCACCGGGGTATCTTAAAAGAGATTTCAATTATCCTCGCTTTCATTTTTTCGGGTCTTCTTCATTCTTTCCCCACCTAAAGCGGGTAAGGTATCGTTTTCTCTCGTCATCGTCAATGTCTTTCATCTTCTTAACATACCCCTTATAATCGTTTTCGTTAAGCCAGACATAACCGTTATCCTCGGGGGCCAGCAGCCAGCGTATGTTGCGATTTTGGGCTGGGTAGATGCCTACCCGAGTGCTTACTCCACCCTTCTGTCCCCCGGCGGGGGCAAACTCTCGTCCGCTGTCAAACTTGGCCATCACGACGGGAGAATATGCAGAGTAGCCGGAGGTGGGACCGAAGATTGTTTTAAAGGCTTCCGAAATCGTCTTGCCTTCTATGTCCTTGCGCTTAATTACATGAGTCGGGTCCATCTTCATGGTAGGAACCTTCCCCTTCTTGACTTGTGTCAGCTTCATTCTGTTCTGGATGATTAGATCCACATTTTCTTTGCCGGAAGGCTGGGCTTCTTCGCCTTTGGCAACCTTGCCATCGTCGGTGAATTGGAGTTTGGGACCAAACAATGACCTAAGCATTATCCGTTGCCATTGTTTTTCTTCGCCGTCCGTCGTGGTGGGCGTCAGCGAAATGGAGGGATCATAGGCATAAACAACGCCGGGAGGAATTTTAAAACCGTAGTTCTTGGCAATCCGTGCTTGGCTCGGCTGTTGCAATCCGAGTTCTTTTTTCTGTGCTGCCGTATCAAGCGCCCCTACAAAAGTCTTAACCACTTCGCTCTCCCTGATGCCACCGGCTGCGCCGGCTGACACACCTCCCCACTGCTGAAAGCTGTTGGCAGACTTGCCGTCTTTGTGGGAAATATAAAGGGCCTTCTCCCCATCCCCATTGTCATACTTTATTTCTAGGTCCGACTTTGGGGCACGTCCTTCTGCCACTGTTGAGGTCATCTCGCCCTTCACGCCTTTATATGTTGTTGTGTTCCCTTTCTTCCCGATCTCAAGGTTAAACTTGGTCAGCTTACCATTCGCATCTTTAGGGAGACTCTCGTTATACATCTCCTTGTGAATTTCTTCTTTCAGGGTTTTGCCGGCTTGTCCGCCTAGCTCGTCAGTTTTGATAAGCCTCGTCAGGGGAATGAAGTCGGGAAGGTGGGCTTTGGCTCGTTTTAGGGTTATGTTTATTATCTCATCCGCCGAGAGGTTTTCGGTAGTGGGGAGTTCGCCTGCTTCATCCTCTTGTTGCATCCATGTCTTAAGCGCCGCTCTTGTCTTTTCTTTATCTACCGGAAGAACAAGCGTGCCGTACTGGTTAAGATAGTAAATGTACTGGGGTGCAGCACTGCCTTGGATGAGGGTGGACAAG
>Ga0310345_10002133_pt1 | contig 20512 bp, 22 predicted proteins | sample HC15DNA20500_MG_FD_204667 | JGI IMG/M metagenome (GOLD analysis project Ga0310345, IMG submission 204667) | Marine microbial communities from station ALOHA, North Pacific Subtropical Gyre - HC15-DNA-20-500_MG | ecosystem: Environmental > Aquatic > Marine > Oceanic | place: Pacific Ocean: North...
CGCAAGGGAAACACCCGATCCCTTCCCGAACTCGGCCGTTAAGCCCTGCCGCGCCGATGGTACTGCGGCTCAAGCCGTGGGAGAGTAGGTCGCCGCCGGACCCGTCAACCAACCCAATCCTCGTCTCTCCACGATGCAAACCCTTCCGCGGGGTGGAGCAGCCCGGTAGCTCGTCAGGCTCATAACCTGAAGGTCGCAGGTTCAAATCCTGCCCCCGCAACCAACTTCAAGATACACGCGTTATCAACGGCTTGGCTTTCCGGCCCAGCCGCCAAAGCCATGATCCCCGCCAGCGAACCCTCCAGGTCCGCGACCAGCGTCGTCCGGCCATCCTCGTCCACCGCAGGCGACAGCACGATCCGGTCGATCAGCGACCGGAGCGCCTCCGCCGCCTCCCCGGTCCCGCCCTCCTCCGCCAGCAGCTCCCGCAAGCGCACGATCTGCGTGCGATAATGCTGCGCCAGGTTCGGGTGCAGGCTCATCGGCCGCCGGGGGCTGGTCTTCAGCTGCGTCTGCAGCTCCGTCTTCCGCACCTCCAGGGCAGCCATCCGGTCCTTCACCTGCGATCCCGGCACGCCGTCGAGGATCGCGTCGACCAGCTTCTCCATCCGTCGCTCGATCTGCGCCAGTTCCGCCTGCGACGCATCGCGCCCGGCGTTCCGTTCGGCCACGAGGCGGTTCATATGCGCGGTGTATTCCTCGCTGAAGATCTGCGCCCGTGCCGGCGTCAGCAGGTTCCGCTCCAGGCTGCGCAGGATCATCGCCTCGAGCTCGGCGCGCTGCAGGCTCGCCTTGTTCGAGCAGGTCCCCTTGTCGCGCGCATCGCGGCACATGATCCTATCGCGGCTGACATGGATCATCCCGCCGCCGCAGATCCCGCAGGTCATCAGCCCGGTCAGCAGGTGCCGGGGCCGCCGGCGGTCCCAGAAGCCGGGGCCGCCGGCGTCGCCGTCCTTGCGGGGTGCCTTCGCTTCCAGCGTCCCCTGCCGCGCCTTCACCCGTTGCCAGAGCGCATCGTCGATGATCCTCAGCTCTGGAACCTCCTGGACGATCCAGGCGCTCTCCGGGTTCAGCCGCGAGATCCGCTTGCCCGTGGCCGGGTCCTTCACGTAGCGCAGGCGGTTCCAGACCAGCCGACCCACGTAGAGCTCGTTGTTGAGGAGTCCCGTGCCGCGCCGGCGGTTGCCGTGCACGGTGCTCGGGCCCCAGCCCTTCCCTGAAGGTCCGGGGACGCCGGCTGCGTTGAGCTCATGCACGATGGCCCTCGGCGAGCGGCCTGCGGCGTAGCCCTCGAAGATCCGCCGCACCACGGCGGCCTCTCGGGCGTTGATCCGCCGATCGCCCCGCTCCAGCTCTCCGCCGGCGCCCTGCCGGTGCACGACCTCGTAGCCGTAGGAGTTGCCGCCGCCCGACTTGCCAGCCTCCACGCGTCCGCGCAGCCCCCGGCGCGTCTTGTCCGCCAGGTCCTGCAGGAAGATCGCGTTCATCGTCCCCTTCAGTCCGACATGCAGGTTGGTCACCTCGCCCTCGGCCAGCGTCACGATCCGCACGCCGGCGAACTGCATCCGCTTGAAGAGGCCGGCGATGTCCTCCTGGTCCCGGCTCAGCCGATCCATCGCCTCCGCCAGCACCACCTCGAACCGCCCCGCCGCCGCATCCGCGATCAGCGCCTGCACGCCTGGCCGCAGCAGGCTCGCGCCCGAGGTCCCATGATCCGCATAGCGCTCCACCACCTGCAGCCCGTCCCGCGCCGCCTGCTCCGCGCAGAGCCGGATCTGGTCCTCGATTGAGGCCTCGCGCTGCAGGTCGGACGAATAGCGGGCGTAGATCGCGGCGCGTGGCATGTGGCGGCTCCGGCTGCTACGGGTAGGGTCTACGAGCAGGGGCGCTTTCCGCCTCGCCGTCGCCTTCCACGCTACGTCGGAAATCCTCCTCCGCCAAGCGCCGAGCGAATGCGCGGACGAGGGCGTCCAGGGCCTGCTCTGAGTTGGCCGTTGCGGTCGGCGGGGATCTGCTGCTGGGATTTGCCATGGAGATGAGGATGACGTGACCTGACGCACCTGCGCCTTGCACGGACCTCGCGGCTGAAAGGGCGGATAGCCGCCACGCTGAATTCAGCTCAGCCAACTTGGATAGCGGGGGCCGCCGGCAGACATCCGCTGTCGCGTCGCCGGGCTCCTACTCATTCAGAATAGCGATCACGTGTGCGTCACTGAACCGGTTCCCACACGTCCGATTCTCTCTCCTCTAGAGAATAGCCTCAACCCGGAATCGATGGCATGTCCGGAGAAAGGTTCACCTAGGGCGCGGACTCATAAGCTTGCAATCCAGAAGCGGATTGCTTCGAGTTTGAGGGCGGCGAGGTAGTTTTCCGGCCTGCGGTCGCATCGAGTTGCGAGGCCGCGGAACTGTTTGATGCGGCTGAAGAAGCGCTCGACCAGGTTCCTCTGGCGATAGACCCACGGGCTGAAACAAGGCGTCCTTGCGGATCACGCGGGGCGGGATGTTCGCCCAGACGCCGAGGGCGGCCGCCCCTTCGCGGATCGGGTTGGTGTCGTAGGCGCGGTCGGCGATCAAGGTCGAGCCGGGATCAAGGTCGGCGACGAACTCGGTCCCCACCGGCGCGTCGCCCGCCTGGCCGGGCGTCAGCTTCAGACGGATGGGGCCCTCGGCGTCGACCAGCGCATGTATCTTCGTGGTCAGGCCGCCGCGGGAATGTCCCATGCAGCCATGGTCTTCAGCCCTCTTTCTGCTGCGGCTCCGTGCTGGTGAACGCGGACGCAGGAACTGTCGATTATCACGATGTCGCCGTCATAGGCCTCTGAGATCGCTTCCAGAATACGGTCCAGACCCCGGCCGCCCGCCACCGCGACAAGCGGTTGTAAAGCGTGGTGCGCGGGCCGTAGCGCTCGGGCACGTCCCGCCATGGCGTGCCCGCCCGGAAACGCCACAGGATGCCGTTGATCACCCGGCGATCATCCACCCGCGGCATGCCGCGCGACTTCTGCGGCAGCAGCGGCTGGATGACCGCCCATTCCCGGTCGCTCAGTTCGTGACGGCGCATGAAACCTCCTCCTCGCGAAGGCTGAATCAGAGATGCGCCGCATTGGGAATCCCGTTTATGGGGCCACGCCCTAGCCTCGCCGTCCCGCCTCTCGCATGCGAAGTGGAGGCGACTGCTTCGTCCCAAGGAAGGCAGCGAGCTTGCCCTGCGGGCGCTCCGAACACTCAAGGGCCTCAGCGGGTCTCTGCGATCGGCGTGCCTCCCATGAAAGACAGCGCACCGAGAAAAGCCTCCAGAGCGTCCAATTCGAGCGCGTCCAGAAATATCGGTTGGAGGGGCTCGTCGGTCCACGCGGCCAGTCGCTGATAAAACTCTGCGCGCCGGGGCGGGGACATGGTCTTTCCATCGATCTGCGCAAGCGGGTCGACATGGGCGAGGATCGCTTCGCGCAGGCTCGAGACCGCGCCGGAATGCGAATAGGGCCCAGTCTGTGCGACATTGAAAAGCGGCGGCGTGCGGAACCGGCCGCGGTCGGCCGGATCGAGAGTCACGTTGAAGCGTCCATAGTCGACGCCGAACCCATTCCTGCCGAAGCCATATTGCGGGAATGGTATGGCGTGGAAGGCGAGATCGCTGAAATAGGGGCCATTGTGGCACCCGGCGCAGCCGCCCTTTCCATAGAAAAGAAGTCCGCCCGCAAGCTCCTGATCGGTCAGGGCCTCGCTCTCGAAGACGAAACGATGGAATCGGGTCGGCTGTAGCGCGAAGTTGCCGCGAATAAAGGCGGCGAGTGCGGCCGCTATGTCGCGGAACTCCAGCTCCGAGACGTCCTTCTCTCTCGCTGAGGCGAGTTCGGGCCCGAACTCAGGGTCTGCTGCGATGCGCTGCGCCAGCTGCGCGTAGACCGTCTCGGCGGTCGCGACGCTCTCTTGCTCCAGCACGTCGTTGGTTCGGCTGTCCGACAGCATCTCGTCGATTTCCACGGGCGGCAAGTGGACCGCGACCGTGAGGGGATCGTCCGAGGGCGCTGCCGGGCCGAACTGGCTCAGCACCGCTCCGTCCGGGCCGACCGAAACCTTGCCGTCCCAGAACAGCACGTCGAAGCCTTCGCCGCCTCTGCCCCAGAGCGGCAGGGTGTTGCGCGGGACCACATCGCCGCCCCCAGCCATCCGCGCGGCGCCCTCGCCGCGGCCGCCCGCACCGATCGCCACCGGCAGCCCGTCGGCGGAGCCGAAGCGGTCGAGATGGCATGAGGCGCAGGCGCTGGCATGGTTCAGCGACAGCGAGCGGCTCTGGAACAGGAGCCGCCCCGCCTCGGCTAGCGCGGGATCGACCGGGATGTTCAGGGTCTCGACCCTCATGAGGCCAGCGTCCAGCGCGGCCTCGCGCAGCACTTTCTCGCGCAGGCCCTCGGCCGAGGCCGGCACGATGGTCAGAGCAAGCGCAAGCGCAGCGTCAATAGCGGATTTCATGGGTTTGCACGACGGGCTGAAGCCTCTCGGCCCGCTCCTCGATCGCATAGAGGCTCATTTCGCTCAGCTCATTGTCGCGCAGGCCCCAGCGGATGAGGCGCTTGCGCATCAGGTCGTAGTCCTGGCAGTCGAGCAGCGCGATCTCCGCCGCCTTCAGATCGCCCACCGTCGCTTCGGAGGGCGCATAGGCGACCGCCTGGCCGGCGATCATGTGGCTGCGCATCGCCGCATCGCACAGGTAGGTGAGGCGACCGAAAGGCTCCCGGTTCGCTTCGATCAATGCGAGCCGCCAGAGCGGCGCACCGGCGATGCCGATACCAATGCCGACGACCAACCCCACCGTCAGCGCGCAGACAAGCGCGATGCGCTCAGCGCGCCGAGATCTTGAGCGCATCGAGCGTCTCCGGCGTGATCGTTCCTGTGATCTTGAGGTTCCAGTCCTCTTGGAACTTGGCGAGCGCGGCCTTCGTCCCCGGCCCGACCAGCCCATCGATAGCCCCGCTGTAGTAGCCGTAGGTGTAGAGTGCGGTCTGCACCTGCCGGGCGATCTCCTTGAACTTGTCGGTGCTGCCGGGAAGCACCTTGGGCACGCTCGCCTCGGGGCTCGGCAGCACCGATCTCGAGGGGGTGCTGGTCACGTTGCGGGACGTCGAGGGCGCAGGGCTCGCGCGCGAGGGCGAATACCCGCCCCCCGAGGATGAGCGGTGCGAGCGGTGCGAGGAATGGCTCGAATGCGAGCGGTGTCCCGCGAGGATGTAGTCGTGCTGCAGGCGAAACGTGTCGAAGGCGCTCGGGTTGGGATCGGCGGTCGGCTCGGGATTGGGCGGGGCGAGGGCCTCGACTTCGTGAGGGACGAACCCGGCGGCGAGCAGCGAGGGAACGAGGAAACGAAGTTTCTTCATTGAGGTCTCACCTCTGCATAGGCGCCGTCACGCGGGTGCCATTCGAAAAAGCCGGAACATGCCTCCCGCGCGGAGCAGCCTTCGCAGGCGGGTTGAAAGCGGCGTTTCCAGTCCGAGATCGTCGCGGGCGCATAGGCGCGCAGACGCGCGGGCAAGGTGCAAAGGGGCATGTTGTAGAGCTGGGTCTCGACCCCGCGCAGACGGGCGAGGTCCACTGCTTCGACAAGCGGCGCGGGATCGGCGCCATGGTCGAAGAACAGCTCGCCCCAGTCACGGCGCGCGAAGCCGATGTTCTCCAACTGCATGATCGCCCAGACCGAGATAAAGGGAAGGTGGGTCGATACCAGTTGGGCGAGCCTTGGCAGATCAGGCGCATTGGGGCGCATCAGCACGGTGCGCAACTCGATCCGTGCGCCCGCACTCGCGAGCAGCGCGAGCCCATCGAAGAGCAGCGCCTGCGCGCCCGGCTTGCCGACGAGATCGTCGTGCAACGCCGGCTCCCGCGCATAGAGGGGCACGCCCCAGAGAATTCGCGCTGGCGGGAGCGCGCGCAGGGCGGGCAGGTCCCCAGGCGCAAAATGCTGACCGTTGGTGAGGATGTGAAACTGCAGATCCGGACGCGCTTCGCAACATTCGGCAAGGAAGTTGAACAGGCGAACCTTGTGCAGCGTCGGCTCGCCCCCGGAGATGCCGATGGTCGCCCCTTCGGGCGCCAGCCGCGCGGCGACGGTGAAGGCATCGAACAGATCAACGTGATGCGGCTTCGGCGGCTGCGAGCACATCCGACACAGTTGGTCGCACTGCTCGGTCACGAGGAAGGTGTTGTGCGCAGAGCGCGCGCGGATCAGCCGATGCGCAACGTCCCTACCGGGCGAAAGCAGCAACACGTCGCCCTCGACATCCTCCCAGGCGGCGCTCACGCGAAGACCGAAGCCCTGCAAATCGAACTCGCAGGCGCCGGCCCCGGCCTCGACCAGGGCCGCGTCGTGCGGACCGCCCTCGCAGCCGAGCCGCACCACGAGCGGAGCGGAGACGGGCGGCGCCTCGACCTTCAGCCGCAGCGGGATCATGCGTGCACCGGGGCGAGGGCGAGCGGCAGCGCCTCCACCCCGCTCCATGCCGCGAGCGAGCGTTGCGCCTTCGGTTCCTGCGAGTAGAGCAGCGAGAAGATCTTGTCGAAAAGGAACAGATGTCGTCGGCAATGCTCGGTCTCGGCTCTGGGCATGTCGATCCGGCCGTAGCGCGAGAGGTCGTCGATGAGATCCACGCCGCAGAAGGCCTGGTACGGGCAGTGGATGCAGTCCGGATCGCCGAGGCTGGAGGCATGGACGTTCAGCGTCTTCAGCTTGTCGCGATCGAGCCCTCGTTCGAGATCTCCGACCGAAAGGTCAATACGCCCGACCCGTGTCACCATCCGCGCCTCGTCGGTGGGATAGAAGCGGCCGTCGAAATCGATCAGCAGATAGTCCTCGCCCAGCAGGTTCGGATTGCGCAGGTCGACGTGGCCGTCCTCGCCCGGGCGCAGCACCCGGCGAAGCGCCTGGGAGAAGTAGAACTCCTCGACGATCTCGCCGCCCTTCGCGTTCTCCTCGATCAACAGATCGATGAAGGCGCCATAGTAGGCGTTCCAGCGGGCGGAAACCGCGAGCGCGTCATGCTTCTTGCGCGCGAAGCCCTGATGATTGACCGGGCGCAGGAAGATCGAGCGCAGTCCAAATTCAGCGAAGCTGTCGAGGATCTCCCGCGGGCTCGGAGGCGCGCTCATGTCGATGGTCGGCAGGGCCGAGACGCGCTCCGGTCCGAAGCGGCGCAGCGCCTCGGCGAGGTTCGCCCGGAATTGGCGCGCACCGGTCTCGCCCGCGGTGCGCTGGCGCCCGTGCACCGCGGCCGGCCCGTCGAGAGAGGTGCTGATACAGGTATCCGGCGCGTCGAGAAACGTCCACTCGGCTGGGCCCATGCGTTGCAGATTGGTGCACACGACGAACTCGGCGTGCTGAAACCGGGCGCGACAGAAATCGCGCACCGCCTCGATCAGGTCGAGCCGCAGCAGCGGCTCCCCGCCTTGGAACTCGACCTTGATCTCCGTCGTCTCAAGTCCGTCGAGGAACGTTAGGATCCGCGCCAGCGTTTCAGGCGTCCAGTCATGCCCTTTTGCGCGCTCGTCTGCGCGCGACACTTGACAATAGCTGCAATTGAGATTGCAGCGAAGGGTCGGCACGAGGATGACATAGCCGAGCTGGCGCGGACGGTTCAGTCGGCGGCTCCAGCGCGCTGCGAAGCCGAGCCAGGCGAGGTCTCCCTCGCGCGCCCAAGTCTGACCATTCGCGCTCAGAAACCGCAGATCGCCTGCGCTCGGCCTGCCCCGCGCGTGGCGTTCAAGAAACGCCTCGTCGCCGAGAAAGTAGCCGCCGGCCTCGTCGGAGAAAAGCAGATCGTCACCGAGGCGACGAAAGCGCAGCGGCGCGACATGGGCGGTCAACGTCCCGTCCCGGCGATGGCTGCGCGGACGGCAAGCGTCCGCTCCAGGATACGCTCTCGATAAAGCGCATGGCGGAGTTCCCTCGCCAAGATCTCCAACGCCTCTTCGTGCGCGACGATCCGAACTTTTCCAGCTTCGGCATGGAATTGCGCATTTGGATGCTGTGCACGCAGACGCAGTATCGCCGAGGCCGTGTAGTCCTGAAACTCAGGTGGCACGTCAATTCTGGCAAGTCCGGACAATTCGACACCCCTCCCCGCTCTCCCTACGCCTCTTTCAAAATTCCCTTGGTGTCAAGATTGGTTAACAAATGGTGAGCAGAGGCGCGAATTGAGCTCTCTTGGGTTGCTGGCCGGGCTGGCCGAAAAATGCGTGTTCTTTCGGCCGCATCCAGTCTCCACCGAAGCGAAAGGGTACGCTCCGGTTGCGGCGTGCCGAGAGTCGTGGCGCATTTGCGAAGGTGGCGTCCGCGGCTAGGCCTGCGTGAATCATGAGGCGTCGCCACGCGTCGGCCTCGGACCAAGGCTTCGCCGGAACCAGTCCACCGCTTCCTGCCTTTCGTCGTGCGACGCTCCAGTTCCTGGGCGGGGCCGAAACCCTCGCTCGCACCTTGGCAATCGTCGACGTCCGCCGCGAACCTGCGGAAAACCTCCCCATCGGGCGGCCGCTATCGCAGTCGCCCCCGATCATGAACGCTGGCCACGATGGCCTCGACGATCCTTTCGAGCGTGTCTTGAGGGAATTGCCTTTCCGCCTTCGAGATGGCCGCCGGCAGGGCCTCGAACACTTCGCCCAACGCCTGCTCCGCGACCGTGGCTCCCAGGCCAGCCGCCTCCGCCGTCTGCCCGAAATGCCTCGGCGCGATCTCGTCGAGCCGATAGTGCCGGTTGTCCCCCACGGACATCGCCAGCTTCATCTGGTTCCGGCGCAACTGCCCGGCGGCGAAGCTCGGCTGTACGGAGATGACGTCGTAGAGCGGCGTCAGGCTGAACCGCCCTCCCGGTCGGAGGAACAGCGAGAAGTTCTTCGCGTGGCCGTCGGTGGCGCCGATGAGCCAGAAGGCGATCTGGGCCTTCAAGAACGTCAGCTGGTCGGCCTGGGGATCATCGGCGCCGCGGAGCAGGCGGAGGATGTCGACGATGCCGGGGCCGCCCTGGTTCTGGTACTTCAGGGTCGGGGGGACCGAGAGGGCCTGGCAGCAGTCCTCCTGGGGAAGGCGCAGGAGGCGGCCGTCCTTCGTGTGGAGGCGGTCGAAGCGCTCGACGACGAGGACCTTGCGGTCGCCGAAGGTCGCGATCTCGGCCTTGGCGACGGGCAGGCCGAGGGCCTCCAGCAGCTTCAGGCAGAAGAACTCGTTCTCGACGCTGTCGCTCAGGTCGATGCCGTTCGGCAGGGCGCCGATCTGCGGCTTCAGGATATGGGTGGTGGCGGTCGCGCCGACGGGCTTGCACCAGCGGCCGTCGTGGAACAGCAGGGCGGTCTTCTCCTGCGCGCCGGCGATGGAGATGCGAAAGTCGTCGTCCTCGCCGAGGCCGAGGGGGGCGGCGGCGAGGTCGCGGATCAGCGCGGCGAGCTCGTCCTCGGAAAGGGGCACGCCCTCGATGCGGCCGGCGGGGCCGGGATCCTGGTCCTCGGGCAGGAACTGCAGGGCGCCGACGCAGTCTCGTCCCACCACGCTCAATAGGCTGAAGGCATCGATGCCGCGGGCGCCCACGCGCTCGGCGACGCGACGGCGGATGGCGTCGGTGTCGGGGAGCAGGTTCTCGAACACGGCCGAGACCGGCTCGCCGATGTAGCGGTCCTCGCGCAACGGCAGGGACAGCGAGATCGGCATCGCATGCTCCCAGGCGAGCCAGTCGGGATCGTAGCGGAAGGCGACGGCGCCGCTGGTCTCGCGGGTCAGTCGGCCCGTGAGGCGGCTGTTGAGGAAGACGTTGAGCGGGACGTGACGGCGGCGGCGGGGCATCAGAAGATGTCCTCGATATCTCCCGCGCCAGCGCGGCTGCGGGGCTGCACGACGAGCTCGAGGTCGAGGGCGGCGAGCAGGTCGCAGAGCGTGTCGATGCGGGTGGCGCCCTGACCGGTCTCGATCTTGGAGATCGTCTCCTGGCGGAGGCTGGCGAGCGCGCCGAGCTCGGCCTGCGTGCGGCGGGCGGCGCGCCGTCGGCGGCGGATGATCGCGCCGAGCTGGTCCGGGGTTCTCGCTATCTGCTCCATGAGGCCTCGCTTTCTGACGCAATTATGCCAGATGACGCATAGTTCGTCAATATGCCGTATAGCGCATAAATCCAGATCATGACGATTGGCGCATAACCGCGGGATATGCGGCAAGCGGCATAGGGCGGCTTGCTTGCTCAGCGGCGGGCGAGGCGGTCGGCTCCGGGCAAAAGACGGAAGGGGCGCCACTCCCTCCAAGTCCACCGGGTCCGCTCGGCCGCCGCGGGGCCCCTGAGCGGCATTCCCAAGATCATCCCTCCCTCCGTCCGGCCCGTGCGGGCAGGGGATCGCGGAACGTGCCGGGCGCCGCCGTCCGCGCAATGGGCAGCCCGCTCCTTTCGCGCCTCCGGCGCTCCCCGTGTCGCCCATGCGCGCCCGGCTCGGCGCGCCCGGCCCAGACCTCCGCGTCCCGCACGGGGACCGGACGAAAGGAGGTCGACATGGCTGGGAAAGCCGACATCTACACCCGCGTGACCCACGCGATCATCGCCGATCTGGAGGCGGGGATCCGCCCCTGGCATCAGCCCTGGAACGCCGAGCATCTCGCCGGCCGCATCACCCGCCCCCTGCGCGCCAACGGCGTCGCCTATCGCGGGCTCAACATCATCCTGCTCTGGGCCGCCGCCTGCGCCGGCGGATACGCCGCGCCCATCTGGATGACCTATCGCCAGGCGCAGGGCCTCGGCGCGCAGGTCCGCAAGGGCGAGACGGGCTCGACCGTGATCTACGCCGACAAGCTGCGCCGGACCGAGGCCGACGAGGCCGGCGAGGAGCGCGACGTCGAGATCCCCTTCATGAAGGCCTACACGGTCTTCAACGTCGAGCAGATCGACGGGCTGCCTGAGCATTTCCACGCCGTCGCGCCGGTCGCGCCCGAGCCGATCGCGCGCGACGCGGCCGCCGAGGAATTCTTCGCCGCCACCGAGGCGGACATCCGCCATGGCGGGAACCGCGCCTACTACGCCCTCGCAGAGGACTACGTACAGATGCCGCCCTTCGAGGCCTTCGAGAGCCCCGAGGCCTACTACTCCACCCTCGCCCATGAGGTCACTCACTGGACCCGGCATCCGAGCCGGCTCGACCGCGACTTCGGCCGCAAGGCCTGGGGCGACGCCGGCTACGCCCAGGAAGAACTGGTCGCCGAGCTCGGCGCGGCCTTCCTCGCCGCGGATCTCGGGCTCTCGCCGGAGCCGCGCGAGGAGCATGCGGCATATATCGCCAGCTGGCTCGAGGCCCTGAAGAACGACCGACGGTTCATCTTCCGCGCCGCGGCCCATGCCCAGCGGGCGGTCGACCACCTGCACGGCTGCCAGCCGCTGATCGACGATGAGGAGGCCGCGTGACGCGGCCTCCGGCATCGGGACCCGCCCGGAACGATCCGGGCGGGCTCGGCCTAAGGCGAAGGGCCGGGCGTCGGCCGGACCAGGCTGCGCGCGATTGCGCGCTCCACCGCCTGAAGGCCGGCGAGCGCGGCGCGACGCTCGAGCGAGCCGTTGGCGCTGAGCGCGAGACGGTGGTGAAGTTCGCGCTGCAGCGCGCGGAGCGCGGGCAGGTCGAGGCGGGCGAGATCGGGGATCGAGGGCATGTCGGTCATGGCGAGACTCCTTTCGTTGCGCGCCGGCGTCCGGCGCAGGTCCATGTCGCCCCCCCCATCCATGGACCTCGCCGGACGCGAAACGCGCCTTCGGGAACGAGGCCCAACCCGGCGGACCGCTGGGATCCGACCATCGCAAGCCTCAGCAGGCCCGTAGTGGCCACCGCAAGCCTCGCCCGTCGGTTGCGTAAATTTGCGCGACCTAACCAAAAGTAGTATTATGGAAAGTGGGAGTTGAACTTTGGGAGGCTGGATGCAGATAAAAGTAAAGGGAGAATTTTCGCTGCGGCAGATCCGGGCCGCGCTGGTCGAGCAGCTGATGCTCGTCGAAGAGACCTACGGCGTGCACCATTCCTACGGCGCCACGCTCTACATCCGCCCCACCAACGGCTTCGGAGATGACACCCCTCCCCGGCATCGCAACGGCGAGATCGTGGAGAAGATCCACTGCCGCGGGCCCTACGCGTCGGCCGCCGACCAGTATCAGATCTGAGGAGGACGGATGCCGGTGTATCTCGATCAGGACCAGGCCAGAGAGATGCTCGCAGAGATGGGCGTGGCGATCAGCGCCCGCCAGCTGCGCCGCGCGGCCGAACCGGATGCCCACGGGCGACGCCGGCTGCCTTTCTTCCGCGACCCGATCGACGGGCGGCTGAAGATCGACCGCGACACGCTGCGGCGGATCTACTTCGACCGGCAGGCGGCGGCGGAGAACGCGTGCAGCGCGTTGCGGGATTTCAATTTACACTGATCGATTGTTGAATTATCATGACTATATGGCCGACATAAGAAAAAGAACCACCGGCAAGGGCGTCAGCTACCAGGTCCGATATCTCGACGCCGCCGCCCGCTCCGGACACGCCTATCGCAGTTTTCCAACCCGCAAGGCGGCGCAGGCCTTCAAGGCCGAACGCGACGTCGAGGAGAGCGGCCTGATCCGCGGCCTCGGCCTGCAGACCGAAATCCGCAGCGTGCCGCAGGCCGTCGACCTCTGGCTCGACATCTGCGAGCGGGTCGGCCGCGACGGACGCGAGCCCATCGAGGTGATGACCCTCAAGGAATACCGCAGGCGGGCGAACGTGATGCTGCGCCATCCATGGCGCAAGCCGATCCAGCGCCTGGAGCCGGCCGACATCGTCCAGTTCCGCACTTGGCTGCTGGAGACCGTCAGCCGCGACCTCGCGCGGCGCACGCTCTCCTCGTTCCATTCGGTGCTGCTCGAGATGAAGCTGCAGGGCGTGATCTGCGATGATCCCGCCGCCGGCATCACCGTGCGCGCCGGCGGGCGCTATGACGATGAAGAGTCCCGCGTCGAGATTCCGTCGGACCAGGAGATGCGTGACATCCTCGCGGCCACCGCCGAAATGGGCCGGCGCAACGACTTCATGGAGAAATGCTGGGCCCGCTACCGGCCGATGATCCATCTCCTCGCCTTCTCCGGCCTGCGCTCCTCCGAGCTGCGCGGCCTGTCGTGGTCGAACCTGCACGAAGACCGCGTCGAGGTCCGTCAGCGCGCCGACAAGCGCGGCGTCATCGGCCCGGTGAAGTCGCGGGCAGGGCGGCGGACCATCGAGCTGCCGACGCGCGTCGTCGAGATGATTGTCGAGTGGCGCGAGCGATGCCCTGAGAGCGAGCTCGATCTCGTCTTCCCCACCGCGCAGGGCAAACCGATCGCTTTGGCCAACATACGCAATTCCGCCTGGATCCCGCTGCTGCGCGAGGCGGGGCTAACGACGCAGGAAACGGTTGAGGGGCGCAGCGTCGAGCGGGCCCGCTACACGCCCCACGCGCTCCGGCACTTCTACGCCTCAAAGCTGATCGAAAAGAAGAAGGACGCGAAGTTCATCCAGGAGCGGATGGGCCACGCCCGCATCGAGATCACCTTCGACGTCTACGGCCACCTGATGAAGGACCGCGACGAGGCTCACCGGCGCACCGCCGAGGAACTTGCGGACGAGCTGCTTCTGGACTGATGTGGCGCCTGTGTGGCGAGAGGCGACCAAGGCATTGAATTTGTTGAACTTCACGCAGCCTTCCAAGCTGGCTATGAGGGTTCGATTCCCTTCACCCGCTCCATCAATCAGATCAAGGGCTTAGCGGTAGCAAGTTTCCAGAATCCAGGCGTTTCCCGCCACATCGGCCCGGAAATCGCCTCCCGCGCAAACCCGCGGAAACCCTCGCCTGCCCGCGGCCACCCGCCTGCGTATGTGGCGCGCGTGTGGCGCGGGCGAGGGGCTGCGTCGGACGGCCTGGGCGGGTTTGCGGAAACTCTAGTCGCCGACAATTGCGATCATCAATCTCGGATCCTCTTGGCGGATTGACTGCCACTAGCATGGCGCAGGCCGACGATCACGTCGGCGGATAAGCCAGGCCCAATCGCCGGAACCCTCTTTGCAACGTCAGTCGCGAGACTCCTAGCAACGCCGACACATATCGGCACGGCAGGCCCGTGTCTGCCATCCATTGATAGGCCTCACGGATCGTCTCCGGCGTCAGTGCGCCCGGTCGCCCGAGCTGCACGCCGCGCCTGCGGGCCGCCTCCAGCCCCTCCTTCGTGCGCCGCGAGATGATCCGACGCTCATACTGCGCGAAGGCCGCGACCATGCTGTAGAAGAGCTCCCCTTCCGGCGTACGCGTGTCGATGCTGAGCGACAGGATGCGGAAGGCCACGCCCCGCCGCCGCAGCAGGTCCGCCGTCAGCATCGCGTCGATCGACGACCGGAACGCCCGGTCCAGATCCACGACCACGAAGGTGTCGCCTTCGGCGAGGTCCGCGATCAGCCCGTCGAAGACCGGCCGCTCCGCCGCCACCGCGGAAACCTGCTCCAGATGCAGCGCATCGCATTCGGCCTCCAGCTGCAGCACCTGCCGGTCGGCGATCTGGGCCTTGGTCGAGACGCGGATGTAGCCGAGCCTGCGACCCGGTACTGTCGGTCGACCTGATCGCAAAGGATCCTTTCCGATCAGCCCCGAAACCGCCCGCCAGGACGAAGGAACCCCCGTCGTCCGCTGCGGAAACCCATCCCCTTCCTTTATCTCTCCGGGCCGTTTGGGTAAACCGCCCCCATGTTCGAAAACCATGAAATATGAACAGCATAGGAGCATGGGGCGGGGCAATCGTCATAGCGGCGGCGATGGTCATCCATCCACAGGAATCTCGCGCGGACGGCTTCACCGGGAAAAGCTTCATGGGATGGACCGCCGCGCAGCAGGACAGCTACATCCAGACCTCGATCACCATGGCGGCGGTCGTCGCCACGCAGACCAAGCCCGCGGTCGCGGATTGCATCGACGCCTGGTATCGCCCCGATACGAACGTGAAAGACAAGAGAAACGAAGAGGTGCGGGTGCTGATCACGCAGTATCCCGACTACCACCCTAGCGGCGTGATCTTCGCGGCGCTTCGAAAGGCCTGCGGCGACTTCAAGTGAGGATGCGGATCGTCAAAGTTCCGGCGCCTTGATCGCCGCACCCCGGGCGACGTCAGGCAAGACGGCCTCCGCGGGAGCCCGCTCGATGGCGATATGCGCAGGCAGCCGTTGCTCGATCTCGTCCAGCATGTCGTGGAGTTCATCGACGCTCGGCGGATCGTCCTCGTCGGACAGCCGATCCCGTGCCGGACCCAGCACATCGTTCTGGTAGGTCAGGATTTCGTCGCGGCCCGCATGCAGGTCCGCGAGGCGGTCCCTAGCGATGGAGAAACTATCGAAGCCCGGCTCATCGCCGCGCCACATGATGGTCGCGGCGAGGTCGTCGTCGACGATCGAACCGTCCTCCCGCCGAACGACGCCCTGCGCATCGCGATAGATCCGCGTGCCGTCCGGCAGGCGCGCCGCATGAGCCCGAATATTGCCCAGCGCCGCATCCGCTTGCGCGATCTCCAGCTCCAGTCGCAGCAGGGTGCGATCCACAGCCTGCTCGGCGTCTGTCAGGGCCTGCATTGTGCGCTCGTAGACCACGAGATAGGCCGGGTCGGACAGCAATTGCATCAGACGGTTGAACCGCTCCTGTTCCGCCTTCCTCTTTTGCCCCTCAGGCGAACGCTCGTCCCGAGGTAGAAACCGCGACATGCGCCCGGTCTCACAACCCGCGATCTCGTTCTGCAGGTCGTCAAGGTCTTGCTGGCGACGGCGCTCATCGCCCTTGTTTTTATTCGGCAAATCCATGCTTCAGTATACCTGAACCGGGTGGATGTGTGCAAATTCGGCGCCGCGGTCCCAATCAAGGCGCTTTCGGCCGCGGCGCCCAGAGCGCAGAGTCGGAGAAGGCGCGAAGGCGCCTGGGCCGGCTTATCGCATAGCCTCACCAACGGGCGTCAGGCGGCCATCGCTCCAACGCCTCTTCTGGGCGGCGAGGGTTGGAAACGCTTTGGCGGCGAGGATGGCCGCAGGAACCGTCAGACCCGCGCCGACGATCAGAACGATCGGCATGAAGATGCCGCCCCGTCCTCGCCTCCCTCGGAGGTCCTTCATCCTTCGGCGTGATTGACCGACTTGGAGAATGTCGGTCTGCTGAACAAGCGGCCAGCGATTCGGTTCGGATAGCGCTTGTTGGGAGCGTCCATGCGTTTTGCGCCTCGCTCGCCCTCGATGATCAGGTTCGGCCGGGTTCGCCGCCGGTCGTCTGGCTTCGCGGCCAGGTAACGCGCATCGCCCTGCGCGATGGTCTCCGCCGCCCCTGACGCGGACCGGTGGGGCGTTGCGCCAGAGATCGGGGCCATCCCATTCGCGCGGAAGCCGGCCCCGGCCCAGCGTCGTGGGCTTCAATTGCCCGGATCGACGCAGTCTGGGACCCAGCCGACGGGAAGGATGGCGAAATCCCGCTCGCCGGCGCCGGGATAGCGACCTGCCTGGAGGTCGCTATGGTCGGGCGGCGCAGCGGCGAAGTCCGCATCCGCGGCGAACACGCCGAACTCGCCGCTGGTCGGCGCCGGGCGGACGTAGACCGTGACCACGAAGGGCGCTCGCCCCTCGGGACGGGCGAGCATCACCTTCTCCTGCCCCATCGTGTACATCGGATACTCGGGGCAGCCGAGCGTCTCCAGCGCCACGCCGCGGATGCGCAACGCCTGGATCAAGTCGTAGCGGCCCTCCGACCCCGGACGCATCCAGCGGAACGCGATCGCGTCGCCGGAGATCAGGCGCACGGTCGCCTCGTCCAGTTTCCCCTCGTCGGAGGAGGACCACGTCGCCCCCTTCACCTTCGCGCGCGCATCCGACGGCGCGCCGCCGCCCGGTGCGCGGGACAGCGCGATCAGCGCTTCGGCCATCGGGCCCGCGTTCCCCGCCCAGCGCCAGCGGACGGCGCATTCGACGCCGCCCTCGGCCTGGCAGCGGGCGAGAAAATCCGCCTCCGTCTCGACCGTGGCGGCGACGGCCGGCGCCGCGCCTGACATGGCGACGACAAGACAGTGCGCGATGAAGCGGACGACGGCGAGCCGGCGACCGGCCCGCGCCGGGGCCGCGGCTTCACTCGACATCGTCGATCCTCTGAAGCTGCAGCGGTCCGCCGACCAGCCAACGCCCCTCGCGCGTCAGCAGGATCGTCGCCTGCGGGAGGGCCAGCTTCACTTCGGCGTCGCCGACCTCCTCGTAGGCGATGACGAGCGTCTGGCCCGAGGCGTCGGTCACATGCGCCTCGTCGTCGTCGCGGAACTCGACCTTCATCGAACGGTCGCGGGTCGTGTAGATCCTGTCCTCCAGGGACCCTCGCTGTTCGTATGTGATCGCGGCGAGGATCGCGTTGCGCCGCGCGACCACGGCGGACAGCAGTCCCTCGCGCCAGCGGCCGGCGGAGGGCGGGATCGCGGAGGCGCCGGGCAGGAGAACGGTGTCGATCACCGCCAGCGCCTTCTCGTCCTCGTCCAGCCCGTCCAGTTCGTCTTCCATAATCGCGCTCAACTTCTCGCCGATCTCGCCGCGGCGGGCCTGCGCGGCGGCGCGCGTGGCCGCCGCATCGTCGGGGGCGAGCTGGGCAAGGATGCGCGGATCCGTCAGGCGGTCGAGCTCGGCGAAGGTCCCGGTCTCGAACGGCGTCGCGGCGATGGTGGCCTGAAGCTGCGCCGCGACGGCGGCGGCGGCCTCGCTCCGACGCGCGGCGATCGCCTCCCGGATCGCCATCTTGTCGGCGTCGGAACAAAGGCCCTGAGGCGCGTTGGTCAGCGCCGATTCGAGCTGAGGGAGCTTCGCCAGCGACTCCGGACCGATCGGAATTCCGGCGATCAGAGCCAGCGCCAGCGCCTGCCTGCGGCCGGCGAGGTCGGCGCGGAGCGCGTCGGCGCCCTCGGACGAGAGCTGCCGCATCAGGTTCCCCGAGGCGATCCGGTCGATCTCGGCGATGGTCGGGGCGCCCTCGCCCATGGCTTCGAGCCTTGCGATCTGGGCGCCGGTGAGCTCGGCCTCGATCTCGGCCCGCCGCGCGCGGGAGATCTCCTCGAGGCGAGGGGCGAGTTCCGGGCTCGTCATGCGTTGCAGGGGGCGCTCGATCTTCTCGACCGATCCGTCCCACTTCTGCAGGGTCTGCTCGCTAGCCTCGAGGGCGGCGTACTCCACGGCGATCTCCGCCACGGCAGCGTCGAATGCGGCGGGTTCGGCCGCCAGCGCGGCGGGCATGACTCGAGCTTCGGCGAGGTCCAGCGGCAGCTGCATCATGGGCTTCAGGACCGCGTCCAGAACCTTGCCCCCATCGCGCGAGACGCCCGAGGCGGCGGAGGTCACGCCGGATCGGTCGCCCGCGGCGGCGGCGCGCATCGCCGCGATCATGCGCAGTTTGTCGAGCCCGGCCGGCGTCGCGGCGAAGCCCTCCATGGCGGGATCCAGCTCGGCCAGCGCCTTGTCGCGAGCCTCGGCGATGGGCCCGACGACGCGGTCGAACTGCTTCTCCACGCTCCCCATCAGCCTGCGGTCGGCCTTGTCCAGGGTCTTGCCGCAGGCTTTGGCGCCGGCGGCGGCTTCGTTGGCCTCGGCCTCGGTGAAGTCGGCCGCGCTCTTGCCGTAGAGTTCGACCATCCTCGGGCCGAGGAAATCCTCGAGCCAGGCGTAGGTCTTGTAGGGATTCACCTGGCGCTTGGTCTCGAAATCGAGCGTTCGAGCCCAGGCGGCGAGTTCGCCGCAATCCGGCGTGCGGATGTCGGCGAACGCATCGGTGGGGCACAGCGGCGCGAAGACGGCCGCCGCCGCGAAAAGGAAGCTGAGTCGCATCTGGTAATGTCGCCCTGCTCAAGAAACCAAGCCGCGCGCCGTGCGGGCGGCGGCTGAAGAAGCGGTTAGGCGCTTGGCCAGGGGCTTGGCGGCCGCCCCGATGATCGCCAATGGTAAATCCAGTTCGCGGATCGCGGGCGCGGTTTTTCAGGTCCCCTGCTCATTTTCCCGGGAGAGCCGCCCGATGACCGGCGTGGCCTGCGCTCAGCTGGGTCTTGATCGCGTCCGCTCGGCAGTCGCGGTCGACGATTTGCAGCGTCTCGTACGCAATTCGTCTCCGATCGGTGGACTGAATGTGGCTGTCGATGAGACGCCTGCGAATCTGGTGCGATGAGATGGATCAGATTCCTGCGGAATTGGTCGACTTGCTGCTCGGCGTCGTGTCCTGGCAGTTGGTGCAGCTCGCAACGGTCATCGAGGGTCTCTGCAGGCGGGTTGTCGAGCCGACCTGAACCAAGTTGCGCTCACCTGATGACCAGATCTGCAGCGAACCTGCGCGCGCGGCGACGAGCGCGGACGCGGACTAGTTTTGCTGGATGAGGCCGGCGCCCCCGATACGTCGTCCAGGTCGTCCCGGTCCGTCTCCCACGGAACGGCTGAATCGGCATGGCCCCGATCGACGGTTCCAGTCATGTTCCTGTACCCTTCCTGTTGACGCGCGGGAGAGCGTTCCTCAATACTTGGGTCGATTTCTGCAGCCCCGAATCGAATAACCTGTCCGAAGGAGAAACAATGCGTGTGCGCATCCTCGGCGCCGCAAAGAATGAGGTCGGCCTCTTCGATGCTCTCGTCGCGTTTCACGATGGATTGATTGCAGGCCGCACGACATCTTTCTCGGCCACGCGGTTCGTCGTCGATTATCCCGAAATCGACCTGAAGCTGACCGTGTTTGGCCGCGGGTACTCGTCCGACGGTCGAGCGGGGACGATCGACCGAGTCGTCGTCGATGCCACCGATGTCGGCGAGCGGGTCGTCGTCTTCGACCGGATGTCGCTCTCGCTGGCGAAAGGTCGAGCGGGCGATCCGGCAGGTCGACCATGCGAACTTCTCTGACGACGACCCCTCGGACGAAGCGGCATTGTGGACGCTGCTGACCTCGAGCGACATCCTCTACCGCTCCGCCGGGCGGTTGAACGAGGGCCAGGGCGACGCCTACGGCCCGACCTTCCCCGCGCTCAATGGCGCGAAGCTTCCCTGGAACCTTTCGGGCGACGACGATCTGACCCTGTCCGGGCGGGCCGAGACCCTGCGGCTCGACAGGGGCGACGACGCCGCCCATGGCGGAGGGGGCGACGATCAACTCTATGGAGAGGCCGGTCGCGACGACCTGCGTCGGGGACGCCCGCGCCGACTTCCTGTTCGGCGACGGGAGCCGGGATCGCCTCGTGGGCGGCGGCGGCGCGGACTCGCCGCGCGCCCCTCGATCTCGATGGCCAGGCCGTCGGACGCGAACTGCGCCGTGGACGAGCCGGAAGCGGGGGGCGCCGGCGCAGACGCGGCAGGCGCCGAGGTTGGCTACCGCTAGAGCATCATCCGCTCTGATTGAATCGTCGGGGATTCCCCTTCGGTCGAGGTTCTGATTCAAACTGTCTGCCGGAGGAGGAGGCGGCAGGCATGTCGAGAGCGCTTTCCCTTGATCTTCGCG
>Ga0310345_10002134_pt1 | contig 20511 bp, 23 predicted proteins | sample HC15DNA20500_MG_FD_204667 | JGI IMG/M metagenome (GOLD analysis project Ga0310345, IMG submission 204667) | Marine microbial communities from station ALOHA, North Pacific Subtropical Gyre - HC15-DNA-20-500_MG | ecosystem: Environmental > Aquatic > Marine > Oceanic | place: Pacific Ocean: North...
GGTCGCTGAACTCGGCCATCAGAGGAAATCGCGCAAGGTGGCGATGAACTTGTCGAACTGGTCGTGGTGGAGCCAGTGGCCGGCATTCTCGAACTCGATCACCTTGGCATCGCGGAAGTGCTTGATGCGCCCGTCGCGCTCAGGGTTGCCGGCCCACGAATCCGCGCCGTTGAGCAGCAAGGTCGGCGCGGTGATCGCTTCCCACAGCTGGTGCTTGCGCTCGGTCGAGATGTCGTAGGGGTGATCGATGTGGACGTAGGGATCGAACTTCCAGGTGAACGTCCCGTCCTCATTGCGGTTGATCCCGTGGATCGTGAGATGCCGGGCCTGCGCATCGGTGAGGTAGGTGTTCTCCGCCTTCATGCGCGCATAGGCATCCTCAAGCGTTGGGTAGCGGCGCGGCAGGCGGCCGGCGGCCTTGCGCTTTTCGGCGATGTAATCGCGCACGCGGCGGGCGAAGGGCACGTCCTTCATGCGCAGTTCCCAGTCGGGCGTCGGGAAGATGCCCTCGATCGCGACGAGCTTGGCGACGTCTTCCGGGAACAGCCCGGCATAGCGCAGCGAGACGTTGGCGCCCCACGAGTGCGAGACGATGGTGACGGGCGCGAGGCCGAGCTGGTGGACCAGCTGCGCGACGTCGTAGACCATGTCCATCGTGCGGTAGTTGCCGTCGGACGCCCACTCGCTGTCGCCGTGGCCGCGGTGATCGAGCGCGATCACGTGCCAATCGTCACGCAGGGCCTCGGCGGTCCAGTCCCAGCTGCGGCAATGGTCGCGCCCGCCATGGATGAGGAGGAGCGGCGGCTTGTCCGCATTGCCCCAATCGACATAGTGAAGCCGCAGGCGCTGCGAGATGAAGGTGTTCGAAGTGGGGCCGAGCAGTGTCATCCGCCGTCTCTGCCGCAGGTGCGAACAGGCCGCAAGTGCGGTTTTGGACAGGCGGTCAGACCCGCTGGCGCCATGAAACGCGGGGCACGTAGCCGATCAGTTCGCCTGCGCGGGCTGAGGAAAGCAGCGAGGCTTCGCCCGAAAGGCTCTCCGCAAGCGGCACGCCGGGGAAATGCTCGGCCATGAGATCGTGCGAGGGGCGGCCCATCAGGTTGTCGGCGGCGGCGATGACCATCGCCTCGTGGCCGGTCGTGCCGGCCTCCAGCGCACAGCGGCAGGCCTCGGCGGCATCTTCGGCGTCGATGTAGCTCCAGAGGTTCCACTTGCGGCTGGCCGGATCGGACTGGATCTGCGGCAGCGCGGCATAGTCCTCGGCGACATAGACATTGGAAAAGCGCAGCGAGACGATGGCAAGTCCCGCATGCCAGCGCACGAATTCGTCGGCCATGGTCTCTCCAACGCGCTTGCCGAGCGCGTAGGACCAGTTGGGGAGCAGCGGGTGTGTTTCGTCAATCGGCGCGAACTGCGGCGGCTCGGCGAAGGGCAGGCCGAGGATCGTCTCGCTCGAGGCCCAGACGACGCGGCCGATGCCGAGGCGCGCAGCGGCGGAGAACAGGTTGTAGGTGCCCATGACGTTGATGCGGAAGGCCGCTTCGTCGGTCGTGGCGCCGGGCTTGGGAATGCCCGCGAGGTGGAGCACGGCATCGAAGCGGCGCGCGGCGGTATCCACGCCCGATAGCGCGCCCATAACCGCGCCGAAATCGGCGCAATCGAGGCGGACCGTGTCATCGCCGTAGACCGAGCTGACAATATCGAAGCCGGTGACGCGGTGCCCGGCGGCCCTTAGCGCGGCGACGGCAACCTTGCCCAGTTTTCCGCTGCTGCCCGTGACCGCAATGCGCATGGCCTTACCGCTCCTTGGTGGCGCTGAACGTCAGCTCCGGATTGCGTTCCTGCTGATAGCCGACGTCCCACGCCGAGCGCGCCATGAACACGGGATCGCCGTCGCGGTCCTTGGCTAGGTTGGAGAGGTTGAAATCGGCGAAGGAACGCAGCGCCGCATCGCTGCCCTTGAGCCAGCGCGCGGTATCAAAGGGCGAGGGTTCGAGCACGGCCTCGACCTTGTATTCGGCCTCGAGCCGCGAGATGAGCACGTCGAGCTGGAGCTGGCCGACCACGCCGACGATCGATTGCGCGCCGATCTCGGGGTAGAATACCTGGATCACGCCTTCCTCGGAGAGGTCGTCGAGTGCCTTCCTCAGCTGCTTGGTCTTGGTCGGGTCCTTGAGCTGGACACGGCGCAGGATTTCCGGGGCGAAGTTGGGCAGGCCGGTGAAGCGGACAGTGTTCTTTTCCGACAGCGTATCGCCCACGCGCAGGGTGCCGTGGTTGGGAATGCCGATGATGTCGCCCGCCTCGGCGGTATCGGCGATCTCGCGGTCCTGCGCGAAGAACAGGATCGGCGAGTGGACCGCGATTGCCTTGCCGAGGCCTGAAGGCGTGAGCTTCATGCCGCGCTTGAAGGTGCCCGAGACCATGCGCATGAACGCGATGCGGTCGCGGTGCATCGGGTCCATGTTGGCCTGGACCTTGAAGACGAAGCCGGTGACTTCGGGGTGGTCGATCTCGATCGTGCCGCTTTCACTCGGCTGCGGGCGCGGCGGCGGGGCGTAGCGGGCGATGGCGTCGATCATTTCGGCGACACCGAAGTTCTTGAGCGCCGAGCCGAAATAGACCGGGGTAAGGTCGCCGTTGCGATAGGCGGTGAGATCGAACTCGGGGTAGCCGGCCTGCGCCAGCTCGATTTCCTCGGCGACGTCGGCGGGGATCGCACCGTCGACGAGCGGATCACGCTTGCCGAGGTATTCGCGGCTGTCGCCTTCGGGGCGGGCGATGGTGTTCGTCGCGAAATCGAGCACGCCTTCGAAAATGCCGCCCATGCCGATGGGCCACGACATCGGGCAGACATCGAGCGCGAGCGCATCGGCCACTTCATCGAGCGTTTCGAACACGGCGCGGCCCTCGCGGTCGACCTTGTTGACGAAGGTGATGATGGGAACGGAGCGCAGGCGGCAGACCTCGAACAGCTTGCGCGTCTGCGGCTCGATGCCCTTGGCTGCGTCGATCACCATGATCGCGGAATCGACCGCAGTCAGCGTGCGGTAGGTGTCTTCGGAGAAGTCCTCGTGGCCCGGGGTATCGAGCAGGTTGAAGACGACGCCGTCCTTCTGGAAGGTCATGACCGAGGAGGTGACCGAGATGCCGCGCTGCTGCTCGATCTTCATCCAGTCCGAACGGGCCCGGCGGGCGGCGCCGCGCGCCTTGACTTCGCCGGCGAGGTGGATCGCGCCGCCTTGCAGCAGCAGCTTCTCGGTGAGCGTGGTCTTGCCCGCGTCAGGGTGCGAGATGATGGCGAAGGTGCGGCGATTGGAACTCATGGCCAGCGCGCCTAGCCGAGGGGCGCGGCGGAGTCACGCCTCAGCCGCGCAGAGCGAGCACCAGCAGGACCGGCCAGACGACGACGATGGCAGCGAAGGTGCCCGCGACCCCCCAGGGTACGGGCGCTCCGGCACGCAGCGCAGGCCAGACGAACAGGGCGAGCCAGAGCGACTTGTAGAAGATCTGGACCAGCAACAGCGGCGCGAAGAAGGCGGGGGCGAAGAGACCGCAGATTGAAGCGGCGAGGATCGCGGACCACAGGCTGAGGACGAGGAGGCGGAGGCCCGCACTTTCGGCCACCGCGCCTTGGAACACTGTCGCTGCCGCGGTCGGTGCGATCATACCCCAGCAGACGGGCACGAGGATCAGGATGTTCGCCGCATAGGCGATGCGCAGGATATCGGGATTGGCGAAAGCGGCGGCACTTGGCATGAGCCGGAATCTAGGCCGGGCGGATGGTCACTTCCATGCGGAAGCTGCGGCCTGCACCTTCGGGCAGGATTACGACGCCGGGCTTGTCGCGGAATTCGCCGCTGTAGCCTACCGGATCGGCATGCCCCTGCCATGGTTCAATGCAGATGTAGCGCGCGCCGGGAACCTGCCAGATGCCGAGCATGGGGGTGTCGGGGAAGGTCACGTCGAGCCATGCGCCGCCTTCAGCGCCATAGGAGAGGCTGCGGCTGTTGAGGTCGCTCCAGATCAGCGCATCGGCGCGGAACAGTTCGGCGTCGAGCGGCAGTTCGCGGCCATGCACCGGGGTCGGGATATGTTCCGCGCGCATGAGACCGGTCGTTTTCTCGATCTGGCGGATCGGCTGTGGCTCATCGTGATCAAACACGATGCGATGCGCCGCCTTGTCAGCTCCGCCCGGAAGTGGCCACGCGAAAGCGGGGTGATACCCGAAGCTGAAGGGGAGTGGCGCATCGCCGGCATTTTGGACAGTCGCCTCCATTGCCAGCGTCATGCCGGAGAGCGTGAAAACCATGTCGAGGGTGAAGGCGAAAGGATAGCTCGCGCGGGTTGCAGCAGTGTCCTGCAGGCGAAACACCGCGCGCTCTGACGTCTGCTCGATCAGCGTGAACGCGTTGCGGCGCGCGAAGCCGTGCTTGGGCATGGTGTAGGTCTGCCCATCAACGCGCAGCGTATCCTCCGCCAGCGCGCCGACGATGGGGAACAGCAGCGGCGCGCGGCCCGTCCAGAACGCGGGGTCCGCATCGGTCATGTACTCGCGGCCCGCCGCATCGGTCAGCGAGGACAGCTCCGCGCCGAACGAGTTGATCCGCGCGGTGAGGCCTTCGCTGGCAATCTCGACGAAATCGGTCATCGGCCCTTCCGGTTCAGGCGCGCAGCACACCGCCGAGCTTGGCGCCGGCTGCCACGATCTTGTCGGTGATCGCCTTCAGTGCAGCTTCGTCATAGCTCTTCTCGACCGGCTGCAGCGTGACTTCGACGGCCAGCGACTTCTGGCCCTCGGGCACGCCAGTCCCTCGGAAATCATCGAACACGCGGGCAGCGACGACATTGGCCTTGTCTGCCCCGCGGACGGCACGCAGCAGATCGCCTGCGGGGAGCGTCGCGGGCACGAGGAAGGCATAGTCGCGCGTCACGGCCTGCAGTGCGGGGGGCGCATAGTGCGGGCGGGCGAAGCTGCCGGGGCCCTTGCGCGCGGGGATTCGGTCGAGGAACAGTTCGACGACGGCGACCGGGCCGGACAAGTCGAAAGCCTTGGCTGTGGTCGGATGGAGCAAGCCGAAGCGGGCGAGCACCGTCTTGGGCCCGAGCCGCAGCGTGGCGGACTGGCCGGGGTGGAACTGGCTACCCGCCTCTCCCATCACCTGCAGGTTCTCGACCGGAGCGCCAGCTTCGGCGAGGAGCGCGAGTGCTTCGGCCTTGGCGTCGAAGGCGTCGAAGGGCTTGGCCTTCCCAGTAGCCCAGCCGCGCGGCGCGGCTTCGCCCGCGAGCACGATAGCGAGGCTCGGCTGTTCGTCGGAAGCCCCGCCCTCACCGCGCAGGTAGCGGCGGCCGATCTCGAACAGGCGGACAGTTGTCGCACCGCGATCGAGGTTGCGCCGCGCCGCCGAAAGCAGGCCAGGCAGCAGCGAGGGGCGCATCGTCTTGAGGTCTTCGGAGATCGGATTGGCGAGTGTCCAGAGGCCGCTGTTGCCTTCGGAGAAATGCTCAGCCTCGCCCGTCGGGAGGAACGACCACGTCACCGCCTCGTTGAGCCCGCGCGCGGCAGCGGCGCGGCGGACGCGGCGTTCCTGCATCTGGGCAGGCGTGGCGGTGGGCTTGGCAACACCATCGGCACGTGGGAGCGGGGTCGAGGGGACGGCATCGAGGCCGTGGACGCGGATGACCTCCTCGACGATGTCCGGCGCGCCGTCGACGTCCGGGCGCCATGTGGGCACAGTAATCGTCCAGTCTTCGGCAACCTCGAAGCCGAGCGCGGCGAGGATGCGCTTCTGTTCGCTGTCCGCCACGTCAATGCCGCCGAGATTGCCGGCAAGCGCGGGATCGTAGGCCAGCGTCTTGCGGTCCGTGGGCGGGGTGCCCGCGCGGATCACCTCACTCGGCTCGCCGCCGCAGATGTCGAGGATCAGGCTGGTGAGCAGGTCCATGCCGGTATCGAGGAAGGCGGGGTCGACCCCGCGCTCGAAGCGGCCGCGCGCATCCGAGGTGAGCGCCAGTGCCTGCCCGGTGCGGGCGATGTTGGCGGGCGTGAAGTAGGCGACTTCGAGAAGGACGTCGGTCGTCTCGTCCGAGCAGCCCGAATGTTCGCCGCCCATGATGCCAGCGATGTCGTGGACGCCGCTGTCGTCTGCGATCACTGTCATCCACGGCTGGAGCGCGTACTCCTTGCCGTTGAGCGCGAGGCAGGTCTCGCCCTCGACCGCGCGGCGTGCAACCACCGCACCGTTCAGCTTGGCGAGATCATAGGCGTGCGCCGGGCGACCGTAGCCGAGCATGACGTAGTTGGTGATGTCGACGAGCGCCGAAATCGGGCGCTGGCCCGCGCTCTTGAGCCGGTCCTGCAACCACTGCGGGCTGGGGCCGTTCTTCACGCCGCGAATGACGCGGCCGTAGAAGGCGGGGCAGCCTTCGGGATCGTCTGTGCGTACCTCGACCGGGCACGGGTAGGTGCCGGGGACGTGAGCGGCATCGATCGGCTTCAGCACGCCGAGGCCTGCAGCGGCCAGATCGCGCGCGATGCCGTGGACGCCCATGCAGTCAGGCCGGTTGGGCGTGATGGCGACGTCGAACACCGGGTCCGAGCCGAGGTAGTCGGCGAAGCTGGTGCCAACGGGGGCATCGGCCGGCAATTCGATGATGCCGTCGTGCTCCTCGCCAAGGCCGAGTTCGCGCGTCGAGCACATCATCCCGTTCGATTCGACGCCGCGGATGGCGGACTTGCGCAGTTCCATGCCGTTCGCGGGAACCACCGCGCCGGGCAGGCCCAGCACGCCGACAAGGCCAGCACGCGCATTCGGCGCACCGCAGACGACCTGCAGCGGGTTGCCGTCGCCCAGATCGACCGAGAGAACCTGCAGCTTGTCCGCCTGCGGGTGCTTCTCCGCCGTCAGCACACGGGCGACCTTGAACTGCGTGAGCGCCGCCGAGGCATCCTCGACGCCTTCGATCTCGAGCCCGAGCGAGGTGAGCTTCTCGGCAATCTGGCGCGCATCGGCCTTGGTATCGAGCAGGGCCTGCAGCCAGGAGAGAGCGAACTTCATGCGCGTACTCCCACGCCGCCGGAAAGGGTGGGCACGTCGAGCGCGCCGAAGCCGTAGTGCTGGAGCCAGCGCACGTCGCCATCGAAAAAGGCGCGCAGGTCGTCCATGCCGTACTTGAGCATGGCGAGGCGGTCGACACCGGTGCCAAAGGCGAAGCCTTGCCATTCGTTCGGATCAAGTCCGCCGAACTCGATGACCCTGCGGTTGACCATCCCGGAACCGAGCACTTCCATCCATCCGCCATTGGCCGCGTCGCCGCTGCCGCCGACGACGCGCTTGCCGTTCACGAGGGTGTAGCCGACATCGACTTCGACCGATGGCTCGGTGAAGGGGAAGTAGCTGGGACGCAAGCGCAGGACGATGTCGTCGCGCTCGAAGAAAGCCTTGAGGAAGGTTTCCAGCGTCCACTTGAGGTGGCCAAGGTGGATACCCTTGTCGATGACGAGGCCCTCGATCTGGTGGAACATCGGCGTGTGCGTGGCGTCGCTGTCCGAGCGGTAGACGCGGCCCGGGGCAATCACGCGCAATGGTGCGCCCTGGCTCAGCATCGAGCGGATCTGCACCGGCGAAGTGTGCGTGCGCAGGAGCATCGAGCGGCCCTGCGCGTCGTGGTCCGGGAAGTAGAACGTATCGTGCATCGCGCGCGCCGGGTGGGTTTCCGGCATGTTGAGCGCGGTGAAGTTGTGCCAGTCGTCCTCGATCTCGGGGCCGGTCGCGACGGCGAAGCCCATATCGGCGAAGATTTCGGCAAGCTCGTCCATGACCTGGCTGACCGGGTGGACCGAGCCGCGCGGTGCGGTTGGGGCCGGGAGCGACAGATCGGCGGTCTCGGCGGCTAGCTTGGCTTCGAGCGCGGCGCTTTCGAGCGCGCTGCGGCGTTCGGCCAGGGCGGCGGTGACTGCCTCACGCGCGGCGTGGATGCGCGGGCCGGTACTGGTGCGTTCCTCCGGGCTCATGCCGCCGAGCGACTTGAGCAGGGCAGAGACCCAGCCCTGCTTGCCCAGCGCGCCGACGCGCAGTGCCTCGACGGCTTCGATCGTGTCCGCCGCGGCGATTGCGGCGAGAGTGGTTTCAAGCTGTTCCATCGCGCCCGCCGCTAGCGCCAAACGCGGCGGAATCCAAGGCGTGCGTTCAATCCTTGGAGGGATCGTGAAGCGCCTGGACCGGCGCGCCCGCCGCCGCCATGCGCGCACGCATCACGCCTGCGAGCACTGGATGCGGCAGCGCGGCATAGGCGCGCGGGCTCATGCCCATGAAACGGTGGAACTCGCGCACGAACTGCGCCTGATCATGATAGTGCGAATCGATGGCGCCGATCCATGTGAGCGACGGATCGAGCATGTACTGCGAGAGGCTGCGCATGAAGCGCTGGCGGCGCAGCAGCAGACTGGGCGGGAAGCCGAAGTGGCGACGGCAGACGCGTTCGAGCGTGTGGGTCGGCAGGCCCGCGTGCTCGGCCATGTCCGCCACGCTGGCGACTTCTTCATTGACCAGCGCCTGATGCACGGCCCGGATACGCGCTTCTTCCGGAACCGGGCGCGCAGAAAGGCTTTCGAAGTGCTGCGCGATGCGGGCGAGTTCGGCCATTTCGTCCGGTTCCGGCCCGAACAGAGTATCGACGAGCCGACAATGTGGCGCGAAATCGGATTCAGCGGCCGGATCGAAGAGCCGGTCAGCGAAGGCATTCGCGGGCGCGGCGACGAATTTGGCCCAGCCGAGCGGCAGGAGGCCAATGCCCCAGATGCGCGAAGTGCCAGTGGTGAAACGCACCGCCGTGCTGGTCGGCCCGGTGACGATCGCGTTGGTGCCGCCAAACGGCGCTGCGTTACGGATTTCCGAGACGGGCAATGCCCCGCTGATGATTCGCAGGTTGGCCCATTCCGGGTGGAGATGGTCGGTTACCGTTCCGCCGGGTCCGACATCGATGTCAGTGATGTAGAAGGTCGTAAAAAAAGCGCGCAGGGCAGCAGGAGGCTGATGGAATCGTACCCTGACGGCACATGGACCGTTCACTGTCGCGCCCCTCGTTTTATCCCTGCGGGTAGGGTTATATCGCTTCGAGGCATAAACGGAAACTGGCCAAAATGGCAAAAGGGGCGCCGGTTCAGAAACCGACTCCCCCTTGCATTTCTGCCAGATTCAAAAGTTAACCGGCGACTGGCGCACCAGATTGGAACGCCAGCCCGCCCGATTTACATTCAGTTCGCGAGCGCCTGCTTGGCCTGCGCGATGATCGCCGTGAACACGGCGCCTTCGTTCATCGCCAGATCGGCCATCGCCTTGCGATCGAGTTCGATCCCGGCAAGCTTGGTGCCGTGGATGAACTGCGAGTAGGTCAGGCCCTCGGCGCGGACAGCAGCGTTGATGCGCTGGATCCACAGACCGCGGAATTCCCGCTTCTTAACCTTGCGGTCGCGGTACGCGTACTGGCCGGCCTTTTCGACCGCCTGACGGGCAACGCGGATGGTGTTCTTGCGGCGGCCCCGATAGCCCTTGGCCTGTTCGAGAATGCGCTTGTGCTTGGCGCGGGTGGTAACACCCCGTTTGATGCGGCTCATGGGTCTTCGCTCCTCAGTTCAGCCCGTAGGGCGCCCACTTCTTGATCACCTTTGCGTCAGCATCGGAGATCACGTCCATGCCGCGGTTCTGGCGGATGTACTTGGCGTTGTGGCTGATCAGGCGGTGGCGCTTGCCGGCCACGCCGTGCTTGACCTTGCCGGATGCGGTGATCTTGAAGCGCTTCTTCACACCGCTCTTGGTCTTGAGCTTGGGCATTTTCGTCTCCTTGATTAGGATGCGTCCGACTTGCCGTGGCAGCCCTGCATGGCCAGGCGAGTCATCGATGCCGCATCCGATGAAGTGGGCGCGCTTAGTGGCGATGTGCGCAAAAGGCAAGCGATTGCGCAATCACGTGCCGATATCCTCGCGATCGAACGGCGTGGTCTGGTAGGTCTCGTTGATCCAGTTGCCGAACAGCAGGTGCCCGTGGCCGCGCCAGGTGTTGGATGGCTGGCCCGCCGGATCGTCCCCCGGGAAGTAATGCAACGGCAGGCTGCGGCCCTCATCCCGGGCATATTCGCCGGCAAGGGTCAGCGTATCGTACTCGAGATGATTGAGCATGTGGACGGTGCGGTGTGCCGGATCGGCGATCAGGCACAGCCCGGTCTCGGCGCTGTCGGCGAGCACCTCCAGACCGCGCCCGGACGGCAGATCGGTGGCCCTGAGCTCGCTCCAGCGCGAGACGGGCACGTCGAAGCGGTCCGGCAACCCGCGCATGATCGGATTTGCCGGAACGCGATTCGCATGACTGAACACACCGGTCGCCTTCTCCGTCAGCGCATGCTTGGGGATGCCGTGGAAGTGATGCAGCGCCGCCATCGCACCCCAGCACAGCGTAAGGGTGCGGTGCACATTGTCCTGCGACCAATCGAGGATGCGGCGCATCTCGTCCCAGTAGGTCACTTCCTCATATTCGATCTGCTCGACCGGCGCGCCGGTGATGATAAGTCCGTCGAACTTTTCGGCGCGGATATCCTCCCACGGGCGGTAGAACGCGGTGATGTGACCGGCCGAGGTATTCTTGCTGACGTGGTCCGAAATGCGCACCAGTTCGAGTTCGATCTGCAGCGGCGTCGCGCCGAGCAGGCGGGCGATCTGCGTCTCGGTGGTGATCTTGTCGGGCATCAGATTGAGCAGGGCGACCCGCAGGGGGCGGATATCCTGCCGCGCCGCTTCGGTCTCGCTCATGACGATCACGCCCTCGGACTCCAGCGTGCGGCGGGCGGGAAGATTGTCGGCAATGCGAATCGGCACGTGTCGTAACCCTTTGGACTTCGAGGGTGAGACGCCGCCTGCAGCCTTGTTCCGTTTGGTTGCCGGACCGGCCGCATCCCTTCGTCGCCGAAGGCGCCACCTTGCCCGGAGACCGGCAGGTTGGCGTCGGGGCGTCACACCCCAACTCTTGATGCGCGTTCGGACATAGGGCTGCCGACGCTGAAATGCAACGCTGCGTCGTACTGACGGCGGGCGCATATGCCTCTTGCTATTGCAAATGCCTCGCATTAAATAATCCTCAGCACAGCGAGGACTCGCAATCGATGTACATCTGCATCTGCAACGCCATCCGCGAAAAAGACTTGCGCCGCGCCGCCTGCGAGCAGAGCGGTGACGCCGAATCGCTCTATGGCAAGCTCGGCTTTGCGCCGCAGTGCCGCCAGTGTCTCGAAGACGCAGAGCAGATCGTGAGCGAGGCGCGCGCCTGCATCGCTGCGTGAACGGCTGCCTTGCGCCCGGGAGCCCCGCTCTCTAGTCTCTTGGCATAGCGAGGAGACAAAGCGTGAAGGGCGACCCCAAAGTCATTGAATTCCTCAACAAGGCCCTGCTCAACGAGCTGACGGCCATTAACCAGTACTGGCTGCATTACCGGATGCTGGCCAACTGGGGCCTCAAGAAGCTCGCCGAATACGAGCGCCACGAATCGATCGACGAGATGAAGCACGCCGACCGGCTGGCGGACCGCATCCTGTTCCTCGACGGACTGCCCAACTTTCAGGCCATCGGCCGCCTGCGCATCGGCGAGGATGTCGAGGACGTGCTCAAGGCCGACCTCGCGCTGGAGCACGATGCCATCCCGCTGCTGAAGGACGCGATTGCCCACTGCGAAACCGTGCGCGATTTCGTCAGCCGCGACTTGTTCGCCGATATCCTCGCGAACGAGGAAGAGCACGTCGACGTGCTCGAAACGCAGTTCGAGATGATCGCACGGATGGGCCTCGCCAACTACATCCAGCTCAACAGCGAGGCCTCCGAGGCCTGAGGCATCAGGGGGCGGCGCGGACCACTTCGCCGCCCTTCATCACGAACGCCGGCTTTTCCAGCACGCGCACGTCTGCAAGCGGATCGCCGTCGACCGCGACAATGTCGCCATAGCGGCCCGGCGCGATGGCCCCGACATCAGCGGTCTTGTCCAACGCCTCGGCAGCGCTCCTGGTCGCGGCCTGGATCGCTTCCATCGGCGTCATCCCCCACTCGACCATCTTGGCGAACTGCTTGGCATTGTCGCCATTGGGGTAGACGCCGCCGTCAGTCCCGAACAGCAGCTTGACCCCGGCGGCATGGGCCGCGCGGAAGGTCTCGCGCTGTTTGCGGCCAACCATGCGCTCCTTGGCGAGGCTTTCCTCGAACACGCCGTTCCTGGCGCCTTCCGCGAGGATGTAGTCGTCGTTGTAGATGTCCATGTCGAGCCAGGCGCCCTTGGCCTTGGCCAGCTTGAAGCTCTCGTCATCGGCAAGGCTGGCGTGCTCGATCGTGTCGACGCCGCCGCGGATCGCGTCGTTGATCCCGGCAGTGCCATGCGCGTGCGCGGCGACACGCATGCCGAGCATATGCGCCTCGTCGGTGACGGCCTTGATTTCCTCAAGGCTCATCTGCTGGCCGCCGACGCTGTCGGTCTTCGACAGGACGCCGCCGGTCATGCAGACCTTGATCACTTCGGCCCCATACTTGCGCATGGTGCGCACGGCGGCGCGGAACTCGTCCGGCGAATTGGCGATGCCGGGGGACGGCACCTTGACCGAAGGCGGGAACTCGGTCGAATCGCAGTGCCCGCCCGTCGCGCCGAGCGCGTAGGTCGCGGGAACGATGCGGGGGCCTGTAATGTACCCCCCTTCGATGCCCTGCTTGAGCGCGACATCGTCGAAGTTGCCGGCACCGACATTGCGCACGGTGGTGAAGCCGGCCTCGACGGTGCGCTTGGCATTGGCGACGCCGACGACCGTCCAGAAGTTGTCGGTGTATGCAAGCCCGCGATAGCCGCTGAGGCGCGGATCGCTTGTCAGGTGGACGTGCATATCGATGAGGCCGGGTACGAGCGTGCGCACACCGAGGTCGATGGTCTCCGCACCGGCGGGCACGGCATCCCCAGCCTTGCCGACCGAGGCGATGCGGCCATCGGTGATCACCACCTGCACGTTGTCGACGGTGCGGCCGGCAAGGACATCGACCATGTGCGCGGCGCGGACGACGACCGTCTTTGCGCTGGCTGGGACGGCGGCGAGTGCCAGCCCGAGTGTGATCGCCGCGACGGATTTACGCATTGCCCTTGCCTTTCGCATAAGTAACGAAAGCTTGCTCGCACGCGGGGGCGAGGCTGGCAAGATGGCTCATTCGCTCAGCACGGAAAGTCCGCGAGCAGCCGCGTAGGCAGCGAAATCTCCGCCCGGGACAGCCCTGAGGCCTATTGGTGCGCGCCGGTTCGGAAGATAGGCGGCAGCGCGCAAGGGGCCGCCACGCGTGTGGACGATCAGGTTGGCGCGCCGGTATTCGCCGCGGGCCGGTCGGCGGGGATCGCAGTATTCCCAGGCGTCGAACGCGGCGAGCACCGCGCGCGGGATCGGCCGCAATCCGCCGTAGACCCAGCCGTGCACCCGCCCGGAACCCGGCATCAGCACCGGATAGACGCCCATGGGGTCGTGCCGGAGATAGAGTGCACCGCGCACCCAGCCCCGGCGGGGGCGGCCACCGAGGCGAGGCAGCAGTGTTTGAGTCATCGTGTAATTGCGGCTGCTTCCCTCGGAGCTCGGTTGAGGCGCACACTTCTGGTTGTCGAATCCTGAAGGAAGGAAGCAGCCATGAAGCACTATGCCGGATTAGACCTGTCGATGGAATCCACGCAGGTCTGCATCGTTGATGACAATGGTCGGAAGGTCGTGTCGGAGAAAGTGGAAAGCTCTCCGGAGGCGATCGCCATGATGCTGGAGCGATACGGCCCACTCGAGCGGGCGGTGATCGAAACGGGCCGCATGTCGCCGGCGATTTGCCTTGGTCTGCGTGAACTGGGTGTCCCGGTAGTGTGCATCGATGCCCGCCAGGCGCACCAGAGCCTCAAAGCAATGAAGGCGAACAAGACCGACCCTCACGATGCCGCCGGCCTCGCACAGTTGGCGCGCACCGGCTTCTACAAGGAGGTGCACGTCAAATCCCCTGCAGCGCATGGCGTCCGCAGCGTGATCACCGCACGCAGCCATCTGGTCGAAGCGCGCGTCCGGCTCGACAACACGATCCGCGGTCTCTGCGCCACGTTCGGCTATCGGCCCGGCGCAGGTCAAGGGAAGGCCTTCCTCGAACGGATCATGCAAGCGGCACACATCCCGGGCCTTGGCGACGCCATCGTATCCTTGCTGTCCGTGCGCGCGGAACTGGTCGAGCAAATCAAGGAAATGGACCGCCGCCTGCGTGTCATCGCGAGCCAGTCACAAGCCTGCGAAATCTTGATGACCATCCCAGGTGTCGGCGTTCAGACCTCAGCCGCCTTCGCCGCTGCAGTGGATGAAGCGGGGCGTTTCCGACAATCGCGCAATGCCGGGGCCTACTTCGGCCTTGTGCCCCGACGTCATCAGTCGGGCGAAGTAGACTGGACAGGCAGGATCACCAAACAGGGAGATGGGACCGTGCGCAAGCTGCTGTACGAAGCTGCCAACTCGATCCTCACCCGAAGCCGGAAAACCTTCGCGCTCAAGACATGGGCCATGAAGATCGCCAAGCGTCGCGGCCTAAAGAAGGCTCGCGTTGCCCTTGCCCGCCGCCTCGCTGTCATAATGCATGCCATGCTGCGCGACGGCACTTTGTTCCAAGTGTAAGGTAGAGTAGAACCTGTTTGCCAGCGGTGAAGCGTCGAAGCTGATCCGAGGGCGGTGTCCCGCGAGGGAACGCAGGGACGAACGATCTGCGAAGGTAGTCAGATGGGCTGCAAAGCCCGCTTCGAGTCAATGCAACGTTCGCCTCTGTGAGACCCGATACAGCACGACCAGGCTCCGGTCCGGCCAGTGCGGACAGATCCATGAAACCCTCAAGGGATCAACACCGCCTAGCTCTGCAATTACAGATCCGGACCCTAAAGCTGCGGGCATTTGCAACAGACGGAATATCGCGGTGGATTCGAGCGCACGCACCGCAAGGTTTCGACGGCGACACTCACGGGCCGCCGTGCTGGATGTGATCCGCTATTTATCCTGAACACGTACAACCGTTCAGCTTCTCGGAATGAAATTGATCATCGAATGAGCCGGAAGCAGGTGCGAACTTCCGTCACGAAAATTTCTGGCTGCTCGAACGCAGCGAAATGCCCACCTCGTGCCGCTTCGTTCCAATAGATAAGATTAGGATATACACGCTCGGCCCATCGCCGGGACGGCCTGAACAATTCTTTCGGAAAGATCGTCACGCCAACCGGAATATCTATCCGGATATTCTTAAAAAATCCGAGGCTCTCCTGATAGAGTCGGGCCGACGATGCTCCCGTCGCTGGAAGCCAATACATCATGATTGCATCCAGCATGTCATCATACGACAGGATGGATTCGACAGCGCCGTCATGATCCGACCAAGCGTGGAACTTCTCGTAAATCCATGCCGCCTGTCCTATCGGAGAATCGACGAGGCCATAGCCAAGGGTCTGTGGCTTGGTCGCTTGCAGGAGGGCATAGGCGGACCCGGTCCGGTTATGCTCCTCCATCGCGGCAAGGCTGGCGCTCTCCTCCACGGTCAAATCATTCATATCATCGGCCACTGGTAACGCAATCGGAGCGTTCAGGTGAATCGCCGCACACCCGGGCGCGTTCGTCCCGCCCAGCTGTGTGGTCACGGCGCCACCCCAATCGCCTCCTTGGGCGACAAACCGGTCATAGCCCAGGCGACGCATGAGTTCGGCCCATGCCTCAGCAATCTTCTCGACTGTCCAGCCTCTCTCTTCGGGTTTTCCCGAAAATCCGAATCCTGGCAAGGACGGCGCGATGATATGAAACGCGTCATCGATGCTGCCGCCATGGAGCTGAGGCTCAGTCAGGGGGCCGACTATCTTCAGAAACTCTACGACAGATCCGGGCCAGCCATGCGTTATCAGCAGCGGGAGCGCACGCGGGTTCGACGAGCGGATATGCAGGAAATGAATATCAAGCCCGTTAATAGGTGTTCTGTACTGGCCCAGGTCGTTCAATAGGCGCTCGCAACGCCGCCAGTCATATGAGGATCGCCAGTACTCGCACAGCTTTCGTACGGACTCCAACGGTGCGCCCTGCGTCCAGTTCTGCACAGTCTCCGGCTCAGGCCAGCGCGCACGCTCAAGGCGTTGCTTGAGATCAACGATCTGATCTCCGGAACCCTGCTATAATATCTTTCTACGTCGAACATGAACCTGTCGCTGCTCCCCAAGGCGTCGCTTATTTTTGAAAGTATCGGGCAGAACCTTGCGAGTGGTCCGCTGCCGGGTATTGATCCTGCTTAACAAATGCTGCGTTCTCGACCCAGAGGCTCGGGGAGGTTCATTCTGACCCTCCGTCAGAAAGGCTGATTGTAGCTTTGCGCGCCCCGCCATAAAGACGAGCCTAGCAAGCCACCGAACACCGGCACTATCGTGCAGAGGCAGCGTTGGCGGCCAATGTTGCTAGGTTGCGGATTTGAGTAGGAGGATGTCATGAACGGATTTACCAGGATACCGGAAAGTCGCTGGTTGAGATCGAGGGATCTCAAACTGGAGGAGAGTTCTGCCCCAGCCTCCTTCTATACGTCGCAGGAACAGTTCGAGCTGGAGCGTGAGCAGGTCTTTCGGCGCGCTTGGTTATCGGTCGCGCGCGTGGAAGAGCTTCCCAACGCAGGCGATTTCGTCAATCTCGACATTTTGACACTCAAGGCCAAGCTGATCTTGGTCCGGGGCGACGACGGAGAGGTGCGCGGCTTCCACAATTCCTGCGCGCATCGCGGTGTGATGGTCGTACAGAAGGAGAAGGGCAACGCTGCCCAGTTCCGCTGCCCCTACCATGCCTGGGTGTATGGAACCGACGGCAAGCTGCGGACCATTCCCGGCGCCGATATGTTCCCGGATGTGAAATGCGGTCATGACGGTCTGCCGCCGGTGCATACGGGTATTTGGAACGGTTTCATATTCGTCAATTTTGCCAAGGAACCCGAGGAGTCCCTTGAGGAGTTCCTCGGAGAAGCCGGGGTTCTTTTCTCCGACTTGCCCTTCGAGGATTATAATCACGAGCTGCGCTTCCCTCAGCCGCTCGCGACGAACTGGAAGCATATCAGCAACGCCTTCACCGAAGGCTATCACCTGGGCTTCCTGCACAAGAATTCACTCCCGTTCGTCTTCGATCGCGAAAACCCACTGACGGATTATCCGACCGTGCGATTCATGGGGCGCCACTCCGCGAATATCACCGGAGCCAACAGCAAATGGCAGCCGACAAAGCCGGTTATGCGCTTTGCCCTGGAAACCGGGTTCGCAGCAGACGCCGAGTTGGAGCCGGCCGGCAAGAAGTTGATGGATCATCCGGCAATCAACCCAGATCGTATAGATCCGATCATGGAAGAGGCCATCAATATCTTCCCTAACACTCAGATCCAGGTTCTGCGTAATGGCTATCTGTGGTACCAGTATTGGCCGTCGGGGCCCAATGAAATGCTGTGGGACGTGCGTCTTTTCCTCGATAGGGCACCGCACAGTTTCAGGACGGAATTCGCAGAAGCCTCCTATGTCGCGGCCAGCCGCGACGTGTTGGCCGAAGATTCCTCGATGGGCGAACTGCAGCAGCAAGGTCTCATCTCGGGAGGACTGGAACGGGTCAAATATGGTGAGAACGAGTTCATGCTGCGTCACTTTGCGCAGACGCTGACGAATTACATCGAAGGCAAGGTTTAGATCTAAGGGTTGCTGGCGCCGGACGCGCCAAGGAGAATTATAATGTCAACGATTGAAAGAGGCGTCAGTCCGTCGCTGCCTGCCGGCTTCGAGGCGCTCGAGATGTTCCTCGAGGAGTGGGGTGATCTCGAGACAGAGGACGAGAGATACCAACTTCGACGCCGCAAAAGCCTCGAGGACTTGAAGCTCTTCTATGATGCCGTGACTCCGAGGCTCGAGGATGTGTTCCGGCATCTCGACCAATTCGAGTATGGCCCGCTGCCCAGAGCCGAGCAGGGACTTTTCCGGCTCGCTCTCGGGCTGGCCGAGGTCGCCCAGGCTGTGGAGGTGATCGGGCATCCCAGTGTCCCCACCACCTCTGCCCAGCACACTATTCAAATTTCTCGGCCACGGAGCCTGAAGTAGAAGCAGGTTCTTGAGGAGGGCCGATCGGGCGGTCCCGCTCGGAGCGACCAAGTTGCCGTGGTCGGGAAGGGCAGCGGCTAACCGGGAGACATCGTGTCACGCTGGTTCAAGGTGGCTCGACACTGGCATCACAGTTTGAGGCGCCGCTGGCAGCGGTAAATATCGGCTATGATGACGTCGAGGCGGCCAAAGACCGTCTGGAGGCGGCGGGTTACCCCGTGCTGTATCAGCAGGCGATGAAGTCGGGTGGAACCGCCTATCATTTCGGGAAAGCTTTCCATGGCATGCCACTTTTTATTCATCCAAGCTCGGCAGACGCGGAAATGATCGGCGTGTAATATCATAGCGGGTGCGGAGCGATTACCGCTCACGCGCTAAAGGAACGGGAGCAATCACGTGGCTAATTCTGACGGCAACAAGGAACTGGTTCTACGGTTTATGCAAGCCATCGTGGATGGCGACGTCGCGACCCTCGAGACAATTATCCATTACGACGCGAGATGGTGGATCAACGGGATCGGGGACCTCGATCGAGCGGGCCTCTTCAACGGCCTTAGCGCCCTGATTGCCGCCAAAGAGCGGACGATGGTAGTGACCCATGCTGTGGCGGAAGGCGATCACGTCGCTGTGGAGGCGGTCGGCGAAATGGTCTATGATAACGATGTCTATCGAAATCAGTACCATAATGTCTTCCGGATTGCCGATGGCTGTATCATAGAGGGCCGGGAATATATGGATACGCAAGCGGCAGCCGCGTTTATGGCTAGGCGGTAGTTTCCGGGCCGAGGGGAGCCCCCGCGGGCAATGGCCTACGGCCTAGCATTAAATGCAAGCAGAGCGGATACTGGGCAATGCCTTTCGCCTGCTACCTATGTTAAAGGAAAGCAAATGCAGCGTCTGGCAAACAAGGTCGCGATCGTCACGGGCGGCGGCGGCCGTATCGGTGCGGCAACGGCAAAGCGTTTCGCTGCCGAGGGCGCAAAGGTTGTGATCGCAGATCTTAGTGAAGAGGGCGCCGAACGGGTCGCGACCGAGATCGGGGACGCGGCGCTGGCCGTCCGGTTCGATGCCGGCGACGTCGAAAGCATTGCTCGCCTGGTACAGCGCACCGTCGATCATTTTGGCGGACTTGACATCCTTCACAACAACGCCGCGCTTTTGGATCTGGAATTCCTCAATCGTGATCGTACCGTGGTCGATACCGATATAGAGGTGTAGGATCGCACAATGGAAGTTAATGTGCGCGGCTACATGGTGGCATGCAAACATGCGATCCCTCATATGCGTCGACGGGGTGGCGGATCCATTATCAATACGTCGTCGGGCGCGGCGGCAGCGGGGGACAGTTCGCGCGTCGCTTACGGTTCATCAAAGGGAGCGATCCTCGTGATGACCAAATATATTGCCACACAGCATGGTCGGGAAAATATCCGATGCAATGCGATAATGCCCGGGCTCATTCTCGACCCGGAACTTGAGCCTAAGATTGCCGAACTCGCCGCGCTCATCAAACGTCACCAGCTCATCGAACGAACCGGGCGGCCCGAGGATATTGCCGCCTTGGCGGCTTTCTTCGCGTCAGACGAATCCGGCTTCATCACCGGGCAGTCGCTCAGGGCCGATGGTGGCGTTCTCGATGATCAGCCTATGTTCGCGGATGAATTAGACCGTCAGAGTAATTAGGGTCAGCAACGATCGAATCGTGCCGGGTTTGCGAGAGCCACCAACTCCTCACATGAGGGTTTTGGGGTCAAGGAGTTCATCACGTTAATCCATCCTTCTCGTCGGCATCCAAGGTCTGAGCCCCGGTATCCGGACCCTGTACAACCTCACATCCGGTCGCCGCTCTGAACGGCTGCACCAACATCCCGCTTTCTACGGGCATAGTCTGATCCTCCCGTGGGAAGACCATGAACACCGCGTTCGCCGCCAAGACCCAAGAGTGTCATCTCTATCTAGCGGAGGGGTGTCATTTCTATTTAGCACTGCTTTCCATTTGAAGGGCGAGTTCCGTGGCTTGCATAACACTTCAGCCAGGGTTGGGGCTCGCCCCAACCCTGGCTGACCTAATTTACGAGACCTGTGCGCGGGTGGGTGTAGAAGACTGAAAAGCCATCTGTTTTTGGTCTTTAGTGCGGGTTGCGCTGCTTCCCGATCACTCAGGCACAGGCTGTAGTTTCCTTTATGCCTGGGCCGCGAGAATGTTCATCGTGCGCTTGAGATTGTAGTCGATGGCGGTGAGGTGGACCTGTGAAGCGTCCCGGGTTTCCCGGAGGCTCCTATCTGTGAGAAGGAGCTATAATGAGCAACGCAAGGAACAAGTTTTCACCTGAGGTCCGCGAACGCGCGGTT
>Ga0310345_10002135_pt1 | contig 20511 bp, 17 predicted proteins | sample HC15DNA20500_MG_FD_204667 | JGI IMG/M metagenome (GOLD analysis project Ga0310345, IMG submission 204667) | Marine microbial communities from station ALOHA, North Pacific Subtropical Gyre - HC15-DNA-20-500_MG | ecosystem: Environmental > Aquatic > Marine > Oceanic | place: Pacific Ocean: North...
GTGGTTCCAGTGGTGCTACCAGTGGAACCTAGTAATAGGAAATTATCATGGCATTGAATCTTCTCGATTATCAAGAACTTCTTCGCAACCTGCCCCAAGGGCAGGTAGTGGGTCTGGCTAAGAAGGGTGATCCTCGCTCATGGATGGCAGGCGATGAGCTACGCCGCCGTGAGGAAATGCGCGATGCCGCTCAGGCGGAAGCCGCAGAGGAACAGGGTCAAGAAAATGTAATGGATCAATACATTGCTCGTGCTTCAGGCATCCCTGGAGCAGGTCAACCCCCGATGGGTGGCCCACAAGGCCCTCCAATGCCCACTCAAGGCCCTCCGATGCCCCAAGGTCCACCTCGGCCTCAAGGTCCTCCTATGGGTCCTCCTCCTATGGGGCTCCCTCCGGGCGCTCCCCCTCAGGGGTTCCAGCGTGGTGGCCCGGTTGATGTGCTTGCTTCAAGAGGGCGTGGTGGGGACAGCCAACTGATGCATGTTGGCCCTCGTCAGGTGAACCAGATGGGTACCTCGATCAACCCCGAGACGGGTTTGCCCGAGGCGTTTGCGTTTCCCCTCGTGGGACCCGCATTGGGGATGGGTGCGGTTTGGCTGCTCAAACGTTATGGACCGAAAGCATTACAGAAAATCTCTCCTCGACTTGCAAAGTTCATGGGTGCAAAGAATGCAGCCGCAACGACTCAAGCCATGCAGTCAGGGAGTGAAAAGGTTGGCTACATGGGAGGGGCTGCTACTGGGTCCATGGCCGGAGATGTTCCTTATTACCCCACTCCTTCTGTATCTGGCGCAGCAGCGCCTGCTGCCGCTGGAGGTGTAGGTAATTGGCTGAAGAAAGCCGGGATGTACGGAGCCGGGGCGCTTGGTGGTGCTGCATTGATGCCAGAGGGAATCATGCCGCCAGAGAAGGATGCGCCTCCGGTCCTTGATCCGACTACACCCGCTGGGACTGGTGGGACTGGTGGAACTGGTGGAACTGGTGGAGGTGCTGCACCCCCTACCGACATTCCGAGTCTTCAGGAACGTATTCAAGCCACCTCTCCCAATTGGATGCAGGAGCTTGGTCAGAGCATTGGTCAATTCGGCGTTGGCATGGGACAAAGCACGGGAGACACGCTGGATGCCGTAACTTCAGGGTTCAAGAATGTCTTGGAGGTTCCCAATCAAATGGAAGTGAGGAGACAGCGTTCGCTTGGTCAAGAGGCTTCGTATGACCTTGGCCTCAAGAACATTGAAGCAGAAAAGCTTGTCGCCAAACTTGTTTCACAGTCCAAGGTTTCTGGGAAGAAGATGAACCCATTGGAATTTGCTCGGTACCTTGGTGCCGAAGGAATTGTCCATACAGGAATGACCGAATCGGAGAGGAATGCGAAAATACAAGAACTGTATTTCATCTATGATGAAGCAATTGGTTCGGGCTACGGCGGTGCTGGTGGAGTCCTTGGTAGGGGAGTTCCCATTACTTCCGGTGTCGATTCTTCTGGTATGCCAACCGGAAGATACCCTTACGGTGAAGAATAGAGTATGCCCTGGAATGTCAGGCTTCCCGACGGAAGGGTTCGATCCTTCCCTAATAGCGTAACAGAGGAACAGGCCCAGTCGATACTGGTAAGAGATCATCGCGATCTCTTCCCTGATGCAGGCGGCGGGTTCTGGGATGCTGCGGAGTCTTCAGGTAAGAGACTTCTCTCTAACGTTGCCGCTGCCGGTGACCTGACTCTTGGATCAATACTAGATGATGAAGAGCGGTACAATCGTGGCATAAGGACCTTGGAGAGAGGAGAGGAGTGGGCGCGTGGTGCCCTTCCTGCCCCTCTTACCACAGAAGATATTTCAAAGTCCTACGAAGATGAGGGGCTTGCTTCCTCCATTGGCACCGCCGGTCAATGGGCTCTCGAAACCATGGGGCAAAGCCTCCCGTACATGGCTCCCATGTTCGGGGCATCGAAGTTTGCCGCTGGTCCCGGTGCGCGTATGGCTACCCAGGCCATGCCAGCACTCACTCGCAAGATGGGAACAGATCTCACGCGAGCCACGTTGGGCCACGCTGCTGGCTCATTATCCATGATCCCTGCCTTCTTTGCCGACAACCTTGCGCGGCAAGTTGAAGAAGGCGCAATCACACCAGAACAGCTAAAGCCGATGAACGCCGCTATGGCGGCTCCCGCACAATCGGCAATGGAATATATCTTTGTCGCCTTGATGGGGAAGATAGGCCAAGCCCCGCAACGTGCGGCGGCTCAATCTATTTCCCAATTCATTGGCCGACAGGGCCTTAGAGCTTCCACTGAAATACCCACCGAGATGGCGCAGACCATTCTGGAACGTGCTCAGGCTGGTCAATCTATTTCGCCTAGAGATACAGAGAATGTCAAGGAAGTCCTGTACGCAGGTCTTGCTGGTGGCGTTGCCGGTGCCGGTTTTGGTGCGGTGTCCACTGGTGCCCAGATTCCAAGTGTACTGAGGGACCAGAGAAGGCTTGAGGCAGAGACGCAGTATCGCAAGGAAGAAGACGAATCGATCAGAAAGAACATTCAGGACGAGTCGGATGCAGTTCACTTTCGTGGTGAGGGTGATGCGGTGGAAGCCAGAAGGCTTGGCCTCCAGTCGCTTGACCCCGTGAATGCAGAGATAGAGTTGCAAACGATTGAGGAATTAAAGGGTCGCCCTGTTACGGCAGAAGATATCCATAAGGCTGCTAGTGATAGGAACATTCTTTACGATGATGATCCTGGGTTCCTTGCGTTTTCAAAGAAGATTACTGGTGTAAGTAAGATTGACGAAATGGATCCGGATGGAGGAGACGCTCAAAAGCGCCAACTCTATGGCGCGTTAACTCAGTTCTCAAGACAGCCCATACCCAGTAATTCCGGAGGCGTGAGTCTTCCGACGTGGACAGAACCGGAGTACCAAAAAGCAATTAACTATCACCGTCCAAAGAGGGCAAGGAAGGCTCGTAAGGGCAAGCCTTCCGTAAGGGGGCGTGGTCAGATACCGATTGAGGCAGAGGGTGGAACGATTCTTGAGGCTCTAGATCTTACCTTTAGTGATGAAGATGTTCGTCTTGCATTGGACATCAAGGACGAAGCTATTCGTAGGGGTGATGCAGTATTCAAGAAGGGGAAGAAGGGACAGAAGAGACAGATAGTCTTAAGCAAAAAGAAAGGTTACGAGGAATCGGAATACAGGGAGATACTAAATCGATCAAGGGCCAGGGTAGATCCCAAGACAGGTAAGCCATCGCCAATGGTTACGAGAGAGATCGTTGCTGATGCAACTGGTAGGAAGTCCCTGACCTACATCAATATGATAAAGAACGATATGGTTAAAAGGGGTGACGCCGGAAGAACCGGTACGCAAACGATCCCCATCGTTCTTAGTTCTGTATTCAGAAACAGGGAAGTTTTTTCCGATGAGGACAAGGGGTTTCTTGTCAGGAACGAGGACAACGAAATACTTGGTGGTAAGACCACTGTACGTGCCGCCAGAGACGAAAAGAAAAGGTTGGAGCTACGTGATACTCGCTACTTCCTCGAAAGAGACGGGAAGATCATTGGGAATCCCGATGGATATAAGCCTAGCAAGCAACGTTATGGTGTGAAGGCTGATCCCCAGGCGACGGCTAGGTCGGCAAAGAGAACTATCAAGAAACGGGAGCCGGGTGGTCCCATTACCATCAAGACGGTAAAGCCAGAGTATGCAATCTCTAAGGAGGCAGAGACCGGGTGGAGAATTGGCGAGAGGAGATCAGATCTCTACGGTTACACAACGCCATCGGAAGTTGAGTTTTGGGGAGACAAGGAGGTAGCTGATAAGCGGGTCAGGGAGTTGTCAAGAGACTACGCTGGTGCCTACCCCGTCGAAGAACGTATTGCCAAAACGGTTGAGGGTGAGGTCGAGGGAAGACTACCCCAGCGCATAGATACCAGAAGCCAGGAGTATTCCCCTGAAGAGATTGCCAGGAGGGAAGCTCTCCTTAGTGCGTTGACTCGTTCTCTTGCTGGATATGGCTTGAATGATATCCGCCTACGTCTTACGGAGATCTTCAAGGGCGAAGGTGGTGTTGAGCAAACGACAGACACTGAGACTGGCGCAGTATCTACGAAGTTGAAGCCCATTCTGAGACCGGATACCGAAGGGGAATACAACGCAGCGAGGATCATAACCGTTGCAATGAATCGCTTGACTCCCGATATGACAGCGGAAGAGCAGGCAAATGTATTGGTTGATGTAGTCAACCATGAAATCATTCATGCAATGCGAGCCCTTGATCTTTTCACGCAATCTGAGTGGAACGTTCTTCGTAAGTACGTAGAGACTACTCCGTACCCGGAGGATTCAAGTGGTAGAACTTTCTATAACGTTGCCATGGATACGTACAGGGATGATTTTGATTCAGGGCAAATGGGTCAGGATGAAATCTTTGAGGAGGCAATTGCTCAGGCATATCGTTTCCATGCCAAAAACCCAGGTAGAGTTGCGGGCACCCCCAAGACATTCTTTGATCGAATCAAGAGGCTTCTTGAGAAGATCGGTAATTACATTGTCGCTAATAGTTTGACAACGAGTGAGGATATCTTTGAGGAGATTCGCACTGGTAGGATAGGAGCTAGAGAGCGTGGCGAGATAAGAACCATCAAGGATGTAGTTACGCCAGAGGGACGTAGATGGTTGGAAACAAGCTACATCGCTGGGGATGATGAACGTAGTAAGGAATCAAGAGTTGTTGACCTAAGTGACAGGCAACTACAGGGTGCGTTTAGGTCTGCCCTTGGAACTTCCTTGCTTAAAGCTCCGCAAGAAAAAATGGCTCGTGGTCAGCTAAGAAAATACCTTCAGGATTCTGGTGTGACACTGGAAGAAATGGAATGGTCTGGTCTTAATGATTACATAGAGAGCGTTCCCGAAACCCAAAAGTCAATCCAAATCGAAGATGTCATTAAGAATGTTGTTCTTCTTAGGATTGATGAGAAGATTATTACTTCTGGGTATGAAGAGTACACCCTCCCAGGTGGTGATAACTATATGGAAACGATTATTCGGGTGGCTCCGAACTTTTCCAGTCTTCCTGAGGTCCTAGCTCTCGTAAACATAGATAGCGGTTTGGTCCAAAAGTATTGGGGCCGCACTGATGACGAAGAGTCCTACGTCGGGGTTGGGCGAAAGGCACCAACCGACTGGGCAAACCTTGAGTACGGAAAGAGTCTAGCGTTCCAAGAGGATAGTGAACTTATCAGAAGGGAAGAACGTGTCGGAGAAAGGGGAACCGAGTATCGATACGGTGGGGAATGGTACGAATTAAGCAATGATGAGAAGAAGGTTTTTGATTGGGCATCTAGCGTTGCGTCATCGAATTATTCATTAGCATTGGATGATCGTTCAAGTCTAGGTGGGTCCGAAGATGACTGGGGAGTTCATACAGCTAAGTTGCATGCAGATGAAAACATTAGAGATACCCTAACGGAGCTACCATCTTACTTGCGCGACCTCGGTTTGGAGGGTCGTGTCTCTGCTGAGACGTTAGATGAGGCAGTCAAAGCTGCGCTAAGGAGGCAGGATGCTGAGTTCCGACAGCAACTTTACCGTGAATACAACAGAGATCCTTCCGCCATAAAGTATTTACAAGACCTGACAAAGGAGAATCCTGATCGCTTTGGTGATCCAAGGAAATCCCCCTCTGATCGGAGCGAAAATATCCTAGAGGCTACCTCTCCAGATGAAATCTCCGATGAGATAAAGGTGGCTTTTGGGAAGCTTGGTCAAGAGTTCAGGATGGTTCCAGATCGAAGGAATGATGCAGATAGAAATCTTGTCTACGATGACCCTCATTATGGAGATCGGGTTGCTCCTAACGTAGTGGTCCAGATTCGTTCAAAAGAACGTTTGATTAATGGTAAACGCATTCTTTTCATTGAAGAGATCCAATCTAGCTTGCATCAGAAGGGGGCGGAACATGGGTATATCACTGAACCAGGGTCCGTTCTTTCGCGTGAGAAGTTAGGAATCCGTCCTATCGGTGATGGTCGTGGGTATGACTGGGAGGTGTACCGAACTGATACAGGCGATGTAGTGGATAGATACCAAGGACAGACCAGAGAAAATGCGTTGGACATTGCCTTGGAACGGCATCGTGATACGGACGAGAGAGTTCCCGATGCTCCGTTCAAGAAGACATGGGAAGCCCTTGCCCTGAAACGAATGATTGCGCTTGCTGCGAACAAAGGTCTTGCGGGTGTGGGGTGGACTACAGGCAAGCAGCAAGATGATCGGTTTGACGCGGGACTTCGCTCAGCCGTTGACGAAGTTTCGTGGGGTCCTGGCATTCGGGCCGGTCAAGGCGGAAGAGAAGTCACTATCTACAATGAAGGAGATGTAGTTGTAAAGCTCTCCGTAAATAAAGAGAATCGCGTTAGAGAGAAAGTACATGCCTCGATACCAGTTGGTACTCCACTGTCTGATGTTATCGGGGGGGTTGCTGCCGACAAGATTGCAGGGAAAAATGAAGGTGTAATGGGCGTGGATGCAATGATTGGAGAAAGACAGTTCTTCAAGACATTGTATGACAAGAAGCTTGCTCAGGTTGGCAACAAGGTGGGTCGTAGGTTCGATACACAAGTAGAGTACGAACCAATGGAGGTTGATTTAAGTGGAACAACAGAGAGGGTTCCTTACTTCCCCATTAATGAAGAGCTAAGAGCTTCCGTAAAGAGTCAGGGATTCAACCTCTTTGGCTCCAAGGAATCTCGCGTTGTCGATGCAACTCGTCAGCTTGGAATCTTCAGGTCTCGCCTCAAGGAAGCGATAGACAAGGCACCCGACAAGCCGATGACTCCACGTAAGGCAATTGAATTCCTTCATAAGAACGGTGTTAAGAAGGATGAAATCCTATGGTCTGGTTTGGAGGAATTTCTTGATGGCAAGGACAAGGTAGTTCTCTCTTCCTTATGGTCCGAGCTTAGACCCGTTCAGATAGGGGAGACTATTTACGAAGGTGAAAATAGAGAGCCAACGGATGAGGAAATTTATGGCTGGCGCCAGGAATGGGCTGATGAACGACTTGGTAATGCCTCAAGTCTTATTGAAGTAACAGAGGATGATATTGAATGGGATGAAGATTCCGAGGATTACAATGACGGACTCGATGAAGAGGGTAGGTCGGTTGGTCATTATTATTACTTAGATTCATACTCCAGTGACCGCTTTGATAGTGAAGAACAAGCACAGGAATCGCTTCATCAACGTGTCATGGAAGAGTCTTGGGATATAGACGTACAAGATCTCATTGACGAATGGGGTGGAGGTGACGAGTACAGATCTGAGTATGGCGCTCAGCATTATGATCATCGTTTGGAGGGAGAGATTGATGATTCCTATGGAGAGATTGTATTGAAGGTGCCAGGGAGAAATGCCAGTCTTGGTCCCGCAATTCCGAATGCAATGGCGAATCATGCATTTCCAGATGAAGATGGAATGGCATGGGGAAGGTTTGATGAGCGGTTCCGTTCCCCGCCTCCCCCTCTTCATTTTGTAGAGACCTACGAAGAAGCGATATCTGAATTGGAAAAGCTCGGCTTGCCGGATCCCCTGGAGTTCTGGGGTTTTGATGACAATTCCGATTACATCTCTCTAGTAAATAGCGGCGCTGCCGCATACCAGTCCGGCGGTGAGGAAGCGATGAAGATCTTCTTCATCGAAGAGATCCAGTCGGATATGGAATCTGTTGTAACGGCTGCTGCGCGCCGGGGGGAGTTGCTTTCTAGAGCAGATGAAACGACGATTAAACGTCTCAAGGAATTTGCTTCACTTCTTATTAAAGGGGAAGGTTTACTCAAGCGTAACGAGCCAAGGACATATCACACGGACGTAGCCTCCAATTTTGAAACAACTGAAATGGTCAGGGATCGATTTGGTCGTAATGCTGCGGCGGACTCTGCCATTGGCAGAGACTCATGGTTGGGGAAAAGGTTCTTCGCTCCAGAAGACGTTACCAAGGAAGCATACGTTGGGCGTATTGAATCCCTTATCAACCAACTGTCAGAGATCCTAGAGTTAGATGATGTAGAGAAACTCAATTACTTGAGATCTACTGTCTCCTGGGGGCTGACCACCAGACCACCGAGCTACACCACGAGATGGGCGTCATCCCCCAGACCATTAAGCCTTCAGGAGGAGGCGGACAACGCCGCGCAGCCGAGGAGGACATTAGCCCTAAGGAGAGAAGCTAGAACATTACGTGAACTCAGGAATGAAGTACTTAGATACATTAATGATCTCAATGCGCGTCAAGCCGATATTCCGTTCAGGGAATCGATCTACATGATTATGTTCAAAAGATTGGTGGCAGAGGCAGTGGCGCGTGGGCATAACGAGATAGCTTGGACCACTGCGGACATACAGGTCAATAGATGGAGTGATAGTTCTAGGAAATTCTACGAATTACTGTATGACAAAAAGCTACCAGCATACGCAAGAACACTAGGCAAAAGATTTGGAGCGAAGGTACGAAAGATATCCATACCGCTTGATGATTATGCAGACGAGGGATATGTAACTCCAAAAAGAGAGGTTCAGGTAGCAGAGAAAATCCTTTCCGAGGAAGAGGTAGAGTCAAGAAAGGAAGAGCTTCCCTTATTTGGTGACGTAGAAGTCTTTCCCAGGGTTGGTTACGTCTTGGAGGAAGTGAGGAATGAAGGTAGTCGCCGGATGCCACGACCAGATAGAACATTCCCATACGAAGACACCAAGAACATTACTTACTCTACTAAGGAATCTGCGAACCTTGCTGCTTCAAGAATAAATGAATATCTCAAGAGCCTTGAAGACAATACTACCGAAGTATGGTCAATGACAATCCCGCCAGCCATGGCCGAGTCCGTGAGGGACCAGGGGTTTTCATTGTTTGGAACAAAGGAATCCAAGTTCATTATTCCTTCCGGAAGAAGTCGGGAGTTCAATCCCAATTCACGAACGGAAGTTAGTCCCCCAACCCCTATCGAAGATGCCTTGACTCCGAGTAATAAATTTACTCCGATTGGTACTGTCCCTCGCATCAACACTGCCGCAAGTGAACGCGCCCAACAGATCGCCCGTGGAGAAATTGAGGGCGAGAAGATGTCGGAGAACGATTGGAAGCCCTTCCTTCTTTCCAACAACAAGGCATCCATCTTTAGTCCTGCCCTCAGAAAGAGGGCAGGAGAGACGATAAAGATCCCAACCAACCTAACGTTCTTTGATGTCGTCAAGTCGGTTCTCAACTTTGAAAAATGGGGAGGTATCGATGGTCTTCTGACTTGGGCACGGCAGAAGATGGTGGATAAGTATGCTCGCATTGCCGAGATAGAGCAGCTTGTTGTTGATGAAATGAGAAAGGAAGGGGCTTCCGAGAAGGAGATACTCAGGAAGCTCATGGCGGATCAGAGTGCAGCGGCTGCTGCGTACCGATCAGATCGTGCTGCCGGTATCCTCCAGGCAGCATTGATGCGTGGTATCCCGATGCTCGTTAACGGACGAACGACCGTTGTGGATATGGATATTCAAGTCATAGATCCAAAGACGGGTGCTGTGTCAATGGGTAAGGGTGGGTTCACCCAGATATTCAGGCCGCTCCTCCGCAATCATTTGAACAAGAATCTCTTGGAAGACTGGGGGCTTTACAGGCTGGCTCTCAGGGAGAGGCGGTTCCTCGCCGAGGAAAGGGACACCCAGCTAACGGGTCCCGAGATAAAGGAGATAATCGACACCGTTCACAATGCTGCAAAGGAATCCAGTAAAGGCAACCCGCTTCATGAAGAAGCAAAGATCATGATGACTGTAGACGGAAACTTCAATAAGTGGAATGAAGGGTTTGTTAATTACTTGATTGATACGGGTGTAGTCAGCAAGGCAATGGGTGATCAGTGGATGGAGACGGTTGATTACATTCCTTTCTACAGGCAATGGGATGAAGAGGCTAGCGAGAACGAGAATTCATTGATTGAAAATATTCTAGGGAAACTAAGGGGGCAGAGCCCAAAGGTTCCCAAGACAATGATTGGTTCTCTTACGGGTATAAAGCTTCCGAAGAGGGCCAAGGGTGGCGACGCTCCTATTCTTGATCCCTTCACTACCATTCTACAGAACTCACTTTCTGCGATCACCAGCGGGCTCAAGAACGAAGCTGGACAAAAGGTCATGAAGGATGCTGAATATGTAAAGATGGCAAGGCGTCTTGGCATTGATGGTGAGTACGATTCATCCGGATTGGATTTAGCAAGCATCCATACAATTAGAGAAGATGGTGTAGAAGTAGACTATCTCGTCAGTGATCCTCTTCTTCATGATTCTCTCGTTGGTTTTACTGACGGCAAGCTTCCCTACCTCTCCATGATTGCTGCACCATCTACGTTTCTTAGGGAGATGGTCACTCGCTCTCCCGACTTCATCGTTGCCAATCTAATGCGTGATACGGTGTCGGCATGGGTCACGAGTGGATCCGACTTCACTCCGTTCAGTGATACGTTGAGGCACATGGCCGGGTCAACCAAGGCACCTAGCTTTGAAGCACTAAGCCGCGCTGGTCTCAACATGGGTTATGACTTTGGTAGGGACATGAGGTCTGCCCGTAATGAGGTCATGAAGCAGTTCCGTAAAGAAGGAACGCTTGAAGACGAAAGAAACATTGCTTGGAAAAGCGTAATGAATGTGTGGGATTGGGCCGGTGACGTAACGACCCGCTCCGACATGGCTACACGTCAAGCCGTTTACGAAGATGTACTCAAGAGACTTACTCCGGTGTACGGTGCCGCAGTTGCAGAGGTCGAGGCTGAATTCCAGGCGCAAGAGATCATTAACTTCTCAAGGAGAGGGAACAGCAACATCGCGCGTTACGTTACTGCGGCTGTACCTTTCCTGAATGCAAGAATTCAGGGGCTCGATGTTCTATACCGCGCAGGTACGGGTAGGTACAGTGCGAACGTAGACAAGACGATGACCAATGAGGCACGTCTCATTTTCACAAACAGGATGATGACTCTTGCAGGTCTATCTATCCTTTACTGGATGTTCGTTCATGACGATGATGAGTACAGAAACGCACGGCCCGAGGTAAGGCAAGACAATATAATCCTGCCTCGATTTGGTGGACTACTTGGCAAGTTGTTACCGAACAAGATTCCAAAACCATTTGAAGTTGGATTGATTGCTTGGACAATTCCCGAAACATTTGCTGAATTGATTTCAGGTAACCAAGACCAGAGGCAAACCGTTAATGCACTGAAGCGTGGGTTGATGACAACTCTTAGTTTCAATCCAGTGCCACAAGCAGTAAGACCTTTGTACGAAGCTTTCAACAACAAGTCTTACTTCACCGGAAGGAACATTGTCCCGTACTTCCAGACAGAGCTTAGCCCTGAGCTTCAAACACAACCCGGCACGAACGTAATCGCCCAATCCTTGGGGTCTATGTTCAATGTCTCCCCAACGAAAATAGAATACGTTCTTCGTGGGTATAGTGGGACCATTGGATCTTATATCTTGTTTGCTTCCGATGAAGCCCTGAGACCGATGAGTAACTACCCCTCGACTCCTAAGCTGCTTGGTAACCCAGAGAAGATGCCGATGTTCAGGAGGTTCTTCCAAGGTCCAGAGGGCGGTGGGAAGTTGGCTGAGTTCTATGAATTCAGGGAGGCTTCCGAAGCAATCACAAATGATATACGTGCTTTAAGAAAGCAAGGTCAGGCTAAAAAAGCAGCAGACTTGGTTACCAGTAACCTGGGTATCATTAAGACTGTATCGAGAAGAAAGGGACTTGATAAGACATTGAAGAACTTGAGGCAGCAGAAGAATATGATTATGTTCTCAAGGCATTTAACACCGGAGCAAAAACAACATGCCCTCAACGAGATTGAGAGGAAGCAGACGCAAGTCCTCTCAGGCATCACGGACATCAGGGAAAGGGCAGACCTCCCGGTCGAACTACCTTTCCCGCTCTCCATCTTCGAGAGGAGGTAACGTCAGTAAAATGACATTAGGTAAGAAGCAGGAACTCTTTTCACGGGCGTTAGGTCTACTCATTCAGTTCGCCACGTTCCGTGGCTTTGAGATCAGAATGGGAGAGGTTCTCCGCTCGAAAGCAGAGGCTACTAGAAAGGGATTTCCGAACAGTAACCACACTAGGAAACTTGCTGCGGATCTGAATCTCTTCAAGGGTGGCAAGTACCTGAGTAAGACATCGGATCATCTGGTTCTGGGAGAGTTCTGGGAATCTCTCACCGGAGAGTACGATGGGGAACACGTTACGTTCGCATGGGGCGGACGTTTCAAAGATGGAAATCATTATTCAATACAACATGGAAAGGTAAAATAACCATGGAATGGATTACTAATAACTATGAATCAATCATTGATATCGTTGCGAAGGTTATTGCTTGTGCGGCTGCGGTCGCAGCAATAACTCCTTCACGAGTTGACAATGACATTATAAACCGAGTTCTTTCACTAGTTAATCTTTTGGGACTCAATGTGCTTAAAGCCAAATCAGCAGATGATCAATAGAAAATGACCTCACGGTGAATGATACAAAGTTTTACGTTGCACCTTCCCCTATTCACGGGCAAGGTGCATTTGCTAAAGAGGGCATAAGGCAGGGTGACGTAGTCGATTACCTTGTTCGGGGTCTCTATGCCGGGGGACTCGCTGGCGGCAACAGGACAAAGCTTGGCGATTACATAAACCACCGCTCGGATCCTAACGGCAGAATGAGGGAGGTCCCGGGTACTCCCGAGCATTACTACCTTGAGGCTCTTTCTGATATAGAGCCGGGGTCAGAGTTGACGATGAGTTACTGGGACACGCCCGACTTTGTGGCTAAGCCGAATCAGGTTGATCCTGAGAACTACGAGTCATGGGGATAAAATGAATTCTATCTACTTGATTAGTGCATTGGTTGTCATTGTAATCAGCTTAGTCCTAATGCTCATATGGGTTTCCAAGGCGAGTGGTGGAGCGGAGGAGGAAAGGAATGCGCTGCGCGACGGTGAAAAACGAAGGGAGAAGTTCGATGAGGAAATCAATCGTCCCCCTGCTCGGGGTCGTGATCTTCTCGATAAGCTGCGCGACATGGGCCGGTAAGCCACCTCCCTGCCCGCCGCCATCCCCGGCTGCGGTAAATGAACTTGAAGCTCTGATGGGCGATGAACCTAACGGTTCGTCGCCCATTTCTGCTTTAGAGGGTTGGATAGGGGAAATCGAGCGGTATTGCAGGGGAATCATGGAGATGCGTGGGTGAGTGAAAAGAAGCTGACGAACCTGAAGATCCTCTTGAAGAAGAATCCTCCGAGCGAACCGGTAGCGGTGATGCTCAGAACAAACAGTGAGGTTTCCGATTGGCTGAGAAAACTTTTTGAACTTCGCAGTTCGGGTGAGATAAGCATGACGTTCTCTTCTATTGCTGAAGAGCTTTCTGAATTCCTAGAACGAAACGTTAAGCCACGTCAAGTGAGTGAGGCATTCAGAGAATGGCAACGAGAAAAAAAACGAAACTGAAAACGATTGCAGAACTTGAGAAAGCCGCTGGTGCCAAAGATGAAGAGCGTTCTTCTGTTCGACGTGAGCTTGCCCTCGACCGTGCGAAGCGGAGCGAGGGGGAGTGGAAGAAGCTCGCGCTTCTCGCCAAGAAGGAACTGGAGGTTGCCGAAGGCAGACTAGATGTTCTCCTGGCATCAGAGCAGCCACGCTCACCCATCATTTTCAAACCGGCCAAGCGTCAACTAAAGACACAATCCATTCCCATCATGATTGCTTCCGACTGGCACGTCGAAGAGGAGGTCGGAGAGGAGACGGCTCCGGGTGCCCTGTACACGCTCGATGTAGCCGAAGAGAGGATCTACAACTTCGGTAAGAACTCTCTTACGTTGGTGAACGCTGCCCGTGCCCATACCCAAGTGAAGGAAGGGATCCTGCTCTTGCTGGGGGACCATTACACTGGACACATTCATGAGGAACTTCATGAAACAACCAGCCTCTCGCCGATTGAATCGATCCTCTGGTTAAGGGAAAGAATCAGTGCATTGATTCATTACCTTCAAGACAATGGGGATTTTGAAAAGCTCACCGTCGTCTGCAAGATAGGGAATCATTCGCGCACAACTCTGAAACCCAGGATTGCTACAGCGCACAAGCATTCATTTGAATGGTTGCTGTACCACGTCCTTGCCCTTGAGTTTGAAAAGGACAAGACCATCGAGTGGGTCATCGAACCCACCTATCACACGATGCTGGATGTTTACGGCATGAAGCTGCGCGTTCACCATGGCGATTGGAGTGGTCGATACCAAGGGGGCATCGGAGGTTTGGCTGTCCCTCTTTCCAAGTCGCACTTGAAGTGGAACCAAGACCCGCACCTCCGAGCCGACCGAGACATCATCGGTCATTGGCATTCGTTTTCCGAAAGCACTGGCAAAGTCATCATTAACGGGTCATTGATTGGCCCCAACAAATTTGGAATCAAGGTACAATCCCATGAGAGGCCGCTGCAAAGTTTCTCGCTCATCAGTGAAAAATTTAGCGACGAAACCATCCGCGCTCCCGTCTTCGTTGAGTGACGAAGAACTCGCTCGCAAGTGGGCGAAGGAGACCAAGAGACTCGTACTATCGATGCTCGGTAAGGCATTGTTCGCAGGGCATGAACCTGCTCACCCCATCAAGATTAGATGGGTGGCGATGGACGACGACGAATGGGGAGATGCTTCGCTAAAGAAGTACAAGTCTGGCGAAACGTTTCTGATACGGATGAATAAAGACTTGCTAAACCCTAACGTTCATTCCAGGGATCTGGCCTTGTTCGTTTTCATTCATGAGTTGGCTCACTGCATGGCGTGGGCAGCGAATGAGACTGCGGAGGAGTCTCGCACTCGTGTTCATGGAGATCACGGGGCGATTTGGTCGGCGGAACATGGAGTTCTTTGGGAGTCTCTATTCGATTAGGCTTCGACACGCAATCAGTTGGCTCATCCTGATGGTCCCACCATGAGCCGGTACAGTACTTACACAGCAGGCTGTCTTCAAATTGGTGGCCCATGGCTTTAATCGAATACTTCATCTTCTTTCTCTGTATCAAGACAGCCCTCCCCTCCCAGTCTCATGAGTTCCTTTTCGATCCCATCCCTGGCGATCTTTGCGGAACTGGTCCCCATCTTCTCGGCTAGTTCTTTAGCTAGTTCCTTGAACCGAACCGGAACACGAATGTTCCAGTAGGTTCCGGACTCACTCAGTTTTTCGTAGTGTCTAATCGTCATCGTCTACCTTGTACAGTTCAGAAACGATTGACCATCCAACCGCTGCATAGCCAGCGATGTCCTGCCAAGAATCCTTGTGCGTTGGACTTTCCATAAGCCGCCCTATCTTTGTGAGAATCATTGCGATCACCACATCTTTTTCACTGTAGAACTCACGGCTTGTATCTACGGAACTCCACAGACCAGCGATCCTCATATAGTTAACTGCGGGTCTTCCATACTTTTCCATTCTTTCACTTGTAATCGTGTTAGCTACGTCTTCCAGAAACGTTTTCATTGTATGCTCAGCTTTCTCGTTCAATTTTTTCTGAGTCATCTCATGCATTTTTAACTCCTTCGACTTCATCAATAAAGGACTGACACAGGGTCTCAAACTTTTGTCTTGCTCCCATGTCTTCCTTTAATTCGGAACGTGATTCAATGTCGCATGCCTTGCGGAGCAGGCGTGCCGTATGCTGTTCTTCGTTTTCACCCCATACATCTCGTTCCTCTGGGTCCGTTTGCATGTATTCATGAATCCATTCTTGGAACCTAGATGACCTACAAAGCATTCCTGCCTGTTGAATGAGGGCATCGGATTCGCTTGCGTCCTTTGTCTTTACCGGCTGGTCGTCGTCGCTGAGTTGAACCATGGCACACTGGTACCGGGTACCTACCCAGGAAGAGAACAGATCTTGCGGAACATCATTTGGGTGCAGCACCAGGGTTAGATGGTATCCATCCTTGGTTTGCCTGAACGAAGTTTTAACTGCTTCAAAGTTCAGCGTGTAGTTTTGCATTCCATCCATAACTTATGACTTACCTTTGCCCAATCCTCTGGATCGATTCGTTTCTTTATCCAGAACAATTCTTCATCACCAGTCTGGTGACATTGCATGTGGCAGAAACGACAAAGAGGGACTGCCCATTGGTCACCAGTTTTCCTGGCGAAACCGGACAGTCCCCCTTCGGCGTGTCGTAGATGATGTGCATCATCAGCAGGGCGTTTACAAATCAAGCATGGGTTCTCCCGTACTGACTTGAGATACGCCTTGCTTCTCACATCAAAACTCCTTGTCAACCCAATCCTGTTGGGGGGCTCGGGGGGTTGAGCCTTCGGGCTTCTGGTACTTCTCGGAGTCGAGCTTCAGGTATACGTAGTCTTCCCCGCTCTTTTCCGATGTACCCTTCCAACCAGCGATGTATACCATTGCAGGTCCGTCCCCCTTTGATGCTGCGTCTGCAAGGTTCTTGATGAACCGTGCATCCACGGGAACTTCAGCCCTGAAATCAGGATGTTTCGGGGATGCCTTTCGGTTGGAGTTGAGATATCCGACATTAGGTTTCTTAGCTTGCGCCATTGTCTGATCCTTTCATTAGTTTCTTGATTTCTTCCCTTCGGTCATTGAATTCAGAACGAATAGCTGAGTAGTTATTCTTTCCGAAGCTCTTGTATTCCTTCTTGTTCCGGTCGAAGACCTCCCACAATTCCTTCAGGCTGTCAATGTCCTGTATGTATCCGAGTTCAGGAATCTCCACTGCATCCAATGCTTCGACTGCCATCTCAACTGCGTTTTTAGTTGTCTTCTTCCTGCGTCCATTGCCGCTGCTCTTTCTCTTGGGCTTGGGCTTGGGCTCTGCTTCCTCTGCTTCCTCTGCCTCCTTGGCTTCCTTGAGTTCCTCTTCCTTTTGCCTCAACTTTTCTTCGGTGTCGCGTAGCTGTGCTTCGTGTTGGCTACGCATGCCATCATGGTCTTCACCGATCTGAGGCTTGCCGAGGCTCATCAGCGTATAGCGTTTGTTATAGGAGACGCCCGCCCCGCCATGCTGGTGGTCTTCTGTAACGAGCATCGTCATTGAAGACGATTCGCTCAAGCCCGTTTCGATGTGGGTAAACTTTGTCGTGATTACATCGAAGACACCGTTGTTCCCTGAAGCAATCGATTGACGAATGAGGAATCCCTTTTCCTCTGCGATGGGTTCCCACTCCATCAAGATGTTTTCAAGGGTTGCGTACTTGTAGTTGAACCCTGTCTCAGTCTTTCCGGGCCAAGTTAACGCCGTCTTGAACTCAGCTAGTGCCTTCAGGAATTCAGTGTTCTCTCGATGTTCATCTTCACTTGCCATTTAGATACTCCTTATTCTGGTCGCAGAATCTTGCGACTTCACAAAAGTTTTCGCATCGGGTTCTCTCGCCCTCCCTCCGTTCGATCATTGCCTTGGACATCTTTCGTTCTTCGATCCATTCGGTCGCCTCTTCTTCTGAGGCAAGGACACGCAGTGCGCGAGATGCATCGGGCCGCTTCACTGCAAAGGTTGCTGGCTTCTCCCACATTTCCTCTGCCGTGCAAGGGGGGATCTCGTCTGTGAATTCAAGCATCAAGTCCGCATCCATGTGAAGGTTCAACCGTTCCTCAAAGAATGCTTTCCTCAGTTCGGGTGACCACATGGCAATCTCTACCGTGATGCCGGGGGTCTTCGGGTAGCTCCTGTCACGTTGGGCTGACCGCCATGACCAATCACGCAGGATGGCGTACACCTCAAGGCGTCCCACTATGGCATGGTCCGGGTCCGTCTTTTCAAATAGATGGGCGTACAGGTTCAACTGCTGCGACCAGCTTGATTCCGGTGAGTGGCTAAGGGCGTAGACTGAGGTGAACTTGTAGTCCCCTATGGTGAACGTGCCGTCTTCGTTCTGATACGTCACATCCATAGCGCCGCTGACATCGATTCCGTTTAGATCTAGGTGGACTCTCTGCTCAACGGAATATCCACCCGTGTGCCGTTCTGCGATGGAATGGATTGCAGTCCCAACCAACCGAAAGATGTTCTCATACACGTCATCCTCGACCTGCTCAGCGTGCTCTGCGCGCAGGATTCGTATGCGTGGAGAATCCATTAGCTGCGTAACCGTGAAGTCAGAGCCTTCGCTGTCATAGTGGGGGGCGTTGGCGAACTCAACCAGGGAAGCGGGAGCGCCATGTTTGTTCGTAACAATTGCCATTGCTCGCTCGATCATACGCCACGATACGTAACGGATGCAAGGGAAGATTAAGTAATTTATTAATAATCAAGTATCTAAATCATTTGTGACGTACACAAAGATGTGTTCTCCTTCCGGCACATCCGGCACAACCGGCACAACCATGGGGATAGCCCCCACTTGTTCCACTTGCTCCAGTTGCTCACCTAAATAGCCAGGATTTACCACGGCAATGTTGGCTATTAAATGAGTTGTGACGTAATGGCAGGGCTTGTCAATTGACACACGCTCATGTCAATTGACATCTAAACAATTTCATAATCAACTCACGGCTCCCGTTGGAGAACCGAACCCAACCGCGCCAACAATGACAACATTGCCAGGGTAAAAGCGAATGGCCCTGGCATTCGAGTTTCTAATTCATTTAGGTGTGAGGGGTACCCCTGAAATCGCTGCAATCGTGCAATCGCTCCATCGAATTTTCGCAGCTTGCTTCCACAAGCTTGCGATTTCGTTCTAAAAATAGTATGAAGCCAGAGGGGGTGGAGATGCAGTGGGATTACGAGGCGACATTCTTGGGGGAACCGGCAAGCAAAGCCAACAGTCGAAGGATCGTATTGATCAAGGGATCTCCGAGGGTGATACGATCTCAGAAAGCTCTCGCCTATGCGCGCTCGTTTCTCCGTCAGTGCAAGGCGCTTCCAGAGATGTTGGACGCAGACGGCTCGCTTCTGCTGACAGACATGGACATCTACTACGCCAGTCGGCGACCAGATCTGGACGAGTCCTTGATCCTCGATCTATTAGAGAATCAAGTCTACAAGAACGACAGAAGCGTCAGAGCGAAGACGATCCGTTGGCATCTCGACAAGGAGAACCCGAGGTGTACCGTGAGGATCTTGAAGCTTCCCGCAGACTTTGGATTGCCGTCCTGACGCAAGCCTTCAGAGACTTCTGTGCCTCCGAACGAGAGGTAACGGGAGTTCTAAAGTGGATTAAAACTCCATCCTTTTCCATTGCCTGTGCTGCTTCAGACGTAGATCAGGACATGGCAATGGATGCATTCAGAAACCTTGCACGCTTCGATCCACCAATGCGTGCGAAGCTAATGCGTGGAACGATTGCAACAACCATGGGTGGACAAAAAAGAAAGACCGAGAGGGATTGACCCTCTCGGTCTCATTGGGTACCCAATAGAGCAATGGCAAGCTCAACAAGAATCTACGTCCCCGACATCGCCGTGTCAACACGAACTTCTTCGGCCATAAGAAGTTCATCCCCCCCTACTAAACGTTATACATTTAACGACATGTACGTTAAAGGTACATTCTCTCTCCCTACGGGAGAGAGAACATGTACTTTTAACGACATACATTAATGCATTAATGCATTAGAGGTGCATCGTGGATAATTTCAGGGATCACATTTTCAGTTCAGGCAAGGCAGTGAGCAACGGGCGAGCATACTTGGTATGCCCTGCATGTTCGGAGGACAGAAGCACCGTTGCGCATCGGCGACAGCCGGTGCTTGGCGTGAACTACTCGCACGGTTCAGCAGTTTATTATTGTAACCATTGTGGTACGTCGGGCCGCGTCTTTGAAGATGATGAACGCCGCGCAGATATTCCTGTTGCCGAACCGAGGATTCAATGGGATACGTTCAGCGAACTTTGCACCCCTGATCTGGCTTACTTTGAGAGCCGAGGAATTGATGCAGCCAAGCTAGACTTGCTATCGACCGTGAAGTATTTCCCTCAGCTTGAGTCTGCTCCGGCGATTGGATTCCCGTACCGGCTGGATGAGAACATCAAGTGGGTTGCGCGTGATCGTGGAGAGAACGGAGAGAAGTTCATTCAATGGGAAGTCACCGGAGGTGGGGCTGGCCTGTACCGCAGGGAACTCATCGATTACAACGATGAGTGTCTGGTGATCTGCGAAGGCGAAGTGGACTGCGAGAGCGCGCGGAACCTAGGGTTCAACGCAGTGTCGGTACCCAATGGAGCGCCGACAGGAACTCAAGCAGAGAAAACGTTGAAGGCAATCAACGGGAAACTCGGATCGTTTTCTCGCATCGTTATCGGAATGGATGCGGACGAGAAGGGACGCGAAGCCACTGATGCACTGGTAGATATCGTTGGTCGCAAGTGCGCCCACACGATCACGCACCCGGTAGGGTGCAAGGATCTCAACGACATTCTCGTTCGGTTTGGACCCGATGCATTGCGTTCGGTGTTGACCAACACGCAACCGAGCATGTCAGGTATCGTGCGTGCGCG
>Ga0310345_10002136_pt1 | contig 20500 bp, 13 predicted proteins | sample HC15DNA20500_MG_FD_204667 | JGI IMG/M metagenome (GOLD analysis project Ga0310345, IMG submission 204667) | Marine microbial communities from station ALOHA, North Pacific Subtropical Gyre - HC15-DNA-20-500_MG | ecosystem: Environmental > Aquatic > Marine > Oceanic | place: Pacific Ocean: North...
CCGGGCGACCAGGTGAACCTCGACTTCGTCCTGCACAATAAGGTGATGTTCGGAACGGTCAACGCGAACCGGGAATACTTCGAGTTGGGAGTGAAGGATTTCGCTCATGCCCAGAGCGAGTATCCCGGCTGGCTTCCGAAGCTGCTCTCCCACCCGGTCGAAGGCCTCGATGAATACGAGAAGATGATGCGGCTGCTGACCACCGAGAAACAGGCGGTCAAGGTCTTCCTGCAGGTCAAACCTCTCAACGGCGGCTGATTCATTGAATCCCCTCGAGATCCTCGCACGCCATCACGATCCGGCGGGTCCAACCTTTGAGATCCTCGTGCTGCACTCGACGCTCGTGGCACGCAAGGCGGCGGAAATTGCCCGGGGCTACGTCAAACACAATCCGGAAGAGAGCCCGGACCTTGGTTTCCTGCGCGAGGCGGCGCTGCTGCACGATATCGGCATCGGCCTCTGCGCAGCGCCGGAGCTCCACTGCGACGGAACGGAACCGTATCTATGCCATGGAATCCTGGGTCGGCGGCTACTCGAAGAGGAGGGGCTGCCGCTTCACGCCCTGGTCTGCGAGAGGCATACCGGAGCTGGCATCACCTCTGAGGAGGTTCGAGAGGGAGGGCTCCCGCTTCCTGAGCGCGACTACCTGCCGGTGAGCCTGGAGGAGAAGATTATCTGCGTAGCCGACAAATTCTACAGCAAGAAGCCCGTGAAGCTCTGGGAGGAGAAGAAACCGCGGGCCATCGCCCGGACGATGGATCGCTGGGGTCCACGGGTTCGCGAACGCTGGGATGAGCTCGCCGCCGCATTCCTGGTCGATGGATGAGCCGGGGAGCAAGCGAACAGGAGGCGCCCGATGGAAACCTATGATTGTATCGTCGCCGGTGTCGGGGGCGCCGGAAGCGCGGCCCTCTACCACCTCGCCGGCAGAGGAGAAAAGGTACTCGGTCTCGACCGGTTCGCTCCCGGGCACGACCGCGGCAGCTCCCACGGCGACACCAGGATCATCAGGATGGCCTATTTCGAGCATCCCGACTACGTCCCGCTGCTGAAGCGGGCGCACAGCCTCTGGGATGAGCTTGAGGAGGCCCGCGGTGAGAGGTTGCGTTTCGAGACCGGCCTGCTGCAGGTGGGCCCCGAAGGCGGATACATCGTCGAGGGAGTTCTGCGCAGCGCCCGGGAACATGACCTGGTGGTGGATAGGCTGGGCGCCGCCGAGGCCGAGGGGCGCTTCGACGGCTTCAGGCTCGAGGATTCCATGGCCGGGGTTTATGAAAAAGAAGCCGGCTATCTCCTCGTGGAAAGCTGCGTGCGGGCGCACGCGGAGGAAGCCGTGAGCCTGGGTGCACGGCTGGAAACAGGCGTGAGCATCCTTCGATGGAGGGAGCAGGGGGACGGGATCACTGTCGAGACAGACCAGGGGACCTTCAGCGCAGCGAGCCTCATCATCACCGCAGGGGCCTGGGCCCCGGAGTTCCTGGAGAAGCTCGGTGTCCCATTGGAGGTGCGCAGAAAGCACCTCTACTGGTTTCGCTGCCCCGACGAACGCTACCGCGACAGCTCGGGCTTTCCCGCCTTCGTATTTGAAACCGGCGCGGGATTCTTTTACGGCTTTCCCTCCATCGATGCGGAGAGCATCAAGGTGGCCCGGCACTCGGGAGGTGAGAGGGTGGAGGATCCCCTCGACAGCAGCCGCGACCCCGACGAGGAGGACCTTGCCGCGGTACGCGACTTTCTCGTCCACCACCTACCGGGGGTCGAGGCCGACCTCACGCGCCACGAGACCTGCTTCTATACCTGCACGCCTGACGAACATTTCATCCTCGGCAGGCATCCGGACTGCGAACGCGTCGTCTTCGCCGCAGGACTCTCAGGCCACGGATTCAAGTTCACCAGTGTCCTGGGCGAGATGCTGGCCTGCATGGCCACCGGAGAAGATCACGGCCTACCGATAGGTTTCCTCGCCGCCGGGCGAGAGGGAATCCGCCCACGGTGAGAAGCCCGGGCGGGAACGACCTACTTCTTACCCTTCTTCGCCCCGGAAACCCCCGGCTTCTTTGAGGAAGGAGAGAGGTCGTTGATGTCCTTGTAATACTGGGAAACCAGCTTGCGGTAACGTGTCGGCATACGCCCCCAGACCTCCTGCAGAGATCTTCTGACCTCCCGGTCGTTGATCTTGCCCCACATCTCTTTCTCATCAGGGGTCAGCTTGCGAAGATTCACCTCGGCCGCTTCTCCCTGGCGGAGCTTGGATTTGCCCGCGGTCTCATCCTTCGGCTTGTTCCTATTCCCCTCTCTCTGTTGATTCGCCTGCTGCTGCTGCTGCTGCTGCTGTTGTTGTTGTTGTTGTTGCTGTTGTTGTTGCTGCCGTTGTTGTTGTTGTTGTTGCTGTTGTTGTTGCTGCATCTGTTCGAGCATTTCCTCGATCTGGCGGCGGGTCTCTTCTTCCATCAAGAGGACAATCTTCTCGAGGATCACCTCGACATCCTTCTGTTCGGTCTGAACTTCCTTGTCGAGTTTCGGTTCAGCCATCGTCTCCGAGATGCCCCGGGCACGGCCGGCGACATCGTGCAGGGGGCCGTCGTGATCCTTGCGGATCTCCTTGAGCTGGTCTTCGGCCCACTTTCGCTCGGTGGACTGTTCCTCGGAGAGATCCTTCAGATAGAACTGCAATTCGAGGATCGCCAGGGTTACCTCGCCGCGGCTTCTGTAGAGACTCGCCAGGCTTTTGCGAACCTTGTGCCGGGGGAGGAAATGTTCGGACTTGACCAGGCGCTCCATGATCTCCATCGCGGCCGCGGTATCTTCTTTCTCCATGGCATGACGAGCGGCGTAAAAATCGGCATAGGCCCCGAGAAAGAGGTCGCCGCCGGAGCGAAGAGATTTGACAAGGGAACTGATTTTTTCATCCCGCGCACCGCCCTCCTGCCCCACCTCATCGAATTGGGCGTGGAGGTTGATGAGCTCGCCCGACTGCCGAAAGAGAATACCCAGGACAGGATCACCCCTGGCGAGATCCGGCATGGGAAAGGCCTCGGGACCAAGGAGACCGGCGGCCAGGCCTCCCAGCCTGTCATCACCGAGATCCTTGAGCGAATCATCGAGGTTGTCGAGGACCAGGTCCTCTCGGCCCTGCTCGATCTGGTGCTCAACGAATTTTCTCCAGACTCCGGCCGGTGTCCAGGAATCACCCGCGGCGAGAAAATCCTGGAGATCCTTCAGCCCGGAGACTCCCTGGGAAAAAACCTCACCGCCCCCTCCCGCGAGAACCGCGAGCAGGAGAACATTCACGAAGAGACGCCTTTGACCCATCTTACTCATCCCCATCCTTGCCGACGGATTCCTTTTCGGCGCTTTCGGTTTCGTCGGGGGGTTCCGCTCCACGTTCCCGTTTACGGGGAAGAAGACGGCGCAGCCGTGAGCCGCCTCTCTCCTTCTCACTGTCCGGGGAGTCCTCCCCGGCTTCTTCGCTCCCGCCGCGCAGGCCCTCAACAATGCCCTGCAGATCCTCGAGGTCCATACCGAGAAGGAACTGGTCGATGATCGGATATTTCCTGATCAGCTCGTCGGTGAGTCCCCCGAGAGCTTCCTGGGCTTCGGAGAGACGTTTCGCCTGGTCGACGCGCAGCTGCCGATCCTTGTCGGGTTCGGTGGGATCCGACTTTCCCCGACCCTTCACCGGAAGCACTCCAAGATCGTTCCACCTCGCAGTGCGGGCCCGAACACGCCGTTGGGCGCTGATCAGCATGCGCAACTCCATGACGGGAGTGATCAGATCCTTCTTCTCCTGATCCTCCTCTCCCTCTTGCCCTTGCTGGCCCTGCTGGCCCTGCTCTTTTTTCGGTTCGGCGCCTCCGGACCTCTGCCGGTTCCGTTCCATCCTGTTGCGATTTCTCGAGGGCTGCAGAGCCTCGATCAGCTCCCGCAGCGAAGTCTCGATGTCCTGCTGGAGCACCTGGACGAGAGCGCTGGTGTCGGATTCATCCAGGCGTCCCGAAACATTTTCCAGGTCGGCGATGCTTCGCCGGAGGATCTCCGGCGCCACCACCGAGGAGGCATCCTCGGAGAGAACCCGAAGGATGTCCTCCGCATCGGTCCCCAGGGATCGCTCCCGCCTCGCAAGCGAACGGCTGCCGAAATCAAACGCCTCGGCAACTCCGAAGGGTGAACGACCTCCAGAGGCGGGAAGAAGCTTACGCTGTTTTTCGAGATCCTTTGTCTCCTCCCCAATGAGCTGCTGGTCGGCCAGCATGGTATAGAGCTTCGCCAGCACTACGCGGGTCACTTTTTCGCGGCGCTCTCGCTCCAGCTCCTCTCGCTCTTCCCGCAGCTGCTCTTCGGAACGGTTGAGCTCGGCGAGAGCTTCCTCCTGGTCCTCGAGGGCTCCCTCGAGGTTTTCCGCATCCAGGCGCTGAGCGGCATCCTGCATCCTGCGCTCAGCTCGCCGCAGGGATTCCATGCTCTCCTGCTGACGCTGGGACTGGCGCTGCTGTTGGCGACGCTGCTGCTGTTGGCGTTGCTGTTGCTGGCCTTGCTGCTGCTGACCCTGCTGTTGCTGGCCTTGCTGCTGCTGACCCTGCTGTTGCTGACCTTGCTGCTGCTGACCCTGCTGTTGCTGACCTTGCTGCTGCTGACCCTGCTGTTGCTGGCCCTGCCGGCCGCGGTTGGCTTCACGTTCGAGTTCGTTGGCAAGCTGGCGCGTCTTACGCTGGAGCTCCTGCTCCCTACGGGAGAGACGTTCGTTTTCCCGTTCGCCCCGCTCCCCGGCGGCGTTATTCCCTTGTTCGCCTTCGCGGCCGCTCTCGAGCGCATCTTCGGTATCCTCGATATTTTCCTCCTGGTCACCGCTGAGGCGCCGCAGGCGTTCGAGCTGCTCGGTAATATCGCGAATCGCAGCAGATTCTTCCCTGAGTCTCTGCGCCTCGTCCTCACCCTGAAGAATGAGCAATATCCTCTGGAGGTCTTTCTCAACGAAGAGCTCTTCCTCGAGAGCGTCCTTCAGAGCCTTCTTCTCCAGGAGAACCCGGATGTTTTCCAGCCGAGGGACAATCTTCAGCTCGCGGCTGCGAACAAGAGCCTGCTGCAGACGCCCGGACTCTTCGAGCTCATCCTCCCTGGCAAGAAGCTGCCCCATCAGCGAGATCAGCCGCAAAAAACGCCGCTCGACCTCTCCGGCAAGATCTTTCTGCTCGCGATCGAGGCGAACCGGATCTTCAGGAGCCTTCTGCCCGGAGTCCTGGACACCAGCCAGGCTCATTAGAGTAATGAAAAAGAAACTGCTTGCCATAAGAAGGACTCCTGGAAAAAGAGACCACGGGAACTCTCAGGCCTCTCTGCACCAGACTAATGGATAGCGCCTGTAATTAATAATAAGGAGTAATTATTTGTCTTTTTTGCCGCCAGGGGCCTCGATCGAGCCGGCATCTTCGGTATCGGTCGCTTCCCTGGTTTCACTGATGACCTTGCCCTGCAGCTCAACGATCGATTCGAGTCTCTGCAGGATCTCCCTGAAATCTCCGCTGCCGGCGAGGTTCCGGGAAACATCGCGCAGGTTCCTGGAGATTCGCTGGGCATCGGCTTCAGCCCTCGCGGCCTCTTCCCGGGGATTTCCCGAGCGGGGAATCGACTCTATATCCTCCGCGCTGCGCGGCAGACGATCCTCCCCGAGGCCTTCAAGCGGACGGGTCACCTCCTCCTCAAAGCGCTCGCTTTCGCTGCGCTCCATGAGCTGATTGCGCTCGAGATCATCGGCCATCTCTCTCAAGCTGCGGGCCAGCTCACGGGACTCCTCGGCGATGCCCTCCTGCTCACGCGAGAGACGATCGAAATCGTTCTGTGGTTGCTGCTGCTGGCCCTGTTGACCCTGCTGCTGACCCTGCTGTTGCTGGCCCTGTTGGCCCTGCTGCTGACCCTGCTGCTGCTGGCCCTGTTGACCCTGCTGCTGACCCTGCTGTTGCTGGCCCTGTTGACCCTGCTGCTGACCCTGCTGTTGCCGGCCCTGTTGACCCTGCTGCTGACCCTGCTGCTGCCGTTGACCGGTGCCGGCTGAATTCCTCCGGCCCTCGGAAGATTCACTCTCACCCTGTTCCTCCCGCGGCTCCCCCCCGCGTTCAGCATCCTCCCGTCCGCCTTCCTCTCCAGCACTTTCTCGACCATCCTCGGGACGCTCACCCGGCTCGCCTTCCTCTCCGTCCTCGCCAGCTTCCTGGCGATTTCCCCCTTCCTCACCAGCCTGGCCCTGTCGTCCTTCGTTCGGTTGGCCGGACTGTCCCTGCCGTCCTCCCCGGGCTCCCTGCCTGCCGCCGGACTGTTCACCAGCCTCTCCCTCGCGCGGTTCACTCTCGCCATCTTCACCGGCATCGCCGGGCTCTTCTCCTTCACGCGGCTCCCGCTCCCCGGGCTCTTCGCCTTCCCCTGTCCGCTCCCCGGAATCCTCGCCTCGCTCGCCTTCAGCATCCTGTCCCTGCCGGCCGGAAGCCTGGCTGCCCGTGCGACCGGGGAGTCCCTGGCTTCCCGGAGGATTCCTGCCCCCCCGCGCCGGGTTGCCGCCTTCGGATGGGTCGGCCAACGCCAGCTCCGCGGGCTCCTGTCCGGAATTCTCCGGTTCTCCCGGATCTTCCTCCCCTTCCCGCCGCGCGCTTACCTCGCCCTCGCCCGGTTCACCTTCGCCGCCGGCCGATATTCCCGGCCTTTCTGAGAGACCATCCTGCAGCCGAAGCAACTCATCGACCAGCGAGTTCTCGCGAAAGGCCAGCTCCTCGAGACGCTCCTGTGCCTTGACCCTGACCTTGTCGAGGTTTTCCTTCAACTTCTCAGCGGAAACGACCGCGAAGGTGATCTCCTCGGAAAAGCTCTCCTTGTAGCCTCCCGGCTCATCATTGTCGTGAACAACCCCTCGGAAGCTGATATTCATACCCGGCTCGAGAGCCAGCGGAGCCAGGTCGATCGAGCCGTTGATTTCGATCACCAGGCCCTCGTCGGTACGTACAGCATCCCAGGGCGGAAGCTCCACGGGCTTCGGCTTTCCCTCCTCGATATCTGCGGACTGGAGCCCGCCGATGAGCAGCTGCAGCTCAGAGAATCCGAAATCATCACTGGCCCTGAGGCTGTACTCGATCCTGCCCTTCGGTGTCACCTCGCGGTTTTCTCCGGCGATCTTCAACTCGATCTCGGGCTGGGCATCCGGCAGCGCGACCAGGGCCAGCCGGCTCTCTTCACTATCGAAGCCCCACTCGGACCCCTTCACGCCGGCCTCCAGGAACCCGCTGGAATCCACCTCGAAGGAGTACCTGAATCCCTTCTCGCCAATGAGCTTCGCCTCGCCCTGCCCTGCCTCACCGAAGCGTCCCCAGGCGCTCTTGAGCTCCCGGTCGCATTCGGCCTCGAAAGAGACCTTCGAGCCGGCGATGACCTCCACCTCTCCGGCAGGATTCGAGATCTCCGTCTCGCCGAGCCCTGTGTGCCCGGGAGCCAGGACCCTCAGAACAGAGGAGACGACCTTCGGCCGATCGTGAACTTCGACCCGGGTCGTTCTGCTGTAGTTATCACCGCCGAGAAAATAAAATTCGAACTCGTCGAGGACGCTTGGGATGCTGTAGCTGAGCGCCGCCGCCCGGAATTTTTCTCCGGGAGCTGGGCCGCCCTCTTCCACCGCCGAGGCCACGGGCCAGCTCCCCTCCCGGGTAATTCCCGGCACCAGCCTGCTCCTGCGGCTGCTGAGCCCTGCATCGATGACGATAAAGACATCCCGGGGAGCGCCCGTCACCCAGCCGCGCAGATCGAGACGGGCCTTGCGCGGGTGGTGCTGAACGGGCTCGGGGCTCTCGAAGAAGAAATGCGTTTCCCGCGGCCAGTGAACCTGTGAGAGCTTGATGTTGCGCTGGACCCAGAGCGACGCATGAGCCGGAAAAAAGAGTCCGCAAAACACCAGGAACAGAACGGCCCCGGCGGCAGCGAGCTGGTTCTTTCGTACCGAGGCCGCATCCAGTACCCCGCCGATCTCCAGGGCGTTGACGGCCCGCTGGGATTCGTGCAGGGCCCTGTCGAAAAGCTCCTGCTCGAGTTCCGAGCGATCCTCCCCACCCTCTCGCCCGCCGGCAAGATCCCGGCGCAGCTCGACGATATTGGCAAGCTCGCCTTCGAGGCCTTCGGAGCTGTTCTCAACGGCGGCCAGGAGATCCTCCCTCGACAGGGCGGAGCGCAGGCGGCGGCGGCCCCGGACCAGGACCCGGATCCAGAGCAGGATGGCCACGACCAGCATCGCCAGGCGCAGTCCCAGGGACAACTCGAAAACGGAGTCGAGAATAAAGGAGAGCGCGGCGGTGGCCGCCAGCATGAGGAAGATAGACGAGATCCCATGCCAGGCCAGCAAGCGGTAATACCTGCGCTCGAGGCGCGCGAAAAGCTTGTTCAGGGCAGGGGCGGGATCCGCCGTGGAGCCTCTATATTTCATCTAGCCCTCCGCTTGCCAATAGACCCCCTGCGGATCCAATGAGGCCATCTATTACGGCTATTCGATTCCCGGTCCATCAATTGAGCCTCCAGAGCTTTCTGAGAATCCACTCTAACACCAGCAGGCCCGTAAAAAGGAACATCATCATCGCGGAATCCCAAACCGTCGAGGCCCGGCGGGCAATCACCTCGCTGATCGAGGCGTCCGGAATCAGCGCACCGTCACCGAGCTCCTCGAGCTCCGGCGACACGGTAAAGAAACGCCCCCCGCTCAATTCCGCGAGCTGCTCGAGCGTCCTGAAATCAGGCGAGAGATCATCGAGCTCCGAGTAAATATCGACGATCTCGAAAAAGCTCTTCGCCTCCTCGCCGAGACTGACCTGGTAATGACCGGCATCCGATGTCCTGAAGATGCCGCTATAGCTCCCGGTTGAGCCGGGGACGGGCGACAGGGTCAGACGCTTGCGCCTCTTGCCATCCCCCGCCCTGGGGGATTTTCCGGGCTTTTGCGGCTCCCCTTCATTTTCAGATTTCCTGCCGGATTCGATAAAGACCTCGACCGAGGGGCTCTCGACCGGCCGGCGGCGGGAATCCACCAGGCGCACATTGATCCGAACATCCTCCTGCCTGCTGTAGCGGTCCCTGTCGGTTTCAATGGTCGCTCGCCGCGTCCCCGCCTGCTCCTTTCCAAGAGAGAGCTGGCGAATGATCGCCGCCCAGAAGCGCTCATGGATACCGACATCAACCGCGCGCCAGCGCCAGAAATCATCGCTGCCCAGGTAGAGCACCTCGGCAAAGCCGATGCGATGCATCGCGGCGACAATGTCAGAGTCCTTCTGCAGCAGCGAGACCCCTCCAGGACGAAGCTTGCTGGTCTGGTACCAGAAGTAAAACGGCGGCAACTGCTGCCAGAGCTCCAGGTTCTCCACCGGCTCATCCCTCAGGCGGCAGAGCGGGTAGACACGCCCCCTCGCCGTAAGCGCCGGCTGCCAGGGTTTGTCGAAGACCCTGCCGGCCAGGGGCAGCCGGCCCGAGCCGAGGTCCACGGGCAGGAGAGCTCGCAGCTTCCTGAATCGGGCGTCGCCTCCCAGGATGTGGGTATTGATTTCACCCGCGACGAAGGCCAGGCCTCCCCCCTGCTCGGTAACGAAATCCACCAGCGCCTCCTGGAATTCCGAGGTGACGGTCGAGGGCTGGGGATCGAGCATCAGCACCGCGTCGTATTCGCGCAGGGCCTCCCTGCTCTGGGGCAGCTCGCTGATGAGAATATCGCCGTCCTGGGGGTACTCGGTATCCGCGCTGCTGAGCCAGCAGGAGACCTGGATGCCGTCATCACGAATCGCGAGGTTGCGCAGGAACCGGTACTCATTGGTGGCGTGACCCGCCATGAGCAAAACCCGGCGAAGCTCACTGGCGGCGGTCACCTGCGCGCTCTGCAGGTTATCCCTCCACTCGATCTCCCTGCGGTCCCTCTCGATGCTGAGCGTGTAGCGGTACTTCCCCTTCTCCTCCAGCCTGTCGGTGAACCGGAGGCGCTCCTCGAGCAGCCTGTTTTTCGGTACGAGGTTGCGGACATCCACCAGCTTCCTGTCGCGGCCATCCTCCCTGCTGCGATGGAGCTGAACCTTGACCGAACGCTGGATACCCGAGAGGAGCACCTTCGCATCGATCTCTAGGGGATAATCAACCTCGACCAGCGGCGGCATGGTCAACTCCTCAACGACGAAGTTCATCGGCAGCTTGTCCATGCCCACTCCGATGGCGAAGATGGGAACCCTGCGGTCGAGGGAGATGGCATCGTCCGCCCTCAGCGGCGAGACGCCGGAGTTGTTGCGGCCATCGGAGAGAATGACGATCCCCGCAAGGGGCTCACGGTCGAACTCACCGACGACATCGACGAGAGCGTCTCCTACCCTGGTCTCGTTCTGGGCCGTGTCGGGCACAGCCCCCTGGCTGAAGGGACTGACCCCCTTGAGCTCGGAACCGAAGGTATAGAACGCGAGGCTGTTGTTGCGCCCGAGACGATCGAGCAGAGAAGACTCCCCGTCCTCCTCCTCGAGCTTCCTGTCGACAGCGGCCACCGCGATCTCCGAGCGCGTCGGCAGGCTGCCGGGATCGAGGCCGGTGACCTCGGCCACCAGCCGGGCCGCCTCTTCGCCGAGCCTGTCCTTCTCCTGCATGCTGGCGGAATCATCGAGAAGGATGACGGTCTTGCCCGGGCGGGTAATCGAGGTCTCGGTCAGCAGACGCGGGTTGAGGAGGATCAGGACCACCAGGATGAGACAGCCGAGCCTCAAAAGCGCGAGGACGGCGCGCTGGAAGGTGCCCAGCTGGCGCTCCCTGAAATAGAGCGCGAAGATGAAGACCAGGCTCGCCAGCAGCAATGCGGCCGATGCCGCCAGCCAGAAGCCCTGCGGCATGCTGGAGAACTCCCAGAAGGTCTCTCCTCCAGCGGGGACCTCTCCCTCTTCGAGTCCGAGTAGAGTCCTCAGCCAGGAGCTCACTTGTTCACCTCGAGTCGTGTTGGAAACATCATACCTTCCTGCCGAACCACCAGGCCGCGAACAATTCGACGAGCAGGAAGACCCCGGCCGCGAGCGCCAGCCAGCGCCAGATCTCGCCTTCCTGGTCCCTGCGGAAGGCATCGACGTCGACGTTGCCTCCCATGACAAACTGGATCCCGGTATCGGAGAGAGCCTCATACAGGCTCTCTCCATCGCATTCGCCCAGGTCACTCTCGGAATCTTCCCGGCGCACCGCGTACCAGCGGGCGGACTCGCCGGCCTCCAATATGCCGGGGCGCGCAGACGCCGCAACTCTGAAGAGACCCGCCAGCTCGGGCCTGTACTCCTCGCCGTGCCCGGGCCGGATCCACCTGACGGGCGCCGGTGCCCCGGAGCTCTCATCCGCAGGAGGCGGTGACTCGATCCTGTAGTTCACCCCCGGCTTCTTCTCGAGCCGGAGAAGCTCCCCGACCTGCGAGGTCCTCCCCCAGCTGTGCCGGCGCGAGAGGTAACGGACCCACTCCTGCATGAGAATCGGGTAGGTATAGTCGGTCGGCCAGTCACCCCAATCCCTGTCAGCCGTGGTATTGAATACCACGAGGCGTCCGCGCCCATCGAACTCGGGCTGCGCATCGGCGGCTTCCCCATCCTTTTCAGAGGTTTTCCCATCCCCCCTGGCGCCGGCGGCTACGAGAGATGGGGCATACCTTCCCTCGATGATGGCTGGAGTGGAAAGCTCGTCGTCGTAGCTCCCCGCCACCCTCGCTCCCGGCAGCGGCTCGAGCAGGAAGAAGCGCCTGAACACCACGTGGGCGAAAGAAGAGGTCTTGAGTCCGCGGAACAGCTCCAGGGTCGGATGCCGGAAATCACCGAAATCGAAGTGACGCGCGCCCGGCGGACCCGGCTCCTTCAAGATGGCGGGAAAGAGGGCCGGCTCACCTGCGAAGGGACGGGCGAGCTCGAGATAGCTGTCTACGTTGACCTTATTGCCCAGGAAATAGGCGATCCCGCCTCCCGAGCGGGCGAAATCACCCAGGGCTTCCCGCTCGGAGACGCTGAGCTTCGAGCGATTGAGAATGAAGACACAGTCGACATTCTCCAGCTCCTTCGCCTCCACCTCGCCTTCGATCAGCGAGACAGAAACCCCTGATGGGACATCCCCCCTCGGCGAGAGGGCCGCCACCAGGAGACCCGATTCACTGGCAAAGCGGTTCGGTGAGGGAGCTCCGTCGACCAGCGCCACCGCCAGGGAATCGCGAACGACAGCCACCAGGCTGCTCACATCGTCCCGGACGAGGCGATCGGGGGTGATGGAGGCCTTGAGTGGATACTCGCCGCCCTCGATAAAGATATGCTGGATCTCCACGCGCACGGTCTCTCCAGAGGCGATATTCTCGATCATCGGCAGGGGAATCTTGTGCCGCGCGACGAACTCGTCACCGCCGGAGCCGCCGACCTCGATGTCTCCCTCTATGCGCACCCTGGGATCCTTGCCGTAATTCGTCACCTCGACAGCGATCCGAACCGGCACCCCGGCCAGCACAGGATCGGATTCGATGGAGAAATCCGTGATCGCGGTATTGTCCAGGGACCCGGAGCTCACGTCGACAAACTGGAAGTTGAAGCTGTCAGCCAGCTTCTTCTCGCGGGCGATCTCCTCGAAGAGAACCGCCAGGGAATCTCGCAGGCTCCCATCCTCCTCGAACCAGTCCCTGCCCCGATAGTCACTCACGAGCACCACCGAGCGAACAATGGAGGCGGCGGAGCTCTTCGCCTCATCGATCAGCTTTCTCAGGATCCTTGGAAAATCCAGCGACAGGTCGCTCGTTGTCTCATCGCGCAGCGAGTCCAACAGGTCACGCCCGGCGAGAGAGGCCCGCGCCCCGGCGGAGACGCTCCCCCCATCCACGACACCACCCTGCACCTGTCCCTCGACCTTTCCAACCTCTCTCCCAGGCCTGCTTCCCAGCCATACGCTGACGGGTATCGAGCCGCCCAGCGCATCCTGGACCTGGCTGATCGCGCTCTCCCGCGCCGTGTCAAAGACCTTACCGGTGCTGGAGACGGCCTCCATGCTGAAGCTGTCATCGAGAACGACAACCCGGCTGTCCTCTCTCCAGCCGGCAAGTCCCCTGAGCACCGGCCGGGCCACGGCCATCACCAGGAAACCGATGATCGCCATCCGAAGCAGAAGCAGGATGAGATCCTCAAACTTCACTCGACGGCGGTTGCTCACCTGCGCGGCGAGGAGAAAGTCCATCGCCGCCCAATCGTGCACCCGGTAGCGGCGCTTGTTCAGGATGTGGATGATGACCGGGGCGGCCGCCAGGGCCAGGCCCCAGAGAAGAAGACCATTTACGAACATATCTGGTTCACGTTCCCCCTATCCATTTCTCGCCGCGGCCTTGCGGCGACGGGCTCTCTGCGCCAGCAGCTTCGCCAGGGCCTCGGAGATCTTCTCGGGGCCGGTGATGAGCTGGTAGTCAAAGCCGCAGCCCTCGCACGTCTTCTTGAGATGACCCAGGGCCCCCTCGAGAACCTCGAGATAGCGCTCCCGGAGACGATGGGGTTCGGTAAGAAGCTGCCTGGCATCCTCCAGTCCCTTGAAGAGAATATTCGACTCGAAAGAGAACTCGCGCTCGTCGGGATCGAGGACCTGCAGGACGACGGCATCGTGGCCCCGGTAGCGCAGGAATCCCAGCGATGCCTCGATCTCTTCCTGCGATACGAAGAAATCGGAGATCAGGACAAAGAGGCAGCGGCGCGGGAGCTCGAGGCTCACTCTCTCCAGCACATCCTTCATCGAGGTCTTGCCGCCGGGCTCGAGACCTTTCAGCCTCGCCGCGATGCTGGCGAGGGCGAGGGTCTTGGCTGTGGGCGGAACGAATTCCCTGAGCTCCTGGTCGTGGACCGCGAGACCAACCGCGTCACGCTGGCGATGCAGAAGGTGACCGAGAGCCGCGGCCGTCGTGGCGCCAACCTCGAACTTGCTGAGAGTGCCGGAGCTGTAGGTCATCGAGGCGCTCGCGTCCAGGACGAGCAACGCGGTGATGTTCGTTTCCTCTTCGTAACGCTTGATATAGTAGCGGTCCATCCGCCCCAGGACCTTCCAGTCGAGATGGCGCAGATCGTCGCCGGGCACGTATTCCCTGTGCTCCACGAACTCGACGCTGAAGCCGTGGCGGGAGCTCTTGTTCTTTCCCGCCAGGAAGCCATCGACGATGCGCTTGGCTACCAGCTCGAGTCGCGAGAGACGCGCGATGAGCTCAGAGTCGAAGAATCCGTCGGCTGACTTCATCGTATTCATTCCTGGCGTTGAAGGTCGGCACGTCATCGAGAAGCATGCCGACAATTTCATCCGGGCCGAGGCCCTCGGCCTCGGCGTGAAAACTGGGGACCAGGCGGTGCCTGAGAACCGGAAGCGCCACGGCCCTGATGTCGGAGCGAGTCACCGAGAACCTGCCGGCAAGGAGCGTGTGGGCCTTGGCCGAGCGAATCAGCGCCTGCGCCGCCCGCGGACCGACTCCCCAGGCGATATAATCCCTGACCCATCCCGGAGCCGCTTCCGCCTCGGGACGCGACATCCTCCCGATACGGGTCGCGTAGGCCTGCACATGCTCGGTGACAGGAAGCGCGGGCAGAATCCCCTGCAGGGAGAGAAGGAGCTCGCGATCGAGAACCGCGGATGCCGCGGTCTCGGTATTGCCGGTCGTCCGCTCAATGATCCTCTCCTCCTCATCGAATTCCGGGTAGTCGATGCAGATCTTCATCAGGAAGCGATCAAGCTGCGCCTCCGGAAGAGGGTAGGTGCCCTCCTGCTCAAGCGGATTCTGGGTGGCCATCACGCAGAACGGCCTCGGGAGCGTATGCGCCCGGCCGCCCACGGAGACCTGTCCTTCGCTCATTCCCTCCAGCAACGCGGCCTGGGTCTTCGGAGGCGTCCGGTTGATCTCGTCCGCGAGCAGGAGATTCGTGAAAATCGGCCCCTTCCTGAAAACGAAATCGCGCTCTCCAGCTCCGACCTTCTCTCGAAAAATCAGCGTCCCGGTCACATCCGTGGGCATCAGGTCGGGGGTGAACTGGATGCGCCCGAAATCCAGGGAGAGCGACTGGGCGATCGTATTGACCAGCAGGGTCTTGGCGAGCCCCGGCACCCCCTCCAGGATCGCGTGTCCGCCCACGAGCAGGGTCATCAACAGCTGTTCAACGACCGCGCCCTGGCCAACGATTACCTCGCCCACCTCTTTCCTCAGGCGCCCCATGTGCGCGGGCATGCTGTCGAGCAGCTCGATCCCCTCCGGCGTATCCGGACCCGGGCCCTTACCAGCCGCCTGCGCCGCCGTCACCGCTGGTATACCGCCAGGCGGTTATAGGGAATCTGCAGGCACAGCAGCGCCAGCGCGGTCCCGTAGAGCTCGCCGCCGTCGGCTCCATCCCAATACCCGTCAAGCGCCTGCTCAGAGATGAACATCTCGGCGCTTCGCCTGTAGAAGGGCAGCCACTGCTTGCCGCCGAGCACGAACTTGGCCTGGGTCAGGTAGTACTGCACGTACTCGGCATGATGCCCATAGCCCCATTGGGGATCGATGTTCCGATGCATGTAGTCGGTTATCCTGCGAATCAGCGGCTCGTCGTATTTGCCCGCGTTCCAGAGAGCCACGATAGCCGCGCAGGTAACCCCTGGACGCACCTGGTAGCTGTTGATCCTGTAGCGTACGCTGCCATCGGCGTTGGCTGATTTCTCGATGAACTTGACCCCTTTTTCGACGACCTTCTTCGAGACGAAGATCCCGACGTCACGACAGGCGCGCAGAGCCTGCAGCTGGGTGACCACCAGGGTACCTTCATCCTCGTAGGCGTTGGGAGAATAGCCCCAGCCCCCCTCATCGGTCTGCGAACGCTGGGTGAGCTTGACCCCATCCTGGAGTACCTTGCGAATGACCTCACGCTGGCGCGGGTCTTTCTCCTGGGCGAAAATCTGCGAGAGATAGGTCATCGCGAAGGCGTGGCAATACATCGGACGCTGTTCGCGAGCGTTGACGTTGGCGATCAGCCCGGGGGCGTAGGAATAGGTGCCGACACAATTGTTCAGCAGGTAGCTGGTGATTTTCTGCAGGTTCCTGGCGTAGGGACCGCGCGTCGGGGTGCTCCCACTGGCCAGGAAGGCGAGCCCCGACAGCGATGTCATGGCGGTGGGATAGACGTTGGAGCTCCAGGTGGACTTTCCATAGGAGCCATCGGACTCCTGCGCGCGAGCAAGATAGCTGAGACCCTTCTTGATCGAGGCCTCGACCACGGGCGTCACCCCGGGAGGCCTGAGATTGTTTTTCCCCGCAACCTGGGCCTGGAGGCCCGGCAGCGAAAAAAGAGGGCCGACAAACACGCAAAAGCCCAGGAAGGCGCAGGCGGCACCCGCTCGAAGTTCACTTCGTGACCAGCTCATCCGGACTTATTTCCCCGATTGAAAAGATTCCCGGCCTTCGCGGGAAAACACTGCCGGAAGGCCGGCGCCGGCTACCCGACACCCTGACCACCTTAAACTTTCAGAGCGGTTAACTCCAGCAAAGAACACCTGCCTCGACGCGCCCCGGGGAAGCGCTGTTTTCGGGACTCCGGCGCCGGCGGGGCTGTGTTATCGTTGCCTGCTTCTGATCGCAACCAGGCAGCCGGCTGACCGGACCTGCCAGCCATCCGGGAGCTGGAGGAAAACGCAATGGATCGCAGGGATTTTGTAAACAGGGGGGTCCTGGCCGCCCTGGCGGGAGGAGCCGCGGCGTCCCTCGCCGGGGCGGGCCCGGCGGGGGCCGCGCAGCCGGATGGCGCTCGAAAAAGCGTGCGGGAATTCGGCGCCAGGGGGGATGGAAAAACCGACGATAGCGTCGCCATCGAAAAGGCGCTCGCCAGTGACACGGGAACCCTCGTTTTTGAGCGGGGGGTCTACAAGCTCGGCAAGACCGTTGTCGTAGACCTTTCGAAGCGAGGCTGGACCTCGATCGACGGCGACGGGGGAGCCCGGCTCCTCATGGCGGCTCCAGGCCCCGCGCTTCATTTCATCGGCACCCACAAGGGCACCGCGGAGCCGGACTCCGTCAGCGAGCTCACCTGGAATAGAGAGCGACTGCCGCTTGTCCGGAACATTGAGATCCTCGGAGATCATCCTGAGGCTGTCGGCCTGCGTCTCGAGAGGACCCTGCAGGCCACGCTGAGCGGAGTCCTCATCCGCCGCTGCGGAACCGGGATCCACCTGGTAGAGCGCAACCGCAATCTCATCATCACCCACTGTCACATCTATGAGAACCGGAAGATCGGCATCCACTTCGATCATGTCGATCTCCACCAGGCGATCATCGCATCGAGCCACATCAGCTACAACCCGGTGGCGGGAATCTGGCTCGAGGGTGGCGGCATGCGTAACTTCCAATTTGTCGGCAACGACATCGAATACAACCACGATGAGAAACTCCAGGGCAGTGCAGACCTGCTCATCGACATGCGTCCGAAGGGCAGCAGCTTCCGGGAAGGAACCATCGTCGGCAATACGATCCAGGCCCGGCCCACGCCCGGGGGAGCGAATATCAGGATCCTCGGAGGCGAGGGCCTTCTCACCGGGGGACTGCTCGCCATCACCGGCAATCTCATCGGCAGCCAGACGGACCTTCTCCACCTGGCCGACTGCAGGGGCGTCAGCATCGGCGGCAACTCCCTCTACAGCGCCATGGGGAGGACCCTGGTGGCCGAGCGCTGCGCCAACCTCGTCTTCGCGGGTAATTCGATTGACTGGAATCCAGGCCACCGCGAGAAGAACCATGCCGACGGCATCCGGCTCTCCGACTGCGACGGGGTCAGCCTCAGCGCGACGATCCTGGAAAACAGCTTCCAGGGCTCCGCCGACAGCGGCGGCGCCATCGAGGTGGCCGGGAGCCGGGATGTCACCATCACCGATTGCCAGGTGCTGGACCCCCGGCACCGGGGAATCTGGCTCGAGGATGCCGTCCGCTGCAGGGTGAGCAATTGCACCATCGTCGACCGAAGAGCGAAGGCTACCATGAAGGCCTCCATCGAGCTGCGCGGCAAGAGCCGGGACAATATCGTCTCCGGCAACATCATCAGCCGCGGCACCCTGCCGGCCACGGGCAAGGCCGCGCTCAGCAGGAACAACCTGGAGGTCTGAGGCGGCCGGGGACGTTCAGTTGAGGTCCCTGAAGGTGAAGGACCTCTCGACCTTCGCCCCACCCGGCTTGCCGTCGACCTCGGCGTAGGGATAGATGAAGAAATTGACCGGGTCGCCCTGCTGCTCCGGCTCGAGGACCAGGTCACGGCCCGCGCTCATCGAGAACCTGTTCCGGCAAATGGTACCGAAGAAATACTCCGTCTTTCCAGGAGCCTTGTCCGCCTCCGATATATCCACCGGCTTCCACGACTCACCGTCGGCGTACCATGCCCAGCAATGGTAGCCCCCGATCCGCCCCTCGGTTTTTCCCGTGGGAATGGGAAAGCCGATCTCGAAGACGGCCGGCACCTTCCTGCTGCGAGCCATCGCGATGAAGAGGGTGTGGAAATCCGAGCAATTCCCCTGGCCGATCGCGCAGGCATGCCCTACGTCGCCGCGCCCCCAGCCCTTGCCGGACTTGTCATAGGTCATATCCTCGAGGACCCTGTCATAGAGTCCCCTGGCCACCTCGACAGCCCCGCCTCCCCGGGCCGAGGCCTCTCTCGCCCTCTTTCTGACCTCGTCGCTGATCGGAGCCATCCTGTCCCCAGCGAGGAGACGTTCCCCCGCCGCGGCCGCGCGCAGGCTTGAAACGCCGGAGACCTCCCTGCGCTCCACATCGAAGGAGACCCGGACCTCCGCCTCCTCGGGAAAAGGAGCTCCCAGGCTGGCGTATACCATCCTGTTTCCATAGACCTTCTCGGTCGTGAGGCGATGCTCGCCGGGCGCCTTGATCTCGAGATTGGTTATCTTCTGGGTTTCATCGTTCTGCGGAACGGGGATCCAGATGTCGACCTTCTGCGCTCCGGCCGCGATCCCGACGATCCTGGCGATGTAGTCAAAATGAAAGGAGCGGCTGGGTGAGCCCGGAGCCCGGCACCCGGCGGCGAAGAGGACGAGGGAGCTGAGCAGGGCGAGAGGAATCGCACGATAAAGATTCATGAATGATTTCAACTGTCCCCTGGCTGAGGTACCCATTATCGAAAGTCTAACTCCGGGGACCGCCATCGGATAATCAGAAACATTGATAAAACAGTTATTATGAATAGAATATTCTTATGGATAAGAATTTTGGATTGCGCGAGCTGGAGGCCTTCGTAACGGTCGCCGAATGCGGCTCTTTCACGGCGGCCGGCCGCAGGCTGCTGCTCACCCAGCCGACCATCAGCCTGCGGATCTCCTCCCTTGAAGAAGCGCTCGATGCAAAGGTCTTTGACCGCTCACGCAGCGGGACACTCCTGACGCCCGCGGGCGAGGCATTGATGCCTCACGCCATCGCCGCCCTGGGAAAACGCCGGGAGGGCATCGAGGCGATCCGGGAGCTGAAGGAGGGGAGAAAAGGAATCCTCAAGGTCGGAGGCTCCTCGATCCCCGGCGCCTACATCCTTCCCGCTCACCTTGCCCGGCTCAAGAGGGAGAACCCCGGCCTCGAGATCCGGTTGCAGGTCAGCGATACCGACACCGTCCTGGCAGCCCTGAGGGCCGCGGAGATCGAGCTCGCCGTCCTGGGAAGACAGGCCGGCGACAAAGACCTCGAGACGATCGAGCTGGAAAGAGACCGGGTGCTGCCGCTGGCGGCCCCCCAATGCCTCAGGGACCACGGCCTCCGGCCTCCCCGCAGGAGAGGCGACACCCTGTCGGTACAAGCCGGAGACCTCTCCCGCCTACCGCTGATCCTGCGCGAGCCGGGCTCAGCCACGAGAGCCCTGGCCATCGAGAGACTGGAGGCCTGCGGCATAAGGATCCCGGACTTCGCCTCCCTGCTGGAGGTTCCAGGCAATACCGTGGCCCGGCAGGCCGCCCGCGCGGGGCTGGGGGTAACCTTTCTCTCGTCCTTCGCCGCCCGGGAGTCCCTGGCCCGGGGCGATCTCTGCCAGCTCGAGATCCCCGGCTTCAATTCCGAACGTCCCATCACGCTCACCCGGCTCAAGGGCAGAACCCTCTCTCCGGCGGCGCTGAAGCTCGCTGGAGAGCTCGAAGCCAGCGCATCCTGAAAGACGCCGCGAAGCCTCCTCAGCTACCCTGGAGCTTCAGCGCCTTCCCCGCGGCATCGGTGATGCGAAGGCAGAATCCCCAGGGGCCGCTCTGCTGGCCGATTTTCAGCAGGATCCTGTTCTCACCTTTCTTGAGCCGAACCTTCACCGAATCCTGGTCGACCTTCAGGTCGCGCGGGGCCGGAGCAAAGTGCACGCGTTGGCCATTCAGCCAGCAGGCCAGGCCGGCATCGCTTCCCATCCTGAAGACAGCCTCCGTATCCTCGGCCACCTCGATCACCGTATAGCCGTAGGCCATAACGTTCTGGCTGCGCCGGAAGACCGGCAGCAGGTTGATCGTC
>Ga0310345_10002138_pt1 | contig 20499 bp, 21 predicted proteins | sample HC15DNA20500_MG_FD_204667 | JGI IMG/M metagenome (GOLD analysis project Ga0310345, IMG submission 204667) | Marine microbial communities from station ALOHA, North Pacific Subtropical Gyre - HC15-DNA-20-500_MG | ecosystem: Environmental > Aquatic > Marine > Oceanic | place: Pacific Ocean: North...
GCAAGCTGCTGCTCGTGCTGATCCTGAGCGGGTACCACGGGTACATGGTCGCGCTCTCGAAGAAGATGGCGAAGGGTGCGCGGCCGATGGCGGAAAAGCGCCTGCGCCTGGTGGGCGAGGTACCCGCGATCCTGCTGGCCCTGATCGTCGTGCTGGTGGTCGTGAAACCCTTCTGATCGAGAAGGCGCGAGCGACATTTTGTGCGTGAAGCTCGATTGACCTGAGCGCGCGATAGACCTATTTCGATGCCCAACCCAGCCGGGCATCGCGGCTTTCATGCCGTGTCAGCAATCTTTCGCTTTCCCCAAGCACCTTGAAGATTCCGCGCAATTCGATGGGTTCGGCTCGTCATTTTTCGGACTGATTATCTATGCATCTCAAAGACTTAAAGAAGAAGGCGCCCGCCGACCTGGTAAGTATGGCGGAAGAGCTCGGGGTGGAAGCCGCTGGCACCATGCGCCGTCAGGACCTGATGTTCTGCATCCTGCGCGAGCTTGCCGAGGATGAGGAATACGACGAACAGATCATGGGCATCGGCACCATCGAGGTGATGCAGGATGGCTTCGGCTTTCTGCGTTCACCCGAGGCGAACTATCTCGCCGGCCCGGACGACATCTATGTTTCGCCCAACCAGATCCGCAAATGGGCGCTGCGCACGGGTGATACCGTGGAGGGCGAAATCCGCGCTCCGCGTGAAGGCGAACGCTATTTCGCGCTGACCAAGCTGACCTCGGTAAACTTCGACGATCCCGAAGCCGTGCGGATGCGCACGAATTTCGACAATCTGACGCCGCTCTATCCGGAAGAAAAGCTGTCGCTCGACACGCTCGATCCGACGGTGAAGGACAAGAGCGCGCGGGTGATCGACATCATTTCGCCGCAGGGCAAGGGCCAGCGCGCGCTGATCGTGGCGCCGCCGCGTACGGGTAAGACCGTGCTGCTGCAGAATATCGCCAAGGCTATCACGGACAACCATCCGGAAGTCTTCCTGCTGGTCCTGCTGGTCGACGAACGGCCCGAGGAAGTGACCGACATGCAGCGTTCGGTGAACGGCGAGGTTATTTCCTCGACCTTCGACGAACCCGCGCAGCGCCACGTGCAGGTGGCGGAAATGGTGATCGAGAAGGCCAAGCGTCTGGTCGAGCACAAGCGTGATGTTGTGATCCTGCTCGATTCGATCACGCGTCTCGGCCGTGCCTACAACACCGTCGTGCCCAGCTCGGGCAAGGTGCTGACGGGCGGTGTGGATGCCAATGCACTCCAGCGGCCCAAGCGCTTCTTCGGCGCTGCGCGTAACATCGAGGAGGGCGGTTCGCTCTCCATCATCGCCACTGCGCTGATCGATACGGGCAGCCGCATGGACGAGGTGATCTTCGAAGAGTTCAAGGGCACCGGCAACTCGGAAATCGTCCTCGATCGAAAGGTCGCGGACAAGCGCATCTTCCCCGCGCTCGACGTCGGCAAGTCCGGCACGCGCAAGGAAGAGCTGCTGGTCGAGAAGGACAAGCTCTCCAAGATGTGGGTGCTGCGCCGCATCCTCATGCAGATGGGCACCATCGATTCGATGGAGTTCCTCCTCGACAAGATGAAGGATTCGAAGACCAACGAAGACTTCTTCGACACCATGAACCAGTAGGATCATGCGCCGCGCCGTGGTGACCGGGGCGCCGGGGTCGGGCAAGTCGACCCTGCTGGCCGAGGTGGCGCGGCGCGGAGTTGCGACGGGGGAGGAGGTCGCGCGGGCGATCCTCCAGGCCCCCGGTGGCATGGAGATGCGCGCGGAACGGCCGACCGGCTTCGCGCTCGCCATGCTCGAGGCGCAGTGTGCTTCGTGGGAGCACGCAGGGGAGGGCGATGCGCCGATCCTGTTCGATCGCGGTTTTGCCGATATCGTCGGTTTCCTGAGGCTGGAAGGGCTGCCCGTTCCGCCTGCGATCGACGCCGTGTGCCGCAAGTATCAATACGAAGGGCCGGTCTTCCACGCGCCGTCCTGGCGCGAGATTTACCGCCAGGACGACGAGCGGATTCAGACCTGGGAGGAGGCGGTCGAAAGCGATGCGGCGGTGCTCCGCGCATGGCGGGACTATGGCTATAGCCCGATCACGCTGCCCTTTGCCGATCCCGCGACCCGCGCAGCCTTTGTGATTGAGAGGCTATGAAGCGGACGCTCTTTCCAGCTGCGCGGCCATCATTTCCCAAACCTTGTTCACTGCCTTGATCGGGCGGATCATCACCTTGAAGTCCTCGATCTTCCCGGCTTCGTCGAATCGGATGATATCGACGCCGTTCACGTGGATATCATCGAGGATGCAGGTGAATTCGAGCATCGCATCGCGCCCGTCGACGATCTCGCGGACATAGCGGAATTGACCCTGGCCCAGCGTGGCGGCGGCTGCGCTCAGATAGGCAACCACCAGCTGGCAGCCCTCCTGTGGTGTATGCACCACCGGAGAGTGGAAGACCGCATCCTCTGCCACGAGCCCTGCGAGTCTTTCCGGATCTGGCGCGGTGGCGAGGGTGTGCCACTGGGCGAGGCCCCGGGCGGTCGCGTTCATCCGAGATGCTCGGCGAAGAATTCGCTCGTGCGCTTGTCGGCAAGCTGTGCGCATTCTTCGTTCCGGCGCTTGCCGAACTGCGTAGCGAAGCCGTGGTCCATGCCTTCATAATCGTACAGCGTCACCTTCGGGTGATCGTCCAGCCCTTCGTGCATCGCCTTTTGCGTTTCCTTGTCCACGAAGCCGTCTTCGGTCGGGATATGGAGCATGAGCGGATTTGCGATGGCGTCCTTTTCGCGCAGCAGGTTGTCGATACCCACCGCGTAATAGCCGACCGAGGCATCCGAATCGGTCCGGGCCGCGGTCATGTAGGCCAAGCGACCGCCGAGGCAGTAGCCGACAGCACCGACCTTCTTGCCGCTGTCTTCGCGCGCCCATTTGATCGTCGCTTCGATATCCCTGACGCCCGCGTCCTGATCGAACTTGCCCATCAGATCGAGGGCCTTCTGGAATTCCGGTTCGATATCCGGATCGAGCTCGATACCCTCGCCAAGCTGCCAGAAGAGGTCCGGAGCAACTGCCAGATAACCGTCTTCGGCCAGCAGATCGCATTTGCGACGGATGCCTGCGTTCACGCCGAAGATTTCCTGAATGACGACGATGGCTGCACGCGGCGTGCCTTCGGGCCGCGCGACATAGGCCATGAAGTCCTTGTTGCCGTCGAGGGTGGTAATCCGTGTCGTTTCGCTCATCGATGTGCTCCCGTCTTTCGTCGATAGCCGTGCTTGCGCGGACCGGAAGGGCCGCCCAAATACCTGTCTGGAGAGGTAACGGAGAAATCTCAATGAAGGTCCACGTGGAAATCGATTGTACGCCGGAAGAGGCGCGGGCCTTCATGGGTCTGCCCGATCTGAGCAAGGCGCAGGCAGCCTATTCCGAAGGGATGGAGCGCGCCATGCGCGGCGTTTCCAACCCGGATCAGCTGCAGGAACTGGCGCGGACAATGGCCCCCATGGGGCAGGCGGGCCTGAAGATGTTCCAGGCGTTCATGGATGCGAACGCGGGCGGCTCCGCGCGCGGAAAGGGCTCCTCGGGCAGCGAGAAGACATCTGGCGACTGACACTCCGGACACCATTTTCGCGCTGTCCTCCGGTACGCCGCCCTGCGGTGTGGCGATTATCCGAATGTCGGGTGCAGGGTCGGGCAGGGCGCTCAACGTACTGGCTGGCAGGCTTCCCAATCCGCGTCAGGCCAGCCTGCGGCAGATACGCGATCCGCAGGCTGGCTGGCTGGACGAGGCGCTGGTCCTCTGGTTCCCCGGCCCCAACAGTGCGACGGGCGAGGATTGCGCCGAAATTCACTGCCATGGCGGGCGGGCCGTGATCCGTGCGATCGAAAGTTCCCTCTCGAGCCTCGGCTTGCGGCAGGCCGAGCCAGGGGAGTTTACACGGCGTGCCTTCCTCAACGGGCGGATGGATCTGCTCGAGGCGGAAGCCTTGGGCGACATGCTGTCGGCCGAAACCGAATTGCAGCGTGCGGTCCTGGCCAGTTCTGCCAAGGGTCATGCATCGGCAGAGGTTGCGCATTGGCGCGAAGCCGTCCTGTCCGCATCCGCCGCGGTCGAACAGGAACTGGATTTTTCTGATGACGACCAGGACGGTATCGCGCCCAGACCTGGGTGGCGCTCTGAAGCGAGACGCGTCGCTGACGAGATGGCCGCGTGGCTGGCGGTCCCTCCGGCGGAGAGATTGCGGGAAGGGCTGCGCGTCGTGCTTGCGGGCCCCCCCAACTCGGGCAAGTCGAGCCTCTTCAACGCCATTCTTGATGAGGCAGCGGCGATCGTATCTCCGATTGCGGGGACGACCCGCGATGCGATCGAGCGCCCGGTTGCGATCGGGGGTGTTCCCTTCCTGTTGGTCGATACCGCCGGATTGCGCGATGAAGGTGCGGACGAGATCGAGCGGATTGGCATCTCTCGCGCTGGCCAGGAGCTCGCGCGCGCGGATGTGGTGCTCTGGCTGGGGCCGGAGGGTGAGGGGCCGACAGGCGCGATCGAGGTGGCGAGCATGATCGACGCTCCTGCGTGGCAAGCCAAGGGCGAAGGGTCGCTTGCGGTTTCGGCTGTCACGGGCGAGGGCCTTCCCCGACTAATGGGTCGGCTTTCGGAGGTGGGACGGGACAGATTGCCCAAACCGGGGCAGGTCGCGGTTTCCCGGCGTCAGAAGGAGAGGCTGCAAACTGCGCGGCTGCAGCTGCTCGAAGCGGCGCAGGTTGAGGATCTGCTGATTGCAGGGGAGGCGCTTCGCCAGGCACGCCACGCTCTGGATGCAATGCTCGGCACGGTGGGCACGGAGGATATGCTGGACTCGCTGTTCGGCCGTTTTTGCATAGGCAAGTGATTCAGCCCGGGATGTTTCACGTGGAACATCTCGCCCCCTAGCGAGAGGGCTCGTGTGCTCTTATAGGGGTGCCATGCGGCACTTTCCGATAATAGTCATCGGCGGCGGGCATGCCGGCGTCGAGGCGGCCTGTGTCGCCGCGCGCATGGGCCTTCATGTGGCACTGGTTACCATGGACGCCACCAAGATTGGGGCGATGAGCTGCAACCCGGCGATCGGCGGTTTGGGCAAGGGCCACCTCGTGCGCGAGGTCGATGCATTCGATGGCCTGCTCGGCATTGCAGCGGATGCGGGCGCGATCCATTACCGAATGCTCAATCGCTCCAAGGGAAGCGCGGTCTGGGGTCCGAGAGTTCAGGCAGATCGACGTTTGTTCGGCGCAGCCGTGCGCGAGCGCGTAGCGAGTGAACCCACTCTCAAGGTTATCGAAGGCGAGGTTGCGGGCCTTCGGATCGAGGGGGGCAAGGTTCGCGGAGTCTCGCTCGCAGATGGCATGCAGCTGGCGTGCGATGCTGCGGTGTTGTGCACCGGGACGTTTCTTGGCGGCGTGCTTTTTCGCGGAGAGGAACGCTTCGAAGGGGGCCGTATTGCAGAGGGCGCCGCTGCGAGACTGGCTGGGCAATTGCGGGATGCTTCGCTGCCGCTGGCACGTTTGAAGACGGGGACCCCGCCTCGGTTGGACGGTCGGACGATCGATTGGGCCCGGCTGGCGGTCCAGCCATCGGACCCTGACGAGTGGACCATGTCGCCCCTGTCAAAGGAACGCGTCAACCCGCAGGTGTTTTGCGCGATGACGCGCACCAATGGTCGCGTTCACGAGATCATCCGCGCGAACCTCTCCCGTTCGCCACTCTATTCGGGCGCCATCGATGCGCAGGGCCCCAGATACTGCCCGTCGATCGAAGACAAGATCGATCGTTTCGGTGACCGTGACGGACACCAGATATTTCTTGAGCCCGAAGGGCTCGACACGCCGCTCGTCTATCCCAACGGGATCAGCACCTCGCTGCCCGTGGATGTGCAGGAGGCTTTCTTGCGCGCCATCGAGGGGCTTGAGCAGGTCCGGGTGGCGGAGCCGGGCTATGCCGTCGAATACGACCACGTAGATCCGCGTTCCTTGGACCGTTCGCTGCAGATGAAGGACCTCGAAGGCCTCTATTGCGCGGGACAGATAAACGGGACGACAGGTTATGAAGAGGCTGCGGCGCAGGGCCTTGTCGCCGGCCTCCATGCCGCGTGCCGTATTGCGGGGCGGGATGAGCCAGGCCTGGATCGGGCGAATAGCTACATGGCCGTTATGGTCGACGATCTCACCCTGCACGGTGTCAGCGAACCCTATCGCATGTTGACGGCCCGGGCGGAGTACCGGCTCCGGTTGCGGGCCAACAATGCTTCCTCCCGGCTCACGCCCCTGGCGATTCAGGCAGGATGCGTGTCCGAAGGACGGCGCCGTCGGTTCGAAGCGCGTGAAGAGGCACGTGAAGCGCTGCAGCTGGCCCTGGGCCGGGAGCGCTCTCCTTCCGAAATGCGGATGTTGGCCTTTGCCGCAACGGACGATGCGGGGCGCCAACCGCTCGGGGATTGGACCCGATATCCCGGCATCGATTTGCCGCGCTTGGCCGAGGCCGGTCTTGTTCCACGTGAAACGGAGCATGGCTTGCATTCGGAGGTAGCCGAGGACCTGCACTATGCCCCATACGTCGCGCGGCACGAGGCGGAGCTGAAGGAACTGCGTGCAAACGAGAAGATCGCTTTGAAGCCTGATTTTCCCTTTCACGAAGTGCCCGGCCTCTCGAACGAGATGGTGGAACGCTTGTCCCGCACCCAGCCCCAGAGCCTGGCTCAGGCGGGCCGGGTACCGGGCATAACGCCTGCGGCGCTCGCCGCGCTGCTCGTCCATGCCCGGAAACATGTGGCGGCGGCATGATCGATAGCGAAGACGCGGCACGCGCCTATGTTGCGGAACGGTGTTCGCCAGAGGCCTTGGCCAAGATGGAGCGCTTCGGAGAAGCGCTGCTTGCCGAATCGAAGAACCAGAACCTCATCGCACGCTCGACGGTCGAAACCCTCTGGCAACGCCACTTCGCGGATAGCGCGCAGTTGCTCGATTGTGTTCCACGTGAAACACGGGGTCCCTGGCTGGACCTGGGGACCGGCGCCGGTCTCCCGGGCGTGGTGACCGCGATCATGCGGCCCGACCTCCCGCATTTGCTCGTCGAATCGCGCAAGCGACGGGTCGAGTGGCTCGAGTCCATCATCGCCAGCCTTGGCTTGAATAATTGCCGTGTCCTGGGTGCGCGCTTGCAGGCGATCGACAGCTTCGACGCGTCGGTGATAAGCGCACGTGCTTTCGCTCCCCTGGGCGAACTGCTCAGGTTGTCCGCCCGCTTTTCCACTGCCGACACGACATGGGTCTTGCCCAAGGGGCGGTCGGCGGCGCAGGAAAGGGACGAGCTTGATTCTCCGCTGCGCAGCATGTTTCACGTGAAACAATCGGTCACAAGCCGGGACGCTGCCATCCTCGTCGGCACGGGCCGACCCAAAGTCGGGAGCCGCAGATGATTTGCATTGCGATCGCCAATCAGAAGGGCGGGGTCGGCAAGACGACCACCGCGATCAACATCGCAACCGCCATCGCGGCGACGGGGTGGCGCACATTGCTGGTGGACATGGACCCGCAGGGCAACGCCTCCACGGGTCTGGGTATTCCCAGTCACGACCGCGATTATTCCGTCTATGACATGCTGATGGACGAGGCCACCGCCGCCCAGTGCGCGCAGGCCACGCGGATCCCGAAGCTCGATGTGATCCCTGCCACGCAAGACCTCAGCGGCGCCGAGGTCGAGCTGGTGGGTGAAAGCGACCGGGTGGACCGCCTCAAGCACGCGCTCGCTAACGCCGAGGGATATGATGTCTGCTTCATCGACTGCCCGCCTTCGCTCGGCCTGCTGACGCTGAACGCCCTGAGTGCCGCGGACTCACTTCTCGTGCCGCTGCAATGCGAATTCTTTGCGCTCGAGGGTCTCAGCCAGCTCCTGCAGACGGTGGAGCGCGTTCAGCAGGGCATCAATCCCTCGCTCAAGATTATCGGGGTTACGCTGACCATGTTCGATCGCCGCAACCGGCTGACCGACCAGGTGGCTGAAGACGTGCGCGAATGCCTGGGTGGTCTGGTGTTCGATACGGTCATCCCGCGCAACGTCCGCCTGTCGGAGGCGCCGAGCCATGGCCTGCCTGCCCTCATTTACGATCATTCGTGCGCGGGAAGCCGCGCCTACATGTCGCTGGCGAGAGAATTGCTCGGTCGCCTGCCCCCGGAAAGGAAAGCAGCATGAGCATCAAGCCTGTGCCAGCCGAAGCAACGCCCGATCGCAGCAAGCGCAAGCTGGGCCGGGGGTTGGGGGCCCTGCTGGGCGAAACCCAGCGCGAGGAATCGATCGCCCCGTCAGAAGGGGGCACGACTCTGGGCACGGGAACCGGCGGAGCCAATGAGCCCGGCCCTTCGACGGCCAGCGGGCTAGCCTCGATTCCGGTTGCTCGGATCGAACCCCTGCCCGGTCAGCCGCGCAAGATCTTCGAAGAAGACGCGCTGGAGGAACTCGCCAAATCCATTGCGCGCCGCGGGGTGATCCAGCCCATCATCGTGCGCCCGCTCGAGCGTAAGGGGCGGTATCAGCTGGTCGCTGGCGAACGCCGCTGGCGGGCTGCGCAGCGCGCGAATCTGCACGAAATTCCTGCCATCGTCCGCGATCTCGACCGTCGTGAGGTGATGGCCATTGCGCTGATCGAGAATATCCAGCGCGAAGATCTCAATCCCATAGAGGAAGCCCGCGCCTACCAGCATCTCTCCGAAGAGGAGGAGATGAGCCAGGCGGACATTGCCGAGCTGGTCGACAAATCACGAAGCCATGTTGCAAACCTTCAGAGGCTGCTCGCCTTGCCGGAGTCGGTCATTCAGCTGGTCGAGCTGGGCAAACTCAGCATGGGCCATGCTCGCGCCCTGATCGGGCACGACCGGGCCGAAGAGCTAGCCCAGGAGGCGGTGTCGAAGAACCTGTCGGTCCGTGAGGTTGAAAAGAAGGTCCGCGCGAAGCCGGCAGGGAAGAAATCCGCTGCCGCAGGTGGAAACGGCGCTCCGCAACAGACGAATGCCGATATCGAGGCAGTCGAGCGTCACCTCGAGGAATTTCTCGGAATGTCGCTTTCGATCAAGCCGGATGCGGACCCGCGTTCGGGCGCGATCACCATCCGCTACAAGACTCTCGACCAGCTCGATCTGCTCTGTCAGCGGCTCACCGGCGGCGAAATCTGACAGCTCGCATGCGGAGGCGGGCGATGTGGCGCCCGTGCAGCCTCACTCGGCACTAGCGCTGCTTGACGTACTTGATCCGCTTGTCCGGTCGCGGCTGCCGCTCGCGTTCGATCACCCGTTCGCGTACGATCTCCCGCTCTTCGACCTCGTAGTATTCTTCGACGATTTCTTCCCGTATAACAGGAACATAGAGTTCGCCGCGATCCTCGATGACGACCACGACGCCACCTGACTGGGTGGTCACGTAGCCGCCACCGCCACCCGCCGCGTAGCCGTAACCGGCCCCGTAGCCGCCCCCCTGGCGATAGCCGTAATACTGCACGGGCGCCGAGCGGTAGGCATAGCCGTAATCGTCTCGGTAATACCCGCCTCCGCGATAGGCGTAGTCGTCGGCATATCCGCCGTCACCATACCCGTATCCGTAGTCGGCCTGATCGGAGTAAACCCGGCGGTATTCGGTCAGCCAGCCATCACAGTCGAGCCCCTCGTCATCGCCGCCACGCGCGATCAGAGAACCGATTACCGCGCCCGCGATGCCGCCAATTCCGCCACCGATCAGCGTTCCGGTCAGGCGCGAGCCGTCCTCCGCCAATTCGTTTCCGAGCACCGCACCGCCTGCGCCGCCAATCAACCCGCCGATCACCGCACCATCGCGGCCTCTCCGCCGCCGCTCGTCGAAATAGGCATGGCAGTCGCGCATCCAGTCGGTCCGATCATAGCCGGATGGCAACGCGGGCAGGGTGCGGTAATATGCAATTGGGGCTGCCTGGGGCGCCGAATAGGTGGGCTGCTCGGGCGCGGCGTAATATTGTGCAGAAGCGGGCGCCGCGATGCCTGCAAGCGCCAGAGAGCCGGCAATGATGATCGATCGCATGACAGGCGCACCTTTCTCGCAGGGGCCTCGAAATGCGGCCCCTCATAAAGTCTTAAGAAAGGGTTACCGCATTCGCTCCCTGCGCGATTGGCCGCAGAAATCGCCTGTCCCGCACTGGGGCAGATCGCGCAGATCAGATCCGATCTGCGATCCGTTCGGCGAGCGCCTCAATCCCTCGTGAATCGCTTTCGCGGAAGCGCGCCTTGTGCGGACTGTCCAGGTCGATCACCGCGATCACCTGCCCATCGCGCATTACCGGCACCACCAGTTCGGAAGCGCTGGCGCCATCGCATGCGATATGGCCGGGGAAGGCGTGCACATCCTCGATCCGCTGGGTTTCCCCGCTGGCTGCCGCCGTACCGCATACGCCCTGACCAAATGGGATACGGATGCAGGCGGGGCGGCCCACGAAGGGGCCCAGCACCAGTTCGTCGCCCATGACCTGGTAGAATCCCGCCCAGTTCAGATCGGGCACGAAGCTCCAGATCAGTGCGGCGAGGTTCGCCATGTTCGCCACAGCGTCGGATTCGCCGTCGGTCAGTGCGTCCGCCGCATTGGCGAGTTCGCGGTAGCGTTCCTCATCCGGAGTGTCGGCGGGAAGGGAGAAATCGAACATCGGCGGTGAGCTCCTGATTGCGGCGTTTCGGTTTGGCGATTGCCGCGGGGGTGGTGGCGGCCTATTTCGGGTGCATGAAGATTCTTCGCAACATCGGCATCGCGCTTCTCGTCATCATCGTGCTGGCCGCGATCGCCATCGCCCTGCTGCTGCGCGGCAGCCCCGCCGAACTGACCGTAGACGAGGTTTCCGGCACGGATCCGACGCTGGTCGAGCCGGAAAGCGAATGGTTTCCGACGATCAACGTGGCGGAACCTGTCGGCTGGGACGAAGGCGAGGTACCCGAAGCGGCAGAAGGCCTGCAGGTGACGCGCTTTGCGGAAGGCCTCGACCATCCGCGCATCCTGTACCGCCTGCCCAATGGCGATATCCTCGTGACGCTGACCAACAGCCCGCCGCGCGATGTCGGCGGGATAGAGGGCTTCATCATGAAGACCCTGATGGGCCGCGCCGGAGCCGGAGAGCCTTCGCCCGACAAGCTGGTTCTTCTGCGTGACACCGATGGCGACGGCGATGCCGATATCAAGCGCATCTTGCGCGAAGACGGGCTCGATTCGCCCTCCGGCATGGCCTATCGCGATGGCACGCTCTACATCGCCAACCACGACGCGCTGCTCGCTTTCGACTACGAGCTGGGATCGCCCACGCTGGAGGGCGAACCGCGCAAGTTGATGGACCTTCCCGCCGCTGGAAATCACTGGATGCGAAACATCATCCTCTCGCCCGACGGCGGGCGGATCTATGTCGCAGTCGGTTCGGCAAGCAATATCGGCGAAAACGGCATGGAAGCCGAAGATGGCCGAGCGATGATCTGGGAATATACGCTCGAAGATGGCTCGCAGCGCCCCTACGCCACAGGCCTGCGCAATCCCAATGGTCTCGACTGGAATCCCCTGTCGGACGAACTTTGGACCACCGTGAACGAGCGCGACATGCTCGGCGGCGATCTCGTCCCCGACTACCTGACCAACGTACCGATCGGCGCGAATTACGGTTGGCCGTGGCTCTACTATAAGAACACGCGCGACCGTCGTGTCGAAGCGCCGATGCCCAACTTCCTCACCGAATATGCGCGCTACCCCGAATATGCCCTGGGGCCCCACGTCGCGGCTCTCGGCCTCGCATTTGCTGAGGAAGGGCACCGCCTGGGCGACAAGTTTGCCCGTGGCGCCTTCGTCGCCCGCCACGGCTCCTGGAACCGCAAGCCGCCCTCGGGCTACGACGTCGTGTTCATCCGCTTCGACGAGCGGGGGAATCCGCTCGGCAAGCCGGTCAGCGTGCTGGGCAGTTTTCTCAACGGCGATGGCGAGACGCGCGGCCGCCCGACCTGGGTCGAATTCACCGAAGACGGCGGTCTGCTGGTCAGCGACGATACGGCCGGGATCATCTGGCACGTGATCGCGCCGGGAGCGAAGCCCGCCCCTGCGCTCGAGCGGATCGAGGGCGACCGGCTGCAACCGCAGACCGAGTTGAAGGGCGACCCGCGTGAGGCCTTCACCGACGAATTTGCCCGCGAATTCAACCCGATGGGCAACTGACGGGCTGCGGCCTCAGGCCGCCAGAACGCTGCCGTCGATCTCGTAGAGCAGGCTTGCGCCTGCGGTGGCCGAGGCCTTGAGGCCCATCGCCTCGGGCACGATATGATCGAGGAAGAAACGCATCGTGACGCGCTTGGCGTGCTTGCGGCTCGCGTCCTTGCTGTCGTCCATCGCGCGGTGCTGTTGCACCAGCGTCCACCCGGCAACCGCCGCGGCGCACATCGCCGTGAAGGGCACGCTGCCCGCCAGCCGGTCGTCTAGCGAAGCATCTTCGCGCATCCACTTGGCAATCGCGGCGCATTCGCCAGCCAGCGCCTTCAGCTGCGCTTCGTCGCTCGCATCGCGGGCGATATCGGCAAACAGCTTCTGCAGGGCCTCACCGTCTTCCAGCCCGAGCTTGCGCGTGACCAGATCGGCGGCCTGGATGCCGTTGGTGCCTTCATAGATCGGAGCAATCCGGCTGTCGCGCCAGTGCTGCGCCGCCCCGGTTTCCTCCACGAAGCCCATGCCGCCGTGCACCTGGATGCCCAGCGAGGCGACCTCGATCCCCGTATCCGTCGCCCAGGCCTTGAGCATGGGGACGAGCACTTCGGCACGGGCGTGCGCGTTCGCATCGCCGACATCGCCCCGGTCGACCTGTCCGGCGGTGTAATAGAGCAGACCGCGCATCGCTTCGGTGAGCGAGCGCATCCGCAACAGCATGCGCCGGACATCCGGATGGTCCATGATGGCCACCGGTGTGCGGTCCTCTGCGCCCGCGCGGGCCGACTGCACCCGCTCGAGCGCATAGGCCACCGCCTGCTGCGTCGCGCGTTCGGCAATCTGGACACCCTGCGAACCCACATTGATCCGGGCGTTGTTCATCATCGTGAACATTGCCGCGAGCCCGCGGTTCTCTGCACCAACAAGTTCGCCGATGCACTCGTCGTCGTCGCCATACGACATGACGCAGGTGGGCGAAGCGTTGATCCCCAGCTTGTGTTCGATGCTGACACAGCGGACGTCGTTGCGCGCACCGGGCGTGCCGTCGTCCTTCAGGTGATACTTGGGCACGAGGAAGAGCGAGATGCCGCGGCTTCCTTCGGGCGCGTCCGGCAAGCGCGCCAGAACCAGGTGGATGATGTTCTCCGCTAGGTCGTGCTCGCCCCAGGTGATGTAGATCTTCTGGCCCTTTATCCGGTATTTCCCGGCGTGCTCGCCATCCTCGATCAGGTGGGCGGTGGTGCGCAGTGCGCCCACGTCGCTGCCCGCCTGCGGCTCGGTCAGGTTCATCGTGCCCGACCATGCCCCGCTGATCAGATCGGGCAGGTAGCGCGCCTGCTGCTCCGCCGTTCCGTGCGCCTGCAGCGCCTCAATCGCCCCGACCGAGAGCATGGGCAGCAGGTTCAGCGCCATGTTCGCCGTGCCCAGGTTTTCCAGCACGTTGCATGCCAGCGTGAAGGGCAGGCCCTGCCCCCCATGTTCGGTAATGCCCGCAATGGCGTTCCAGCCCTGCTCGACATAGGCCTGGTAGGCCTGCTCGAACCCGTCGGGCAGGCGCACGACACCGTTTTCCAGCTTCGCGCCTTCGAGGTCGCCCTTGCGGTTGAGCGGGGCCCATTCACCTGCGGCGAACTGGCCCACGCCTTCGACGATCGCCTCGACCAGGTCGGGCTCGGCTGCGGCAAAGCGCTCGCTCTGCGCCAGCTCGGCGATCCGGGCATTGGCGCGAATGGCGAGCAGCTGGTCCTGGGTGGCGGGCTTGTAGGTCATTGCGGGGGCGTCCTCTTGGTTTTCTTGACTGCCGGATATAGCGCGCAGGGATGGACCGCAAATACGTTACGGAAAAGGTATTGGCCGATGCGGCGGGAATCGCCCGCGCAGCCGAGCTCCTGCGCGCCGGCGGGTTGGTCGCCGTGCCGACCGAGACGGTCTACGGCCTCGCGGCCCGCGCCGATAGGGAAGAAGCGGTGGCGCGGATATTCGCGGCGAAAGGCCGGCCGAGCTTCAATCCGCTGATTGTCCACGTCCGCGACGAAGAGCAGGCGGCGCGATATGCCCGATGGTCCAACGCCGCGCAGACCGCCGTGGAGACGGCCTGGCCAGGGCCGCTGACCGTGGTGCTTCCCTCCAGGCCGGATGCAGGATTGGCGCCGGCCGTGACGGCAGGCCTGCCAACGGTTGCTCTGCGCTGCCCGGCCCATCCCGCGATGCAGCAGCTGCTGGCAGCGGTGGACTTTCCGCTGGCCGCACCCTCCGCCAACCGCAGCGGGTTCATCAGCCCGACATCGGCAGACCATGTGCTGGCGTCGCTGGACGGACGGATAGACCTGGTGCTCGACGCCGGGCCGACCGAGGCGGGGGTTGAATCATCGATTCTGGCGATCCGCGACGACGGATCGTGGGAAGAACTGCGCGCGGGGCCGATCGACCTCGACGCGCTGCATCGCCAGTATTTCGGGAAGGATATGCCCGCTCCGGGGGAGGGCAGAACGCTCGAAGCGCCAGGCCAGCTCGCCAGCCATTACGCTCCGGGCAAACCTTTGCGCCTTGGCGTCAGGCGTCCCGAAACGGACGAGTTCATGATCGGCTTCGGCGCAACGCGGGGTGACGTCACGCTGTCGGCTGGCGGCGATCTCGGCGAAGCCGCGCGGAACCTCTATGCGTGTCTGCACAAGGCCGCCGGGTCGCAAAAGCCGCGCATCGCGGTCGCGCAAATACCCGGGGAAGGGGTGGGCAAGGCGATCAACGACCGGCTGCGGCGTGCTGCCGCGCCCGTCGATCAGTCGTCGGGCTCGTAGGGTATCGTCGGGCGAAGCCGCTCGATCTCTTCGTAGGTTTCGCGCGCCTTCTCGCACGCCTTGCGGCTTCCGTCTTCGCAATCTTCGCGCTGGTCGCGATAGCGGCGTTCGAGCTTGCCCAGCTCTTCCTCGCGCTTGCGCAGTTCACGCCCACGCTTCTCGTCCGCCTCGCTCTGGCTGGTGGTTGCCAGATCGACCGCCTTGCTGCCGACCTTGATTGGCGCAGTGGCGATATCCAGCGCAGTCTTCGCAATGCAGCCCTGCAGAGCAATGGCGGCCAGGCCGAGCAGGAGGAGGGAGGGCGCGCGCGTCATGCCTCCTCCTTAGCCAATGCGATGGCCGCCGGATAGTCGCCTACTGCGCGCTTTGCTCGTCTTGTGTCGAGGCGGTGCCGGTGTCGGCCTCGGACGCACTGGCGCCCGCACCGCTACGCTCGCACTTGACCGTACCGGAACCCATTGATTTGACCGAGCAACTCGCTGAGCCGAGGACGGTAACGTCGCCCGATCCCATGATGCTCGCCTCGACGGTGCCATTCGAAGAAAACACCGCATCGCCCGAGCCCGCAATCGAGATATCGGCGTTCTCCACCTGCACGTCGTGCAGGTCCACGTCGCCCGAGCCCGCGATGGAGAGATCGAGCGTTTCGGCAGAGCCCGCGCCGACCAGATCGCCCGAGCCCGCAATGCTCACCTCGAGCGTGCCGGCCGCGATGCGCGCCACCCGCGCCTCGCCCGAGCCGGCGATGGAAACCGACGCTTCCCCGCCGCTGCCGAGCCGGTCGAGTTCGATCTCGCCCGATCCGGCGAGCGACAGGCTGCTGGGCGTCGGCATTGTCACACGCACGGTTGCCACGGAGCTGCCCATCAGGCGGCCCTCCCGCGAGATTTCCAGCTCGTCACCGTCCATTTCGAAGCGCACCCCTTCGGTCGCTTCGGCGCTGCCCTCGACTTCGATGGCCAGGGTTTCTCCCGAGGTCACGACTACCCGATCGGGTCCGGCGAGCGAGATCCCGGTTGGCGTGGCGTCGGCATAGTCGAACTCGGACAGCGGGACGCCGTCGCTCGAGTTGATCGAGAAATTGCTGCCACAGGCAGCGAGCAGCGCCGCTGCCCCTGCAAGCACGATGCCGGACCGGAATTTCATGTCATTCTCCCACCGAATAGCTGTGTTACCATACTAATACAGGTGGGCGGTCCGGGCAACCCCAACGAAGAAGGGCCGCCCCGGTATGGAGCGGCCCTCGTCGATCAGTATGGGGCGCCCGTCGATCGGGTGCCGGTCAGCCGATCATGCCTCCTCGGCATTCTCGTAATATTGCGGCGCGTGTTCGCGCAGCACGGAGAGAATCTTCTCGAGAGCGGCGGGCTCGTCGGTTTCTTCCATCGCTGCGAGCTCACGCGCGAGGCGGCTGGAGGCAGCTTCGAAGATCTGCCGTTCGGAATAGCTCTGTTCGGGCTGATCGTCGGGGCGGAAAAGGTCGCGCGTCACTTCCGCGATGGAAACCAGATCGCCGGAATTGATCTTGGCTTCGTATTCCTGCGCACGGCGGCTCCACATCGTGCGCTTGACCTTGGGCTTGCCCTTGAGCGTTTCCATCGCCTCTTTGAGAGTCTTGCTGCTGGAAAGCTTGCGCATGCCGATCGATTCGACCTTGTTGACCGGTACCCGAAGGGTCATCCGCTCTTTCTCGAAGCGCAGAACGTAAAGATCGAGCTCCATCCCCGCGATCTCTTCGCTCTGCAGTTCGACCACCTGGCCGACACCATGCTTGGGATAAACGACATAATCGCCGACATCGAAGGCGAGAGCCTTGGCTGCCATGAAAATTCCTTTCTACCGAAGGCGGGGGCGAGGCGTCACAGGCACAAGAGGACCGGTCGCCCGCGTGGGGCGAAAGTCCAGTTGCGAGGTGATGCCGGGGAAACCTGCCTTTCAACGTTCAAGTACCGCAGCGATGTTCACCGCAACGGGGCAGCCTATATAGCAGGTTCGTGCGAATATTGCGAGTCAATGAAACAAATGGGACGCGTCAATTTCGCTCGGCCCGCGCCTGCACGAATTCCCCGCCGAGCAGCAAGACAAAGGCGCTCAGATAGAACCAGGTCAGCAGGATGACGACCGCGCCGAGCGAGCCGTAGGTGGCGTTATAATTGGCGAAATTGGCAACATAGCTGCCGAAAAGCGCGGTTGCGCCAACCCAGGCGAAGGCGAAAATCGCAGCGCCGGGCAGTACCGCACTCCATGGCGGGTCGGGCCGGTTGGGGGCGAAGCGATAGAGAAAGCCGGCGCCCAGCATCCCGACAAGGAACATCAGCCCGAAGCTGGCAACCGGAGCCGCCGCGCCGGGCAGGGCTGCGGCCAGTGAGATGGCGGTACCGGCCAGCGCGAGCGCGAAGACCGCACCCAGGGTGACGATGATCGCGATCGCATTGCTTTTCAGAAAGCCGCGGTCCTCCTCGACATTGAAGACCACGTTCAGCCCGCCGATCACACCGCCTGCCGCGTTGCGCGCCCCGAACAGGGCGAGCGCAAGCGCGATGGCCAGACCCAGGCCCTTGGCGTTGTCGTTCGCCTCGGTAACGGAACGCAACTGGTCGCCGATCAGCGAGGCGGCGCTGGGCGGCAATCCACGGCCGAGCGAGGCGATGTCGCGGGCGACAACCTCCGGCGTGGCGACCAGGCCGTACAGCAATACGCACACCGCCAGCAGCGGCACCATTGCCAGGAAGGCGTAATAGGAGACGCCCGCCGCGACGAGACCGGCATTGTCCTCGCTCGCGCCGCGCCAGGTCTGTTTCAGAGTATCGAGCATTCAATTCCCCCGTTTCTAGGGGAATCGACTCAGTCTCCCTCGCCGGGTTCCGCCGTGAAGAACTTTTCGAACTTGCCCTCTTCGCCCTTGTGCTCGTCGGCGTCCTCGGGCGGGTCCTTCTTCTGCGTGATATTGGGCCATTCGTTGGAGAACTTGGTGTTCAGTTCCAGCCACTTCTCCAACCCATCCTCGGTATCGGGCAGAATCGCCTCGGCCGGGCACTCGGGCTCGCACACACCGCAATCGATGCATTCGCTGGGGTTGATGACGAGCATGTTCTCGCCCTCGTAGAAGCAGTCGACCGGGCAAACCTCGACGCAGTCGGTATATTTGCATTTGATACAGGCGTCGGTGACGACATAGGTCATGGGCGTGTTCCTTGCGCGCCGTTGGTTTCTGGCGCCGCTGCTAGTGTGTCGGTGCCGGGGCGGTCAAGCAGGCTGTAACATCCCTGCGCCTCGGCAGGAGGGCCTCTGCGATCCGGCAGGCTATCGATCCGGATAACGACGACCCCGGCCTTGCGCGGTATGGTGAGCACATCGCCCGCCGCGATCTCGCGCGCAACCCGCTCCACACGCGCTCCGTTCAGCCGAAGATGGCCGCTTTCGATGAGGCTGCGGGCCGCGCTGCGCGTGCGCACGAAGCGCAGGCGGCACAGCACCAGGTCGAGCCGCATCAGCGACTGCTCCGCATTACGAAAGCATATCTTTCAGCGCTGCAAACGCATTTTCTGGCCGTGGCTCGCGCGGCTTGCCATTCGCGCCCTGATCGGCCCGTCCCGACCCCTGTGGCTTGCCGCGCCCCTTGCCACCGGGCTTGCTGGCCCCCTTGGCGTGATGGGGCTTGCCCTGCCGACGATGCTCTCCATCGCTCCCCCGCGCGCCTGAGCGCGATCCCGACCTTTGCGGCAGCCAGCGCCAGCGATCGGGCAGGGCGGGGCCGAAAGCACCCTCGGGCACGGGCTTGCCCTCGACCATGCGGAAACCCGCTGCGCCCAGCAGCCGCTTGATGCTGTCCGGCGTGAGGCCCGTCGACACGGCCAGGGCAGTATCAAGCACGAAGGGCGCCCCGCGACCGCGCTTCTCTCCTGCGCCCTTCGCCTTCGCCCTCGCTTCGTGCGCCTGCCTGAACAGCTTCTCCGCAATATCGACGCGCACCAGCTGCTCCCCTGCGGGGCGGTATCCCGCTGGCAGCGGTTTTGTAGCGGGAATGACCGACCGCATCGCCTCGTCGATCGGGCGCCGGTCGATCCCTGCCTGCTTCATTGCCAGGCGCGGCGCGGGCTTGAGCAGCGCGGGCGCGAAGATATCCAGCGCGCCGAACACCACGCCTACCTTGCGCAGGAAGGGCCGCGCTTCCTTGGGCAGGTTCTCGATACCCGCGCGTTCCCGGGTCACGATGCCATGCCCATCGAGCAGGTTGAGCAGCAGCGCACGCGCCCACGAGGTCGCGTCCTCGCTCTTCGAGGCGAGCTGCAACTTGCGCAGCGGTTCGAGCGGTGCGAGCCACTCTTTCACCTTGGCTTCGATGGCAGCGATGAACGCGGCACGCGCGCCTTCGGGCAGTCGGTCAAGCTCGCGCGCGGGCTTCAGCCGGGGCTCGGCGGGATCGACCGGATGTTCCAGCCGGGCGATTTCCTGATCGCCCCACATCACCCGTCCATCGCCTAGCGCGACGCCATCCAGCCCGCTCTCGCGCAGCTTTTCTGCCTGGGTGGCAAGGATTCGCGGCAGAGCCTTTTCGCCCGCCGACAGCAGCATCTTGCGGTCGCCCGCCGCGGCATGCGGATCGATGGCGAAGCGGAAGCCTTCCAGCTTGCCGATCGCCTGGTCTTCCACCAGCAGCGTGCCGTCGTCCTCCAGCGAAATGGGGAGGAGGGCAGGGTCATTCCCAAGATGCTTCATCAAAACGGATGTCCTTCGATTCACGAACCGCTCTGTCAGGCGCATGTGCAGCGCGTCGGACAGGCGGGCTTCCACCGCGCGGGCGCGCGCCGCCATCTCGTCGCGGGCGAGCACCCAGTCCGGCCGCTGGCAGATATAGGCCCAGGATCGGATTGCGGCTATCCGTCCCTGTAGCACGGCAATGTCGCCGCGTACCGTATCGAGTTCCGCGATCCGGGCGGCGACGAAGTCTGCGCCGATATAGCCTTCGCGCAAATCCTGCCACAGCCGCGTGACGAAGCGCGCATGCGTATCGACGCCCGATGCGCGGAAATCGGGCAGAGAGCAGACCTCCCAGAAGCGCCGCACATTGGCTGGCCCGCGAATGGCCTGCGCAAAAGGCTGGTCGGCCAGCTTGCGAAGCACGGCAAGGTCGATCGATTCGGGCGCAGGGGCCAGTTCGCGCTCGTCGGGCTTCGCGCAAAGATCGGCGATCAGCGTGTTGAGCGTATCGAAGCGCGGCTCCGCCTCGCGCCAGAACAGCTTGGTCAGCGGCTGGAAGCGGTGTTCTTCGATGGCGAAGATCTCTTCTTCGGTAAACTCGGCATCCTGCCCGCCCATCCCGACCAGCGCCCCGAAACTGCCATCCCGGTGGTGCCGCCCCGCGCGCCCGGCGATCTGCGCCATTTCCGAAGCTGTCAGACGCCGCCGCTTCACGCCATCGAACTTCGCGAGGCTGGCGAAGGCGACATGGGTGACGTCAAGATTGAGGCCCATCCCGATGGCG
>Ga0310345_10002139_pt1 | contig 20490 bp, 19 predicted proteins | sample HC15DNA20500_MG_FD_204667 | JGI IMG/M metagenome (GOLD analysis project Ga0310345, IMG submission 204667) | Marine microbial communities from station ALOHA, North Pacific Subtropical Gyre - HC15-DNA-20-500_MG | ecosystem: Environmental > Aquatic > Marine > Oceanic | place: Pacific Ocean: North...
CCTGCGCCAGCGCCTTGGTGAAGCCGTGGATACCGGACTTGGCGGCGGCATAGTTCACCTGGCCGTACTGGCCGGCCTGCCCGTTGATCGAGCCGATATTGACGATCCGGCCCCAGTTGCCTTCGCGCATGCCCGGGAAGCATGCCTTGGCCATGTTGAAGCAGCCGCCCAGGTTGACCCGCATCACCTCGTTCCAGTCGTCGAAGCTCATCCGGGCGAGCGTGCCATCGCGGGTGATCCCGGCGTTGTTGACGAGGATTTCGACGTGTCCGTGTTCTTCGGTGATGCGCGAACAGTTTTCGAGGCAGGCTTCGTGGTCGCCCACATCCCACTTCATCGCGGTGATGCCGGTACGCGCGGAGAATTCCTTCGCGCGTTCATCATTGCCCGCGTAGTTCGCAATCACCGTGCGGCCCTGTTCTTTCAGGGCAAGGCTGATGGCCTCGCCAATCCCGCGCGTGCCCCCCGTCACGACTGCAACTCGTGCCATCCTCAATCCTCCCATTGCTTTTCAAGTCTTTGAACAAAGACGTAGCGTCAGCCGCAGGCGCGGGCAAAGCAAAACGGGAGCGGAGGAGCTTTTTTCGGCGGCGAGTGCAGCCGGGCGCAATCAGAAGCGCAGTTGCGTGCCGATATATACCGACTGGCTGTCTTCCGCGCCGTCGGTCAGCGGGGTCAGCCGGTCGCGTTCCTCGGACAGGCGCACGCCGGCGGTCACATCAAGGTTGCGCGTGACGCGGTATGCGCCGCCCAGATCGAGCTGACGCTCTCCGCGCCCTTCGAGCGTGCGCGGCGCGCGCCCGGGGGTGCGTTCCTGATCGACCGAGATGCGCGGCTGGAAGCGGCTCGGTTCGTCCTTCACGCCCTGCGAGGGGCGGAATTCGGAGAGGTCCGGCATGGTAATCTTCGAAACAGACTTGGGCAGTTCGGCCACCGGCTTGGTGAAGCTCTGGTAGCCGCGGGCCACGCCAAGGTCGAAGGCGGAAGGAGCGACCGCGACATCGCGGCGGCCCGGCTCGCTGCGCGCCGAATCGATGGCCGAGCGAATCGAGATCGCGCGGGCCGAATCGTCGTCCAGGCGGACGGCCACCGTCACCGTACGGTCTGAGACAGCCTTCCCGGCGGCAGGCGTGAAAGGCAATGCCTCGCGACGGGCGGCGTAGCGTTCAGCCACGCGGCGGGCGAGTTCGGGATCGACAGTGGCAGGCGTGAAGCGGGTGCCCTTGGCGTCGGCCCCGGAAACAAGCGTAGGTGCGGTCGCTTCGACCAGGGCGGCGCCGACCACCGGAGCCGCGACCAGCGCCAGCGCCCCGCCAATGGCGGGTGCAAGCAGCTTGCGCAGTACAGGTGCGGTTTTCTTGCCCATATCCCCAGTTCTAACACCGCGAGACTTACACACGGTGAATAGCCACCGAATGCCTCGCCCCCGCTTTCGATCCAGGGTGTTAAGTCATCGCTGGGTGGCTTTCCAGTTTTTCCACAAGGGGTCGCTTCGCTTGCGACAGAGGTGTTGCAAGACGCACACAGAGTCGCCGCATGCCCTCGCAAGGTTCATCATGCGTACACCCGCACACGCCAGCTTGCGCGCAGGAAGGCAGGCGCGCCCTTGCTGCGGTTGGTCCGTGGCGATAGAGGCATCAGCATGCGCGGTCTGCCGACCTGCTCCTTCGCATTTTTCTTTGGAAAGCCAGCCACGATGATCCAGCGCCGCCTCCCGATTGCTTCCGCCAGCCTGCTCGGTCTCGCTGCCGCCCTGTCGGCCTGCGCCAGCGGCAACGACCTGCCCAGTGCCGATACCGCCGCCAGCCAGGTGACGACGATCGGCGTCAATTCCTATCTTTGGCGCGCCAGCCTCGAAGCGGTGAGCTTCGCGCCGCTGCTTCAGGCGGACAGTGCGGGCGGTGTGATCGTGACGGACTGGTTCGCCAATCCGGAAAACCCGGCCGAGCGTGTGAAGCTGACCGTTTCGATCCTCGACCAGGATCTGCGCGCCGATGCGCTGCGCGTGGCGGCCAGCCGCCAGGTTAGCCAGGGCGGCGGCTGGGTCGATGCGCCGGTGCAGGCCGCGACCGTGCAGAAGCTGGAAGACATCATCCTGACCAAGGCACGCGAATTGCGCCGCCAGGCGATCGCCAGCTAAGCCACTCACCTATCCGATAAAGACCCGAGCATGAACGATACGCGGTTCGACCCGTCCCAGGCAGATGGCCGCTGGCAGAAAGCCTGGGACGAGGCGCAGTGCTTCCGCGCCGACAGCGCGAGCGACAAGCCCAAGAGCTACGTGCTCGAGATGTTTCCCTACCCATCGGGCCGCATCCATATCGGCCACGTGCGCAACTACACGATGGGGGACGTGCTGGCGCGCTACAAGAAAATGCGCGGGCACGAAGTTCTCCACCCGATGGGCTGGGACGCCTTCGGCATGCCGGCCGAAAACGCGGCGATGGAAAAGGGCGTCCATCCCGGCAAGTGGACGCGCGAAAACATCGAATCGATGAAGGCGCAATTGAAGCGCCTGGGCTTCGCGCTCGACTGGAGCCGCGAACTGGCGACGTGCGAACCCGACTATTACGGGCACGAGCAGGCGCTGTTCGTCGATCTGTTCGAAGCGGGCCTCGTCTATCGCAAGGAAAGCGAGGTCAACTGGGACCCGGTCGACCAGACCGTCCTCGCCAACGAACAGGTGATCGACGGCAAGGGCTGGCGGTCCGGCGCGGAGATCGAGAAGCGCAAGCTCTCCCAGTGGTTCCTCAAGATCACCGATTTCGCGCCCGACCTGCTCGATGGACTCGCCAGCCTCGACAAGTGGCCCGACAAGGTCCGCCTGATGCAGGAAAACTGGATCGGCCGCAGCCAGGGCCTGCAATTCGCCTTCGACCTTTCGACCGGCGAGAAGCTGGAGGTCTACTCGACCCGGCCCGACACGATCTACGGCGCCAGCTTCGTGGCGGTCGCGCCCGATCACCCCGTGGCGCGCGCATATGCCGAAGGCGACGAGGGAGCGGCCGAGTTCATCGCCGAATGCAAGCGCGGCGGAACGACGGCCGCCACGGTGGAGACGGCGACCAAGCTCGGCTACCTGACCGGGGTCAAGGCCCGCCATCCCCTTATTGCAGACCACGATCTGCCGGTATTCATCGCGAACTTCGTGCTGATGGATTACGGCACCGGTGCCGTCATGGGCGTGCCGGGGCACGACCAGCGCGATTTCGAGTTCGCGAAGAAATACCACCTGCCGATCCTGCGGGTGATCGGCGCGAGTGCGGCCGATGCGGATCGCCCGCTGGGGTCGGGCGCGGAACCGGGCGAGGGCATCCTGGTCAATTCGGGCCCGCTGGACGGGCTCGACGTCGAAACCGCCAAGGGCAAGGTGATCCGGCGCGCAGAGGCGGATGGCTGGGGCGAGGGCAAGACGGTGTGGCGCCTGCGCGACTGGGGCGTCTCGCGCCAGCGCTACTGGGGCACGCCGATCCCGTTCATCCATTGCGATTCCTGCGGTATCGTACCGGTCCCCAAGGACCAGCTGCCGGTGGTTCTGCCCGAGGATGTCGATTTCAAGACGCCGGGCAACCCGCTGGAACGGCACCCGACCTGGAAGAATGTCGCCTGCCCGCAGTGCGGCGCGCAGGCGCGGCGAGAGACCGACACGCTGGATACCTTCGTCGATTCGAGCTGGTATTTCCTGCGCTTCGCCAGCCAGCCCACCGACAAGCCCTTCGATCGCCACGAGGTGTCGAAATGGCTGCCGGTCGAGCAGTATATCGGCGGGATCGAGCATGCGATCCTGCATCTCCTCTACGCCCGTTTCTGGACCCGCGCGCTCGCGCGACTGGGGCAGATCGACTTTACCGAACCCTTCGCCAGCCTGTTCACGCAAGGGATGGTCACGCACGAGACCTATTTCCGCCGCGAGCCTGATTCGGGCCGTGTGGTCTATTTCGCCCCCGACGAGGTCGAACGCAGCGGGCAGAGCGCGGTGCTGAAGGAAGACGGCTTCCCGGTAACCGTGGGCCGCGTGGTCAAGATGTCCAAGTCCAAGCGCAACGTGGTCGATCCCGATACGATCATCGCGCGATATGGTGCTGACGCCGTGCGCTGGTTCATGCTGTCCGACAGCCCGCCCGAACGCGATCTGCCGTGGTCCGAAAGCGGGATCGAGGGCTGCGCGCGTTTTGTCCAGCGCGTATGGCGCCTGGTTGCGGAGCATGACCCGCAGGCGAGCGGCGAGGATGCGGATCTGGCGCGAAAGACCGCGCGGATCGTCCACGATGTTGCCGAAACCATCGAGGCGCTGCATTTCAACAAGGCCGTCGCCAGGCTGTACGAACTTGTCTCGGCGATCGAGAAGGCCAAGCCGTCCGCCGACCGCACCAGCGCCATCGAGGCGCTGTTCCCGCTGGTTGCGCCGATGATGCCGCACCTCGCCGAAGAGGCGTGGCAGGCAATCGGCGGCGAAGGCCTGATTGCCGAGACCGCGTGGCCCGAAATCGACGAAAGCCTGCTGGAGGACGAATCTGTCACGATCGCGGTGCAGCACAAGGGCAAGCTGCGCGACACGCTGACTGCGCCTGCCGGGGCATCGAAGGATGTGCTGGAAGAGATGGCTCTTGCCAGCGAGAAGGTTCAGCGGTCGCTCGACGGGGCGCCCATCCGCAAGATCATTGTGGTGCCCGACCGGCTGGTGAATATCGTCACCTGATGCGAATCGTCTGGTGCCTTTTTGCAGCGTGCGCGCTCTCGGCCTGCGGGCTGCAGCCGATCTATGCGGGCGCGAACGGCAGCAGCGCGACGGCCAAGCTGTCCGCCGTGGAGGTTGCGCCGATCCAGGGCCGCACGGGCTGGCTGCTTGCCACTGCGCTGGAGGATCGCGTGGACCTGCGTGCTTCCGACACCGCGCCGCGCTACCGGCTCGACGTCCAGATCGACGAGAGTCTCGAAAGCCTAGGCCTGCTGACCGACGAGACCGTCAGCCGCGAAAGGCGCATCCTGCGCGCGCGCTACCAGCTGGTCGACCTGTCGAGTGGTTCGATCCTGCTAGATGCGACGGCGGGATCGGACGCCGGGATCGATGTGGTGTCGAGCGATTACGCCACGATAGCCGCAGAACGCGCGGCGGCGGAACGGCTGTCGCAGGTGGTTGCGGACCAGATCGTCACGCGGGTTTCGCTGGCGCTGCGCAATCGCGACTGATCGCATGGCCAAGGCCCCCTCGTTCAAGGCCAACCAGAACAGCTTCGGTCGCATGGCTGCTCAGGCCGCGCGCGAATGCCATACCTTCTTCTTCTGCGGGCCGGACGAAAGCGCGGCCTCTGCCGCTGCTGCCACGATCGTCGCTGGCCTGCCCGATGCGGGCGAGCGGGTCGACATGTCGGGCTCCGATCTCAGACGTGATCCGGTGCGGCTGGCGGACGAGGCACGTTCTTCCTCGCTTTTCGGCGATTCGCGGCACATATTCGTCCGCGCGACCGGTGAGGAAGCGCATGATGCGCTGAAGATCCACTTCGAGGCCGAGGGGGAGGCGTGCCCTGTCCTGGTGGTGGCCACCTCCGCGACAGACAAGTCGCGCACAGCCAAACTGGTGGCGGGCGCGGGCAATACGCTGGTGGCGATGTTCTACCCGCCCAACCTGACGGACATGGCCAACACGGTGCGCGATCTGGCGGACCGCAACGGCCTGCGGCTGGACGGCGATCTGGCGCAGCGCATCGCGCGCGCATCCGGGCTCGACCGGCGGCTGGCGGAGGCCGAGGTGGAGAAGCTGGCGCTGTACCTCGATGCCGCGCCTGATACGCCGCGCAAGGCCGATCTTTCGGCATGGGACGCGGTTGGCGCGACGAGCGAGGAAGACGGCTTCATGCCGCTGGTGAACGCAGCGCTGAGCGGCCACGCGAAACGGCTGCCGGGCGAGTTGGCGCGGCTCAACACGCTTTCGCTCAATCCGGTGGGCGTCGCCCTGGCGTTCGAGCGCCGCGCGGCGCAGCTTGCCCAGCTATCCGCGCGTATGCGCCCGGGCGAGGATGTCGGCTCTTTCGTCGAGGCCCAGAAGCGCGCGCGGCGCATCTTCTTCAAGGACGAGCGCGACATTGCCGAACAGCTGCGCATCTGGCGCGGCAAGCGGCTGGACCGTCTCGTGTCGCGGCTGACCGCGCTGCACCAGGCCCTGCTCGCCAACAGTCAGCAGGCCGAACTGCTGCTTGCCCAGGAAATCGCGTGGATCGCGCGCGCCGCCTCCCGTTAGGGGGCAGTGTTGGGCACCTAGTTCTGGGGAACGGAGAAGCTGCCGGTCACCCGGCCACCATCCGCAGCGCCGCCCGCACCGTCGATGCTGGAAAGGCCGGTTTGCAGGTCGATGGTCAGCCGACCGCCGTTCAGTGTGTCGGACCCGCGCCGCAGCCGGACATCTCCGGTCAGGGTAATGATCCGGCGGTTGAAGTCATACACCGCGACGCTGCCGCGCGCGCTTTCGTCGCCCCGGGTGACGGTGACGCCGCCCGTGGCCGAAATGCGCTGGATGCTGAGCGAACCGCTGTCCGAATAGTCGACGATGGTGCGCGCCGCGGTCATCCGCAGGTTGGCCTGATCGATCACCACGTTGCCGGAAAGGACCACCCGGTCCTGCCGATCCTGCAGCTCGATCCGGTTGGCGGCGTAGTTGACCGGAGCGTTGGAGTTGTGCGCGGCGATGGCCTGCGCGTGCAGCTGCAGGCCCGCAACGGTGCACGCGGCCAGCGCGAAACCGGCCATGCCGGATCTCAGCGCGAGGCGACCGTGGGTCTTGGTGAAAAGGGACATAGGGCGGCGGTTCATCGCATGCTCTCCAGTGCGCCGGGCACCATGCGCAGGCGCGCGTTCCCGTCAAGCAATATAGTACGTGCTTCCAGGTCCACCCGAAGGCTGTTGGCAGAGAACGTGCCCGCAGGGACCGCGCCGGAAACGCCATCGTCGCCGATCAGCAACTGGTCCTTCAGGTCCACCGAAACGCCGCGCGCGACCAGTTCGTATCCGTCGGTCGCCCGCAGCATTACGGGGCCCTGCACGTTCAGCAGTTCCTCGTCGATGGTATAGGCGCCGCCTTCGGCAGAGATGCGGGCGGGGCCGTCGCGCAGCAATATCTGCGCGACCACATCGTCCAGCCGAACGATCCCTTCCGCGCTCGACTGCTGCACGGCCCTGTCGGAGGTGAGCGAGAAGGGGCGGCCCTGGTTGTCCGATCCGCGATAGGTCGCCTTGTCGATCCGCAGGCGTTCGTCGATCTGCTCCACCTTGTCCCGGTCGAGGATGAAGGACACCTCGCTGCGCGGGGCGAGCGGGGTCAGCACCAGAAAGGCGACGATGGCGCCCGTGGCCATCGGCAGCCCGATCGCCAGGATCTTGATCAGGCGGTCGTGGAAGCCGCCGGGCGCCGCCTGGCGTTGCCGCCCGCGGCGCTGCCTGCGCGCTTCCTTCGTTTCTTCCACCGGATCGTGATGCATGGCGCTGGGACCTGAGGCCTACTCGTGGCTGAAAATGTCGGCGTTGGGCCACCCGGCAAGGTCCAGCCGCGCGCGGGTTGGCAGGAAATCGAAACACGCCTGCGCAATCGGCATACGCTGTTCGCGCAGCAGGCGTTCCTCGAAGATGTCGCGCAGGCGGTGCAGGTAGCGCACGTCGGAGGCGGCATATTCGCGTTGCGCGTTGTTGATCTCGGGCGCGCCCCAGTCCGAGCTTTGCTGCTGCTTGGAAATCTCTTCACCCAGCAGTTCGTTGACGAGATTCTTGAGCCCGTGCCGGTCGGTATAGGTGCGCGTCAGCTTGCTGGCGATCTTGGTGCAGAACACGGGTGCGGCGGTTACGCCCAGCCAGAACTCGATCGCGGCGAGATCGAACCGCGCGAAGTGATACAGCTTCACCCGCGCGGGATCGGCAAGCACCGCCTTGAGGTTGGGCGCATCGTAGCTGCTGCCGACGCCGAAGCGGACCAGGTGTTCATCCCCCTGCCCGTCGCTGATCTGCACGAGGCACAGCCGGTCACGATGGGTGATGAGGCCCATGGTCTCGGTGTCGACGGCCAGCGCCGCGCCTTTGGCCAGAACGCCCTCGGGCAGGTCTTCTTCGTGAAAATGTACGGCCATCGAAATCCTTTATCCGTGTTGGGGGCAGCCTGCTGCCTTTGCTCCCGCACCTAGGCCGATTGGGGAAAGAGTAAAAGGGCGTCTGGCGCGCGGCGTGCTCTGGCCATAGCGGTGGTCCATGGCCGAAGACCTTCCTGCAAGCTGGGCCCCCGTGCTTGAACCCGTGCTGACCACGCCCGAAGCGCGGCGACTGGGCGGCTTCCTGCGTGCCGAAGAAGCGGCAGGCAAGGCGATCTATCCACCGCAGGGCCGCCGCCTGCGCGCGCTCGAGCTGACGCCATTGCAGGAGGTGAAGGTCGTGATCCTGGGGCAGGACCCGTATCACGGGCCGGGGCAGGCAATGGGCCTGAGTTTTTCGGTGCCGGACGGCGTGCCGCACCCGCCATCGCTGCGGAACATCTTCAAGGAACTGGCGGACGATTGTGCGATCCCCGCACCGACGAGCGGCGATCTGACGCCTTGGGCGATGCAGGGCGTCCTGCTGCTCAACAACAGCCTGACCGTGGAGGGCGGGCAGGCGGGCAGCCATGCCGGGCGCGGCTGGGATGCGATTACCGATGCCTGTGTCGCCGCAGTGGCCCAGCGGGACGAGCCTGCCGTTTTCATCCTGTGGGGCAGCCATGCGCAGAAGAAGGCCTCGCGCATTGCGGAATTGAACGCGCCCACACGCCATTGCGTCATTCGCTCCCCGCATCCCAGCCCGCTATCGGCCCATCGCGGGTTCTTCGGTTCCAGGCCGTTCAGCCGCGCGAATGCCTTTCTGAAGCAGGCCGGGCGGGGGGCCATCGACTGGCGGCTGGAGGGCGAAGCGCCCTAGCGCGCTGCCCGTCGCCTTCAGGCCACGTCGTCGAGCCGGGAAAGGCGGTCCAGCGCGCCGCGCAGCGCACGGTCGACGTCCGGACCAGCCCGGTTGGCCGGGGCGAGTGCGGATTCGTGGCGGTGCTGGCCTGTGCGGGCGGGGGCGCGCTGCGTTTCGGAGGGCGCTAACTGCGATGGTCGATCCTGCGATTTCTGCTGGCTCTGCAGGGCGCGGGCGAGGCGTTCCACCAGTTCGGCCACACCCAGTTCCTTGAGAGTCGGCTCTTCCACTCTCGGCGCGGGCCATGCAGGTGGCGGCGGCGCGGAAAAGGTCGCAGACGCGGCAGGTTCTGGAGTCGGCTGCGATTCGAGGGATTCTTCCGGGAACGGGTCGGCAGGCTGCGGTTCCTCCGCCTCGGAGGTGTCGAAGCCATCCGCAGCATCGTCCTCGTCCACGCGCACCATGTCGGCGAAGGGGTTGTACCGCGAAGGCCGCGCGGGCGCGGACGCTGGGCCCGGCGCCCATTCGTGCGGGGCGGGGTTGGTCTGCTCCGTCTGGAAGGAGATGGAGGCCTCGTCGAACTGCTCCTCCTCGAAGTCCTCGGAAGGGCGCACCGGTCGATAGGTGTCCGAATCGCTCCACGCAGAGGCGAAATGCGGATCGTCGATCGGGGCAGCGAGACGTTCGGAAGCCGGATCGCTGGGGTCGGAATCGTGGGAGAGGTTTTCTTCCGTCAGCTCAAGATCGTCATCTCCTGCGCGCTCTGACGGTCGATCATCGTGCCGATCCTCCTCCTCGTCGTCTTCGTCGTCGAGATCGTAATGGCTGCTGCCAAGCCCCAGCGCGGCGCGCACGTCCAGCGGTGGGCGGGGGTCATCCTTGCGCGGCTTTTTCCTGGTCCTGGGTATGGACTGCGCCGGTTCCGGGGCATCGGTGCGCACCTGCCGGGCGATCAGCAGGCCCAGCACCAGCCCGATTCCCGCAGCGACCAGCGCGAAGACGATGCGGGTCTGCGGCCCGAAGGGGGCCGCATCGCCCAGAATAGCGTCGAACAGGGCGGGAGGCAGAAACAGGCAGCCGCCGCCGAACAGCGCGGCGAACCACAGGGCGACCAGCGCGGGAAAGGCGGAGCTGGAGGTCAGCCCACCCGACGGCGCGTCGGTCTCTTCCGCAGGAGTGTCGATATCGGCCACGGTGCCTTCCTTCATCCCGGGCCGCCCTCGTGGGCGTGAAGGCCGTCTGGCGATGGCCTCCACGCCCCGCTTTCGGGCGACCGATCCACCGCCCGGCCTAGCAGGCGATGGTAAACGCCGAGATAACGACGCGCGTTGAGCGACCAGTCCCGGTGCGTGGCGACATGGCTTTGCGCGCGCTCGCGAATGGCGGGCCAGGTCTCTTTCGCGTCGAGCAGATCGGCCAGCGCCTGCGCCACGCCTGCCGGGTCGTCGGCGGGGAACAGCACCCCGGTTTGCCCGTCGGCAATCAGTTCCTCGTGTCCGCCCACATCCGATGCGGCGACGATCCGCCCCTGCGCCATCGCTTCGAGCGGCTTCAATGGCGTGACCAGTTCGGTCAGCCGGCTGCGTTTGCGGGGGAATGCGAGAATGTCGATCAGGGCATAGTACTGCGCGACCTCTGCGTGCGGCACGCGGCCGGTGAAGATGATCGAATCGCTCGCGGGGGAAGCGGCGGCCTGTTCGCGCAGCGCCGCGTCCTGCGGCCCGCCGCCTACCAGCAGCAGGCGGGTATCGGGCTGGCGCGCGCGCAGGGCGGGCAGGGCGGCGATCAGATCGTCGAGGCCTTCATAAGGGTAGAAGCTGCCGATGAAGCCGATCACCGGGCCGCCGTTCAGACCCAGCTTCGCGGCCAGGGCGGGATCGCGCTCTGCCGGCGTGCCGAACTGCGTCAGGTCGACCGCATTGGGCGATATGCCGATCTTTTCGGGCGGGAATCCGCGCGCGATCAGATCGCTGCGCAGCCACTCGCAGATGGTGAAGACGGCGTCGGCGCGTTTGACGACGGCGTTTTCGAGCATGCGGGTCAGCCGGTAGCGGGGCGAACCCTCGCGCCCGGTCCCGTTGCCCACGGCCGCATCCTCCCAGAAGGCGCGAATCTCGTACACTACCGGAATGCCGAGCTTCTTCCCCGCGCGAATCGCGGCAAGTCCGGCGAGCGCTGGCGAATGCGCATGCAGCACGTCGGGCCGCCAGTCCCTGGCAACCGCCACGATGGCATCGCCATGTGCGGCAACCTCGCGCCATTCGCGCAGGCCAGGCGGGCCGCCGACGGATTGCGTGGTGCGGTGGAAGTGCAGCCCCTCGCAGGTTTCCTCTGCCGGACCTTGTGCCGAATGGCGTGGGCCGGTGATCCCGCGCACCTCCAGCGCGTCGTCCATCTGCGCGCGCATGATCGCACGGGTGCGGAAGGCATAGCCGCTGTGCAGCGGAAGCGAATGGTCGAGAACATGAAGCACGCGCATAGCGTGGGCTTGCCTAGCGCGGATGTGCTTAACGGGCCGTCAACTCCACCCTGCTAGCCGGTCTTGCGATGCTGGCGCAGGGTGCGACCGGCGCAGCCCGGCCTTGAGACAGGAGCCCGTGCCCGCGTGATCGACATGGCAGTCATTGTGGCGATTCACGGCCTCCTGCTGATTGCGGGCTATCGCCTGATGCTGCGCGACGATCTGGACGAGGATCCGCTACTGGAAGGCGATGGCGATGGCGACGGCGCGGCGGACGAGCGGACGCTATGACCGACCTGTTCCTGCTCGGCTTCTTCGCTGTCTTCCTGCTGTTAGGGCTGAAGCGCCCGTTCCTGTGGATCTGCCTGTACCTCTACGTCGATATCCTGGCCCCGCAGAAGATGGGCTACGGTCCGATCACCAGCGTGCCCGTATCGCTGATCGCCTTCGCGGCTGCCTTCGGCGGGTGGCTGATGATGGACAAGAAGACGCGCCCCACCTTCACCTTCCGCCAGGGGCTGATGCTGTTCCTGCTGGTCTGGGCATGGTTCACGATGCAGGGTGCGCAATTCCCGGTAGAGGCCGTCGGCAAATGGGACTGGGTATGGAAGACGCTCGTCTTCGCGATTTTTCTGCCCTTCACCGTCACCACCAAGCTTCGGTTCGAGGCGGCTGCGCTCGTCATGGTGCTCACGGCGGGGGCGATCATCATCTCCGGCGGGATCAAGACCGTCTTCGGCGGCGGCGGCTACGGCACGCTCTCGCTGTTCGTGAACGACAATAGCGGGATCTACGAAAGCTCCACGATCTCCACCGTGGCCATCGCGATCATTCCGTTGCTCTACTGGTTCACCCGCTACGACACGGTGTTCAAGCCGAGCCTGCCGGTCAAGCTGTTCGCCGCAGGACTTGCCGGGGCATGCCTGCTGATTCCGATCGGTACGGAAGCGCGCACCGGGCTGGTGTGTATCGCTATGCTCGGCCTGCTGGTCCTTCGGGAAAGCCGCCACAAGCTGCTGCTGATGGTCGGCGGCGTGCTGCTGTGCATCGCCGCCTTCCCCTTTCTGCCGCAATCCTATGCCGATCGCATGGCCACCATGCTGACCGCCGAGGAAGACGAGAGCGCCTCGACCCGCGTGGCGGTGTGGAAATGGACCATCGACTACGCAAAGGAGCGCCCGCTCGGCGGCGGGTTCGAGGCCTATCGCGCGAACAGCTTCACCTACCGCATGCCGCAGACCACGGGCGAGGGGAACATGACCACCACCCGCTACGATGAGGTGGTGGATGAAGGACGCGCGTACCACTCCGCAATTTTCGAGATGCTGGGCGAGCAGGGCTGGCCGGGGCTTGGTGCATGGTTGCTGCTGCAGGCGTTGGGTCTGATCCAGATGGAGCGGTTGCGACGGCGCATGCGCAGGAGGGGTGACCCGAACCTGGCATGGCTCGGCCATCTCGCCATCGCGCTGCAATATGCGCAGGTGATCTATCTGGTCGGCGCGACCTTCCAGGGCATCGCCTGGCAGCCCTTCATCATGATGCTGGCGGGGCTCCAGATCGCGCTTGTCATCTACGCCAAGCGCCATGATTCGCCTGCCGAGGCCACCATCGGGGCGCGGCTGGCGGCGGGGCGACAGGCGGGACAGCCGCATGCCGTAGCGACAGGCGCGGGGGCGGCCAGCCCTCCATTGCGCTAGGCATTTTCATCCTGCATGGAATGCGCGCAATGCAAGACTAAGGAGAGGCGCGCATGACCCCCCAGGACATCGCCGCAAAGGTGGGCGAACAGATCGGCACCAGCGAATGGATCGAGATTTCGCAGGATCGGATCAACAAGTTCGCCGACGCGACGGACGATCACCAGTTCATCCACGTGAACGAGGAAGCGGCCAAGATGACGCCGTTCGGCGGCACGATTGCCCACGGCTTCCTGACGCTTTCGATGATCCCCTATCTCACCCAGAAAAGCGACGTGCCCCGGCCCGACGGGATCAAGATGGCCGTCAACTACGGTGGCAACAAGACGCGTTTCCTCAACCCCGTGAAATCGGGCAAGCGTATCCGTGGCCACTGGAAACTGCTGGGCATGGAAGAAAAGCGCCCTGGCCAGTGGCAGCACACGGTCGAGATCACCATCGAGATCGAGGGGGAGGAAAAGCCCGCCCTGATCTGCGAATGGATGTCGATGTTCTACGTCTAGGATCCCTCCCCTTCCCTTCGGGGTTAGGGGATCGAGGGGTGGGGGCGCTGGCGCAACGCATGCCGGGCCCCACCCCGCTGCGACGAGGGCTTGCGTCGCAAACCCAGGTTTCGCTGTCCCTCCCTTGAAGGGGAGAGGCAAGTTCAGTTTCAAGGAGTTCACATTATGCGCAGCGCAGTCATCGTATCCACCGCCCGCACCGCCATCGGCCGTGCCTACAAGGGCGGCTTCAACGACACCAAGGGTGCCACCCTCGGCTCCTACTCGCTCGCCCCCGCGATCGAGCGTGCGAAGATCGAAGCAGGCGAAATCAACGATGTCGTGTGGGGCGCCGCGCTCCAGCAGGGCGCGCAGGCGGGTAACCTCGGCCGCCAGGTCGCGCTGCGTTCGGGCTGCCCGATCGGCGTTTCGGGCATGACGATCGACCGCCAGTGCTCTTCGGGCCTGATGGCGATCTCGACCGCCGCGAAGCAGATCATGGTCGACAACATGGATATCGTCGCTGGCGGCGGCCAGGAATCGATCAGCCTCGTGCAGACGCCGGACATGCGCGTGATGCCCGACCCCGAACTGATGGCGATGCACAACGCGGTCTACATGCCGATGCTGCAGACGGCGGAAACCGTCGCCCAGCGCTACGGCATCAGCCGCGAGGCGCAGGACGAATACGCTCTGCGTTCGCAGCAGCGCACCGCCGCCGCTCAGGAAGCGGGCAAGTTCGATGACGAGATCGTGCCCGTCACCGTCACCATGAAGGTGAAGGACAAGGAAACCGGCGAAGTTTCCGAGAAGGAAGTGACCGTCGCGAAGGACGAAGGCAACCGGCCCGACACCAAGCTGGAAGGCCTCGCCTCGCTCAACCCCGTGCTCGGCCCCGACACCACGATCACCGCGGGTAACGCCAGCCAGCTGTCCGACGGTTCGTCCGCCAGCATCCTGATGGAAGAAAAGCTGGCCGAGAAGCGCAGCCTGACCCCGCTGGGCCGTTATGTCGGCATGGCGGTCGCGGGCACCGAGCCCGACGAGATGGGCATCGGCCCGGTCTTCGCGATTCCCGCCGTGCTCGAACGCACCGGCCTGAAGATGGGCGACATCGGCCTGTGGGAACTGAACGAAGCCTTCGCGGTGCAGGTGCTCTACTGCCGCGACAAGCTCGGAATCCCCGACGAAGACCTGAACGTGAACGGCGGCTCGATCTCGATCGGCCACCCCTACGGCATGACGGGCGCACGCTGCGTCGGCCACGCGCTGATCGAAGGCAAGCGCCGCGGTGCGAAATATGTCTGCGTCACCATGTGCGTCGGCGGCGGCATGGGCGCGGCGGGCATCTTCGAGGTCCTGTGACCCCCGCATAACGGAGACTGACATGGCTGGACGGTGGCCCGCACTCGATTTCGAGGCCGAGAAATCGGTTTACGCCACCGTCCACGCCTACCTCCAGGTGATCGGCAAGCTGCCGACCCGTGCCTTGCCGTGGTGCAACCACAGCTGGCATCTCGCCCTTCTGGTGGTGCCGCAGGGCTTTCGGACCTACCCGGTCGTGACCGAGACCGGCGAGGCCGAGATTCTGTTGGACTGTGTTTCCTCGCGGCTTGTCCTGACGACATCGGACGGGCGCGAGCGGGCGATGGGCCTGACCGGCCAGAGCGTCGCCGCCTTCCATGCCGAGCTAGCCGGATTGCTGCGCGAGGCGGGGATCGCGACCTCGATCGAGGGTGGTCCCAACGAAGTCGAGGACGCGGTTCCCTTCGCCGAGGACGAGCGTGAACGCGCGTGGGACGGCGATGTGATCCGGCGTTTGCACCGCGCCTTCGCCGATGCGGCACGGGTGCTCTATCATTTCCGCACAGGCTTCGTCGGGAAGTCGAGCCCGGTGCATCTCTTCTGGGGCAGCTTCGACCTAGCGGTGACGCGCTTTTCGGGGCGCGAGGCACCGCTTCACCCCGGCGGTTTCCCTAATCTTCCCGACGCGGTCACGCGCGAGGCTTACAGCCATGAGGTTGCGAGCTGCGGCTTCTGGCCGGGTGGCGGCGGGGTCGAGGAAGCAGCGTTCTACGCCTATGGCTACCCGGCGTCCGACGGGCTTGGCGACACGCCGATAGAACCCGAAGAGGCATTCTGGCATGCCGGGCTGGGTGAATTCGTGCTGCCCTATGCTGCGGTTCGCGCCGCCGATAATCCCGACGCGGCCCTGCTGCGCTTTCTCGAAACAAGCTATCGCGAGATTGCATCGCGTGCCGGGTGGGACCGCGCGAGCCTCGAAATTCCGACCGGCCTTTTCGGCAGGCCCTATGATGTCGCCGCCCGTCACAAGAGCCTGAGAACCAAGCCCGACTGATCCATTCGTCGAACCGGGTATTGTCGGATACGGCCGTGGGTACGCGAAGCGCAGCAGCGCAAACAGCTGACTTGTGCGGGACCCAGGAGCTGGGGCGGCGCATTGTCTCGATAACCAACGGGAGAATTTCATGCGCTTGCCCCTTTCCACCCTGTCGCTGGCATTGGCCGCGACAGCACTGACCGCTTGCGGCGAGACCGTACCTGCCGATCAGGCGCGCGAGAGCAGCGTCGAGGATGTGACGATCGACGAACCGCAAGTCCCGCCGATCGGGGAGACGGCGTCCGAAGAGACCCCGGACGAGCGTTTCGCCTCCGCCTATGGCACGCTCGATCTCGACCAGTGCGAAGTCCTCACGCAACAGGAAGAGGGTGAGGGCGCGACCTTCCGCTGCGGTCTGATAGCCGGGGTGCCGATCTTCGTGCAGGCGGGCGATGAGCGTTTCGATCTCGATGCAGGGGTCGAGAACGATCAGTTCCAGACCATCGCTGCCTTCAACGAGATCGCGCCGCGGATCGAGATTCGCAGCGACGAGGGCGCACCTTTCGCGGTCATCTTCCGCTACCAGGACGCCAGCCTGCAATCCAACAATCGCAGCGTTATCGCGGTCGAACGGATTGGGACGCGCGACGATCCCGGCTGCCGCATCGCGCAGATCGGTGGCGGATCGGGCGCGGCCAACCAGCGCGCACGCGAGATTGCCGATCTGGCAGCCGATGGCGAGACCGATTGCACTGCGGAACCGCAGGTGATTGGCGACGCTGAATGAAGCGCCGGGCCCGGGGTGCCGAAGTTCGCTGATCGCGCTCGCGCAAACGTGCTATAGGCACGCCCATGGGCATCATCGAACTGCTTGGGCTGGCGGGTAGCGTCAGCCTGCTGTCGGGCTGGCGGCTCTACGCAACCATCCTCATCACGGGGCTGGCGATGCGATCCGGCTGGGTGCCGCTGCCCGAACAGTTGCAGATGCTGGACGTGCTCGCCAATCCCTGGGTGCTCGGCATTGCAGGCGTCGGCGCGGTGATGGAATTCTTCGCCGACAAGGTGATGTGGCTCGATTCGATCTGGGACGCGGTGCATTCGCTGATCCGGCCTGTCGGCGGCGCGCTGCTGGCGCTGGCGATCGTCGACCCGGGCGATCCCACCTGGCAGGTGATCGCCTTTCTGCTGGGCGGCGGTGCGGCGTTCGCGGCGCATGCGGGGAAAGCCAGTGCGCGCGCCGCGGTCAACACCAGCCCGGAGCCGGTCAGCAATGTGATGGTCTCGACGGCGGAGGATGTGGCCACCGTAGGCCTGCTGGCGCTGGCCATCGCCAATCCGGTGATTGCGGCGGTGATCGCGGTGGGGCTGCTGGTATTCAGCATTGCGCTGATCGTGCTCGTCGGGCGTACGCTGCGACGCATCTTACGCCCCAGGCCGCGCCAACCCGGCGCGCCCTGAGCCGGACACGACTGGCGCCTTGCGGCTCAGCCGTGGGTGGCGATGAACTGTTCCACCACCGGGGCCACCTTGGTGCGCCACTTGCTGCCGTTGAAGATGCCGTAATGGCCCGCGCCCTCGGCCATGTAGTAGCGCTTCTTGTCTTCGGAGAGGTTGCGCGCCAGCGGCAGCGCGGCCTTGGTCTGGCCGAGACCGGAAATATCGTCACGCTCGCCCTCGACCGCCAGCAGCGCGGTCTGCTTGATATCGCCAAGGTCGATCACCTTGCCGCGATGTTCGAAGGCGTTGTTCGGCAGCGAGTGCTCCTGGAACACCTCCTCCACGGTCTGCAGGTAGAATTCGGCCGTCATGTCGCAGACGGAGCGGTATTCGTCGTAGAAATCCTTGGTCTGCTGCGCGCTTTCATCGTCGCCCGCGACCAGATGCTTGTACATCTCGTAATGGCTCAGGATGTGGCCGCCCAGGTTCATGCTCATGAAGCTGGCGAGCTGCATGAAGCCGGGATAGACGCGGCGGCCCGCGCCCGGATACTGGGCCGGGACGGTCGCGATCACGTTCTGCCGGAACCAGCTGAGCGGGCGCTTCATCGCCATGTCGTTGACGGTGGTGGGGCTTTCGCGCGTGTCGATCGGCCCGCCCATCATGGTGAGGGTTTTCGGCGTTGCCTTGTCCTTCGCGCCGTTCATCAGCGCTGTCGCGGCCAGCGCCGGGACGGAGGGCTGGCACACCGCGACCACGTGCGCGGGGGCGCCTTCGTTGCGCTCTGCGATCGTCTGCAGGAATTCGATGATGTAATCGATATAGTCGTCCAGATCGAAGCGCCCTTCGGACAGCGGAATGTCGCGCGCATCGTGCCAGTCGGTGATGTAGACTTCCGCGTTCTCGACCATCCGTTCCACCGTGCCGCGCAGCAGCGTGGCGAAATGCCCGCTCATCGGAGCGACGATCAGGACGGATGGCGCATCATCGGGCAGGTTCGCGCGGCGGAAGCGCTTCAGATCGCCGAAGGCGCGGTGCAGCACCAGCGTTTCGGCAACCGGATCGTCCTTGCCCTTCACGTTCACGCTTTCGATATCGAACTGCGGCTTGCCCCGGCGGATGGTCGCGTGCGCGAACACCTCCAGCGCGGAGCCCGCGACCGGGCCGATTCCGCTGTAGGCCAGCGGATTGCGCGGGTTGGTCAGCCATTCGGACCCGATCGAGGCCATGGCACTGGCGCTGTTGAGCCAGGCGGTCTGGAGTTCGTGGGCGTGGTAGAGCAAGGGGAGCCTCTTGGAATATTTGCCGGTTAGCGTGGCGGATATATTGGTATTGCCTGCTCCCCTTACCATCCTTGTGCAATGCACAAGAGAATTTGTCGCTTCCTCCCCTGCCGAAACGCAAGGGGCGTGGATTTTGCGGGCGGCCCCCGCTAGGCGGGCATCCTGATGGCACGCGACAACCCCGGATTGAGTCGAAGCAGGCGGATCGACGCTTCCCAGGCCGACGAACCGGCGGAAAAGGCGCGCTCGCTGGCGCCCCTGCGCCTCATTTTCAGCGAGGCGCTGCGCTACCCGGACAAGGTCGCCTACGCGCTGCTGGCCCTGATGGTTACGGCCGCGGCCACGCTTGCCATTCCTGCCGCGCTGCAATTGGTGATCGACCGCGGGTTCGCCGATGGCGGCGATCCGGGCAGCATTGCGCGCTGGTTCCGTTACCTGTTCCTGATCGTATGCGTGCTGGCGCTTGGCACCGCCCTGCGGTTCTATTTCGTCAGCTGGCTGGGCGAACGCGTGGTCGCCAACCTGCGCCTGAAGGTGCAGCAGAACCTGCTGCGGCAGGAACCGGCCTTCTACGAGGCAAACAGCCCCAAGGAGATTTCCAGCCGGCTGACCAGCGATACCGCGATCATCGAACAGGTGGTCGGCACCACGCTGTCGGTCGCGCTGCGCAACGTGCTGATCGCCGTCGGGGGCACGATCTACCTCTTCGTGCTGGCCCCCAGGCTGACCGCGATGCTGATTATCGCCATCCCGGTGATCATCGTGCCGATCACGCTGTTCGCGCGCCGCCTGCGCTCGGTCAGCCGGGCGAGTCAGGATCGGGTCGCGGATGTCGGCTCGCTGATCACAGAGACGCTGTCCGCCATGGCCATCGTGCAGGCGTTCACCCAGGAACGCCGCGAGCAGGACCGGTTTGCCCAGGCGGTGGAGCGGATATTCGACACCGCCCGGCGGCGCATTCTCATCCGCTCGATGATGACGGGCGTGGTCATCACGCTGGCGTTCGGGGCCATCGTGCTGCTGATGTGGCGCGGCGCAGTGGCCGTAACCGAAGGGACGATCACGGGCGGCACGATCGGGTCCTTCGTGCTGACCGGCGTGTTCGTGGCAGGCGCATTCGGCGCGCTGACCGAGGTTTACGGCGACCTTCTGCGCGGTGCCGGCGCGGCGGACAGGCTGGCCGAACTGCTGCGCGCCAAGCCCCAGATCGCCCCGCCTGCGAGCCCGCAGCCGCTGCCCGTCCCCGCCCGGGGCAGCCTGTCTTTCCGCAACGTGCATTTCAGCTACCCCACGCGCCCCGGCGAGACCGTGATCGAAGACCTCACACTCGAGATCGAGCCGGGCGAAACGGTCGCGCTGGTGGGGCCATCGGGCGCCGGCAAGTCGACTCTCTTCATGCTCGCGCAGCGTTTCTACGACCCGGACGAGGGCACGATAAGGCTGGATGGCATCGCCTTGCCCAGTGCCGATCCCGCAGAAATCCGCCAGCGGATGGCCTTCGTCCCGCAGGCGGGTACGCTGTTTTCCGGCAATGCGCGCGACAACCTGCGCTACGGCCGCTGGGATGCGAGCGACGAGGAAATCTGGGAAGCCGCCCGGCTCGCCAATGCGGCCGATTTTCTGGAAGCGCTGCCGCAGGGTCTCGACACCAATCTGGGCGAAGACGGCACGCGGCTTTCGGGCGGCCAGCAGCAGCGGCTGGCGATTGCCCGCGCCATCCTGCGCGATGCGCCGATCCTGCTACTGGACGAGGCGACCAGCGCGCTCGACGCGGAGAGCGAGCGGCTGGTGCAGGATGCGCTGGCGCGCGTGATGCGCGGGCGCACCACGCTGGTGATCGCGCATCGTCTTGCCACGGTGCGCGAGGCTGACCGGATCG
>Ga0310345_10002140_pt1 | contig 20481 bp, 16 predicted proteins | sample HC15DNA20500_MG_FD_204667 | JGI IMG/M metagenome (GOLD analysis project Ga0310345, IMG submission 204667) | Marine microbial communities from station ALOHA, North Pacific Subtropical Gyre - HC15-DNA-20-500_MG | ecosystem: Environmental > Aquatic > Marine > Oceanic | place: Pacific Ocean: North...
CTAGAGCATCCGACGTGCGAAGTCGACATTGCTATGGTTGGCAAGTACGTTGATTTGACGGAATCGTATAAATCTTTGTCCGAAGCGTTAACACATGCCGGTATACATGCGGCAGTGCGTGTCAACATGCATTACATAGATTCTGAACGGCTCGAAATTGAGGGGGTTGGCCTTCTCAGTAACATGCATGCAATTCTTGTTCCGGGTGGGTTTGGCGAACGAGGTATCGAAGGTAAAGTTTTAGCTGCGCGATACGCGCGTGAGAAGGGCGTCCCTTATCTTGGTATTTGTCTAGGTATGCAGGCTGCGGTGATCGAATTCGCCCGGCATTGCGCAAAATTGGCAAAGGCGCATAGTAGTGAATTCGATTCCAATACCCCACACCCGGTTATTGCTTTGATTACGGAGTGGAAACAGTCTGACGGGGGGCTCGAGACACGGTCTACGGAGAGTGATATCGGCGGAACGATGAGACTCGGGGCCCAGCAATGCAAACTTGCTCGCGACAGCTTTGTGGCACGCGCCTACGGTACCGACCTCATCAGCGAACGTCATCGGCACCGATACGAATTCAACAACACGTATATGATGGAACTTGAGGCGGCCGGTTTGCGAATAGCGGGCCGGTCGATGGACGGTAATTTAGTCGAAATAGTCGAAATACCCGGACACCCGTGGTTTGTCGGGTGCCAATTTCATCCCGAATTTACTTCAACCCCGCGAGAGGGACACCCTCTGTTTTCCGCATTTCTTGGTGCTGCGCTTGAACATCAAATACAGGCGCCCTCTGAGGTAAGTGATGCACTTATGTGACTATGATGTCGGTGGTTCTAAAGCGTTTTTCTTGATTGCAGGGCCATGCGTCATCGAGAGTGAAGCTGTAGTTATGGAGACTGCGGCGACGCTTGCGGCAATGACGTCTGAGCTCAACATCCCGTTTATTTTTAAGGCTTCTTACGATAAAGCCAACCGCACTTCACACGCGAGCTTTCGAGGCCTGGGCCTTGAGGCGGGACTTCGTGTGCTTGCTCGAGTACGAGAAGATGTTGGGGTCCCGGTGTTAACGGACGTACACGAAGATTCTCCGCTCGACGAAGTGGCTGCTGTGGTGGACGTCCTGCAAACGCCGGCGTTTCTTTGTCGGCAAACCAATTTCATACAGAATGTGGCTCGTCAGGGTAGGCCTGTGAACATCAAGAAAGCACAGTTCATGGCACCTTGGGACATGCAGCACGTGGTAGAAAAAGCACGTGCGGTTGGTAACGAGGCCGTCATGGTTTGCGAACGGGGCACGGTATTCGGTTACAACTATCTCGTATCCGATATGCGATCGTTGGTCATTATGCGTGATACGGGTTGTCCTGTGGTGTTCGACGCGACACACTCGGTCCAGCTTCCCGGCGGACAGGGTAACGCGTCGAGTGGCGAGCGCGAATTTATCCCGACGCTAGCTCGTGCTGCCGTAGCCACGGGTATCTCGGGACTGTTCATGGAGACCCATCCCAACCCCGAAGAGGCACTGAGTGACGGTCCGAATACTTGGCCTCTAGACGAGATGCCGGGATTGTTGCGCACGCTGAAATCACTTGATGCGGTCGTAAAGCGCGGCGAGTAATGGCTGAAATAAAGAGTGTGTCAGCTATTGAGGTTATTGATTCGCGAGGTAGCCCGACCATCCGCGCAGAGGTCAAAACCGTCGATGGCCATATTGGTGTGGCCACCGTGCCCTCGGGAGCTTCGACTGGAGAACGTGAGGCGATTGAACTTCGTGATGGAGACCCTAATCGTTATTTAGGTAAGGGCGTCCAAAAAGCTGTGCAAAACGTGAATGGCCCAATCGCCGGCGCGCTTGTTGGGATCGAAATCGGCGAACAGCAGGTTATAGATCGAGCGATGATTGAGCTTGATGGTACTCGGAACAAGTCGGTCTTGGGTGCGAACGCTATTCTAGCGGTCTCTATGGCATCGGCCCACGCAGCGGCTTCGGAACGTGACGAACCTCTGTTCGCAGCGCTCAAAGAACGAGACGAATACCTGTTGCCAGTACCCATGATGAACGTAATAAACGGCGGTGCCCACGCCAACAATAACATCGATCTACAGGAGTTTATGATCCTGCCGGTCGGGGCGCCGAGTTTCCGCGAGGCGCTCCGTTATGGTGCGGAAGTCTTTTACACCTTAAAAGCCCTACTTGACGAGGGTGGCATGAGTACGGCGGTGGGTGACGAAGGAGGTTTCGCTCCCGATTTACCGTCAAATGAAGCCGCGTTGGATCTTATAGTTCGCGCAGTGGAAAAAGCGGGCTATCGTCTCGAGGACGATATTGCGTTGGGTCTTGATGTCGCTAGTTCCGAATTCTACCTAGAAGGTGAATATTACTTGGCTTCTGAGAATAGTCGGCTCGATGTGCGCGGGATGATCGATATGTTTGAGCGCTGGATGGAACGTTATCCGATCGTAACTATAGAAGACGGTATGGATCAGAACGATTGGGATGGTTGGAAACACCTCACTGAAACTCTTGGATCACGGGTGCAACTGGTGGGGGATGATTTATTCGTGACAGATTGTGAGACCTTGGGGCGGGGAGTCGATATGGGTGTAGCTAATTCCATCCTCATCAAGGTCAATCAGATAGGAACGTTGACTGAAACCTTTTCGGCAATCGAATTAGCGCAGTCGGCTGGCTACGCGGCGGTGGTGTCCCATCGCTCGGGAGAAACAGAAGATACCACCATCGCAGACATTGCTGTGGCGTATTGTACGGGGCAGATTAAGACGGGCTCGTTGTCGCGTTCCGACCGGATAGCGAAATACAATAGGTTATTAGTGATCGAACAACTATTAGGAGAACGCGCCAGTTATGCGGGAACCGAGGCGTTTGGGAATTTGATGAACCTATGAGGTACACGCCCAAATGCGATCCATTATCGTGATTCTTGTTCTCACCACGCTATATTTACAGTATTTTCTATGGTTCGGCCATGGTGGCATTCGTGACGTAAATAGGCTGGAGGAGTCAGTATTGGAACAACGTGATCAGTTGATTCGTTTGGGGGAACGCAACCGTGCTCTCGCGATTGAAGTGATGGATCTCAAACAAGGATTAGAAGCGATCGAAGAACGAGCTCGGATCGAGATGGGTATGATCAAACAAGGCGAGTTTTTTTACCAGGTTGTCGATCGTCTCGAGGCTGGGTCGCGTCTTGAGACAGTCGCTCCTCCAGCCGTTGAGGGCGAATGACGAGCATATAGGACCATGATCGGAGGTAGCGTGTATGCTGTGGTACCCGCCGCGGGACGGGGGAGCCGTTTTGGTGGACAGGTCCCGAAACAATATTGTTCTTTGAACGGCCGCAGCGTGCTTGAACATACACTTTCACGGCTCGCCGCGAATAAAAAAATCGAACAAGTAGTGGTTGCCATCGCCGAAGACGACACTCGTTTTGCGTTGGTAAGCACACATTTATCAACGAAAATTCTTCCAGTCTCCGGAGGCCCAGAACGGTGTCATTCGGTTCTCGCTGGACTCGTTTGGCTATGTGATAACGTCCCGGGAGTTGTTGGGGAGTCGAGTTGGGTGATGGTTCACGACGCCGCCCGCCCGTGTTTGCGAGACAGTGATATTAACCGAATGTTAGAGACTATTTCCGAGAGTGAAGTCGGTGCGGTGCTCGGTGTCCCTGTGGGCGATACACTGAAGATCGTCGACAGTAAAAGTCAAATTTCTAGAACCGTCGATCGCACCGCGATGTGGCGAGCGTTAACGCCACAGATGTTTAGGCTATATCAGCTTCGCGAAGCGATCGAATCTGCGCTTGATGCTGGCGTCATCGTTACGGACGAAGGGCAAGCTATGGAACGTATGGGTTTGCGCCCTAAGTTGGTAAAGGGACACGGCGACAACATCAAGATCACCAACGCTGAAGATTTAGCGCTTGCGGAGTTGATCATGCGAGCCCAAGATACATCTAACGAGAGAGTGCTGTGATGAGGGTAGGACAAGGATATGATGCACACCGTTTCGCCGATGGTAATTGTGTCGTTTTGGGTGGTGTCGAAATCCCTTTCCACCATGGTATAGAGGCATATTCTGATGGTGACGTACTTCTGCACGCGATATGCGATGCGGTATTGGGCGCGGCTGCATTAGGTGATATTGGCAGCCACTTTCCTGATTCCGACCCGGCGTTTGAAGGCGTCAGTAGCGGAGAGCTCTTACAGCGAGTGACAGAACGGCTCGAGCAGGCGGGTTACGTAATAGTAAACATTGATGGGACGGTGATTGCCGAGGAACCGCGAGTTGCACCCTACATTCAGGCGATGCGAAAAAATATCGCGGGCATTACTCGTTTGGGCTTCGACGCCGTCAACATTAAAGCCACGACCACGGAGAAGATGGGCTTTACTGGGCGAGGTGAAGGGATCGGAGCTTTGGCTGTTTGTTTAATCGACAGGTCACCGTCGCCGCAGCAAGACGTATAAAGCGCCCGAGCCACCGTCGACTCCGCGCGCCTCGGAGTATGCAAGCACATCTCTATGGTGTCTCAGCCATACCCTGACGTTAGGTCTAAGCACCGGATTTTTTCCACTCGAACTATGTCCTTTGCCGTGAATGATCCGTAGGCACGACACCTGTCGCCCGCGCATGTACTCTAGGAACGCGCTCATACGACTTTTGGCTTGGGCTAGCGTTAGCCCATGCAAATCCAATTCACCTTGGATTGGAAAGCGCCCGCGTTTCAGCTTCCTTAGCACGGCTCTTTGAACTCCGGGCCGAGAATACTCTGTTTCATCACCCCTATCAGGGCTGCCGACAACAAGATCTGTCTCAACTGGCGTACTTTTCTCGCGTTGTTTGCCCGATATCGCGCGCACGGGCGGTTTCTGAAGCACGACCGTGTCGTGCTCGATGTGTCTAACCGACCCGATTAGTTTTGCAAACGAATTACTCTTTTCCTCGTCCATGATGATTTACCATGTCTAGCTACCCACCACAGCCTTGGTTTCGGTTATTTTTGCATATACCCATCCCAGCGCGGCCATGAAAGAACCATGTACATCTGCGGCTTTGATCTCACGACTTCCGAATGTCAGATCGCGCGTCGCACACGCGTCATCGACAACCGTACAACTGTACCCAAGATCAAAGGCTGCTCGAGTGCTAGCATCAATACACATGTGGCTCATGGCGCCGCAGACAATGATTTCATCAATATCGCTGTCACGTAGAGTTTGATCAACGGATGTCGAACGGAACGCGTTGGGAAAATTTTTCTGGGTCAGCGACTCTCCATCAAGTCGTTCGACGCGTTCATTAATTTTAACCCCATTGGTATTTGGCTGAAAAAACCCCGACTCTGGCCGAGTCGATATGTGTTGCACGTGGAATACAGCTTCGCCTCGTTGACGAAAAATGTCGAGAATCAAACGGGCGTTATCCGCGGCTCTCTCCATTCCGACAAGCTCCATGGCACCACCAGAGAAGTAGTCGTTCTGTATATCTATCAGCAGTAATCCACGCGCCATAGGGGCTCTCCTCAGGGATCGGGGAAATCCCTCTCTTCGTAACTCGATAAAGATTGGATCCTAACTCGAAACTGAGGCTTAAGAAACGTTCGATTACAAATTGTCTACCCAACGTTTCGCATTATTGAACAGAGCCATCCACGGACTTTCCTCGTCTCGCCAGTTTTGGGGGCACCAGGAAAACTGTTTTCGGAGAAACACCCGTTCGGGGTGCGGCATCATGATCGTGACACGTCCATCGTAAGTCGTAAGACCCGTGAGCCCCCGGGGAGAGCCGTTTGGGTTGTACGGATAGGATTCGGTGACATGCTTATGATTATCAACATAGCGAAGGCAAACGTCTTCGTCAGTAGTTACCTTTTCAAAGTCTCTGACAACGCGGCCCTCACCGTGAGCGACAACGATAGGTGCGCATAGACCCTCTAACCCGGCCATGAGAATCGAGCGTGAGGGCAACACTTCAACCATAACCAGGCGAGCTTCGAATTGCTCTGAAGCGTTTCTTTCGAAAGTGGGCCAATCGGCGGCACCGGGTATAAGTTCTTTGAGGTTACTCAACATCTGACAACCGTTGCAGACTCCTAGCGTGAATGTGTTTGGCCGTTGAAAAAAAGCCTCGAAGACCGTCTGAGCACGTGAATTCAGGCGAATGCTACTGGCCCAACCACGACCTGCGCCTAAGACATCACCATATGAAAAGCCGCCGCAGGCTGCCATACCGGTGATATCTCGCAATGTTTGCCGCCCACTTAGAATATCCGTCATGTGCACATCGATCGCTTCAAAGCCGGCTCGGTCGAATGCTGCAGCCATCTCCACGTGGCCGTTGACCCCTTGTTCGCGCAATATCGCGACGCGTGGCCGCGTACCCCTCTTAAATGACAAGGGTGTACGGTGACGGTCGAAATTAGCTTGTGGAATAGAGAAGCTAAGCCCCGGGTCGGCACGATCGAGAATCGTCGCGATCTCCTGATCGGCGCAGCTAGGGTTGTCACGTGCTCGCTGCATCGCATGTGTCGTTTTGGTGTAGCTTTTTAATAAAGTGTAGAGATCCCTGTGAAATATCGTGTGACCTTTATTTATGATTCGTAGAGAACGTTCTTCGGTGGGTTGCGCGACAATATGGACGCAGTCGTGTAGCTTAGTTGTCTCCCGAACATATGCTTGGATGGCATCGATATCGGAGATGCGAACTTGGACGATGGCGCCTAGCTCCTCAGAGAAAAGTGCGGCGACAGGGTCCTTCCCCAATGTGGTGACATCGACGCTAACTCCTAGTCGGCCCGCGAACGCCATTTCTGCGAGAGTCGCCAGCATCCCTCCGTCGGAACGGTCGTGATACGCTAGCAGATAACCGCCGTCGTTCAGTATCTGGACCGCGCGAAAGAAGTCGGCTAGATCAGAGGGCTCATCGCAGTCCGGTGGGTGGCCCCCAAGGCTGGACCAGCACTGTGCCAAGATGGATCCGCCCAATCGGTTGCGTCCGCGACCAAGGTCAAACAGCATCAGAGCAGTGTCAGGTATATCTCTGAGATCGGGCGTGAGGCTACACCGAACGTCCATAACAGGAGCGAAAGCCGAGACAATTAGCGAGGTCGGTGCGATCGTGCGCCAGGTTTGGCCCTTCGCCTGCCAACTAGAGTGCATCGACATCGAGTCTTTGCCAACCGGGATGTTGATGCCTAGAGAGGGACAGAATTCAATTCCAACGGCGCTGACCATGTCGTAGAGGCGCGCGTCTTCGCCGGCGTAGCCGGCTGGGCACATCCAATTAGCGGAGAGCACCACGTTGCTTAGCTGCTTGATACGGGCGCCAGCGAGGTTTGTAATGGCTTCCCCGACAGCGAGGCGAGCCGACGCAGGACCTTCGAGCAGGGCTACTTGAGTGCGTTCGCCGACAGCCATAGCCTCACCGACTACATCATCGAAGGCGCTCAAAGTTACGGAGTAATCGGCTACAGGAACTTGCCAAGGCCCGACCATTTGGTCCCGAGCCGAGAGACCTCCTACGCTACGATCACCGATGGTGATTAGGAATCGTTTGTCGCCTACGCTGGGGAACTGTAAAACACGCTCGACTGCTTCATCAACAGGGACCCTATTCGTCGACCATTTTTCGATGGCAGTTCGTACGCTGTCAACCTTGCGGTTCATGCGTGGTGGATTCCCAAAAATAACATCCATCGGGATGTCGATCACAGGAGTACCTAGGAGGGCATCGTTGACGACGAGTTTCTGTTCGAGGGTCGTGTGTCCGACAACCGCGTATGGGCATCGCTCGCGTTCACAAATTGCGGTTAGCTTTTTCAAATCCTCCGGTTTGATTGCTAAAACATAGCGCTCCTGGGCCTCATTGCACCAAACCTCGAGGGGTGACATACGTGGGTCGGCACTTGGAATATCGCGTAGCGCGAAGACACCACCACGCTTCCCATCGAACAGGATCTCGGGGATCGCGTTCGAAAGGCCACCGGCGCCAACGTCATGAATCACTTGTATGGGGTTGGCGTCCCCCGCAGCCCAACAGGCATCTATCACCTGTTGACAGCGGCGTTGCATTTCTGGGTTTTCTCGCTGTACTGAAGCGTAATCGAGTTCTGCATCGATACTTCCAGAACTTAGCGAGGAGGCAGCTCCTCCTCCGAGGCCAATTAGCATTGCGGGCCCGCCCAGCACAACAATTGCCGCGCCCGTGGGCACTGGTTCTTTGTTGACGTGTGTTGGTCTTATGTTGCCTAAGCCGCCGGCTAGCATGATGGGTTTGTCGTAACCACGGAGAATCGTACTATTGGGTTGGCCATACTCGAAGGTGCGGAAATATCCGACCAACGTTGGTCGACCGAATTCGTTGCTAAATGAAGCAGCGCCGACGGGACCGTGCAACATGATCTCAAACGCACTTGCTAGACGCGGATTTAGAGGTCGCGTTGCCTCCCATGGCGTGGCGACTCCAGGTATTCGTAGATGTGACACCGTGAATCCTGATAGGCCAGCCTTGGGTTTTGCTCCTCGACCGGTCGCGCCTTCATCCCTGATCTCTCCGCCGACTCCAGTGGACGCGCCGGAAAACGGTGATATTGCCGTAGGGTGGTTGTGTGTCTCGACTTTCATGACGATTGGCATGTCCTCATCACATCCAACGTAGACACCGTCGGTACCATCGACATAGAAACGCCGGGCGCGATAGCCGAATCCGACCGCCGCATTATCCCGATAAGCCGATAATACCCCGTTGGGGTTGGCTTCATACGTGTTACGAATCATTTCGAAGAGACTTGTTTTTTGCGCTATTCCGTCCACCGACCATGACGCGTTAAAGATTTTATGTCGGCAATGCTCCGAGTTCGCCTGAGCAAACATCATCAATTCGGCGTCTGTTGGCTCGCGTCCGAGTTTGTTATAGCGTGCGAGCAGATAATCAATTTCCTGATGATTGAGGGCGAGGCCAAGATGGGTGTTGGCTTCGTCCAATGCGGTGCGCCCCATAGCGTTAAGCGGAATTCGGTTAAGGTTTGCAGGTTCGGCTGCTGAGTTGAGCTGCGAAAGCTCCTTGTATTCACGCATCACGGTTTCTGTCATGCGGTCATGTAATAAAGGTGCGACATGTTGGAGTTCCCGCTCCGAGATGCCGCCTATATACCAGGCGGTAACTCGTTCGAGACGGGTGAGCCCCGTGACGGCGCAATTGCGGCAGATATCGGTCGCCTTGCTAGACCAAGGTGAAATTGTGCCTATGCGTGGTGTAGTGAATAACGCCGGCGCGAGGTCCTGCTCTTCAATAGTGATTGGCTTCGCCCGGGTTAGGTCACACAGAATGCCGCACTCCTTGCTGAACATCGCTTGTGAATCTACGAACCAAGCGACAAACAGGTGCCTCGCCTCTATAGAGGTTACCCCCGGTACTTTATCAGCGCACCCGGCTCGGAGTTTTTCTATGCGGAAAGGCGAAAGGGCCGCCTCGCCTTGGAGAAGCAGCATTAAGTCCGTGATCCCTCGTTGCGTGGTACCGTTAATGCACCTCGCGTTGGTGTTATTTCAGAGTTCCAGTTTTATTCGTATACAACCGCAGTCGCCCGTTTTTTAGTGGACGTCGATAGGCTGAAGTCAATAGCGTTATTCAACTTGCCAAGGATTCTATCTGATGCGGGGACTAGATCCCTACTCAAAGGGCACAAATTGGACCTTCAGACGTCTTTCGCTAGTTTTTCAGCTAAACCTATATAGGTCTCTGGTTTGAGGGCTTTAAGCGTCGCTTTTACGTCCGCTGGTAGTTCGAGTTGATCTATGAAGTTGACGAGGGTCACCTGATCGATGTCCCGGCCGCGTGTCAGATCTTTTAGTTGTTCATAACTGTCAGTGATGCCGTAACACCTCATAACCGTATGTATCGGTTCCGCCAGGACTTCCCAAGCGGACTCCAAATCGCGAGCGAGAGCAGCATCGTCAAGTTCTAGCTTAGCCAGCCCACTCCGAAGCGAACAGCAGGCGATTAGAGTATAGCTAAGAGCGTTACCTATATTTCTGAGAACCGTAGAATCCGTCAAATCGCGTTGTAACCGTGAAATTGGCAATTTTCGCGAAAAATGTTCGAGCAATGCGTTCGCGATGCCTAGATTGCCTTCCGCATTTTCGAAATCAATCGGATTCACTTTATGGGGCATGGTCGACGACCCAACTTCTTCGGCAACTTTCTTTTGAGCAAAGTAACCAATTGAAACGTAGGACCAGACGTCGCCACACAGATCGATGAGAATAGTGTTGACCCGCGCCAGTGCGTCGGCGTATTCAGCGATCCAATCATGGGGCTCGATCTGAGTTGTATGAGCGTTCCACTCTAATCCAAGTGATTCAACAAACCGTTTACCCAAATTTGGCCAGTCGACGGCAACGTAGGCAGCAATATGAGCGTTGTAGTTACCGACAGCGCCGTTCATTTTTCCGAGTGGAGCGATTTCAGAGAAAGCAGTAATTTGGCGTCGTAGGCGCGCAGTGAAAACGGCGAGTTCTTTGCCCATGGTGGTTGGAGAGGCAGTTTGCCCGTGTGTCCTTGAGAGCATAGCTTTATCAGCGAGCGCGGTGCTTGATACTTGGAGCTTATCGACGAGGTTTCGCAGTGCAGGCAATATTACCGTGTCGCGGGCGTCGCCAAGCATTAGGCCGTAGGCTAGGTTATTAATGTCTTCACTGGTGCAAGCAAAGTGGATGAAAGGAATTGCTGACTTCAGCGCAGGTTGGTTATTAAATTTTTCTCGCAAGTAATACTCCACCGCTTTTACGTCGTGTTTCGTCACGGCTTCGATGGTTTTAATATGCTGGGCCTCGGAGATATCGAACCCCTTAGTGATCTCGTCAATTACAGTATTTGCTTCCGCGTCGAAGGTTTGTAGATTCTCAATACTTGGTTCTCCGGCTAGTGCCCTCAACCATTCCAACTCGACATTGACTCTATAACGCATTAAGGCCATTTCGCTGCAGACCTCACGGAGAGGGGAAGTCAAGTGAGCGTAACGACCATCCACGGGCGAAACAGCGTTGAGCTCGGATAACAACGTAGGCCCTTCTGGTTGCTCATTTACGGACACGGGTTGGAAATCTCCTCATGCACAGCATCTATGGCTCTGGTTAATTCCCGGGACAGCTCAATGTCGCATGCTCGCAGATTATGATCCAGTTGTGTTTTCGAAGTCGCGCCTATGATAACGCTGGTGACAAAGGGTTTCGACGCGGCGAACGCTAACGCCATATGTGTGGGGTTTATGTCGTATTTTCCTGCGAGTCGCATATAACGCTCGGCTGCCTTAAGACCGCTCACATTGGAATAACGGCCATATTTACTGGACAGGTTCAACCGGGCGTTTGCCGACGCCCTACCTTGGAGATATTTTCCGGTCAAGGTTCCAAACCCGAGAGGCGAATAAGCTAGGAGTCGACACTTTTCTCGGCAAGCGATCTCAGCCAATCCGACTTCGAAGCTCCGATTGAGCAGATTGTACGGATTTTGAATTGCCGCTATACGCGGTAAATCGCGGTCGGTCGCCAGATGTAGGTATTTCATTACGCCCCATGGTGTTTCGTTAGAAACGCCGATGTGACGGATTTTTCCTTTCCTAACGAGTTTGGAAAGTGCGTGTAGGGTTCCTTCAATATTGAAGTTGTTTTCGGTCTTTGCGGGTTTAAACCCGAGTTGGCCAAAGAAATTAGCGGCTCGATCCGGCCAATGTAATTGAAAAAGATCTATGTAATCGGTCCGAAGCCTAGTGAGACTCGCGTCGACAGCTCTGTTAAGGTTGTTTTCGTCGTGTACTGAATCTCCTCCCCTGATCCATGGTACGAAAGCCCCAGGTCCGGCTGCTTTGGTGGCAACGAATACGCTATTTCGTTTTCCATTTCGTTTAAGCCAATCACCGAGAATTTTTTCGGCGAGTCCATAAGTCTGAGCCCGGCTTGGAGAAGGGTACATCTCCGCCGTATCCACTAGATTGACTCCCGCATCCAGTGCTCGGTCTAGCTGAAGATGTGCCGCCTTAGCGGAAGTCTGTTCCCCAAAGGTCATCGTGCCTAGGCAAAAAGCACTGACATTCAGTCCGGTATTTCCTAGTTCGCGGTATTCCATCTACCGAAAGTTCCGTTGGCTAACGATTTCACATGGTGCCTCGGTCCTATTTACCCGACGGTGGCATATATAGGCTAGTGAAATTTTCAAAATTTCACTAGCCTATTTAAAGCTAAAGGGTGAACCCAGCCTGCAAGCGCCTTATGCTACGCAAATGGCTGCTTACACAGTTGCTGACCGATTTCGAGGTTTTCTTCCCGTCGTTATCGACGTTGAAACGGGTGGATTTAATTCCGAAACGGATGCGTTGTTAGAGATTGCAGCTGTTATTCTTGATTACGAAGTGACAGGGGGGTGGCACCGGCGTGCGACGATTGCACACCACGTAAAGCCATTCGAGGGTGCAAATCTGGAGAAACGTGCTCTAGATTTCAATAAAATTGATCCTTACCACCCATTTCGAGCTGCAGTGGATGAAAGCGAAGCCTTGGACGAAATTTTCGAGGTTATCCGTAACGAAATTGCCCGTCATCACTGCAGTCGGGCGATTCTGGTCGGACACAATCCGGCGTTTGATCTTGCGTTCATTAAAGCGGCTGTTGCCCGAACTGGTATAAAGGATTTACCGTTACATAATTTCAGTACGTTCGACACAGCCGCGTTGGCCGGAGTTGCTTTCGGGCAGACGGTCCTAGCCCGCGCAGTGTGCGCGGCCGGCTTCGACTGGGACGCTGTAGAGGCACACTCGGCCATCTATGATGCTAGCCGTACGGCAGATTTGTTTTGCGAGATTGTAAACCGTTGGGATCGGATCGATTCGTGAGTTATGCGTTTAGTTTGGCAGTTATTCGGTCGCGCCAGTTGTCCGCATTCCTTCGAATCTGCTCTGGATCGAGTGTAGCGATCTGACCGTTTTGTACGACGTGTCGTCCACCAACCCAGACCTCTCGGACTTGGTCCCTGTGCGTGCTATAAACCACTTGTGACGACGGGTCGTATATTGGGTGGGCGCGTGGGTCGCCAAGGTTTAACGCCACTATATCGGCGAGTTTCCCCACCTCTAGAGACCCGATGTCGCTTTCCATGCCCAAGGCTCGCGCGCCGTTGTAGGTCGCCATTCGCAATGCTGATGCGGCGGGCAGGACGCAAGGGTTCTGGGTTATTCCCTTCGCCACTAATGCAGCGGTACGCATTTCACTCAACATGTCGAGGTCGTTGTTGCTGGCCGCGCTGTCAGTTCCACAGGCGACATTGACTTGGTTTTCAAGTAGCTCCGATACCGGACAGAATCCGCTACCAAGTTTTAGGTTGCTTTCCGGACAATGGACGACCTGACAGCCCGTGCGTGCCAACAGCTCAATTTCGCCTGTTTCGATCGAGGTCATATGGACAGCGATTAGTCTCGGCGAAACGAGGCCTAGACCCTCCAATCGACGCAACGGACGCACCCCAGTGGCCGCAACGGCGGCCTCTATCTCGCTCATGGTCTCGTGCAGGTGGATATGGACCGGTATATCGAGTTCGTCCGCCAGCGTTGCGATTCGTTTCAAACACGTATCGTCGACGGTGTACGGCGCGTGTGGAGCGAAGGAGAATCGGATCAAGGGGTGCGCACAATAACGGTCGTGGACCGCTTGGCCTTTGCGCAAGTATTCATTGACGTTCGAGGCCCACTTGCTCGGAAAGTTGATGACGATCATGCCGATCATGGCGCGGATACCGGCCTCAATTGCGACTGCCGCTGTTTCGTCAGGGAAGAAATACATATCATTGAAGCAGGTCGTACCGCCAAGTAACATTTCCATTACCGCCAGTTGAGTGCCGTGGCGTACGAATTCCCGATTGACGCAGCTCGACTCTGCGGGCCAGATATGCTTTTCCAACCATTCTGTAAGCGGCCGATCGTCGGCCATCCCACGGAACAAGCTCATTGGGGAGTGTGTATGGGCATTTACTAGGCCGGGAATCAGAACGTGTTCCGAAAGGACTGTTTCGGTGACCGGTCTCGCGGGCGCCCGCCACTTAGCCGTGGGCATGAGTGCCGCGATGCGATCTCCCTCGAGGACGATCGTATGATCCTGGTAGACTTTGCCTTGCGGCTCGACTGGAATGATCCAGCTGGAGTGTATCGCCTGTAACTCAGTCTGCAGCGTATCCATCGCTTGACTAAAATACCACATCACGTCTGAGTAAAGCTCAATGAACAAATCTAAAAACAGCACTGACCCCTTCCGTTGGGTCAACGATACATTGGAGTTACTTGACCAGACACGCCTGCCACGGGAGGTTCGCTATGTCCGTTGTCGCTCGGTGAAGGAGGTGATCAATGCGATTGCGAAAATGATTGTTCGAGGGGCGCCCGCGATAGGGATAGCGGCGGCGTATGGCGTTGCCCTCGCGGCCCGCGAACGGTTTGAGCAGGATGGGGAGGCGTGGCGGGAGGAGATCCTTCGAGATTTGGATGCCTTAAGAGAGACACGCCCGACGGCAGTTAATTTGGATTGGGCGTTGAGAAGGATGTCAGCGGAATTTGATTCTATAGCCACGGATCCGTACCCTCGTTTGCTTGCGCTTGCACGCAGATTACATGCGGATGACATCGCAGCGAACATGGCCCTAGGAGCTCACGGGGCAAAGCTGATCGCACCAGGTTCGGGTGTCTTGACTCACTGTAATGCCGGTGCACTGGCGACCGGGGGGTTCGGCACTGCGTTGGGTGTTATCCGGAGTGCGTGGGAGTTAGGGCATCTGTCCGAGGTGTTTGCGACTGAGACTCGTCCGTGGCTACAAGGCGCGCGCCTTACGGCTTGGGAACTTAAGCAAGACGACATTCCGGTTACCCTTATCGCCGACATCGCGAGTGCTTACCTGATGCAGCAAGGTCGGGTGCAGTGGGTGATTACCGGCGCCGACCGCATTGCGGCTAACGGCGATGCTGCAAACAAGATCGGCACGTACGCATTGGCAATTCTCGCCCGCGCCCACAAGGTGAAATTTATGATCGCGGCACCCGTTTCCACGGTAGACCGTGGTACCCGCGTCGGTGGTGAGATTACGATTGAATGTAGGGACGAAAACGAAGTTACACATCTAGCCGGGCAAGCGATAGCTGCTGGTGGTGTCGGCGCTTTCAATCCAGTTTTCGACGTCACACCGGCCCATCTGATTGACTTCCTAGTGACCGAAAAAGGTGTTATCGAGCGTCCCAACGGAGAGACAATTCAGGCATTGTTTGAAGACTAAAATGACGGCCCTTACTGTGCTATAATGGCGTGCCCGCCAAAGGCGATTTTATCCTTTAATAATCAATAGGTTATTTTTATTCCGATGGCCGATTTCGCACATCAATCGTCACCCGTAAACATTGAAGAAGAAATGCGCCAATCGTATATGGATTACGCTATGAGCGTAATCGTAGGGCGGGCGCTCCCAGATGCTCGTGATGGGCTTAAACCAGTACACCGCCGCGTGCTCTTTGCGATGCAGGAGGCGAATAATATTTGGAACCGACCGTACGTAAAATGCGCGCGCGTTGTCGGCGAGGTTATGGGTAAATATCACCCACATGGGGATAATGCTATATACGATACATTGGTGCGTATGGCACAGAATTTTTCACTCCGTTACCCCCTAATTGATGGACAAGGAAATTTTGGTTCAGTTGACGGAGACGCTCCGGCCGCAATGCGTTACACGGAGTGCCGTCTTGATCGAATGGCGGGCGAGCTGTTGGCCGACATTGATAAGGAGACAGTTGACTTCGCCCCAAATTATGATGGTAAAGAAAAAGAGCCAGCGGTATTGCCGTCGCGTGTTCCGAACCTACTGGTAAACGGATCGAGCGGCATTGCCGTTGGAATGGCGACGAATATTCCGCCGCATAACCTTCGTGAGGTCATTGATGCCTGTGTTGCATTGGTCGATGACGATGACCTTGACGTCGACGCATTGATGCAATACGTCCCTGGGCCCGATTTTCCCACGGCAGGAGTGATCAATGGTTCGGCCGGGATCAGGGAAGCGTACCGCACGGGCCGTGGACGGGTATTCGTCCGAGCACGAACAATTATCGACGATTCAGAGGGGGATGAACCGCGAATCATAGTTACTGAACTGCCTTATCAGGTCAATAAAGCGCGATTGATAGAAAAGATCGCGGAACTCGTTAAAGAGAAGAAAATTAGTGGTATACGACCCGGTGGCCTACGTGACGAGTCGGATAAAGATGGCATGCGTATCGTTATTGAACTTAAACGCGGAGAGTCGGCGGAGGTGTTGCTCAACAATCTTTATCGACAGACAAGGATGCAATCAGTGTTCGGTATTAACACAGTGGCTTTGGTCGACGGCCAGCCGAAAACACTGGGCCTGCTTGACCTACTCGAGTGCTTCCTTACCCACCGCCGCGAAGTGGTCACTCGTCGAACACTTTTCGAGCTTCGTAAGGCGCGCGAACGAGCTCATGTCCTCGAAGGTTTGGCCGTAGCGTTGGAGAATATTGACCCTATCATCAACTTGATTAAATCTTCTCCGACGCCGGCTGATGCTCGCGAGGGTTTGATGGCGCAGGCTTGGGAGCCGGGAGTCGTCACTGCAATGCTAAAACGCGCCGATTCTGAGCGCTCGCGGCCGGACGATTTGCCCGACTCGTTTGGGTTGAGGAGGCATGGCTATCGCTTGTCTGGGCGTCAGGCCAAGGAGATATTGGATATACGTTTGCAACGACTAACTGCTCTTGAACAGGACAAGATCCTCGAGGAATACCGCGAGGTCTTGGGGCGCATAGACGATTTCCTCGATATTCTCGAACGTCCAGAGCGGTTGAAGCAGGTCATCCGCGGAGAGCTACTTGAAGTCCGAGAGCGTTATGGCGACGAGCGGCGCACAGAGATTGTCGAGGCCGAAGAGCATCTTTCGCTGGAGGATCTGATTTCCGAAGAGGATGTCGTTGTTACCCTATCCCATGCGGGGTATGCAAAATCTCAACCGACGGAAATTTATCGTTCGCAAAAACGTGGCGGTAAGGGCATAACGGCAACGACGACAAAGGATGAGGATTTCGTTGAAAAACTCTTCGTCGCGAATACGCACGATACGCTTTTGTGCTTTTCGAATAATGGAAAAGTCTATTGGTTAAAGGTTTATCAGCTGCCTCAGGCCGGTCGAACTGCGCGAGGGAAGCCGTTGGTGAACTTACTTCCGTTAGCAGAGGCCGAAAGGATCACCGCGGTGCTTCCGATAAAGGAATTTGACCCCGATCTTTTTGTGATTATGGCCACAGCCAACGGCCTGATTAAAAAAACCTCACTCGCTAATTTTTCCCGACCACTACGTCGCGGCATCATCGCAGTAAGCCTCGTCGCAGGAGATCGACTCGTTGGGGTGACGTTAACGCACGGCGTCAGTGACATCATGCTAGTGAGTTCAGGAGGCAAGGCCGTTCGTTTCTCGGAGACTCGGGTGCGGTCCATGGGTCGCACCGCTCGTGGCGTGCGAGGTATTAAACTGGGCGAAGCACAAGAAGTTATTTCACTAATTCCGATTGACGGTGATGGCACGATTCTTTTTGCTACCGAGGCGGGTTATGGTAAACGGACGCATTACCATGATTTTTCGGTAAAGGGGCGTGGGGGCCAAGGTGTCATAGCGATTCAGGCCAACGAACGAAACGGCCGAACGGTAAGTGCCATATCGGTTTTCGACAATGACGAAATTATGTTGATTAGTAATGGCGGTGTATTGGTGCGTACACCCGCTACCGGGATTCCCGTAACCGGTCGTAATACGCAAGGAGTTCGTCTCATATCGCTTGGCGATGACGCCCAACTTGTGGGGATCGAATCTGTCGCGGATTTAAATGGGAATGATGGCGGTGATATGGATGAAGAACTATCCGAGTAGGCTGATGTTGGCTTCCCCGATTCGGGAAGGAGCGGGTAATGTCATCTGACCAACGAATCAACTCTCTCCGAGATCGTATTGACGCGATTGACGACGAGCTACTGCGCTTGTTGAACGAAAGGGCAGATGTGAGTACCGAAGTCGGTGATGTTAAGCGCGAGAAAGATCCTCACCCTCAGTTTTATCGACCCGATCGCGAGGCATTTATCCTAAGGCGTTTAGGGGCTAAAAACCCAGGCCCGCTTCCAAACGAGGATCTTCTTCGGGTGATGCGCGAGATCATATCGGCTTGTCTGTCGCTCGAGCAGAGGTTGCTGATCGCATATTTAGGGCCAGAGGGTACTTTCACCCATGCCGCAACGCTCAAGCATTTCGGCAGCGCCGTTGAACCAGTCGCGATGGCCAGCATTGCGGAGATTTTTCGTGAGGTCGAGGCGAAGGCTTGCCACTACGGTGTGGTACCCCTCGAAAATTCACTGGAGGGTTCAGTGAACCAAACACTTGACTGTCTGAGCGGTTCATCCCTATCTATCTGCGGTGAGATCGCCCTGGCAGTGCATCACCAATTACTGACGAATGCGAAGAACTTAAACAATGTGAAAAGAATTTATGCTCACGAACAGGCTCTGGCTCAATGCTGCACGTGGCTGGATCGGAACCTTAAGGGGGCCGAGCGGATTGCGTTGGGTAGCAATGCAGCCGCCGCACAAAGGGCTCAAACCGAAACGGACGCTGCCGCTATCGCCAGCCAGCAGGCTGCGGAACGTTATGGCCTCGGCGTGCGGGCTACGAATATCGCGGATCATCCCCAGAATACGACGCGCTTCGTCATTCTGGGACACTGCCTACCGCAGGCGACCGGAGAGGATGTTACGTCGGTGATGTTCGGTACGCCGAATCAACCGGGTGCTTTGCATGCGATACTGAGCATCCTGGCTGATGCGGGGATTAGTATGTCCCGCATCGAATCACGTCCTAAGCGTTCGGGTAGCTGGGATTATCTGTTTTTCGTCGATCTACTCGGGCATCGGGACGACGATGCAGTAGCTCCTGCACTCGCTGAAATAAAAAAGCGTGCGGCTTTGTTCAAGGTGCTGGGAAGCTGTCCGCGAGCAGTATTTTGACGAATCTGCGTTAACGAGAAAAGCACAGTACAAGCAAATGCTCGACAAACTGGTGATCATTGGCGTTGGTCTGATCGGTGGGTCACTAGCTCGTGCCTTGCGAGATGCTGGGGCCGTGGAGCACATTGTTGGTGTCGGCAGGAGTCAGGCCAATTTGGATGTCGCCCTGAAACTGGGGGTCATTGATGCCAAAGTAGACGATGTCGCTCAAGCCGTGGAGGGTGCCGATGTCGTTGTGATCGGGGCAACGTTAGGGGCGACAGGCGCGATCTTTGAAGCACTCCGGCCAGTTCTAGGCCCGAGCACTGTGGTAACTGACGTCGGGTCAGCCAAATCAAGAGTCGTAGGCCTTGCTAGTCAGATTTTGGGCGAACGATCGAAAAATTTTGTTCCTGGACATCCGATCGCTGGTACCGAAAAGAGCGGCGCGGGCGCTTCTTTTGCTAGTCTCTTCTCAGGCCAGAAGGTGATTCTAACGCCGTTGGAAAATACCCGTTCGGAGGCCGTAAAACTCGTTAAGGCTATGTGGGAGAAAACTGGGGCTACCGTGGTAAATATGAGCGCGGAAGAACACGATCGCGTGCTTGCCGGGACCTCACATTTACCCCATTTTCTGGCTTATGCCTTGGTAGACACACTCGCGAGTTCGGTTGACGCGGAAGAGATGTTTCGGTATGCCGCGGGTGGATTTAAGGATTTCACTCGCATCGCCTCCAGCAATCCGGAAATGTGGCGTGACATTACATTGGCGAATAAAGATGCGCTCTTGATCATTTGCGAGTTGTTTAGGAAACGTTTCGATGCCCTGAGAACAGCGCTCGAAGCTGGCGATGAACAGGCTATCGAGCGGATATTTACTAGCGCTAAAACCGCGCGCGACCGTTTTGTCGTCCAAGAGTAGTTTTACGGTACACGCCGGCGGGAGCTTGGTCGGTAGTGTCGCGCTGCCAGGAGATAAATCGATATCGCACCGTGCAGTTATCCTAGGTTCCATTGCCGACGGTGTGTGCCTGGTGCGTAACTGCCTGGTTAGTGATGATGTTTCGGCGACGATTCAGGCATGTCGGAACCTTGGCGTTCGTATTGAGCAGGTTGGGGCCGACTCGGTTGAAATAAACGGAGTCGGCGTAGACGGGTTGAGCTCACCCGCCAAACCACTCGACTTTGGAAATTCGGGTACCTCGATTCGGCTGTTGTGTGGTGTTCTATCTGGCGCTGGCATCCGCACGATTCTGACTGGTGACTCATCATTGCGCCAACGACCCATGGAGAGGATCGTCGGGCCTTTGCAGTCGATGGGCGCGGGCATCTCTATGTCTGAACAGGGTACGGCGCCCCTTACGATATTGGGCGAACCGTCTTTGCAACCTATTG
>Ga0310345_10002141_pt1 | contig 20479 bp, 13 predicted proteins | sample HC15DNA20500_MG_FD_204667 | JGI IMG/M metagenome (GOLD analysis project Ga0310345, IMG submission 204667) | Marine microbial communities from station ALOHA, North Pacific Subtropical Gyre - HC15-DNA-20-500_MG | ecosystem: Environmental > Aquatic > Marine > Oceanic | place: Pacific Ocean: North...
GCATCCTCGCCAGCCGCGACCTCCGGATGCAGATCATCGCCGACGAGCTCCGCGAGGTGGCCGAGAAGTACGCCGACCCCCGGCGGACCGAGATCGACATCATGGGCGGCGGCGACATCGACCTCGAGGACCTTATCGAGGACGAGCACGTGGTCGTGACCATCACGCACCAGGGGCTCGTCAAGCGGACCTCGATCGACGAGTACCGGGCGCAGAACCGGGGCGGGACGGGCCACCGCGGGACGGGCACGCGCGACGAGGACTTCGTCGAGCACCTGTTTACGGCCGGCGCCCACGACTACCTCCTCTTCTTTACCGACCACGGCCAGTGTTACTGGCTCCGCGTCTACAACGTCCCGGAGGGCAGCCGGACGGCGAAGGGGCGCTCGATCCGGAACCTCATCCAGATCGGCGCCGACGACCGCGTCCGCGCCGTCATCGCACTCAAGAAGGAGGACTTCCGCGACGACGCGTTCCTCGAGAGCCACTTCGTCACGATGGCGACGAAGCTGGGGCTCGTCAAGAAGACGGCGCTGTCGGCGTTCCGCCGACCGCTCGTGACGGGCATCATCGCGATCGACATCGTCGACGGGGACCAGTTGATCGAGGCGCACCTTACCGACGGCGACACGGAGATCCTGCTGGGCTCGTCAGAGGGCCAGGCGATCCGGTTCCACGAGTCGGACGTCCGGGCGATGGGCCGCAAGAGCCGCGGCGTGCGCGGGATGAAGCTGCCCGACGGCGAGCAGATCGTCGGGATGATCGCCGTCCGCCGCGACGGCGCGCAGGTCCTCACGATCTCGCAGAACGGCTACGGCAAGCGGACACCGGTGGAAACCCTCCGGGAGGACGGCGAGACGAACTCGAACTACACGTTCCGGCTCCAGAGCCGCGGCGGCAAGGGCGTCCTCGCGCAGAAGACGACGGCCAAGACCGGGCCGCTCGTGGCGCTCAAGAGCGTCCTCGAGGACGACCAGCTGATGATCGCGACCGAGGCCGGCATCATGATTCGGATGGCCGTCTCGGACATTTCGACGTACGGCCGCAACACGCAGGGCGTCCGCGTGCTCCGGCTCAAGGACCACGACGCGATCGCGGACGTGGCGCGCGTCGTGATCGAGGACGACGAGGAGGCGGCCGCCGAGGCGACCGAGGCCGGCATGGGGGCCCTCCCGGTGGAGGCCGCCCCCGAGCCCGACGCCCCCGACGCGGACGCGCCCGCCGAGGCCGGCAACTAAGCCCACCTCGGCGCCGAGGCGAGGCTACTGGCTGCCATCGACGCCGCCGCCCTCGCGGGCGGAGGCCTCGCGAACGCGCTCGACGGCACGCGCGTCGACCAGGCCGAGGTCGGCGGCGGCCTCGGCCGCCTCGACCGTGCTCCCGACCCGCCGCATCGGGACGCCCCGCGCTTCGACGTCGCGCGCGATCCGATCGACGATCCGGTCGCGGCCGTCGTCGCTGACGTCGCGGATGAACACGGCGCGGACGCGGCCGGGGTAGCGGGCGACGACCTGCTGGTAGATCTCGGCGTCCTCCTGCCCGCTGTCGCCGACGAGGACGGCCGGGAGGTGCGGGTAGAAGTTGAGCGTCTCGCGGATCCGGCCGAGCTTGTGGCCGTGGTGGCCGGACTTGATGAACACGTCGGGCTCGATGCCGAAGTTCTTGAGGTAGACGGCGCCCGGCGGCACGTCGCGGTGGTCGAGGGCGCCGACGAACTGGCGGTACAGGTTCCAGGGCGACGACGAGAGGTAGACGACCGGGTTGGTGGGGGCGCCCCCCTCCTCCCCCAGCGCCCGGTAGAACGCGCCGACGCCAGGGAAGACCTCGCGCGTCGTGGCGTTGTTGAGGAGGACGACGCGCGCGAACCGGAGCTTGTCGGTCGCGCCCGTCCGGACGACCGTGTCGTCGAGGTCGGAGATCAGGACGAAGCGGGCCTCGTGCGGCGGCACCTGGAAGCGGTGGGCGACCTCGGGCGCGGGTCGGTCGGCCTCGGTGGGCTCGAGGAGGCGGACCGTCGCCTCGCGCCAGAGCGGGCCGTCCGGGAGGTCGACGGCGGCGTCGACCTCGTAGAAGCCGTCCTCGTCGGCCGTGACCTCGACCGTCCGCCCGCCGACGGTGACCGCCAGCCGGGCGCCGGGCACCTCGTCGCTGATGTAGCGGCGGGCGGTGAGCCGGACGTTTTCCCATCGGGTCAGGGCGCCCTCGTGGTCGACCTCCTCGTCGTCGAGGACGCGGCCGAGGAGCCGGACGCGGTCGGGCCGGCCGAGGCCGTGGTACGGGACGACATGGACGTCGTCCCAGAGCCCGAAGCGGCGGCGGACGCGGGCGATCGAGTGGTCGACGGCGCGCTCGACGGTGGAGAGCGCGGAGAGAAGGGGGTTCGGCACGGGACGGCGGGAGCGGGCCGGGGCCTACGCGCCGTCGGCGCTGGCCGGTCCCGCCTCGGCCCCTAGGCGGGCCGAGACACGCAACGCCAGTGCCCCGCCGCCGCACCGGACCCCGGGCCCTGGCCTCATGCGCAGAGCGGAACCCGACCCGCTGGGCTCGCCTCCAAACCCCGCCGTGCCGAGCCGGCGTCAGGCAGCGGCCAACGGGATCCGGGCGTGGAACGTCGCGCCGTGGCCCAAGCCGGGGCTCTCCGCCCAGAGCCGCCCCCCATGCTGGAGCACGACGGCGCGGGCGACGGTCAGCCCGACGCCGAGCCCCTCGTGGTCGCGGTGGTCGGGGTCCGAGACCTGGACGTACGCCTCGAAGACCCGCTCGAGGTCACGGGGGGCGAGGCCGCGGCCCTCATCGGCGACGTCGACGCGGACCTCGCCGTGGGCCACCTCGGCGCCGAGGCGGACGGGGCCGCCCGCGTCCGAGAACTGGACGGCGTTGCGGAGGAGGTTCCGGAACGCGAGCCGGAGCCGGCGGCCGTCGCCCTCGACGAGGAGCGGGCCGGGCGGGAGCGCGACCTCGGCGTGCGGCGCCCACTCGGCGGCGGCGTCTCGGAGAATGGCCGCCAGCGACGTCAGCGCCCCGGGGTGGAGCCCGGTGCCGACGCGCAGCTCGGCCATCACGTCGATGGTCTCGACGACGTCCATCATCCGGTCGCCGGCCTTGACCACCGCGTCGGCGAAGCTGTGGAGGTCGCCGCGGACCTCCTCGGCGAGGATCTGACCAAAGCCCTGGACGGCCGTAATGGGCGTCCGGAGCTCGTGAGAGGCGATCGCCATGAAGTCGGTCTTGAGCCGGTCGAGCTCCGAGAGCCGGTCGTGGGCGCGGCGGAGCGCCGTCTCGTGGCGGGCATTCCGGATGGCGACGGCCGCCTGCGACGCCACGATGAGGAGCACCTCGGCGTCGGCCCGGTCGAACGCGGCCCGGCGGGGGTTGAGCGCCTGGAGCACCCCGACGGGCTCGCCGTCGATCCGCATGGGCACCCCGACGAGCGAGCGCGTGACGAAGCCGGTCCGCTCGTCGGTCGCCTTGTGGTGGCGGGCGTCGGCGTCGGCGTCGGCGGCGTGGAGGATCCGGTTCTCGCGGAACGTGGTGCCGGCGAGGCTGTCGAGGAGCGGCACCTCAGACCCGACGAGGGTCGAGCCGGCCGCGCCCGTCGCGGCCTCGAACCGGAGCGCGCCCGTGATCTCGTCGAACAGGAGGATCGAGGCGGCCTCGCAGTCGAGGACGTCGGTCGTCGTCTGGGCGATGTAGTCGAGCAGCCGGGCCGTGTCGCCGTGGGCGTTCAGCGCGACGCTGACGTCGAGGAGGCGGCGGAGCCGAGCAAGCGTCGCCTCGGGCGACTCGGCCGGCCGGCCGAGCGGGGTGGTCTCGGTGAGGACCATGGGAAGTCGGGGGAAGCCCACCGGGTATCGGCCCTCCTCCGCCATGAGTCAAGACGCCCGCCTCGGCGCCGAGGCGGTGGGGCTCAGCCCGCGAGAGCCTTCCGGCGCCGCTTGAAGCCCACGGCCGCGCTCGTGTAGCCGCCGCCCGCGCCGTCGACGAAATGGACCTGCTGACCCATCCGTCGGTAGACGAGGCACGTCAGGACGGCCCGGTCCGAAACGTGGAGGCCGTACGCCAACCGGCCGTCCTGGAAGAGTTGTTCGAGAGCGGATTCGAGCCGCGCGCGCTCGTCCGCCCCGCCCGCGAGCACCATCCGGAGGACGCCGTCGAACTTCCGGTAGTCGGTGGCCGCACGGAACAGCCTGGGATAGCGCTCCCAATCGGTCTCCGACGTCTCGACGCCGAGCCGGATGAGCACGCGGCCGATCACGTTGAGCGCCCACAGCGTCGCCCGCTGCCGGAAGGGCCGGTCGGGGTGCCGGAGCCGGACCTCGGGGCCGAACTTGGCCGGCGTCGTCGCCAGCCGAAGCCGGTCGAGCGCGACGGGGTGTGCCGAGTCGTCGCCGTAGACCTCGCCGATGAGGCGGAGCACCTCGCGGTACGTCGTGGCGCGGTCGTCTCCGACCGCCTCGATGAGGAGCGAGACCGTCTCCCCTCGCGGACTCCGGACATCCTGCCAACGACACTCCAAACCTTCGTACGGGTCACCGCCGGCGTCGAGAGGCAGGGCATGGCTGGCCCACCGCTCGGCCGTCGCGGGGTCCTTGACTTGGTCCTCGGCCCACCCGAGGCCGGTCCCGCGAAAGAGCGCCTGCGTGTAGCTCTCCGACGCTTGGTAGCGGGAGACGGCCACCTCGTGCCCGGCCGCCCGGACGGCCTCGAGAGGCACGGTTCCGACGCGGAGCCCGAGCCCGAGGCGGTCACGCGCGTGCTCCTGCAACGCGGCGAGGGCGCGGAGACCAGCGTCGAGGTGCTCAGGCGGGACGACGAGGGTCGCCCCGTCGCCGCCGAACACGTACGGGAGGTCCGCCCGCCCGGACGCGTTGAGGACGGCCGCGATCGAGGCCGCGCCGACGTAGTTGACCTCGCGGTACCGACCGGCTCGTACCGCCTCGGTCGACCCGACCACGTCGGTCAGGACCACTGTCCAGTCCGTGGGGAGCGGCGTGTAACCCGCGTCCTCGACGAGCTGCTCGAACTGTTCGACGGGCGGGAGGCGGGCGTAGAAGTCGGCGGCCATCGGCGGCGCAACGGGGCGAGGCGGGACCGAGTGCCCGGCGGCCCTCATTGTCGGTCGAGTCCTACGCTTCGCGATGGACGGCGCCGGGCGAGAAGGCCGGGGCACAGATGGCCCAGTACTCGCACTCGTCGGTGTCCGAGGGGTTGAGGTAGCGGATCCGCTCGCCCGCCTCGCAGAGCACGGTCTCGCCGGGCCCGACGTCGAGGTGCCCCCCGTCATGCTCGACCCGCATCGTCCCACGGACGACGATCGTGACCTCGTCGAAGTCAGGCCGTTGGGCCGGCTCGTCCCACCCCGGCGGCGCGACCATGTGGGCGACGGAGAGGCTGGCCGTCTCGGTGTTCACGCGCCCCACGTGCTCTTCGATCGTCTTCTCTCCAGGAGCGGGAATCCGAGCGGGCTCGGTGATGTAGCGGGGCATGGGGGTGGGGGAATCGGTGGAGCCCGAGGTTACCAGCGGCACCATTGTTGCGGCTACCCCTAACGACTGACCGCTCCCGACGGCCCGTTCGCCGGGCGCCCGCGACGACTGGAGCGGTTTCGTCGGCGCTCCGCAACCCGGGGGGCGTCTTTACGAATGTCCACCTGTCCCCATTCACCAGCCGCCGCACGTCATGGTCCTCGCGCTCCAGCTTGCAGTGCCGGCGGCTCTCCTCGCGCTCCTACTCTTGGCCGCCCGCCCCGAGCGGTCCCGCACGCGGAGCTGACCGACGAGCGCCCCGGTCGCGACGCCCCCGTCGTCCCCCCAGCGCCCCGCCTGGCCCCGGCCCGGCGGGGCGCTTTCGGTTCGGGCCCTGCGCACGGGCTGCGCGGGGTGTGCACGGAGCGCGCGCCGGCGCCGTTTCGCGGAGGCTCGACACGGACCCGATATGCCTGCGCTCGCCCGGCCGTTAGCCCCCCTCACTGACGCCTCACCCCGCCTCGGCCCCGAGGCGGGCCCGCCGGCCCGCTTAGATCGACGAGTTCGCACCTATCTTCGACACCCCCCCGGTCGCACCGTTCGGTCCCCCGACTCCAGGGTCCCACAGCGGGCATGACCCACGCGAGGCACCCCCTCGGGAGCTCTGCGAGTCCCGACCCCGTACGGCCCCCGACCCGGTAACGCGCCTCCCACCCGCGCGCCTCCGAATGAACCGCCCCGCCCCCTTTCTGATCCTGCTCGCGGCTTGCCTCGCGGCCTGCGACAGCGCACCCCACGAGAACCCGCTCGACCCGAGGTCGGACCGGCCCGTGACGGCCGGGGCGGTCGCCGGCCAAGTCACCGGCGTGTACCCGCCGTTTCCGCGCCGGCCGGGCGTGCGCGTGAGGTTGCTCCCAATCGACGGGGGCGTAGAGCGTGTCACGACGACGGACTCTCGCGGGGAGTACAGTCTGGAAGACATCCCGCGTGGACGCTACATCGTCCGGGTCGGAGGCGAGGGGTTGCGAACGGACTCCGTCGAGGTCATCGTGGAAACGGCTACGCTGACGCAGGCGGACTTCCAACTCGACGAGGTCCCCCGGGTACTCGACCAGGCCGCCCAGACCGCCCGCGTCGACCGGCAATTCCCGAACTCCCCGCTCTACACCTTCACGGTCAAGGCGGCCGTGACAGACCCAGACCGCCCCACGGATGTCAGCGAGGTCGCCGTCGTGTCGAGCGCCCTCGGCCTCCGGCTCCTTCTCAATCGGGACTCGACAGGGGCCTACTCGGCGACCTACGAGGAGGACGTCCTGCCAGAAGGGAGGATCCAGTCTCTGCTCGGGAAGCCGCTCCAGATCGAGGTGACCGACGTGTTCGGGAATGTCGGCGAGGGGCCAGCGTTCTCGGTCGCCCGCGTGATCGAGTCGGCGCCGCAAGCGCTCCGGCCGAGCGGGTTGACGGTAGTGTCGACCCCCCAACCGCTCCTCGAGTGGAGTGAGATCCTGCTGCCCTTCCCATTTACGATCGAGGTCGAGGTGTTCCTCATCGACGGAGCCGGGATCCCCAACCAAGTCGTGTCTGCCACAGGGCTCGACCCGTTCGTGACGTCGTACGTGGTCCCCGAGCCGCTCGCGCCTGGGGACTACTTTTGGGTGCTTCGGGTGCGAGACCTCGAAGGGAACACGAGCCGGTCGCGGCAGGCTGGTTTTCGCATTTCGGAACCGACATGATTGGACCGCCCGCCGACGCTCAACACGTACTCGCGGCGCTCTCCGAGATCGCCGCGGCGCTGAACTCGGTGCGCGAGCCCGCCGCCGTGCTCGACGTCGTGCTCGACGCGGCGCTCGACGCGCTCGGAGCCGAACGAGGGTTCGTTCTGCTCGAGACGGACGAAGGCGGGGGGACCGCCCCTTTCGAGGTCCGCGCGCAACGGAACTTCTCGGGCGAGGAACTCGACGGGGTCCGCCCGCTCTCGACGAGCGTGGTCCAGGAGGTGCTCCGGACCGGCGAGCCGGTGCTCGTGTTCGAGGCGGGGGCGGACGAGCGCTACGGAGGCATCGAGAGCGTGGTGCTCCAACACATCCAGTCGATCGCGTGCGTCCCGCTGCGGCTGCGGGGGAAGCAGATCGGGGCCGTGTACCTCGACGCCGTAAAGACGCGGGGGCGGTTCACACGCGACCACCTGCCGTTCCTCCGGGCCGTCGCCGACCAGGCCGCGATCGCGCTCGACTCCGCTCGCCGCGAGGCCGCTCTCCGCGAGGAGAACCGCCGGCTCCTTGCCGAGGCCCGAAACCGCCATGGGTTCTCAGAGATCGTGGGCACGAGCCCAGCGATGGAGGCCCTGTTTGAAACCATGCAGCGCGTCCTGGATACGGACGCGACGGTCCTGATCGAGGGGGAGACCGGGACGGGCAAGGAACTCGTCGCCAGGGCGCTCCACTACGAGGGCCCTCGGGCCGACGGCCCCTTCGTCGCCCTGTTCTGTGGGTCCTTGCCAGATGAGCTCCTCGAGAGCGAGTTGTTCGGGCACCGCAAGGGGGCCTTTACTGGCGCCGTAGCCGACAAGCGGGGACTCTTCGAGGCGGCCGATGGAGGGACGGTGTTCCTGGACGAGGTCGGCGACCTCAGCCCGAAGCTCCAGACGGCCCTGCTGCGGGTGCTCCAAACCGGGGAGGTCCGCCGGGTCGGGGACACGAGCGGCCGCCGGGTCGACGTCCGAGTCGTCTCGGCCACGAACCGCCCGCTCTCCGATCTCGTGGAGGACGGGACGTTCCGCGAGGACCTGCTCTACCGGCTCAACACGATCCAGGTCGAGCTCCCCCCCTTGCGCCAACGCGGCGACGACATCGTGCTCCTCGCGACGCACTTTCTGGACCGGTTCGCGACGGGTCCCCGAGCGCACGTGAACACGTTCACGCCGGAGGCGCTCAGCGCGCTCCGGCGACACCGCTGGCCCGGGAACGTCCGGGAGTTGGAGGGCGCCATCGAACGTGCCGTCGTCCTTGCACGGGGGGCGCGCGTCGAGGCCGCCGACCTACGGCTCCCCGAGCCGGCGGCCGACGACGCGCTCCAGATCGCACCGGGCATGACCATGAAGGAGGTCGAGCGGCTGGCAGTCGAGCAGACCCTCGAGGCGTGCGAGGGGAACGTCTCGGCAACGGCACGGACCCTGGGTGTCTCCCGACGCTGGGTCCAGTACCGGCTCAAAGAGTGGGCGGAGGCCTGATCCCCCCATGGACCCCGACGTGTCCCGCTCCTCATCCGGCCGACCCGCAGCAGGTTCGATCCCCCCCGCCGACCCGCGGGTCCGCCCGTTCGCGGAGCTCGCACGGGGGCCGTTCACGGCCGTGTACAAGGCGTTCGACGCGTCGAGCGGGTCGGTCGTGTTCCTCAAGCGGCTCCACGGGACCGCCCCCGAACAACGAGCGCGGTTTGCAGAAGAAGCACGCTTGGCAGCCACGGTGGACCACCCGAACGTGGTGCGCGTGCTCCACGCCAGCGAGGAGGCCCTGGTGGCGGAGTGGGTGGAGGGCCCCGACCTCAGCACGGTCCTCTCAGACGGGCCCCTTCCCGCTGAACTGGCCACGTTCGTGGCCCGGGAGACGGCCCGGGGACTGGCGGCCATCCACGAGGCGGGCGTGGTCCACCGGGATGTGGCTCCCGGGAATGTGCTGCTCGCGTCCGACGGAGGCGTCAAACTGACCGACTTCGGTCTGGCCTCTCACGAGGGGTCGCCCCCCGACGACGAAGTCCGAGGCACGGTCGAGACGCTGGCGCCCGAGGTCGTGCGCGGAGAGCCGGCCGATGTCCGATCCGACGTGTTCTCGTTGGGCGCCGTCCTGGCCCACATGCTCACGGGGCGGCCCCCGTTCGCCCGGGCCGACCGGTCCGCCACGCTCGACGCCGTGCTCCACGTGGACCCCACGGCCGGGTTCGAGAACGACCCACGCGTCCCGACCGCGCTGGCCGAGATCGTCACAGCCCTCCTGTCGAAAGACCCGGCTGCCCGGCCGTCCAGCGCCACGGAGACCGCCGAGCGACTCACGGCGGCACTCGATTCGTTGGGAGCCGTTGGCGCGAGCGACCTGGCGGCCTACCTCGACGATCCGTCGGCCTATCGATCTCCTCCCCGACTGCCGTTCATCCCCGACGAGACGGTCACACGTGGCATGCCGGCCCCGGACCGGCCACCGGCCGCCTCTCCTACCCGGCGTGGGTGGGCGATCGCGGGCCTCGCCGGCCTCGTCGCTGCCGTCGGGCTGGTCGCCTTGTCGCTCCGCCCCGACCCGCCGCCGACGGTCCCGGTCGCGGAAGAGCCTGCGGCGACGCTGCCCGTCGGGATCGCCCAACGGGACAGTCCCGACGAGGCCCCACGTTCGCCAGCCCCCACCTCCCCTCCCGATAGGGTGCTGGACGACAGCCCCCCGCCTCCTCGGGAGAGCCCGGAGAGCGTCGCTCAGGCCGAGCGGACGGTCCCGGCTCCCCCGCCGTCGCCGGCGGCTCCCGACGCCGCAGTAGAGGAGCGGCCGGCTCCCCCTCCCCCTCCGGCGCCGGAGGAGGCCGAACCTCTGCCCGGCACCCTCTCCGTTCGGTCCCAGCCCTGGGCCAACGTCCGCGTCGCCGGCCGCGACCTCGGCGTGACACCCATCGAGGCGGTCACGCTGCCGGCCGGCCGCCACACGATCACGCTGACCAATCAGGACTTCCCCCCCCACACCACCGAAATCGACATCCCCCCCGGCGGACAGGCCCGCGCGGTCGTTTCCCTGTGGGAATCGGTCGGACGGGTCTCCCTGGACGTCCGGCCATGGGCGGTCGTGTTCGTCGACGGTGAACGGTGGGGACGGGTGCCGCCGCAGACTCGGCCGCTCGTGCTGCTCCCTGGTAGCCACCTCCTCCGCTTCGAACATCCCGAGTTGGGGTCTCAGGAAGTCTCCGTTCGGATCACCGCGGGCGAGCGCCGAACGGTCCCCGTGCGGATGGGAACGGACTGATCTTGTGGGTCTGAACAAGAAGACGAGAGCCGCCCTCCGCGCCCGACCGGCTTCCCATCGATGCGCTCTGTCGTGATCCCCCCTCCCGTCCCCCGCGTGCCCGCCCTCTGGCGCCTGCTCGGCCTCGTCGGGCTTCTCGTCCTATCCGGGGCGGCGCGTGCCCAACCGGGCCCGGAGACCGCGACGGCGGCCGGGCTGGTCCGTGCCATGGAGGAGGCCATCTCCGAGTTCGACTACGAGACGGCCGAAGTCCGGGCTCGCGCCGCCCTCGCGCGGTTCGAAGAGCTCGCGCCGGACCGTCTCGTGACGGTCCACGCCACGCTCGGGACGCTGCTCTACGCCCGCGGCGAGGCCGTCGAGGCGCGGCGCCAGTTTGCCGCGGCCCTGTCCCTCGATCCCACCCTGGAGCTCGACCCCGTCCTGGTGTCCCCCCCCACGATCGAGTTTTTCGAGACGGTCCGGCGAGAGACGGCCCGCGCCCCGGCGGCCGTCACCACCGTGCCCGAGACCCGCTACGTTGTCCTGGACGACCGCCGGCCGGGGGCGGCGGTCCGGTCGCTTGTCGCGCCCGGCTGGGGCCAGTTCTACAAGGGAGACCGAGCAAAGGGCGTGGCGCTCGCCGTCGCCGCGGCCGTTACCAGCGGGGGGGCCATCTACGCCCACAACGCCCGTCGCGACGCACGCAACGAGTACCTCGCCGCGACGTCGCCTGACGAGGCAGAGCGACTGTACGCCCCTTACAACGATTGGCACCGGGCGCGGACGGCCTTCGCAATCGGCGCCGCCTCGGTGTGGGCGGTCGCCTTGGTGGACGCGGTGGTCACCGGGGCGCCGCGCCGGCCCGGTACCGAGCGGCTCTCGCTCCAGCCGTCCGCCGAAGGCACCGGGGTCACGCTCCGCGCTCGGTTTTAGCGGCGGGGGCCCCGAGCGCTTGCGCTCGTCGGTCCCGAGGGTGAACCTTAGGGCCCGCCCGTTCCCGGGCCGCCCCCTCTCCCCGCCCGCCCATGCGCGTCGTCTCGACCAACGTCTACGTCGGCCCCAACCAGTACGCCCACTTCCCGGTCATCCGGCATACCATCGACCTCGGGCCGCTCGAGGACTACCCGACGCGGAAGCTCGACGGGTTCGTCGACCGGCTCTGCGAGGTCCTGCCGGGGCTCCACGAGCACGGCTGCTCGTACCGCGAGCCTGGTGGGTTCATCCGGCGGATGACCGAGGACGAGGGGACCTGGCTCGGCCACGTCTGGGAGCACGTCGCGCTCGAGCTCCAAGGCATCGCCGGCCACGACGTCACGTTCGGCAAGACGCGCTCGACGGGCCGCGCTGAGGGCGAGTACGACATGGTGTTCGAGTACCAGCAGAAGGACGTCGGGCTCGAGGCCTCGGAGCTGGCCCGGCGGATCATCCTGCGCCTCCTGCCGGACGACGTCCAGTCGCTCCTCGACGAGGAGAAGGAGGCCGGCTACGACTGGGAGGAGGAGCGCGACGCGTTCATCAAGCGGGCGCAGCGGCTCGCGTTCGGCCCCAGCACCCAGTCGCTCGTCGACGCCGCCGAGGCGCGCGACGTCCCGTGGATCCGGCTCAACAAGTACTCGCTCGTCCAGCTCGGCCACGGGACGTACCAGCAGCGGATCCAGGCGACGGTCACCGGCCAGACCAAGCACATCGCCGTCGAGATCGCCTCAGACAAGGAGGACACGCGGGCGCTCCTCGAGTCGCTCGGCCTGCCGGTCCCCCGCCAGGAGCTCGTCTACGGGCCGGCCGACGCCGTCCGCGCGGCGCAGCGGATCGGGTACCCGGTCGTGACGAAGCCGCTCAACGCGAACCACGGCCGCGGGGTCTCCATCCGGCTCACCGAGGCGGACCAAGTCGAGACCGGCTTCGCGCACGCCGTCAAGCACGGGTCGAGCCGGGGCGTGCTCGTCGAGAGCTTCGTCAGCGGCTTCGACCACCGGATGCTCGTGGTCAACGGCCATCTCGTGGCCGTCGCCAAGCGCGTGCCGGGCCACGTCGTGGGCGACGGAGAGCACACGATCGAGGAGCTCGTCGAGATCGTGAACCAGGACCCGCGGCGTGGCGTGGGCCACGAGAAGGTCCTCACGCGGCTCGAGTTCGACGCCCAGGCCGAGCGGCTGATGGCGCGCGCGGGCTACTCGGCCGAGACGGTCCTCCCCGAGGGCGAAACGTTCTACCTCCGCTCGACCGCGAACCTCTCGACCGGCGGCACGGCCATCGACCTGACCGACGTGGTCCACCCCGACAACCGTGACATGGCCGAGCGCGCCGTCCGGGCCGTCGGGCTCGACGTGGGCGGCGTGGACTTCCTCACGGACGACATCACCCAGAGCTGGCGCGAGGTGGGCGGGGCCATCGTCGAGGTCAACGCGGCGCCGGGCTTCCGGATGCACGTGGCGCCGAGCGAGGGGACGCCGCGCGACGTGGCCGGGCCAGTCATGGACATGCTGTTCCCCCCCGGCTCGCCGTCGCGGATCCCGGTCTCGATCGTCACCGGCACGAACGGGAAGACGACGACGACGCGGATGGTCTCCCACATCTTGCAGATGGCCGGGTTCATGCCCGGCATGACGAGCACCGACGGCGTGTTCGTCGACGGCCGCCTCACGGTCAAAGGCGACATGACGGGCCCGGTCGGCGCGCGGACGGTGTTGCGCGACCCGTCGGTCGACGCGGCCGTGCTCGAGGTGGCGCGCGGCGGGCTCGTCCGGGCCGGCCTCGGCGTCCGCCGCTGCGACGTCGCGGCCTGCCTCAACGTCTCAGCCGACCACCTCGGCCTGGGGCGGATCGAGACGCTCGACCAACTCGCCGAGATCAAGCGGATCCCGATCGAGGTCGCGACGGACACCGTCGTCCTCAACGCCGACGACCCGCGCGTGCTGGCGATGGCCGAGCACGCCGGGGCCGAGCACCTCTGCTACGTGACGATGAACGCCGAGCACGCGCTCGTCCGCGAGCACGTCCGCGAGGGCGGGCGGGCCGTGGTGCTCGAGCGCGGGATCGCCGGCGAGATGATCACGATCCACGACGCCGGCCGGCACCTCCCCCTCCTCTGGACGCACCTCGTTCCGGCGACGATCGACGGCAAGGCGACGCACAACGTCCAGAACGCGATGTTCGCGGCCGGCATCGCCTACGCGCTCGGGAACGGGCCCGTCGAGCTCACGCTCGACCAGATCCGCCACGGGCTCCAGACCTTCTCGACCAGCTTCTACGAGGCGCCCGGCCGGCTCAACGTGTTCGACGGGCACCCCTTCCGCGTCATCCTCGACTACGCCCACAACCCGGCGGCCGTCGAGGCGATGGCGGCCCTCGTCGACCGACTCGACGTCCAGGGCCGGCGGATCCTCGCGCTCGCGGCGCCTGGCGACCGACGCGACGAGGACGTCGACGCGATGGCGCGGGCGGCAGCCGGCCACTTCGACCACTACGTCTGCAAGCGCGACGACCGGCTCCGCGGGCGCGGCGAAGCCGAGATCCCGGAGATGCTCCGCCGGTCGCTCCTCGAGGCGGGCGTGGCCGAGGACGCCATCACCGTCATGCCGGAAGAGGAGTCGGCGGTCCCACACGCGCTCTCGCTGGCGGGCCCCGGCGACCTCGTGGTCGTGTTCGGCGACCACATCGAGCGGTGCTGGGACCAGATCGTCCACTTTGGCGCGTCGTCCGGCGACGGGCAGGCCGCCCCACCGCCCCGCGCGGAGGCGGCCCCGCCCGCGCCCAAGGTGACGAGCCCGATCGACGACGACGAGGGCGACGAGCCCACGTCGTTCGAGGTCAGCAACGGCCAGCGGCTCGTCCGCGACAGCCGCGGCGTCCACCTCGTGTCGGATGAGGAGGCGGACTAAGCGTGGCCCTCTCCGACCCGATCGACAGCCGCCGCCAGACGGGGGCGGGCTTCCTCCTCGACGGCCCCGGCGCCGCGCTCGAAGCCCTTGTGCCGGAGCCGCTTCGGGCCGAGGCTTCCGACGCATGGCGAGCCCACGCCCGCGCCCTCTGCGACGGCCTGGGCTGGACCGACGCCCCGCTCGTTGTCCGCCCGTTCCCACGCGGATTGTCCCTCGCACTCGGCGCGCCGGTCGACCTGCTCTACACGGCGACCGAGGTGAACGAGGCCGCGTGGGCCGCCGCCCGCGCGGAGTTGGAGGGCCACGACCCGGGCGGCCTCGGGGAGACGATCGCGCGGCTCCGGGCGGAAGCCGCCGCCGAGAGGGACCCGCCGCTCGCGGCGCTGATCGCAGCGGCCGAGGCGCGCGGCGTCCCGCTCGTCTGGGACGACGACGCCATCACGGTCGGCCTCGGGTCCCGCGGGTGGACGTTCGCGCCCGACGCCCTCCCCGATCCCGACGACCTCGATTGGGACGCCGTCGGCCCGATTCCGACGGCGCTCGTGACGGGGACGAACGGGAAGTCGACGACCGTCCGGATGCTGGCGGCGATGGGCCGCGCGGCCGGCCACACGGTCGGGGTCTCGACGACCGACGCGGTGACCGTGGGCGACGAGGTCGTGGACCGCGGCGACTTTTCGGGGCCGCTCGGGGCGCGCGCCGTGATGCGCGACGAGCGCGTGACCTTCGCTGTGTGCGAGTCGGCGCGGGGCGGGTTGCTCCGGCGCGGCGTGCCGGTCCCGCTCGTGACGGCCGCCGCGCTCACGAACGTCGCGGCCGACCACCTCGGCGACTACGGCGTCGAGACGGTCGCCGACCTCGCCGAGGCGAAGCTGGTCGTCGCGAAGGCGCTCCCCGAGGGCGGCACGCTCGTGGCCCCGGCCGACGAGCCCGAGGCGACCGCCGCTGTTGGTCGCCAGCGGGAGGCCCTCGAAGCGCGTGGCGTCCGGATCGCGTGGACGGCGCTCGCCCCCGGCCCGGGGGCGCCCGGGCCGCTCACGGCATCCATCGTCGACGGCGCGATCGTCTTGCGAGACAAGAACGGCTGGCGCGCCATCTGCGGCGTTGCCGAGGTCCCCGCCGCGCTCGACGGCGCGGCGCGGCACGTCGTCCGCAACGCGCTCACGGCCGCCGCCCTCGCCGAGGCGCTCGGCCTCGGCGACGACGCCATCGCGGCCGGCCTCCGGTCGTTCAAGAGCGACGAGACGGACAACCCGGGCCGCACCAACCGGTTCGACGTCGGCGGCGCGACCGTCCTCGTCGACTACGCCCACAACGCGCACGGCCTCCGCGCGCTCGCGTCGCTCGCTGAGCACCTCCCCGCCCGCCGCCGCCTCGTGATGTTTGGCAGCGCGGGCGACCGGTCGGACACGGACCTCGCTGCGATGTGCGACGTCCTCGCTGGGCTCGGCGCCGACCGCTACGTCCTCACCGAGATCCCCGGCTACCTCCGCGGTCGCGCCGAGGGCGAGACGCCGGCCCTCCTCGCCCGACTCCTCCGCGAGCGCGGGATCGCCGACGACGCACTCGTCTCGGAGGCCGACCCGAGCGCGGGCGCGCGCCACGCGCTCGACTGGATCGAGCCCGGCGACCTCGCGCTTCTGCTGACGCTCACGCAGCGCGACGCCGTGCTCGACCTTGTCCGGACCGCCGCCGGCTAGAGCGACAGGGCGATCCCCGTCCCGATCCCCTGTGCAATGGGCACGGCGAGCCACTCGCCCCCACTCTCGGTGGGGCCAACGAGGGCGACGACCACTAGGCCCGGGACGGTCCCGACGGCCGCACCCGCGAGCGCTCGCCATCCGTCCCCCGGCCGGAGGCCGAGGTCGGCGGGGCGTCGGTATCCGCCCCAGCCGAGGTCCCGGGCGACCGCCTCGATGAGCACGGCGCTGCCGACCGCGCCGCCCGCTGAGAACGCGACGATGAGGGGGACGGTCAGGTCGGAGCCGGTGCATCCGAACGGGCCGCACGCCGTCAGGAGAACTCCGAGGGCCGCGCCGCTTCCGCCCACGAGTGCGCCAGCGGTCCCGAATGCTGTGCCGGCCACTGTCCGAACACCGGCCGGCACGGCGGCCTCGGGCAAGGCGGGGCCGAGGCGGGGGGAGGCGGCGGGCTGGGCGACGGCCGACCCGATCCACGTTGACGCAACCAGTAGGGAGAGGAGGAAGGCGCGCATGGGTGGGGCATGGGTGGGGGGCCGACGAGACCGCAACGTCGTGCCGTGCCCTGGTCCCCAAATGATCCGTTCGGACCACCCGACGGGGTGCGTTCGGATCGCCCGCGCTCTCCGCCGTCGCGTCGCGGTCGCTTCACCCGAACCCGGCTAGCTTCCTCGCCCCCCGGACGCCCGCGATGGCTTCGCCGACTCCCCGACTCTCCCTCCTCCTCGACGCCGACGTGTACGCACCCGCCCCGCTCGGGCGGCGGCACGTGTTGGTCGCAGGCGGGACCGTCCTCTCGATCACCGAGGACCGCCCCGAGATCACCGGCGTGCCGGTCGAGACGGTCGACCTCGACGGTCGGCGGCTGGTGCCCGGCCTCGTCGACGCGCACGTCCACGTGACGGGCGGGGGCGGCGAGGCGGGGCCCGAGACGGCCGCGCCGGCGCCCGCGCTCTCCCGCTACACGACCGCCGGCGTCACGAGCGTCGTCGGCCTCCTCGGCACCGACGACACAACGCGGACGACCGCCGGCCTGCTCCGGCAGGTCTACGGCCTCCGCCGCGAGGGCCTCAGCGCGTGGGCCTGGACGGGCGGCTACCACCTCCCTCCCACCACGCTGACGGGCTCGGTGCGCACCGACGTCGCGACCGTCGAGCCGATCCTCGGCTTCGGCGAGCTGGCGATCTCCGACCACCGCTCGTCGCAACCGAGCAAGGACGAGGTGGCCCGTGTCGCGGCCGACTGCCACGTGGCCGGGCTGATGACCGGCAAGGCCGGCGTGCTCCACCTCCACCTCGGCGACGGCGCGCGAGGCCTCGGCCTGATCCGCGACCTCCTCGACACGACCGAGCTTCCGGCCCGGACCTTTCACCCGACCCACGTCAACCGCCGGTCCGGCCTGTTCGACGAGGCGCTCGACCTCGCCGCACGCGGCGTGACGATCGACGTGACGGCCTTCCCGCCCGCGTTCGCCTCTTGCGACGAGGTGCTCGCGGCCGAGGCCGTCGAGCGGGCCATCGAGGCGGGCCACCTCGGGCGGGTCACGGTCTCGTCCGACGGCGGCGGCTGCCTCCCCCACTTCCGCGACGGCGAGCTCGTGCGGATGGACTTCGCGACGTCCGGCGCCCTCGCCGACCTCCTCGCCGACCTCCTCGCGCGGGGCGTCCCGCTCGAGGACGCGCTCCCGCCGTTCACCGCGACGCCCGCCCGGCTCCTCCGCCTCCCGAACAAGGGCCACCTCAACGAGGGCGCCGACGCCGACCTCGTCGTCCTGGATGACGACGGCCGGCCGACGGACGTGATGGCGCGCGGCCGGTGGCACGTCCGTGACGGTCGCCCGGTCGTCCGTGGCACGTTCGAGACTCCCGACTGACTTCTCTGGCTGAATGCCCTCCCCTGACACCGACACGCCTCGCGGCCCCCTCATCCCCATCGGCGGCGCCGAGGCGAAGACCGGAACGCGCGACATCCTGAGCCGCGTGCTCGCCCTCGCCGGCGGCGCCGACGCCCACATCGCCGTCATCCCAACCGCTTCCGAGTTGCCCGACACCGGCGACCGGTACGCGAGGCTGTTCCGCGACCTCGGCGCGGCCCACGTCGACGTACTCGAGATCACCGAGCGCGAGCACGCGCGCGTCCCGGCCGCCGTCGAGACGGTCGAGCGGGCGACGGGCATCTTCATGACGGGCGGCAACCAGCTCCGCCTCTCGACGATCCTCGGCGGCACGGAGCTCGCCCAGGCCATCCGCCGGCAGAACGCGGCCGGCACCGTCGTCGCGGGGACCTCCGCTGGCGCGGCGGTGATGCCCGAGCACATGATCGCCTCCGGCGCGACCGGCCCGACGCCGACGACCGAGAAGGTCACGCTCGCGCCTGGCATGGGGCTCACGAACCGGCTCGTGATCGACCAGCACTTCCGCCAGCGCGACCGCCTCGGCCGGCTCCTCACGGCGGTCTCGTACAACCCGTTTGCCACGGGCGTCGGAATCGATGAGGACACGGCGCTCATCCTCATGCCGGACAACACCTTCGAGGTCGTCGGGAGCGGGACGGTGACGGTCGTCGATCCCTCAGAGCTGTCGTACTCGTCGATGGACTCGGCGCGGCGGGGCGAGCCGGTCTCGCTCATCGGCCTGCGTGTCCACGTGCTCGCGGCGGAGTGCACGTACGACACCGAGGCGCGCGAGGCGGCCGCCCCGGCCCGCGTCCCCTACCTCGACGAGGACGAGGACCCGGTACCCGACGATAGCTAGGTCGCCTGCGGGGCCTCCTGACGCCAAGTGGACCGGGAGCGACAAGGGGAGGGGGCCGTACACCGATCCCCCTCCCACACCGCTATGTCGTTCGGCGCCGTCCTCTACGTCCTCCTCGGGATCGCCTCGTTTTTCCTCGTCGGCTTTTTTGCCTGGGCCGCCTTCAAGGACCGCGACGATGAGTGAGGCGGGATGCGCCGTCTCTGTCCGCCTCGGCCGCGCTCCGGGCGGAGTCGCCGAGGCGGGCGGAGCGTGCGCTAGGCGTCGAGGACCTTCTCGAGGGCGCCCTCGAGGATGCCCAGTCCCTCGTCAAGGTCGGCCTGGGTGATCGTGAGGGCCGGGCGGAAGCGGATCGAGCGTGGGCCACAACCGAGCGCCATCAGCCCGTCGTCGTAGGCCGCCTGGCGGACGGCGTTGCGGGTCTCGGTGTCGGGCAGGTCGAAGGCGCAGAAGAGGCCCCGGCCGCGCGCGTCGGTCACGCCCTCGAACTTGGCCTCCAGGTCGGCCAGCTTGTCCATGAGGTGCGCGCCCTGCCGCCGCACGTTGCCGACGAGGTCCTCGGCCTCGATGACCTCGAGGATCCGGTCGAAGCGGACCATGTCGACGAGGTTGCCGCCCCACGTCGAGTTGATCCGGCTCGACTTCTGGAACACGTTGTCGTCGACCTCGTCGACGCGCGGGCCGGCGAGGATGCCGCAGACCTGGGTCTTCTTGCCGAAGGCGATCACGTCGGGCGTGACGCCGAGGCTCTGCCACGCCCAGAACGCGCCCGTCAGGCCGACGCCCGTCTGGACCTCGTCGAACACGAGCAGCGCCTCCTCCTCGTCGGCGAGGTGGCGGAGCGCCTGGAGGAACGCCGGGCGGAAGTGGTTGTCGCCGCCCTCGCCCTGGATCGGCTCGATGATGATGGCCGCGATCTCGTCGGGGTGGTCGAGGAAGGCCTGCTTGGCCTCGGCCAGCGCGGCGGCCTCGCGCTCCTCGACGTCGCCGCCGCGGATCTTGGGGTTCGCAATACGGGGCCAGTCGAACTTCGGGTAGTGCGCGACCTTGTTCGGGTCGGTGTTCGTGAGCGACATCGTGTAGCCGCTCCGCCCATGGAAGGCTTCCCTAAAGTGGAGGACCATTGAGCCACGCTCGCCGGAGTAGCCCTTCAGCTTGTTCTTCCGGACCTTCCAGTCGAACGCCACCTTCAGGGCGTTCTCGACGGCGAGCGCGCCGCCCGACACGAAGAAGGCGTGGGGGAGCTCCGCCGGGATCCCGACACGCCCGAACGTCTCGACGAAGCGCGCGAAGTGCGGCGTGTAGACGTCCGAGTTGGCCACCTTGTTGAGCGCCGCGTCCATGAGCCGCTCGCGGAAGCCGGCCGCCGCGTCCGAGTCGCCGGCCAACCCGGGGTGGTTCATCCCGAGCGGGTTCGAGGCGTAGAAGGTGAAGAAGTCGATGTAGTCGCGGCCCGTGGCCTGGTCGCGGAGGCGCGCGCCGCGGCTCCCCTCCATGTCGAGGACGATGGGGAACCCGTCGGTCAGGATGTGGCGGCCGAGGATGTCGCGGACGGCGAGCGTGTCCGGAAGCGCTTTCCGCGCGTCGGGGGCGGTGATCTGCATGGGGGGTACGTCGGGAGTCGTGGGGCGCAGGGGAAGGCGGACCGGGCGGATGCTCACGCGCCACGTCCTGCGCACCGTGAAGATAGCGGCAGGCCCGTCC
>Ga0310345_10002143_pt1 | contig 20453 bp, 19 predicted proteins | sample HC15DNA20500_MG_FD_204667 | JGI IMG/M metagenome (GOLD analysis project Ga0310345, IMG submission 204667) | Marine microbial communities from station ALOHA, North Pacific Subtropical Gyre - HC15-DNA-20-500_MG | ecosystem: Environmental > Aquatic > Marine > Oceanic | place: Pacific Ocean: North...
CCATGAAAGGCGCTCAATGACCACGTTTTCCGACCTGCCCCTCTCGGCGCCCCTGCATCGCGCGCTGGAGGAGGAAGGCTACGCGACCCCCACCCCCATCCAGATCCAGGCGATCCCGCCGGCGCTGGAAGGCCGCGACATCCTCGGCATCGCCCAGACCGGCACCGGCAAGACCGCGGCCTTCGCCCTGCCGCTCCTCGACATGATCCAGCGCGACCGCATCGCGCGGCCCACCCACTCCTGCCGGGTGCTGGTGCTGGCGCCCACGCGCGAGCTCGCCAACCAGATCGCCGACAGCTTCCGCACCTACGGCCGCCACATCACCCTGCGCGTCGAGACCGTCTTCGGCGGCGTCTCGGTCAACCGCCAGATCAAGGCGATGAAGGGCGGCGCCGACGTGCTGGTCGCCACCCCCGGCCGCCTGCTCGACCTGATCGACCAGGGCGCCATGACCCTCTCGAAGGTCGAGGCGCTGGTGCTCGACGAAGCCGACCAGATGATGGACATGGGCTTCATCCATGCCCTGCGCCGCATCGTGCCGATGCTGCCCAAGAAACGGCGCACGCTGTTCTTCTCGGCCACCATGCCCCGCCAGATCGCCGACCTCGCCGGCCAGTACCTGACCGACCCGGTGAAGGTCTCGGTCGCGCCCCAGTCGACCACCGCCGAGAAGGTCGCCCAGCGCGTCCACTTCGTGCGCCAGGGCGACAAGCAGGCCGCGCTGAACGTGGTGCTCAAGGCCGAGGACTATGACCGCGTCCTCGTCTTCACCCGCACCAAGCACGGCGCCGACCGGGTGGTGAAGAACCTCGCCCGCGCCGACGTCGAGGCCAAGGCCATCCACGGCAACAAGCGCCAGAACGAGCGCGAGCGGGTGCTCGACGCCTTCCGCTCGGGCGCCCTGCGGGTGCTGGTCGCCACCGACATCGCCGCCCGCGGCGTCGACGTGCCCGGCGTCAGCCACGTGATCAACTACGAGATCCCCAACGTCCCCGAGCAGTACGTCCACCGCATCGGCCGCACCGCGCGCGCCGGCGCCGAGGGCGTGGCGATCAGCCTCTGCGCCGAGGACGAGCGCGCCTACCTGCGCGACATCGAGAAGATCACCCGCCAGAAGGTGCCCACCGCCCAGCTCCCCGCCGCCTTTGCCGAGGAGGCCGCCGAGCTCTCCGCGCGCAAGACCGAGTTCTCCGCCGCCGAGAGCGCCCGCGCCTCCGAGGGCGGACGCGAGGACGGCGGCCGGGGCCGGGGCGGACGCCCGGGCCGCGGCCAGGGCCAGGGCCGCGGTCAGGGCGGCGCCGGGCGCGGCGAGCGGGCCGAGGGCGCCGGCCGCGGCGGCCAGGGCCGGCCCGGCCGGGGCAAGCCCGCGCAGGCCGCCGAAGGCGGCGCCGGCGAGCGTCCGGGCGGCCCGCGTCCCAACCGCGGGCCCAAGCCGGGCAAGCCCGGCGGCAAGGGCGGCGCGCCCCGCGGCGAGGGCGGCGCCGACGCGCCCCGTCGCCGCCGCGGCCCGCGCGGCCGCGGCGCCGCCGGCGGGCCGGGCGCCCAGGCCTGGAGCTGATCGGCGCCACGAGATGAGAAAGGGCGAGGCGGGAGACCGCCTCGCCCTTTCTCGTTCTCCCCGACGGGGGCCGGGATCCTGCGGCCCGCGGATGGCCCCGAACCCGCGGGCTCGGAGCTCCGGTCCTCCGGCGCCCGGGGCAGGCGGCAAGAGGCCCCGGGGCGGGCCGGGGGCGCGGGGCTCAGAGCTCCGGGCCGAAGGGGGCGTTGCTCAGCAGGCGGACCTCCTGCGCGTCCAGCAGCGGGCGCAGCTTGCCGGCGAAGGCCATGAAGTCGGCATCGGCATAGACCCCCTTCCAGTGCGCCCGCCGCTCTGCGTCGTCCTTGAAGCGCCAGACATGCACCAGCTGGTGCAGCGGGCCGGTGTCGGAGACCATGTAGCCGCCCAGCCGCACCGCATGGCCGCCGGCCTCGAGCGCCGGATAGCCCTCTTCGGAATAGAGCTTCAGCGCCTCGGCCATCTTGCCGACCTTCACCGAATAGGTGCGCATCTCGTAGAGCATCGGGGTCCTCCTCCCATGATTTTGCGCCCGACCCTACCCGGCCGGCCGGTGGGGCGCCAGCGGGAAGCGCGCGCCGCAACCCCGCCCGGGGCTGTCGGGACCGGGCCGGAGACGCAAAGCGCCCGCCCCGAGGGCCGGGGCGGGCGCAAGGCCTCGCGGAACGCGGGAGGGCTCAGCCGCGGCGGCGCCGGGCGGCCAGGCCCAGGGCCGCCAGCCCCGCCGCCATCAGCGGCAGCGCGGCGGGAACCGGCACCGGCTGGGGCACGTCGCCATAGCGGATGTCGATCGAGTTCGAGGCCACGGTCGAGCCGCCGCTGAGCACCGACAGGGTGATCGTGTAGAGCCCCTCGGTCTGCGGATCGAAGCCCGAGGGCTCGAAGAATCCCAGGTTCCAGGAGTTCTGGGCCACCGAGTAGATGTCGATGGCGTCGGCGTAGTTCTGCGGCAGCAGGCCGGTCCCGCCGGCCGCATCGGCCGCCACGCGCTCCTTGGAGACGGTGGGGCTCGCCGTCGAATTGTCGCCCAGCCCGTGGTCCCAGGGGCTGCCCGGCCCGATGCTGATCGGGTCGAAGCTGACCAGGTTCACCCCCTCCATGGTTCCCACCGCCGCGGAGGGATCGAAGTCGATCTCCAGCAGGTAGGTGAAGTCGGAGAGGAACCGCTCGACCGAGGTCCCGTCCTGATTGACGTTCACCGACCACTCGAAGTTGAACAGCGAGCGGTCGGCCGGCGCCACGCCGTCGGAGGGATCGAACTCGTAGAGCCCGGCCCCGTTGCTGTTGTAGACCCCCGCCGGCACGCCGGAGGCGTTGTAGCGCAGCTTGCCGCGCAGGCCGATCTCGACGTTGGCGACGGTCTCGACCTTGAAGTCCGTGTTGGCGTTGCCGGTGCCGAACAGAAGCTGCACGTTCGGCGTCACGTTGGTGTCGAAGCTGGTCAGCGCCGACGCCGGCCCGGCGATGACCGCCAGGCTCGCCGCTGCAAGAATGAGCCGCATCCGCGTCCCCCCTAATCCAAGGCGGACCCTGCGGGCCCGCTGAACCTCCCTCAGACGAAACGCTTCTGAAATGATACGCAAACGCATGTTGTGTCGGCAGCGTAACCAATCGTTCATCTTCGCGCAACTCGCCTGACGCATGGGAATCCCACCCGCCCTGCGTGTGGGCCGCGCCTCGCCGCGCCTCAGCCCCCGGCTTCCCCGCCGGCGCCGCTGGCGCCCGGGGGCCCCGCGCGCCTATCGTGGCGCCATGAGCCAGCCCCGATTCATCCACCTCCGCCTCCACTCCGCGTATTCGCTGTTGGAGGGCGCGATCCAGCCCAAGAAGCTGCCGGGCCTGTGCGAGAAGCACGGCATGCCCGCCGTCGCCATCACCGACACCGGCAACCTCTTCGCCGCGCTGGAGTTCTCCGAGACCGCCGCCAAGGCGGGGGTTCAGCCGATCCTGGGCGCGCAGCTGGCGCTGCGCTACGCGCCGCCGCCCCGCCCCGACGCCCGCGCCCCCGACCCCGCCGGCATCGTGCTGCTGGCCCAGGACGAGACCGGCTGGCTGCACCTGATGGACCTGGTCAGCCGCACCTTCCTCGACACCGAGCAGGAGATCCCCTCGATCCAGCTCGGCGACCTCAAGGGCCGCTCCGACGGGCTGATCTGCCTGACCGGAGGCTCCGACGGCCCGCTGGGCCGCCTCGTGCGCGACGGCAAGCGCGAGCGGGCGGAGGCGCTGCTGGCGGAGCTCGACGCCCTCTTCCCCGACCGCCTCTATGTCGAGCTCCAGCGCCACGGCCCCACCGACGCCGACCCCCGCACCGAGCCCGAGGCCCTGACCGAGCCCTTCTTCGTCGAGCAGGCCCACGCCCGCGACCTGCCGCTGGTCGCCACCAACGAGGTCTTCTTCACCGACCCCGGCATGTTCAATGCCCATGACGCGCTGATCTGCATCGCGGGCTCCACCTACGTCTCCCAGGACGACCGCCGCCGCCTGACCGACCAGCACTACTTCAAGTCCCAGGCCGAGATGGCGGCCCGCTTCGCCGACCTCCCCGAGGCCATCGAGACCACGCTCGAAATCGCCCGCCGCTGCGCCTTCCGCGCCCGCACCCGCGCCCCGATCCTCCCGAAATTCGCCGACGACGAGAAGGAAGAGCTGCGCCGCCAGGCCGTCGAGGGCCTCGCCGACCGCCTCAAGGTCCTGCGCGAGAAGGACACGATGGCGGGCACGCAGGCGGACTACGAGGCCCGCCTCGAATACGAGCTCGGCGTGATCGAGGGCATGGGCTTCCCCGGCTACTTCCTGATCGTCGCCGACTTCATCAAATGGGCCAAGGACCACGACATCCCCGTCGGCCCCGGCCGCGGCTCCGGCGCGGGCAGCCTCGTCGCCTGGGCCCTGACCATCACCGACCTCGACCCGCTGCGGTTCAGCCTGCTCTTCGAGCGCTTCCTGAACCCCGAGCGCGTGTCGATGCCGGACTTCGACATCGACTTCTGCATGGACCGCCGCGAGGAGGTCATCGGCTACGTGCAGGAGAAATACGGCCGTGACCGCGTGGCCCAGATCATCACCTTCGGCGCGCTGCTGTCGAAAGCCGCCGTGCGCGACGTCGGCCGCGTCCTGCAGATGCCCTTCGGCCAGACCGACCGCCTCTCCAAGATGATCCCGGTCGAGGGCGTCAAACCCCTCTCCATCAAGGACGCCCGCCGCGAGGAGCCGCGCCTCAACGAGGAGGCCGCGAACTCCCCCGTCGTCGCCGAGATGCTCGACTACGCCGAGAAGCTCGAAGGCCTCTACCGCAACGCCTCCACCCACGCCGCCGGCGTGGTGATCGGCGACCGGCCGCTGCACGAGCTGGTGCCCCTCTACCGCGACCCCCGCTCCGACATGCCCGCCACCCAGTTCAACATGAAATGGGTCGAGCAGGCGGGCCTGGTGAAATTCGACTTCCTCGGCCTGAAGACGCTGACCGTCATCCAGGGCGCCGTGAACCTGCTGCGCCTGCGGGGCATCGACCTCGACATCTCCAAGATCGACCTCGAGGACGAGGCCACCTACGACCTCTATTCCTCCGCCGACACCGTCGCCGTGTTCCAGGTGGAAAGCTCCGGCATGCGCGACGCCCTGCGCCGCCTGCGCCCCACCTGCATCGAGGACATCGTGGCCCTGGTGGCGCTCTACCGCCCCGGCCCGATGGAGAACATCCCCAAGTACTGCAACGTCAAGAACGGCAAGGAGGCCCGCGACAAGCTCCACGACCTGATCGACCCGATCCTCGACGAGACGCAAGGCATCATCGTCTACCAGGAGCAGGTGATGGAGATCGCCCGGAAGATGGCCGGGTATTCGTTGGGCGGCGCCGACCTGCTGCGCCGCGCCATGGGCAAGAAGATCAAGGAGGCGATGGACGCCGAGCGGCCCAAGTTCGTCGACGGCGCCAAGGCCAACGGCGTCGGCAAGGCCAAGGCCGAGGAAGTCTTCGCGCTGCTCGAGAAGTTCGCCAACTACGGCTTCAACAAGTCCCACGCGGCGGCTTATGCGCTGGTCAGCTACCAGACCGCCTGGCTGAAGGCGAACCACCCGGTCGAGTTCATGGCCTCGGTGATGAACTGCGACCTTCACCTCACCGACAAGCTGGCGATCTACCAGCGCGAGGTGAAGCGATTGGGGATTGAAACGATCCCCCCCTGCATCAACCGCACCAACGCCCATTTCATGGTCCGCGACGGCGCCGTCCTCTACGCGCTCGGCGCCCTGAAGAACGTCGGCCCCGAGGCGATGCGCCTGATCGAGGACGCCCGCGCCGAGGGCGGCCCGTTCCGCGACATCTTCGACTTCGCCCGCCGCGTCGAGCTGAAGAAAATTGGAAAACGCCCGCTGGAGATGCTGGCCCGCGCCGGCGCCTTCGACCTGCTCGACCCCAACCGCAAGCGCATGTTCGAGAGCCTGGACGCCCTCGTCGCCTACTCCGCCGCCTCCCACGAGGAGGCCGCCTCCGCCCAGGTCTCCCTCTTCGGCGGCGGCGAGACCAACGCGGCGCTCCCCGAGCCCCGCCTCTCGCGCACCGACGACTGGCTGCCGGCCGAGCGTCTGAAGCAGGAGCACGAGGCCGTCGGCTTCTACCTCACCGGCCACCCGCTCGACGACTACAAGGGCGCCCTCGAGCGCCAGCGGGTCCTGACCATCGCCGAGCTCCAGGCCCGCGCCGGCCGCTCCGGCGGCACGATCGCCAAGCTCGCCGGCGTGGTCACCGCCCGCCAGGAGCGCAAGAGCGCCCGCGGCTCCCGCTTCGCCTTCGTGGGGTTCTCCGACCCCACCGGCCTCTACGAGGCCACCTGCTTCTCCGAGCCCCTCGAGCAATACCGCGAGATCCTCGAGCCCGGCGCCCTGGTGGTGATCACGGTGGAGGCCGAGGCTCAGGCCGAGGGCGAAGTGAAGCTCCTCCTCCGCGCCGCCCAGCCCATCGACCGCGCGGTGGCGACGGCGGGCGCCTCGGGCCTGCGCGTCTTCGTCAACGACCCCGGCGCGGTGGACGCGGTCAAGGCCCGCCTCGCCTTCACTCCGGGGCAGGGCGTCCGCCCCAAGGGCGGCCCGGTGAACCTGGTCCTGATGGCCCCGGATCTGCCCTGCGTGGTGGAGGTGCGGCTGCCGGGCGAGTTCCCCCTGACGCCGCAGATCGCGGGGGCGATCAAGGCGGCGCCGGGGGTGGTGACGGTGGAGGAGTTTTAGGGCCGCCTGTAGAGGCAGGCCCTCTCCACCGATCGCGCTGACTCGCCGAAGCGGCTGATCCCACGAGCGGGTCCGGGCGCAGGTCCTATGCCCTGCCGCGTGCTCGTCTCGCCAGCCAGCGCTTGCCGGTGGCGCCGGTTCGCTTCAGCCGGAGCGCCAGCAGGCCGGTCGCCAGCAGCAGACCACCCGCGGGCAGAGGCACGGCGCTCGGCTCCGGCGGAGGCGGGGGAGGCGGAGGAGGTGGCGGCGGAACTTCAAGCCCGGTGATGCGGATGTCATAGAACGATGGTGCGAAGCGATCCTGGGCGCCGCCGTAGACCCGCTCGTTCGAGATCTCGAGATAGTAGCTGCCAGCGCCGACGCTGGAAAACAGCGTGCTGCCGTTGGAGGTGTTGGATGCCGCGACGAGCTGACTCCGAACTTCGGTGAATCCCGACTGGGACCGAAGCTTGAAGTAGGAGAAGTTGCTGCCGCCGTCCTCCAGCCAGAATCCGGACGGCGTTACGAGGCTGCCGCCGATGTAGTAACCGACGCCGATGAAGGCCACCGAGAACGGCGTGGACGACGAGAAGGCGTAGAGGTCCGTGTCTCCTGCGACGCCGCCGTGCAGGTTGATGCGGTCGCCCGTGCCGAAGCTCGTCCCCGGATTCAGCAACGCATTGCCCGGCGTGGTCGCGGCGGCGTCCGATGCGTAGCGGATCGTCGTGCCATCGACAGTCGCCCGCACCCCTTCGGTGACCGTCACCGTCAGCGCGTGGGCGCCGCCTGTCGCCCCCATGGCCAGCGCAACACCAAAGACGCCTCTGCCGAGGGCGGACTTGAGTATTCTCATGATGAAAGCTCCGGACGCTTCAGAATTAGAGAACGCGACCGACGACACGAATTGAATACGCGACTATCACTGTTTTCCGAAGTTCAGATTGGGCTGCAGCCGGGCTCCGCGCAAGAGAATTTTATTGTCCGTGAAGCTGTCTTTAGCTGAGGGTTGGCTCGGTATTGTCACCAAGCCGTCGCCGTCGGGGCCCGTGGATCCGCCGCCTGTCTGCAGCAAGTGGACGGCGTACGTCGATCCGCCATGAACCACCCTTCGGTCGACCTCTGGCGCACCCCCGCCGCCACCGCGCATCGAAACACGCCCCCCTCACACCCCCGTGACCCGGACCCCCTGCCGCATCCCCTGAGCCCGTCCCGCTCCCTACCTCCGGCCAAACTCATGACCGGAGGCCCCCCATGCTCCCCATCCTCTACCGTGTGCCCGTCCTCGGCTGGATGCTCCGCGACGCGTTCGAGGGGCATGACGACGCGCCGCTGTGGTTCGCGCTCAACGTCATCATGCTCTGGATCCTCTCCGTGATCGTCTTCGGATGGGCCGGGCTGATCGTGCCCGCCCTGATCGGCGTGGCGGTCGTCTTCACCGCCATCCTCGCCATCACCGTCGGACGCTGAGACCCCGCGCGCGCGGCCCGGAAACCGTCTCTTCACCACGCCTCTCAACCGCGTCTTGAGGCGGGAGGCGGATGCTCCGCGCAGGGTCCCGGGTGGGGGCCCGCGTTGCGTGGAGCACCCTCATGTCGCGTCTGCTGATCGTTCTCGCCTGCCTCGGCCTCGCCGCCTGCGCCTCGCCCGCGCGGGACTTCTCGCGCGACATCGTGCGCATCAAGCTGGCCGAGGCCCCCGCGCCCCTCGAAGAGCCCCGGGCGCCGTCCCCGGCCTGACCCGGTCCCCCCCTTCGGGCGCGCGGGCCCAGGCGCGCCCGCAGGGCGCCCCCGGGCCCGCCGCCAGGCCTCCCCGCCGCGGGGCCGCCCGAATTGGCCGCGCCTGCGCCTTGGCTTCGCCGCCTCCTCTGCGGCAGATTGCGGCCGACGAAACCAGGGGGGACCCGCATGACCGCCGAGCAGGCAGAGCTCTTCGCCCTGATGGGCGTCGTCTTCGGATTGCTGATCTGGGGGAAGCTGCGCTACGACCTCGTGGCCTTTCTCGCCCTCTTCGCCGCGGTGGCGCTGGGGCTGGTCCCCGCCGACCTCGCCTTCGAGGGCTTCGGCCATGCCGCCGTCGCCGTGGTCGCCCTGGTCTTCGTCGTCTCCCGCGGCCTGCAGAACTCCGGCGCGATCGAGTGGCTGGCCGCCCGCGTCTCCGACCCCGAGCGGCCGCTGTGGTCCCATATCGGCCTGCTCTCGGCCGTCGGCGCCGGGCTCTCGGCGGTGATCAACAACGTGGCGGCCCTCGCGCTGCTGATGCAGGTGGACCTGCAGACCGCGAAGAAGGCCGGCCGCTCGCCCGCCTCGACGCTGATGCCGCTCAGCTTCGCCACCATCCTCGGCGGCATGATCACCCTGATCGGCACGCCCCCCAACATCGTCGTGGCGCAATACCGGGCCGAGGCGCTGGGCGCCCCCTACGGGATGTTCGACTTCTCCCCCGTGGGCCTGATCGTCGCCGCGGTGGGCATCCTCTACGTCGCCCTGATCGGCTGGCGCCTGCTGCCGCGCGGCGGCGCCGCCCCGGTGGAGGCGGCCGAATCCGCCCTCTACATCGCCGAGGTCCTCGCCCCCGAAGGCGCCCGCGTGATCGGCGAGCGGCTGGCCGACCTCTCCCCCCTGACCGAGGAGCATGACGTCAACCTGCTGGGCCTCACCCGCGGCGAGCGGCGCCTGCCCGGCCTCGCCCGCTACGAGGAGCTGCGCGCGGGCGACCTGCTGACGGTGGAGGGCGAGCCGGCCGCGATCGAGGGCTTCATGGCCGCCGCCGGCCTCGCCCATCCCGCCGCCTGGGAGGCCGCCGACGCCGACGCCGGCAAGACCTCCGACCAGGGCGACCCCCCGCCCGAGCGCAAGCGCGACCCCCGCGCCGCGATCTCCGGCCGCCTGACGCTCGTCGAGGCGATCGTGCCCGAGGGGGCCTGGGCCTCGGGCCGCACCGCCGCGGGCCTGCGCCTCGCGCCCCGGCAGGGGGTGGTGCTGCTCGGCGTCTCCCGCCAGGGCCGGCGGTTCCGCGAGCATGTCTCGCGCCTCGCCATGCGCCCGGGCGACGTGCTGCTGCTGCTCGGCCCGCGGGAGCGGATGGCCGACGTGATGGGCTGGCTCGGCGTGCTGCCGCTCGAGGGGCGCCAGACCCCGGTGCTGCAGCGGCAGAAGGCGCTCTTCGCCGCGCTGACCTTCCTGGTCGCCGTCGGAGTGGCGGCGCTGGGCTGGCTGCCGCTGCCGGTGGCGCTGGTGGGGGTGGTGGGCGCCTATGCGCTGGGCGGCGTGGTCCGGGGCCGCGAGGTCTACGAGTCCATCGAGTGGAAGGCGATCGTGCTCCTCGCCTGCCTGGTGCCCATCGCCCAGGCGATGGAGGAGACGGGAGCCGCGCAGCTGATCGCCGACGCCCTGGTCTCGGCCACCCAGGGCTGGCCGCCGCTGGCGATCCTGCTGGCGCTGATGGCGGTGACGATGACGCTGTCGGATTTCCTCAACAACGTCGCCACCGCCCTGATCGCGGCCCCCATCGGGGTGGGCGTGGCGCAGTCCATCGGCGTGCCGGAGGACCCGTTCCTGATGGCGGTGGCGGTCGCGGCCTCCTGCGCCTTCCTCACGCCCATCGGGCACAAGAACAACACCATCATCATGGGCCCCGGCGGCTACCGCTTCGGCGACTACTGGCGCATGGGCCTGCCGCTGGAGATCCTGGTGCTCGCCGTCGGCGGGCCGGCGGTGTGGTGGATCTGGGGCTGAGGGCGGGCGCCCTCCCAGCCCCTGCGCCGGGCGGGCGCCGCCACGTCGGGCGACGGAGGCGCGCGACCCGGGCGTTTCAGTCTCGACGGCGGCCCGGACGGGTCGCCGCGTCCTCAGGACGACCGAGAAGGAGACGATCCATGCGACGCATCGTGATCCCCGCCCTCGCCGCCTCGGCGCTGGCCCTGGGCGCGCTGGGCGCCTATGCGCAGGGCGGCGCCCCCGCCGGACAGGCCCCGGCCGAGCGCCCCGCGATGATGCAGGGCGACGGTCCCATGGCCCACGCGCGGCCCGGCGAAGGCAAGGGCCCCCGCGGCCACGCCATGGGCCACCATGGCCGCCACCACGGCGGGCCCGGCCACTCGCCGATGATGATGAAGATGATGTTCGCCGTGGCCGACGCCGACGGCGACGGCGAGGTCTCGCTGGAGGAGATGCAGGAGATCCAGGCCCGCATCTTCCGCGCCATGGACGCCGACGACAGCGGCGGCCTGACCCGCGAGGAGATCGGCGCCTTCATGAAGCCCGAGCGCCGCATGGGCCGCCCGATGCCCGGCGGCCCCGCGCCCGAGACCTCCCCCGACGCCGCGCCCGAGGCCCCCTCGGCCGACTGACGCGCGCGCGACCGCGGGACGCGGACCGACGGCCGGCGAACCGGCCGCGCCACGACGACGACAGGGCCCGGGGCCGCAGGCGCGGCCCCGGGCCGCCCCCGGGCATGAATACGGCCGCGGCCCCTCCCGGGACCGCGGCCGCTGCGCGCCGGGGCGCGGGATCAGAAGCTGCGGGGCAGGCCGAGGACGTGCTCGGCCACGTAGCTCAGGATCAGGTTGGTCGAGATCGGGGCCACTTGGTAGAGGCGCGTCTCGCGGAACTTGCGCTCCACGTCGTACTCGGCGGCGAAGCCGAAGCCGCCGTGGAACTGGATGCAGGCGTTGGCGGCCTCCCAGCTCGCATCCGCGGCCAGCAGCTTCGCCATGTTCGCCTGGGCGCCCATGTCCACGCCCATGTCGAAGCGCTTCGCCGCCTCGAAGCGCATCAGGTCGGCGGCCGAGGTGTTCACATAGGCCCGCGCGATCGGGAACTGCACGCCCTGGTTCTGGCCGATGGGCCGGTCGAAGACGATCCGCTCCTTCACGTAGTCGCCCACCTTGTCGATGAACCACCAGGCGTCGCCGATGCACTCGGCCGCGATCAGCGTGCGCTCGGCGTTCAGGCCGCCGAGGATGATCTTGAACCCCTTGCCCTCCTCGCCGATCAGGTTCTCTTCCGGGATCTCCAGATTGTCGAAGAACAGCTCGTTGGTCTCGTGGTTGACCATGTTGCGGATGGGCTTGACCTCCATCCCCTTGCCGATGGCGTCCTTCAGGTCGACCATGAACACCGAGAGCCCGTCGGACTTCTTCTTCACCTCGCTGAGCGGCGTGGTGCGCGCCAGCAGGATCATCAGGTCCGAGTGCTGGACGCGGCTGATCCACACCTTCTGCCCGTTGACCACATACTTGTCGCCCTTCTTCACGGCGGTGGTCTTGAGCTTGGTGGTGTCGGTGCCCGTGGTCGGCTCGGTCACCGCCATCGACTGCAGGCGCAGCTCGCCGGTGGCGATCTTGGGCAGCCAGCGGGCCTTCTGGGCGTCCGAGCCGCCGCGCAGCAGCGTGCCCATGTTGTACATCTGCCCGTGGCAGTGCCCGGCGTTCCCGCCCGAGCGGTTGATCTCCTCCATCACGATGGTCGCCTCGGTCAGCCCGAGGCCCGAGCCGCCGTATTCCTCGGGGATCATCGCCGCCAGCCAGCCGGCGTTGGTCAGCGCGTCGATGAACTCCACCGGATAGGTGGCCTTCTCGTCATGGTTGCGGTGGTACTCGGCCGAGAACTCGGAGCACAGCGCGCGCAGGGCCTCGCGCAGGTCGGCGTGGGCGTCGGCTTCGAAGGGCATGTCGGAACCTCGTGGCTGAGGGGCGCGGGGTCGCGCGCCGAAGGGGATCAGGCAGGTTTGAACAGCGGGATCGGGCGGCCGGCGATCTCTTCCACGCGGCCGCGAAGGGGCGCGCCGATCTCGGCCTCGGCGGAGAGATGGGCCATGATGCGCGGGCCTTCCTCGAGGTCGGCCAGCGCGATGCGATAGGGGACCAGCGCGCGGAAGGTCTCGTCCGGCGCCCGGGTCACCACGGTCGCGGCGAAGAGCGTGGCGCGGCCCGAGGCCTCGAAGCGCTCCGGCTCGCCCCCGCAGGCGGGGCAGCGGCGGCGCGGAAACGCCCAGACCTTCGCGCAGGCCGGGCAGCGTTGCAGCTCGATGCCGGAGGTCATGAGAGGCGCTCCATCACCAGGGTGACATGGGACGACAGCACGCCGCCGTCGCCATGATAGATCGCGTGGGCGGGCTCGCCCGCGATGGCGCGCGCGCCGGCGCGCCCGGTCATCTGGGCCCAGGCCTCGGCCATGTGGGCCATCGCCCCCGCCACCCCGCAATGCCCGTAGGAGAGGAGCCCCCCGTGGGTGTTCAGCGGCAGCGGGCCGCCGCGCGCGAACCGCCCCGCCGCCGCGTCCTGCCCGGCGCGCCCGGGGGCCGAGACCCCCAGCGCCTCCAGCAGCAGGGCGAGCGTCACCGAGAAACTGTCGTAGACCGCGAGATAGCCCATGTCCGCGATCGACCGCCCCGCCCGCTCCAGCGCCCTGGCGGACGAGATCCGCGCCCCCAGCGCCAGGTCGTCGGGCGCCTCGGAGAGGTGCTGGTGGGTATGCGCCTGCGCCGCCCCGATCAGCTTCAGCGCGGGCCCGGGCCCGGGCTCGGCCGAGAGGATCACCGCCCCGCCCCCGTCCGAGATCGGGCAGCAGTCCATCAGCTTCAGCGGCGTCGCGATGGGCTTGGAGGCGAGCACGTCGGCGACCGAGATCGCCTCGCCCAGATGCGCCCCCGGCGTCTCCCCCGCATGGCGGCGCATCAGCACCGCGAGCTCGGCGAGATCCGCCTCGGTCGCCCCCGTCTCGTGCAGATATCGCGCGGCGCCCAGCGCGTAATAGGCCGGGATGGTGGCCCCCAGCGGCGCCTCGCCGACCGGATGGCCGACCTGCGCGAGCGTCTGGACGGCGGCGTCGCGGGACATGCCGGTCAGGCGGTTCTCGCCGGCCACCACCAGCACGTTCCTCGCCTCGCCCGAGCGGATCGCCATGTCGGCGACCATCAGCATCGCCGCCCCCGTGCCGCCGCCCAGCTGCACCGCGTGGGCGTAGGCGGGACGGATCCCGAAGTCCTCGGCGAAGACGGTGGACAGCATCAGGTGGGGGTGGGTGGTGGCGTAGCCGCAGATCAGCCCGTCGATCTCGCCCCGCTCCATCCCCGCGGCGTCGAGCGCCGCCTGGGCGGCGTCGCCCATCAGGGACAGGGTCGAGGACCCCTCGATCCGCCCGAAGGGGGTGACCGTCGCCGCCCGGACGAAGCTCGCGCTCATGCGGGGGCCGCCGTGATGGACCCCTCCAGCGTCCGGGTCCCGTCGGGCAGGGTCACCCAGATGTCGTAGGTCCCGGCCTCGGGGTCGGTCAGCTGGCCGCCTGCCGTCAGGGTCTGGCCCACCGGCATCGGACGGGAGAAGCGGATCTTCAGGGACGTCAGGTCGACCGCGGTTCCGAACGTCCGCTCGCAGGCCTCGATGGCGAGGTTCAGCGCCATGGTCCCGTGCGAGATGCACTGCCCGAAGATCGACTGGGCGGCGAACTCCGGATCCACGTGGATCGGGTTGAAGTCGAAGGTCAGCTCCCCATAGGCCTGCGCCGTGTCGGGCGAGGTGGCGAGCTCCAGCGGGGCGATGGTGTCGGGAAGGGACATCGGCATTCTCCTCACGCGGCCCAGATGGACAGGATCTCGCCGGCGAGGACTTTTTCCTCCCCGTCGAACATCTCCACCCCCAGCGTCAGCCAGCGGCGCTCCTTCTTCATCTCCTTCTTCACCACGGTGAAGCGGGCGGTCAGCACGGCGCCGACCTTGGGCTTGCCGAAGAAGGTCAGGGTCTGGCCGGCGTGCACGTTCCCCGGCGGGCGGGGCTGGATGGCGCGGATATAGGCCTCCATCATCGCCGCCACCGCGAGGCCCCGGGGCGCGGGCTCGCCCGGCTGGGCCTGCGGGCCGCCGTAGAGGCCGGCCCAGAGGGCGGCGCGCTCGTTGTTCAGCTCCACCGCGACCTCGGCCATCGGCACGCCCTCGGGGAACTCCTCGAAGGTCCAGGGCGTGTCCTTGAGGGCGGGGCCCATCAGCTCGGTTCCGCTCATGCGTGATCCTCTCGGTTGCGGGGCTCAATCAGGGCGTCGAGGGCCAGCACGCCGTCGGGCGTGACCAGCAGCGGGTTGATCTCCAGGCTCTCGAACCCGTCGGGGTCGGCGGCCGCCAGCGCCGAGAGCCGGCTGATCGCCTCGGCCGCCGCCTCCACGTCCACCGGGGCCTTGCCGCGGGCGCCGTGCAGGAGGGGCGCGCCGCGCAGCCCGTTCAGGGTCTTGAGCGCCTGCGCGGGCGTCAGCGGCGCCAGCTCCACCGCCACGTCCTTCATCACCTCGGTGAAGACGCCGCCGAGCCCGATCAGCATCACCGGCCCCATCACCGGATCGCGCCGGGCGCCGACGATCAGCTCCACCCCCTCGCCGGCCATCGGGCCGACCAGCAGCCCCTCGATCCGGGCCTGGGGGGCATTCGCTGCGACCGTCTCCAGCATCTCGCGCGCGGCCGTCTCCATCTCCATCGGCGGCACGTTCAGGCGCACGCCCCCGACCTCGGTCTTGTGGGCGAGATCCGGCGAGACGATCTTCAGGACGCAGTTCACCCCCAGCCGGGCGGCGGCGTCGGAGGCCTCCTGCGCATCCTTCGCCAGCGTCTCGTCCGGGATCGGCACGCCCGCCTTCGCCAGCAGCCGCTTGGCGGCGAGCTCCGAGAGCGGCTCGGCGGGCAGGGCGACGCCCTGCGGCGCCGGCGGCGGCGCCTCCTCGACCGCCTCGAAGGCCTCGGCGAAATGCGCCAGCGCGCCCATCGCGTGGATCGCGCGCGAGGGGTCCTCGAAGGTCATCATGCCGAGGTCCTCCCAGGACCGCATCACCTCCGCATCCCCCTGGCAGATCATCGCGAACGGATGGTCCACATCGCCCTCGAGCCCCGCCAGCAGCGCCTCGCGCAGCTTCGGCCCCACGACGGGCGAGGCGGTCCAGGAGGTGAAGAAGGCCGCCGTCATGTCGTACCCCGCGCCGCGCAGCGCCGAGGTCGCCGAGGTCACCTTCGAAAAATCGTTCAGCACCCCCGCGGTCACGTCCACCGGGTTGCGCGCCGAGGCGAGCGGGTTCGCCGCCAGCACCGCCGCCTGCGCCGCCTGCGGCATCGGCGGCAGGCTCAGCCCCGCATCCTCCGCCGCATCCGCGATCAGCACGCCCGCGCCGCCCGAGGCGGTCAGCACCCCCAGCCGCCGCCCCTTCGGCAACGGCGACAGCGCGGCGGCATAGAGGATGTCGAGCATCTCCTCCGTCGTCTTCGCCCGCAGCGCCCCGAACCGGCGCAGGGCGGCGTCGAAGCTCGCGTCCGACCCGGCCAGCGAGGCGGTGTGCGAGGCCGCCGCCTCCGCCCCCACCGCCGAGCGGCCGACCTTCATCACCACCACCGGCTTGCGGGCCTTGCGGGCGGCCTCCAGCGCCGCGAACAGGGCAGGGCGGTCGTTCACCCCCTCCATGTAGACGCCGATCAGGTCGATCTCGTCCGAGGCCGCCATCCAGCCGATGCACTCCGGCGCGGTCACGTCGGCCTCGTTCCCGGTCGAGACCCACTGCCGCACGCCGATGCGCCGGTCGCGGGCCATGTTCAGCAGATGCGTGCCGTAGGCGCCCGACTGCGTCACCAGCCCCACGCGCCCCGGAACCGGCATCGCCGCCTCGATCCCCGAGGTGAAGGTCGGGCAATGCCCGGTGGCGGCGTTGAAGAGCCCCAGGCAGTTGGGCCCGAGCAGCCGGATCCCGTGCTCGCGCGCCACCGCCAGGATCTCCTCCTGCAGCGCCGGCCCCTCGCCGCCCACCTCCGCGAAGCCAGCTGTAAAAATCACCGCGGCGCGGGCCCCCTTCGCCGCGCAGTCGCGCAGCGCCTGCGGGACCCCGGCGGCGGGAATGGCGAGCAGCGCGAAGTCGATCGGCTCGGGGATCGCTTCGACCGAGGGCCAGGCCTTCACGCCCTGGATCTCCTCGCGGTTGGGGTTCACCGGGTAGAGCGTCCCCTCGAAGCCTGCGCGCAGGGCGTAGGCGATGGGCCGCCCGCCGATGCGCTGGGGATCGGCCGAGGCGCCGATCACCGCCACCGCGCGCGGGGCGAACAGGGGGGCCAGCGATTCCAGGGGCTGGGCGGGGCGGGTCGCGCCGTCGTCCGGCATCCGTCGTCTCCTCCTTTGGCCGACCGGCGCGCAAGCCGCGCAGGGGGCCGGCGCGGCGCTGGCCCCCCGGCCTCTCGCGGGCCGGTTCGGGGGCGCGGCGGGTCGTTAAGCGCGCCGCGAATTCCGCTTGGCGAAATCGCTAGCATGAGATCGCCGCTTTGCAAAGCGCTCCCCGCCGGGTTCAATGCGCGCAGAATGCATACCGGTCAACCGGTCAGCGGGAGGAGACGCACGCATGACGGATGGATTGCCTCAGGACGTCCAGGTGGAGGACGCGAGGATCGAGGCCGAGGGTCTGGGCTTCCCCGAGGGCCCCGTGGTCCTGCCCGACGGGGCGGTCGCCTTCGTCGACCTCGCCGACCATTGCATCCGCATCTGGGACAAGGGCGCGGTCCGCGTGCTGTGCGAGGTTCCGGGCTCTCCCAACGGGATGCGGCTGGGGCCGGACGGGGCGCTCTACGTCGCCAACAACGGCGGCCTCTGGCCGGGCAAGGGGAAGATGGATTTCGCCGATCCCCAGTATCCGGGCTGCATCCAGCGGGTGTCGCTCGACGGGACATGGGAGGTCTTCGCCGACGGCTACGGCACGGCCTCGCCCGCGCCCAACCGGCCCAACGACCTGGTGTTCACGCCCGAGGGCGACGTCGTCTTCACCAACCCCCAGAACTGGGAGATGATCGTCGAGAACCCCGATACGCCCTACCGCGGCGGCCAGCTCTGCCTCGCGCGCCGGGACGGGACCATCGAGGTGCTCGCCCAGTGCGCCGGCATGCCCAACGGCATCGGCTTCCACCCCGACGGCTCGCTGGTGGCGGGCATGACCATCGCCCACCACTACCTCAAGTTCGCCTGGGCCGGGGGCGCGGCGCTGGGCGAGCCGGAGCTCTTCGTGCAGATGGACGCCCGCTTCCACCCCGACGGGATGGTGTTCCACGAGGGGCGGCTCTACGGCGCCGGCTCCGCCGGCAACCGGCTGGTGGTGGCGGAGGCGGACGGGACGGTCGCGACGGTCCTGAATTTCGGCCGCTCGACGCAGCCCACCAACTGCTGCGTGCGCGAGGACCGGCTGTGGGTGACGCTCGGCAAGGCGGGGACCTTGGTCTCGATCCCGCTGCCCTGAACGACGAAGGGCGGGCCTCGCCGGCCCGCCCCCTCTTCGCTCCGCCCGCAGGCCCGTCTCAGGCCGGGCGGCGCCGGCGCAGCGCGGCGAGGCCCATGAGCCCCCCGGCCAGCAGCGCCCCCGCCGCCGGCAGCGGCACCGGCGAGGCGGCCTCGACGCCGACATACTCGCCCAGCGCGTAGAATTCTTCCGAGAAGATCGAGAGCTCCACCAGGTTGACGATCCCGGAGCCCCCGCAGCAGGGCTCGCCGGCGATATAGGGCTCGTGGCTGACGCGCGCGTCGAGATTGCTGAATTCGACCGTGGCTCCCGGCTCGCCGAGCTCTTCCTCGGTGATGTTGCTGTAGAAGGTCAGGCCCAGCCCGCCCGCGATCTCGAAGATCAGCACGCCCGCGGAGGTCGGATCGGCGATCAGATCCACCTCGGTGAAGCTCAGGTCGCCGATCAGATACTCGAGCGTGATGGAGAGGTTCGTCATCGCCGAGAAGGGCGTGAAGCCCAGCGTCGGCGTGCCGTCCCAGCTGATCCGGCCGAGGCCGACCACGTCCTCCTCCAGGATCTGGCCGTCGAGGACGGAATCGTAGATCAGGTCGAAGGCGGCGAGGGCCGAGGCCGAGGAGGCCGAAGCGAGAAGGGCTGCAGCGGCGAGGGGGCCGGCGAGGAGGGGGGCGCGACGGACACGCATTTCGAAAATCCTGATGAGAGATCGACGCAAAACGTCGGGAAACGTCGAATCGTATCCACTGCGAGGCGCCCCTCCGTCAAGCCTCGTGCGCGGCCAACCCCCTGTGACGCAACGGCATTTCGCAGGCGCCGCAGAGCTCAGAGCAGCGCGGTGGCGAGCCAGGGGAAGGCGAAGACCAGGGCGATCGCCAGCACCATGGTCAGCGCGAAGGGCGCGGCGCCGATGAAGATGTCGCCCAGCGTGATCGTGCGGTCCTCGAGGTTCGACTTGATCACGAAGCAGGCGACGCCCAGCGGCGGGGTCAGCAGGCCCACCTCGACCGCGATGATGGTGACGATGCCGAACCAGACCAGGTCGACGCCGAAGCTCTCGATCACCGGCAGCATCAGCGGCAGCAGGATCAGGAGGATCGAGGCGCTGTCGAGGATCGTGCCCAGCAGGACGATCATCACGAGATAGAGGATCAGCACCCCGTCGAGGCCGAGGTTCAGCCCCTCCAGCAGCCCGTTCATCGCCCGCGGCAGGCCGGTCAGCGCCAGCAGGCGCGAATACATGTGCGCGCCGATGATCAGGAAGGTGATCGAGGCGGTGACATGGCCGGTCTCGACCAGCATCTCCCAGAAGCTGCGCGCGGTCAGCCGGCGCTTGGCGAGCGCAATGACCAGGGCGCCCAGCGCGCCGACGGCCCCCGCCTCGGTCGGGGTGAAGACGCCGCCGTAGATGCCGCCCAGCACCAGCACGATCAGGGCCAGCACGGGCAGCGAGCGGGCCGCCATCTCGCCCCGGCCCATGATCCGAAGCCCGGCGTTCGAGGGGCGCCCGACGAAGCCCGGCGCGAAGCTCGCCAACCCCACGATCAGCAGGGAATAGAGCAGCGCCAGCAGGATGCCCGGCAGGATGCCGGCGGTGAAGAGGGCGCCGATCGAGGACTCGGACAGGATCCCGAACAGGATCAGCAGCAGCGAGGGCGGGATCAGCATCCCCAGCACCGAGGAGCCGGCGACCACGCCGACCGAGAAGCGCGGCGTGTAGCCCTGGCGGATCAGCTCCGGCACGGCGATGCGGGTGAAGACCGAGGCCGAGGCGATGGAGGTGCCGTTGACCGCCGCGAAGACGGCGTTGGCGAAGACGGTGGCGACGCCGAGCCCGCCGCGCACCCTGCGGAAGGCCTGGCCGGCGACGTCGAAGACGTCCCGCCCCATGCCCGAAACCCCCACCAGCACCCCCATCAGCACGAACAGCGGGATCACTCCGAAGGAGTAGCGCGCCACCGAATCGAGCGCCGCCTGCCCGAGCAGCGCCCCGGCCACCGCGATCCGCCCCTTCACCAGCCAGACGCCCAGGAAGCTGACCGCCATCAGGCAGATCGCGACATGCATCCCCGTCTGGATCAGCACCAGGATCAGCAGGATGGAGGCGAGGCCGATCTCGACGTTGCTCATGCGCAGAAGCTCCCCGAGCCATCCGTTGCGCCGCCGACGCCCCGCCCGCCCGCCGACCCGCGCCGCCCGGCGCCGGCGGCCTTCGCGGCCGGCCGGAGAGGCGCCGCGGCAGGCCTTGCGCCCGGGGCGGGCGGGGCGCCCGCGGCGCGTCGCGAGGGGCGCGCCCGGGGGCCCCGTCTCCCGTGGGGGAGGTCGGGGCGGCCGCCGACGGCGGGGCCCGGCCGCAGGCCGGGCGCGCGGCGCCGGCCGCGCCCCTGCGCGGCGCCCCCGCGGGGCGCCGCGGCCGGCGTCGCGCCCCGCGCGACGCAGGCGTCGGGGCGCGCGGT
>Ga0310345_10002144_pt1 | contig 20449 bp, 12 predicted proteins | sample HC15DNA20500_MG_FD_204667 | JGI IMG/M metagenome (GOLD analysis project Ga0310345, IMG submission 204667) | Marine microbial communities from station ALOHA, North Pacific Subtropical Gyre - HC15-DNA-20-500_MG | ecosystem: Environmental > Aquatic > Marine > Oceanic | place: Pacific Ocean: North...
CGTCGTGGGGAGCGATGCGATGTCTATTTCCTCGCCGTCGCCGGTTCGATAGAGTATCTCTCCGGAGGTAGGATCCAGGGCGCGCATGATACAGCGCGCCGTCGTGGTCTTGCCACAGCCGCTCTCGCCAACTAGCCCCAGCGTCTCCCCCTCGTTGATGTAGAAGCTGACGCCATCGACCGCCCGCACTTGACCCACTACACGCTTCAGAAAGCCCTTGGTGATGGGAAACAGCTTTTGAAGGTTATTGACCTCCAGCAGCCTCGTTCCATCGACCTGAGTCGCCTCAGTCATGTGCCACCCCCTTCCGGATACAGGAAGCAGCTCACCTGGTGGTCGGGGGCGACCGGGAGCAGCTGTGGGACCTGCTGGTCGCATGTCCCGGTGATGAAAGAAGAGCAGCGAGGATTGAAGGCGCAACCTTTCGGCCGATTGTACGGATGAGGCACTGTTCCGGTGATGGAGGCGAGCTTTTGCCCGGTGGCGGCAGTGATGCTGGGGATCGACTGATGAAGCGCCTGCGTATACGGATGTTTGGGGGCGTAGAAGATATCGTCCACCGGGGCGCTCTCGACCACCTCGCCCAGGTACATGACAACCACGTCGTCGGCCATCTCGGCGACCACGCCCAGGTTGTGAGTGATGAGCATGATAGCCATGCCGTGCTGCTGCTGCAGATCGCGCATCAGGTCCAGGATCTGTGCCTGGGTAGTCACGTCCAGCGCGGTGGTCGGCTCGTCAGCGATGAGAAGGCTCGGGTTGCACGAGAGCGCTATCGCGATCATGGCGCGCTGTCGGATGCCGCCGCTGAGCTCGAAGGAGTAGGCATCTATGCGTTGCTCCGGGAACGGAATACCCACGGAGTGCAGTGCCTCTATGCCGATGTTGCGGGCCTCGTTTCTGCTCACGTCGTTGTGCAGCCTTACCGCTTCTACAAGCTGGGTCCCTATCGTGTGGACTGGGCTGAAGGACGACATCGGCTCCTGAAAGACGAGCGCTATCTCGGCCCCGCGGATCGAGCGCATCTCGTGCCCTTTCGGGTCAAGGGTCGCCAGATCGAGGACCTCGTCCACACCATTGTCGCCGCCGCCGCGCCGTCGGAACAGAATCTCGCCGTCCACTATGCGCCCGGGACGGTCGAGGAGCCCCAGTATAGAGCGAGCGGTGACGCTCTTGCCGCAGCCGCTCTCGCCGACGATGCCCAGGGTCTTGCCTTCTTGTACGTCGAAGCTGGCGCCGTCCACAGCGACGACGGTGCCCTCGTCCAGCGGGAAATGAGTTCGCAGGTTACGTACTGATAGGAGCGGTTGTGAGTCGGTAGTAGCCACGGCTTACCTTCTACTGGGAGTAGGGGTCCGCGGCATCCCGCAGCCCGTCTCCGAGGAAGTTGAAGGCGAGGACGACGATGATGACCGGGAAGGCCGGGATCATCAGCCAGGGAGTCAGCGCGATGGCCTGGATATTCTGAGCAGCCTGTAGCAACACTCCATAGCTTACCGCAGGGGGTTGCAGGCCCAGACCGAGGAAGCTGAGGGCAGTCTCGCTGATGATCATCTCAGGGATGGCCAGGGTACTGACCGCGATAATGTGGCTGTAGAAGGACGGGACCATATGGCGAAAGATGGTCCGAGTGTGGCTGGCTCCGGAAAGCATCGCCGCCATCACGAAGTCCTCCTCCCGCAAGGCCAGGAACCTTCCACGCACCACCCGTGCCAGTTCCGTCCAGCCCAATACCGAGATAATGAGGGTGATGGCGAAGTAGACCCTTAGAACAGACCAATCTTGGGGCAGTGCGGCCGCCAGTCCCATCCACAGCGGAATAGTCGGTATGGAGCGGAGAATCTCAATAGCTCGCTGTATCACCGTGTCCACGTATCCGCCGTAGAATCCGGACATCCCGCCCAGCAAGATCCCCAGAACGAGGCTCAAGGACACTCCCACCAGCCCGATGGACATGGATATACGGGTGGCGAAGAGCAGACGCGAGTAGACGTCCCGCCCTTGCAGGTCGGTCCCCAGGAGGAATATCGACTCCTCAGTCTTGGCGCCCTTTGCTCCCAGCAGGTGGCGGTCCGTGGGGATCAGCCAAAGGAACTTGTACTCGAAGCCCCGGCCTAAGAAGCGCACCGGAATCTTCTGGTCTCTGTCTACCTCGTATACCCTCTTGAAGGTTACTTGGTCCCGTTCACCGGAGACCGCGAAGACGTGTGGGCTGGGTTTCCAGCCATCGAACCAGTGGATCCTCTGGGGAGGCATGAGAGAACGGTCGCCTTCTGACAGCGTCGGCTCGGTGGTGGCGAAGAACGGAGCCAGAAGTGCGATCACGTAGAAGCCGAGCATGACCACACCGGCTATCATTGCAGGCTTGTGCTTCCGGAACCGCCACCACATGAGCTGCCACTGAGAGGCTACATAGACTCGCTCATCGGCGGCGTCAGCTCTGGCTTCGATTGCTTCTGCTTCGTCTACCAAGTTCAGCTACCGTCCGCTAAACCGAATACGCGGGTCGATCAAGACGAGGATCACGTCCGAGATAAGCGTGCCCACAACTGTCATGGCCCCTATCAAGAGGATTATGGTCCCAGCGAGGAACATATCTTGAGACAGCAGGGATCTCAGCAGCAGCGGGCCCACCGTTGGCAGACTCAGGACTACCGAGACGATGATGCTCCCGGACACGATGTAGGGCAGTATGTAACCGATGGTGCTGGCGAAAGGGTTGAGCGCTACCCTAACCGGGTACTTGAGTACCAATTTCCATTCGGACATCCCCCGGGCGCGGGCGGCCACCACGTACGGCTTGCGCAGCTCGTCCAGTAGGTTCGCTCTCATGATGCGAATGAGCGCCGCAGTGCCGGCCGTTCCGAGCACAATGGCCGGTATCCACAGATGCTTGAGGAGGTCGATGATTCTTCCGATGCTCCAAGGCGCTCTGAAATACTCGGGCGAGAAGAGCCCGGCCACGTTGGCATCGAAGTACCTGAACGAGAAGTACAGCAGGACCAGGGCCAGCAGGAAATTCGGCACCGCCAGGCCGAGGAAGCCAACGAACGTAAATGTGTAATCGCCGACTGAGTACTGCTTGACGGCTGAGTAGATTCCGATGGGAAGGGCCATCACCCACACGAAGAAAACGGCCGCCAAAGCCACGATGATAGTCATAAGTAGGCGTTCGCCGATAATGTCGCCGACAGGCAGCTGGTATTCCATGGACAGGCCGAACTCACCTCTGACCACCTGTAGCATCCACTTGGAGTACTGTACGTATATTGGCCTGTTGAGTCCGTACTCCTCTCGCAGAGTCTCGGCCTCTTCTTCGGATACGAGATCCCCCAGGGCCTCGAGCCCAGTGATATAAGACGTAATGTAGTCGCCGGCTGGGAGCTGGATGATCGCGAAGGCGATTACGGAGACCACCCAGAGGGTCCCAAAGGCGAAGAAGATACGACGGATGAAGTACGCTAACATGCTTCGGGGCTACTCCCGTTGACTGGCCGCTAACGAGTTTGAATTATAGGTTTGTGCTCCATTGCAGTCAAGTAGGAAGACTGGGTCCTCCAGCGGCACCGGCGTCATCGAGTCGGGGTGTCGGTTCTTGGTGATTAGCCCCTGCAAATACAGCCTTAAAAACACACACTCTTGTAGATAGGCCCTACGTTGGACTTAATCCAACCTTTGAGCAGGCTTGACAACGCGATCCGTCGTGAGTAATATCCACTGGTGAATTCAGTAATATCCAATCAGCACTTTGCCAAGGAGAATGCTATGAAAAGATTATTATTAGGGGCATTTTTAGCCGCCGTCTTCGCGGTCGCGCTGGCCGCCTGTGGTGAGGATGCAGAGCCAGTGGTCATCACAAAAGAGGTGATCAAAGAGGTGCCGGTGGAGGTGGTTAAGGAGGTGGTTGTTGAAAAAGAGGTGGAGGTGGTTGTTGAAAAAGAGGTGGAGGTGGTTGTTGAAAAAGAGGTGGAGGTGGTTAAAGAGGTGGTTGTTGAAAAAGAAGTCGTCGTAGAGGTCATAAAAGAGGTCGAGGTTGTTAAAGAGGTCTTGGCCCAGACATTCGCGACGGCGAAGGACAGGAACCCACTGATCGGGGACCTCGAGGGCCCGACGATCCTTCCGGGGTTCGTGCCGGCCACGTACAGCGAAGCGCCCATGCTGGCGGCGCTGGTAAAAGAAGGCAAACTGCCGTCGGTCGAAGAGCGCGTGGGCCCCGAGCCGCTGGTGATGAGTCCAACCCACGAGATCGGTAAGTACGGCGGTACCTGGCACCGGGGATTCATTGGACCGAATGACGGGGCGAATGCCGTCCGGGCGATCTGGCACGACAGGCTACTATATTGGAACACGGAGGGGACCGAGATAGTCCCCAACATGGCGAAGAGCTGCACACCGAGCGACGATGGCAAGAGGAATGTCTTCGAGTTGCGCAAGGGGCATAGATGGTCCGACGGTGCGCCCTTCACGTCCGACGACTTCATGTTCTGGTTCGAGGACCTCTACAGCAACAAAAATGTGATCCCGAGTCCACGTCAGCAGATGCTCGTTATGGGCACGCCGGTCACCATGGAGAAGATAGACGATACCCATATAGCATGGGTGTCCGAGTTGCCGTATTGGCTCCTGTGCGAGCATCAGAGCCTGACACAGTCCATTGGTGGACATGCCCGAATGGGCCGTGGCGGGATGGGAGGATTTGCACCCGCCCACTACCTCAAGCAGTTCCACCCCAATTACGTGGGGCAAGCCACTGCGGACAAGCTGGCGGCAGAGGCAGGCTTCGATAAGTGGGGAGCGCACATCAAGTCAAAGAACAGCGCTTACAACAACCCGGTGCTGCCTCAGATAGCGGCCTGGACGACGACCCGTCCCATCACCGAGCCGACGTGGGAGTTCGAGCGCAACGCCTACAGCATCTGGATGGACGAGGCGGGCAACCAACTTCCCTACATTGACAAGATCGTGATGACCGTGGGTGAGAGCCTGGAGGTGCTCAACCTGCGGGCGATCGCCGGCGAGTACGACTCCATGGCGCGCCACATGGACCTGCAGAAGCTCCCGGTCTTCCTGGAGAACGCCGAGAAGGGCGACTACAGCATCAAACTGGACATTATGCGCCACGGCGGTGATGCGTACGTCTGTCCGAACTTGAGCTACGAGGCCGACCCTGAGATCGGCAAATGGATCTCAAACGTCGACTTCCGGCGCGCCCTTTCGCTTGGAATCGATCGTGACAAAGTCAACGAGGTCTTCTTCTTGGGGCTTGGCACGCCCGGCTCGATGGCCCCGGTGGAGGGTAGCCTTTACAGCCCTGGGCCAGATTCGGTGTTCCGGTCCATGTGGTCTACACACGACGTCGAGACCGCTAACCAGATCCTGGATAGCATAGGGCTGGCCGAGAAAGACTCGGACGGGTACCGGCTGCGGACCGACGGTAAGGGTCGGCTCACGATCGACATGGTTACCTACCTCTCCTTCATGAGCTACGTGCAGCTCGGGGAGATGATCAGGGAGCACTGGAAGGACATTGGAATCGATCTCGGCGTGAAGGAGTTCGAGCGGGGTTTAACCAGCAAGATTCGCAGCGCCAACGAGCACCAGCTCTACATCGACACCAACTGGGCTGCGGAGAACGCCATGGTATCCGAAGGCTCTGCCGTGCCGAGCTATTCGTCTCACTGTAACGGGCCCCTGTACGGTGCGTGGTTCGCAAGTGACGGTAAGAGCGGCAAGGAGCCTCCCGAGGGTATGCAGAGGGCTATGAGCCTCATCAAGAAGGGCAAGACCCTGCAGGGCAATGCGCGGCGCGAGGCTGGTAAAGAGGCCTGGCGGCTCCTGGTCGACGAGCAGTGGAGGATTGGTGTCGTTGGGATGACCCCTGCGATCCAGGGCTTGCGGGTGGTCAAGAACCACTTGGGCAACATAGCGGCGAGCACGATAAACAGCGCCCATCACGACAACCCAGGACTCTCCCGACCGGAGCAGTGGTACTTCAAGGTAGACCCTCATACGCACTAAGGGCCTACGGTCAAGCCACTAACGGTGTGGGCGCCCCGACCAGTCGGGGCGCCCACTTGCTTTCAGGACCGGATGATGGCCGGCGTAAGGGCAGGTCATAAACCTGCCCTATTGTGATGAGGACACCACATCAATTGCTGCCGAACACGAAAACCGAACCGGTATTTGGGGATTGTCCCAGAGCGAGGGCATGAACTGTGGTGGTTGGTATGACCCCTAGCTCTCCACCTAAGGAGCACGCACGACTGCACGACCTTCTCGACGAAGCCTGGAACTTCGAGATGGAGGAGTCGCCGCTGGCCGCTACGATCGCGGGCGACCATCGCTTCAACGACCGTCTCCCCGCTGTGGGTCGTGAGCACGAGGCCCGCCGGGCGCAGTTTCGAGAGCAGACGCTGTCGCGCCTCGGAGAAATCGATCGCGCAAAGCTCGATACACAAGACCGGACCAGCTACGACATGTTCAGGCTCCAGCTCGAGGACGCCCTGTCGGCCTTGCGGTTCGACGAGTACCTGATACCGCTGACGAATCGAGGAGGCTTCCACGTCGGCTTCGCCGAGCTACCCAGGAAAGTACCGCTGCTGACCGCGCAGGACTACGAAGACTATACTGCGCGACTGAACGCATTTCCCCTATACGCCGACCAACACATCGCGGTGCTGCGACTGGGGCTCGAACGTGGCATGGTCTTACCCAGGGACGTCCTGGACGGCTACGAGCTGTCCATCGAGGCTCACATTGTGGACGACGTCCGGGACAGCCTCTTTTACGGTCCCTTTAAAGCGTTCCCGCCTGGTGTGGCGGGGCTGGAGCGGTCGGAACTCGCGGAACAGGGGCGCACATCCATCATGGAGAGTACCGTGCCGGCGTACCGGGCGTTCCTGGAGTTCATTGTCGAGGAGTACCTGCCCGGGTGCCGATCGACGGTCGGCGCGTCCGAGCTGCCCGACGGGAAGAACTACTACGAGTACCTCGTCTGCCACTTCACGACGCTGGACATCTCACCGGACCAGGTCCACCGGACCGGACTAGACGAGGTCGATCGCCTTCGGCACGAGATGGATGAAGTCATTGAACGCGTAGGCTTCGACGGCGAATTCAGCGCATTCCTGGCTTTTTTGCGCACGGATCCACGCTTCTACGCTACCGAGCCGGAAGAGCTGCTGAAGCAAGCGGCTTACATTCAAAAGCGCATGGACGGGCTGCTGCCCCACCTCTTCGGACGGCTACCCAGGCTTCCGTACGGTATCAAGCCCATCCCCGACTACATCGCGCCGAAGATGACGGGAGCCTATTACGAACGGGGGGCGGGCGATGGCTCGAAGGCCGGTTACTACAACGTGAACACCTACGCACTCGAAAGCAGGCCACTGTATGTGCTTGAGGCGCTCTCGCTTCACGAGGCTGTGCCGGGCCACCACCTGCAGCTGGCGCTGCAGCAGGAGCTCGAAGACCTGCCCAGCTTCCGTCGCTTCGAGGGAGTGACAGCCTTCGTCGAGGGCTGGGGCCTCTACTCCGAGCGGCTCGGGCTAGAGGTCGGATTCTTTGCCGACCCCTACAGCGACTTCGGGCGGCTGACGTACGAGATATGGCGTGCTTGCCGACTGGTGGTAGATACGGGAATCCACGCGTTTGGCTGGACCCGCCAAGAGGCCATCGACTATATGGCCGGTAACACGGCCCTTTCGATTCACGAATGCACGACCGAGGTTGACCGCTACATCGCCTGTCCGGGTCAGGCGCTGGCCTACAAGATGGGCGAGCTCACGATCACCAGGCTCCGACGAGAGGCCGAGTCTGCCCTAGGTGAGCGGTTCGACGTGCGTGCCTTCCACGACGTCGTGCTGGGCAGCGGGTCGGTCCCACTGACGATCCTGGAGTCTCAGGTGCGAACGTACATCGAGCGCGCGCAGGCCGCGGAGTCTTGAGACGATAGCCTCGAGTGAATGTCCACCCCGGGGAGGCGGGAGTCCCTTCTCCCGCTGTGGGAGAAGGTTAGGATGAGGGCGTGCCGACGATATTCGGCTGCAACCTTGGGCCGATTTTACTGAGGTCGCTGGCCGGCCCAGCCCTCACCCCTTCGATTCCTCAGTGCAGGTTCTAACCCTCCCCCAGGCTTGGGATAGGGGATCAAGAGAACTCGACGCGCAGCGGCCCCTCCGCAGCGGCCAACTCGACCACATATCGGTCGTCTTGGGCCTCGACTGGGAGCTCTCGTCCGGAGACGCTTGCCCCGGTTACCGTGACCAGCGAACTGGGGACCTCGATGCGGTACTCTCGCTCTCGCTTGATACCCGTGTGTTCCCCTTCCACCGCGCCGATGTCCAGGTTGAACGAACCTGACTCGCTCATGGCCGAGACCCGGAACGTCTGACGGGATGACTCCCCTTGCTCGTAGCGGTAGCTCTGGCGATCGTCGTCGTACAGCGTGAACGACCCCTCCCGATCGGCCGGCGATACCAGGAGCACAAGCCGATCGTCCGACTCCATCGGTATGGTGTCGGAGGGATCGCGCATAGGAATGACGGTTGCGGCCCTGACGAACCACGGGTCCCGGCCCAGCGGGGCGTCCACAGTCACACGGCTCGGGCCCTCGAAGGCCTGGAGGGTCCAGTAGTGGACCCACGAGCCTGCAGGCAGGTACACACTCCGCTCACGGGCGCCTTTTTGGTAGACCGGCGCCACCAGGACATCCGGCCCCCACATGAATTGGTCCCAGAGCTTCCTGGCCTCCATGTCCTCTGGGAACTCCAGGACCATGGCGCGCATCATCGGGATGCCGCTCTGGTTGGCCTGGCTGAGAAGCGTGTAGTTGTACGGGAACATTGCTGAGCGCAGCCGGATCAGCGGGACAAACCGGGCCTCGTTTTCCGGTCCGAACCCCCACGGAAGACGGATTCGCCAGTTCACACCATGGGACCTCATCAGCGGGCCGAAAGCCCCCATGAACGCCCACCTGATGAACAGCTCGTCTGTAAGGTGCTCGGTCGGGTAGAAGCCACCGATGTCGCTCTCGGGGAAGATGACGCCGGACATCTGCATGTTCAGGAGCCAGACGGTCTGGGTCTGCATCATCTCCCAGCTGCTCCAGTAATCCCCCTGGTTGCAGCCCGCGGCGTACCTCTGAATGCCGGGGAATGCTGCCCGGTTCAGGATGTAGACCCGACGGTCAGGGAAGTCGCGACGCTGCTTTTCGTAGAAGGCCTTCGCCCGAAGCAGGGCCCAGATGTTGTCGTACTCGTCCAGGAACTCTTTCGACTCGAACTTCTCCTGGTCCTCTGGAATGTACTTTGGGGTGTACCCCCTCGCCATCTGGTCGCGGGGAGTGACGCTGGCGTACTCCGTGCCGTCAAGCCACCAGCCCTCCCAGCCGTCCTCGTAGAGGTACTTGTTCTGCTGCCAGACTTCCTCGGTCGCCTCAGGGTCCGAGTAGTCGCTTGCCCAATAGCCGTGCACGATGAGATGGAACCCGCGGTCGCGCAGCTTCTGGATGTCGCGCGCGCCGTCTGGAAGCAGCTTTGGATTGTACTTCCCGTAGGTCTGTCTGGTGTTCCAGCCCTGGTACATGTCCAGATATCCCTGATGAAATCCACGGCCCCGTTGACCTACGGCGCCCTCGCCACCGTAGGTGCTCAACAGGACGAAGCCGTCGCAGGGGATGTGTTTTTCTCTGAAGTACGTCGTGACGAAGTCGAGCTCGCCGGGGTTCATCCACGTCCGGGACGACTGCTCATACCCCATTGCCCACGCCGGGTGCATAGGGGGAAGCCCGGTGAGCTTCACGAACCGGCCTACGGCCTCAGCCGGAGTAGGCCCGTCGATGAAGTAGTAGGTTCGGATGTTGTCGCCGGCCACGCTCAAACCGTCCCGAAGGTCAATCGTCATCGGAAACGTGCTGTCGAAGAAAAGGCCGATCCCCTGTGCGGAGAGGACCCAGGGCATGTGATTGACTCCCTGGCCGGTCTCGCGATGGTGGACGCGGTAGGTCTTGTCCCGGCGGTCTAGGTCGATGTCTGTCAGAAGGTCTATGTCTTCCGTCGTCCTCAGCTTCAAAGAGTTGTTCCCGCCGACGCCGTAGAGCGCGAACCCCCGGTCTATGATGACCGAAGCTCCCTCGGGCGACGGACCTCTCAGCTCGTATACCGGGTCGTCGCCCTCCGCATCTTTGCGATAGATGCGCACGCGGGGAGGGTCCGCCTGCGCCTCGACCAGAAGCGTCTTGGTCTCCAGCGACCATCCACCCGCCGCGGTTGACTCAGTCTTTGCGGAGGACTCGTTCGGCTCAGCGACCCCGCTTGGCTCAGGAACGAGGAAGGACGGCTTCGATCGCGTGTAGTCATTGGGGCAGTCGACCGCGATGACATTGTCGTTCACAGCACGGACAGTGAATGTATACTGTGTGACTTCTGGTTCACGGTTCGCGCTATCTGTTGTCAAGTCGTTCACCTCACTTATAGTAAGCACACTTTAGCACTTCCCCACCAAGAAATGGGGTCACGGACATGAAATCGCGAGCCGCCGACCGTGCGGAGTCGGCCTGATGGGACAAGCCTGGCAAGATGTATAGTAAAATACGGTCTCGCCGGGCGATGCCCGTTACAGCACCATAGCACCCTTGTACAAAGCGCGGGATATTGCCACGTAGCAGCAGAAAACGCATCGATCCGCTTAAGCGTCCCGGGAGCTTCCCACAGACTCTCTTCGACACCGGCCTCAAGAAGAGGCGAGTCGTCGGGCTCGTGTTTCTGGCGGTGCTGCTGGCGCTGTTCCTGGTCTTCAACCGTCTGCCCAAACTAGATACCGTGGAGGCCGACCTGGCCGCCGCGGCGTCGCCCCAGACCGAGTGCTTCCAGGGGTTCTGCTTCGAGTCCGACCCCGAGACCAGTTTGCTGTCCAGATGGTGGGATTTCTCCCTGGCCTACCTGCGTCTCGTCACCCTGGGGATGGTCTTTGCCTTCCTGGTCGCCGGCGTAACCGAGGTCTTCCTGTTCCCGCAGTCCGGGTCCCACGGGTTCGCGAGCCGAGGCATCAGAGGCTCCTTGAAGGGACTGCTGGTGGGCCCCGCCATGAACCTATGCTCTGCGTGTATCGTGCCCGTGGCCTCGGCGTTTCGCCGCCGGGGGGCGGGCATCGAGGCGACACTGGCCATCGCCCAGGGCTCCTCGACGCTGAACCTCCCCGCCATGATTATGGCCGCCCTGGTCTTCACTCCGCTGATCGGAAGCTCGCGGATCGCACTCAGCATCGTCGGGGCCGTTCTCATCGGCCCCATCGTGGCGAAGCTAGTAAGAGGGGACCAGCAGACGATTTGCGAGCAGGTCGAGGCCGCGCACTTGCACGAGGAAGAGAGCCTCACCTGGAGAGAAGTGCTGAAGGAGGGGCTGCCTCAGTGGGCATGGGCCAGCGTCCGCTACCTGGTCCGCCTAGGACCTATCATGGTCGTGGCGGGGTTCGCCAGCGGACTCGCGATCCAGTGGATCAGCCCCGAAACCGTTACCGCTTGGCTCGGGGACGATCTTCTGGGCATCGCCATCGCCGCTACCCTGGGTATCCTGATCAACGTGCCGTTGCTGTTCGAAATCCCACTGGTGGCTGCGTTGCTACTGGCCGGAATGGGGACTGCACCTGCCGCTACACTCCTGTTCGCGGCTGCTGCAGGCGGGCCGATAACCTTCTGGGGGCTCGCCAAGGTCATGCCCGGGAGGGCGATCGTCAGCTTCGGAGCGGCCATCTGGGTGGTGGGACTCGTCGGTGGCATCGGCGTGCTAGGAATCACGACGCTAACCGAGGATCGGGGCTTCGGCCTGAGAGCCGCTTACGCCTCCCCGAGGGAATCTGAGGGAGATGAGATTTTGCAGGCATTGGCGGCGCCTCCTGTACGCACTGAAGGAGCCCTGGTGGTTTCAATCCCTGTCGCTCCACCGGGATTGGTCACGCGCACCGCAGACGCAGACGAGTCGCCGGGAGAGCCCGCCTACCGGATTGGACCGACAGATGCCGCTGGGCCGATCGACGAGGACATCAGGCCCTTTGTGAACATAGCTCCTCAGGTCCTCGGAGACGAGCGGTTCGTCGTAAATTTCCTGCCGGGCATAGCGATGTTCGACTATGACCGGGACGGGCATCTGGACTTCTACGTCACTCAGGAAGAGGACAACCCGAACTTCCTGTTCCACAACGAAGGGGACGGTTCGTTTCGGGAGGTGGCCCGAGAGGCAGGGGTAGACGCAGTCGTCAGCAACAGCACCGGCGTGGTGGCGTGCGATATCGACAACGACGGCTATCAGGACCTGTATGTGGCCGCACAGGGAAGGAGGAATGACAACCGCGACTTCAGCGAAGCGGGCGAGGACTCTGGCCTGAGAGACGCCGTGGTGGACCGACTGTTCGTCAACAACGGTAACGGTACATTCAGGGACGTCACCGAGTCGGCGTTCGGCGACGCCGCGAATACGCGGACCGGGGTGAGCCCCGCCTGCGCGGATGTGGACCTCGACGGCTGGCTGGACATCTACGTAGCGAACCGAAGCGACGTGGACCAAATTCATCCTGACCGTCCGACAAGCGGAAACTCGAACGTCCTGTACCGAAACAACCGCGATCTCACCTTTTCGGAGATAGCGAGCGCAGCCGGAGTCAGGGGCGAGCAGGTGACGACATGGGCAGCGATGTTCTTCGACTATGACAGTGACGGCGACGCAGATCTCTGGGCAGCTAATGACGGCGGTCGCCTGAACGTATTCCGTAACGATTCCGAGGCGGGCGCCATAGGCTTTACGGATGTGGGACGCGTGATGGGAATAGACAAAGTAGGCTCGTGGATGGGCTTCGCTCTCGGGGACTACGATGGCGACGTGGACCTCGACGTGTTCGTCACCAATCTTGGCTTTCATCCGCGGACGCGCCCGCCTCCCATGAGTCTTGTAGTTACCGGTCAACCCTGCAACATCTCTCAGCAGTTCGAATGGGCCACGTGCGATCACTTCCTGCTTCGCAACGATGGAGTGGCGTTCGTGCCGCGTGTGGGCTTAGTGGGACTCTTCCCGGACGTTGCGCCATCGACTCGGGTACAACCGAGCCGCTTGATCCCTCCTTTGTCCGTGGACCCACTTCGGATAGCGCCGGCCTGGCAGATACCCACCGGGCTTGCTGCATACGATTTCGGGTTCGGCGCAGCCTTTTTCGACTACGAAAACGACGGCGACCAGGACCTATACTGGTTGGGCTCGACCATCGGTCGCGGAGAGGCGATCGGAGGCGAGCTCTTCCCGTCGGCGGGACGGATGTTGGTCGGCAACGGAAAGGGCACGTTTAGGGACCTCACGGTAGAGGCGCACCTGCTGGATATCCAGAACGTGGACTACTCCGTTTTGGACCGGGACGATCCTAGCTTCGATCCGGTAGAGCAGCGGCTGCTGCCGGATTTCCACGAGAACGGCAAGGGGCTGGCCAAGGGCGACCTCAACGGCGACGGCTACGTCGACCTCATTGCTACCAACAGCAGCGGTGGGATTCTAGCATCCGGAGGGGAGACTGAATTCGCGAAGGGGCCCACCTTCGTCTGGACGAATCCGGGTGGGGACAATCGATGGGTAACCCTTCGCCTCAAGGGCCGGATGGCCATCGACGGCACAGGAAGCAACGCCGACGGCATAGGCGCCCGCGTCTTCGTGGCGACCACGTCGGCTGCGGGCGAAAGCACGACTCAGGTCGCAGAAGTCCTGGGGAGTTCCAGCTTCCTCTCCATGAGCAGCCTGGACCTGACCTTCGGGCTGGGAGAGGTCGAGATCGTTGACTCGATCATCGTCTTCTGGCCCAGCGGCGTCCGCCAGGTGCTCAGAGACCTTCATGCCGACCAGGTCATCACCGTCGAGGAACCCGAGAGATAGCACCCACAGCCGGGCTACCCCGACGCTGTGGCCTTAACGCTTCGACGGGGTAGGTGAGATCTCGATCCGCTGCTTCTCCTCAGCCGACCGATAGCAGGCGTCCAGCAGAGCCATGGTCATCAGGTTGTCGCGTCCGCTATGGGGCGGAGGTTGGCCGGACTCAATCGAATTGAGAAGCAGGGACATGGAGCGAGCTATGTTTGCGCCGCCCCCCTCGGGCTCGAAGGTCCAACTCTCCTCGCCATCCTCAGTGGACAGCGTCACCTCTCCTTGACCGCGCAGGATGATGCTGCCCAGCGGTCCGTCGAACTGCTGAAAGTCGGTGGCGGACCGGGAGCGGGAGCTCCAGGAGTGTGTCATGGTCGCCATGGCCCCGTTCCGAAATTCGACGATCGCGGTGGTCTCGTTCTCACCGCGGCTGGACAGCGTAGGCCGCGCAGCGGTAATACAGCTTACCGCTGCGGGCTCGTCGAGCAGCAGCCACCGAAAGCTATCGAGGTGGTGCACGCCCATGATTGCCATCGCGAGCCGGTCGGTCTCGCTTCGCCAGCCGACGGAGTCTCGCCAGTAGCAGTGGTTGATGATCGCGTAGGTTGGAGTGCCGATGCGACCGCCGTCAATGAGCTCGCGCATGTGCATTACAGCCCGACTCCAGCGGGCATTCTGATCCACCGCAAGCTGGCACCCGTACCGGTCGGCGAGCTCGACGATTTCCCGGGCCTCGTCGATTCCCTCCGTGAAGGGCTTTGCGACCATCACATGCTTGCCCGCTTCGAGCAGCGGACGGATCACCTCAAGCCGAACGTGCGGAGGTGTCACGACAGCTACGACGTCTACCTCGTCACAGGCCGCGAACTTTTCCACGTCGGTGAAGCGCAGCGGGATGTCGTGCTCGTCGCAGACCTCGTCCAGCCGCTGCTGGCTCCTCTCAGTGTGGCAAGCCGCCACCCATTTGGCGCGTGGAGCCAGGGTCGGATAGGCACGAAAGTGATTCTCCGCGAAGCGGCCGCAACCCAGAATCCCTATTCCATACATCCTAATCTCCTTTATTCTCCTGGCTATATTGTTGCAGCTGAGTCCGGCTAGCGCCACTGGTATGGGTCTCAGTAGGGATTCGCACGCTCTCGGATCGTTGCCCGCCGTCCAGAACCGATGTCTCCCCACCCCCGTGCCCCAATGCACTGGGTACAGGCGGCGCCCTAAAATGCGAGCCCCGCTTTACAGTGGAAACCTCTCGGGAAGCCTGACGTTCGACGTTCTAGGCCAGGGACTGCCCACCCTGCTCCAGCGTCATGGTCTGCCCAGTCTCAGACCCACACTCGAGACTCGGTGTGTCACTCGGATTGGATACCAAAAGCGGGATGCCTAAGACGGTCGGTATACTTGCTGGTGGCGCTCTCGGCCAAGCCTGAGCGCTCTCGCCCTGTCATCACTAGGTCCAATCTGATCCAACTTCGATTCTACCCGTCCCCATAGTTCCGACGGGGTTCGGTCTTTGGTCAGTTCCTCTGTGCTAGTGTTCTTGTTTGACATGCAGAATTGCAATCTCACGAGCCGGGGTTGAGCCGCGCCTAGCAGCCGCGAACATGGTCACTCCGCCTCCCACAACCATCGGCGGACTCGAGGCAGGCAATCCACAACTGAGTCCTTCTGGCACCCCTCATTCTAGGCATGTCGCCTCTATGACGCAAGGAAGCACTCTTTTGGAGCGCTGGTGCACCGTGATCTGGTTCACGGCCAGCTGAGTCGGCTCTTGGAGCGTTCCTTTGCATACTAAGGGGAACGCTCCAAGACTGTACCTAGAGGAACGGTGAGATCGGTAAAGTAATGGTGGAGCGATCACGGCTTGAAATACATGTAACTAGCGTAATTTCATCATGTAAAGCGGCTTACAGGAAGTCCAGGCATGCCAGCGAAATGTACTTCTACAGGAATAGAAAAAAGTTCGATGAGTTGCTGGAGGCCGAGGAACAGTGGCAGCGATATGCAGGGCGGCGGTTCTATTTGGGGCGACTTCCTGATGCTGCTGGTCACTTTGCACGAGAGTCCAGGTGGCACCGTGCAGACAGCGGACCTTCACCAGAATGAAAAAGCCACTAAGCGAAGAGCATCTTCGGGCAATGGGAGTCGAGTACGATGAGGCGCTCACGCAGAAGTTTAACCGGGCGTTCCGTCGACTAGGGGCGCCTTCCGAAGAGGGAATCGAGTCCAATGCGCGGCGCGCGGCGGAGCTAGTGATCGAGGAACTGAGGACGTCCGGAGGGGTTTGATGCCACCAGCAGATGTTGTTGGCAGGACGGTCTCACCACGACGAAGACTGAAATAATCATCAATGACTGGCTCGTCCGAGAGGGGCATCTTGAGCAACGCGATTCTCATCGTACAGTCGGCGTCGTGCCTATGGTCAGCCACAGGTGAAGGTAAGGGTTAGGTCAGATGTCGCACAGCGGCTCCGGGCAGCGGTGGAGTCCAGATGGCCTGGGCAAGGCCGATTGGCATTAGACCGTCTTGCCCGCGAGGCAATACGAAGGTACGCGAAGAAGAACGATGGGAAAGCAACAATAAGTAGAGCTCGCGGTTGAGGTCACCAACGATCTATTTGCAGAGCTGCAGCGACTGGCCACTCTACGGCGAGATCGGCAGAATGCGAGGGGTGACACTGTCTAGACGGTGTTGAGGGACGGAGACCTTAGCTCGGGGGTGATGTGTGCCTCATCCAGCGGAATCGCTTCCTTCTGATAGACCTGGACTCGATAGGCCTGGAAGTCCGGCACGAACATTCGGCCCTGGCTGTCCACCCTCACAGACTTCGGGGTCCTGAAATACTTCTCTGGGTCTAGGTTGGCCATCTCCCGGAAGCGGTTGGGTTGAGCGTTTCCATACATGTATGAGCGAGCAACCTTCGATAGAGTCGCGTCCCCCACGAACCCCTGCACGTAGCGACCCTGTTCATTGAAGAGTTTGATCTTGTTATTCCCGCAGTCCGCGACGTAGATGTCCCCATCGCCGTCCACGGCCACGCCTGTGGGCCTCATGAACTCACCGTCTCCGTTATCGGACCCGCCGATCTTGAAGATGAACTCTCCGTCGGCAGTAAACTTCTGGAGCCTGTCGTTCCGCCAGTCGACCACGTAGACATCGCCCAACTCGTCGACGTCTATACCCCAGGGCATGTTGAACTCCCCTTCGCCATCGCCCAATCCTCCCCAACTCAACAGGAATTGCCCATCCTTCGTGAACTTCTGGACCCGATGGTTCATCGCGTCCGAGACGTAGATGTTCTCCTCCGCATCAAAGGCTATCCCCGCTGGCCGGTTGAGCTGGCCTTCCCCGTCGCCGTGCTCGCCCCACCGTCCAAGGAACTCGCCATCCTTGTTAAACGAGGAGATGCGGTGGAGCCCCTCGTCGGCCACGAAGAGGTTCTCGTCTCGATCGGTGATCACTGCGATTGGCCACTGGAACTGTCCGTCGCCACTTCCGCGCCCACCGATTCCCACGAGGTCCGGCAGTGTCTCGTAGTCGTCGAACGCCCAGACTCTGATGACTCCCTGTCGCAATAAGACGTAGATGCGTCCCTCCGCACCGACCGCCACGTCGACGGGAAAGTCTGTACATCGCCTCATACCCAGAGTCTTTACGTATGGGAACCCTGCCCTTAGCAGTGCATATGGTCTAACCATGTCTTACACCTCTGTTACTTGGCACAAATGAGAAGCGTCTATAGCTCGCGATGGGGGATCACAGACCCTAGGATTGAGCACCTGACCGCTAGTTGAACGGGTGGATCTGTTCGTAGGTGCCATCGACTATGGATGTAGCGTCCAGCCCCATCCACTGCTCCAATACCGTGCTGTACACTCCGCGGAAGTCGACCGTGTGTTGCAGGTCCTCACCTTGTGACCACTTTTTGGGATCGAGCGGAGGGTACTCTGCGTACAGGCCGCCATTGACGCGCTCGCCGATGAGGAAATATCCCCCGCCCGCACCGTGGTCCGTGCCACTGCCATTGTCCTTCATCCGACGTCCGAACTCGGTGATCACCAGCATCAGTACATCGTCCGCAGCACCGTGGTCCACCAGGTCCTGCTGGAAGTCGGTGATCGCCGCAGACATCTGGTTGAGCAGCTTGGATTGACCGGTGAGCTCATTGGCATGGGTATCGTAGCCGCCGTGAGTTGCGTAGAAGATCCGGGTCCCCAGACCTGCGGTATGGACTCTGGCTACATCCCGCAAGGCCCTGGCTATGGGGTTGTCGCCATACTCGACGTCGGACGAGTACATGGCCGGGGCCCGGCTCAGCACATCCGCGCCCGCGAGCACATCGGTTCCGGTCCGCTCCAGGTAGTCCATCACGACGCCTGTACCAATAGCCGGGGCGTAAAGCTGCTTGAATATCTCCAGCGCTTCGTCTCTCTGTGACCGGTCCGAGATACTCGTCATAAGCCCGTAGTTGTCCAGATCGCCTACAGACGTGACAGGTACGCCCCTGACAGTCATCGCTCGATGCAAACCCCTGCCGAAGTTGATCCCTGTCAGTACGTTTTCCATCTTGGGGTCCAGGTCTCTAATCACTCTACCAAGCCAGCCTTCTGTCCCCAGCGTCTCAGACTCGCAGGTGTACGAGACGTCCCTGGCACGGAAGTGCGACCGGCTGGAGTTGGGGAGCCCAACGCCCTGGATTATGGCTACCTTTCCGTCGTCGAACATCTCCTTGAGCGGTCCAGCGTCCGGATGGAAACCCAGCTTGTCGTCGTGAGGCAAGACCTGGTCCTCGGGGATGCTCACGATTTTTCGAGCATCGTAGTAATCAGCGCTCGTGTACGGGACCAGGGTATTTATGAAGTCGTTGCCGCCCACCAGCTCAACGACAACCAGGACAGGTGCTTTTCCGTTTCCATTACCGTTGCCTGCCATGTTACGAGACCTCCTAAAACCGTTAGGCGTACTGATACTCCATTGTGGCTACTATGAACTGCACCATGCGTACGACTCGAGACTCGCTCTCGTCTTCTCTTGTGAAGCTGAGGTCACCACCCGATTCAGCATATTTGAGTAGTGTGTTACGAGTCTTGTCGCCGACGCTCAGTGGGCCCACGAGCTCTAGGCACCGTTCCAAGAATCTCTCGGGTGGGAGTCCGCCCGAGGCAGACGCCTCCGCACTCAACAGGTCTACGATCGATCTAATCCCCGGCTTGGTCGGATCTCCCACCTCGTCAACTGCGAAATTGACTCGCTCTTTGAGGGTGCCGCTGTCTATCCACTCGTCACCCGTGTGCCAACCCTCCACCGTGGGCGGGTCCAACAGTTGTTGGCCCATCAAACCGGTGGCCCCTCCGTACTTTGTCATATCGAGCTCGGGGCCCCGATATGTCCCGACCAGCTTGAGAACGCCCGTGACCAGCTCTGTCGGGCTCTTCATCTTGCTGAACTGGGCTTCCTTGAAGAATTCCGATTTGAAGAGCACCTCCAGTATGGTGCGCACGTCTCCACTTGAGTCGATGTAGGCCTCAACTAGGGCGTCCACGGCCGCTGGATCCTTGGGAGGCACCAGCGGCCACGCGGGGACCTGGGGCTCGTCGGCGACGAAGAAGTTGTAGAGGTGTCTTGAGATGAACCTGGCAGTCGCCGGCTGCCTTACTACGATATCCACGATGTCCTCGCCATTGAAGCGCCCCGTCTCTCCGAGGAAGGTCTTGACGCCATCGTCGTGGTCGTCTTGTCGGTACACGAACGCCGAGGGATACCACCCCTGGGGATATATCGGAATGGGTTGTGTGAACGTCCACCCGGTGAAGGCGCGGGACGCATTCTTGATATCGTCTTCGGTGTAGTTTCCGGCGCCCATTGAGAACAGCTCGAGGAGCTCGCGTCCGTAGTTTTCGTTGGGCTCTCCCTTCAGGTTCTCGTTGTTGTCCAGCCAGTAGATCATGGCCGGGTCTTTGGATACCTGCGTAAGGACGGTGCGGAGGTCCGTCATGCCGACGCGACGAAAAAGCTCGATCTGGCCAATCGAAGAGGAGTAGTGCCCTATCTTGCCGTTTCCGGTGGCCAGCAAATGGTGCCAGAAGAGGGCCATCTTCTCTGCCAGAGGGCGCTCGGTATTGATCATGCGGTAGAACCAGAGCGCCGTGTACTCCCCAACGAGTTCCTGGCCGTAGTAGCGGTCGAAGACGTCGTCCTCGACCTCCGGGAATCGCTCTGGATGAAGCAACTCATCTACCACGGCATCGTAGCCCGTCGCGGCATACGCCTCCAACTCGTCCCTCCTAGCCCCGAACCCTGCCCGCCGTAGTAAATAGGCGATCTGAGCGAGGTCGCTCTCCGACATATGCTGCTCCTTCACGTGGCTGTACACATCCAAAGTCGAGCACGTGTGAGTATAACCCATATGCCCTTGCCGTAGGAATCGCCCACGCGGCATTGCTCCAGGAGATGAGGGTCGTATCGACACGTCAGTAAGGGGCGGTTTTTACAGCCCGGACAGAAACTCGTCGATTACCTCTACCAGCTCTCGCGGTTTGTGGTAGCCGATGTCGTGGATG